>Ga0335081_10016866_pt1 | contig 11832 bp, 9 predicted proteins | sample Lox_Sample_35_FD_206713 | JGI IMG/M metagenome (GOLD analysis project Ga0335081, IMG submission 206713) | Soil microbial communities from Loxahatchee National Wildlife Refuge, Florida, United States - Lox_Sample_3.5 | ecosystem: Environmental > Terrestrial > Soil > Wetlands | place: USA: Florida... | reverse complement strand
GCCAGCGGCGACATCAATTCCGACTTGGTCATGTCTTCGGTGATCTTCGACAGCACGAACAGCAGGAAGCCGGCGGAGACGCCGCTCAAGACCATTTTCTGCACGCCGCCGAAGCGGAAGAAACGCAGGCTCACCGAAGCGGCGAGCAGCACCATGGCGGCGAGCTGGAACGGACGCGCCAACAGCTCATCGTATTGCAGCCGGTAGCCGGCGGCTGCCAGGCCGGCGCGATCCGCCATCTTGATGTAAGTGGGCAACAGCCAGAACGGCACCGTTTCCGGCGTGGCGAAGCTTTCGCGCACTTGCTCGAGCGTCAGGCTGGTGTTGAGCCGACGCGTGTCCTCGATCAACAGCGGCTTGCCGGCCTCGTAGACGCGCACGTCATCGAGCAGCCAATAGCCGTCTTCCAGCGAGGCGCTTCTGGCCTCGATGCGTTGCTGGAAATGCCCGGCGCCGTCGAAGGTATAGACGCTGACGGTGCCGAGATTGGCGCCTTGCTCGCGGCTGGTCTTGGCGTTGATGATGGCGGCGCCGTCGGCGCTCTTCTGACGCACCCAGAAGCCGCTGGTGCTCTCCCGCAGCGCCGACGGCACCTCGCCGACGACTTCGGATTCCAGGCGCTTGGAGCGCTCCTGCAGCGTGGCCGAGATCGGGTTGTAGACGGTGCTGGCGACGGTGCCGAACAAAAACGCCCCGATCACCGCCGGCGCTACGAACTGCCAGGCCGACACGCCCGCCGCGCGGGCGATCACCAGTTCGAGCCGCCGCGACAGGTTCAGGTAGCAGGACATGGTGCCGACCAGCACCGAGAACGGCATGATACGTTCGGTCATTGCCGGGACCCGGTACATGGAGATCTTCGCGATCAGCCAGGGGGTGGCATTGGGCCAATCGGCGCTGCGGCGCATCAGCTCGACATAGTCGATCATGGCGCCAAGGACGATGACGCCGAGGAACGAGCCGACGACGGACGTCAAGAAGCGCATGCCGAAATAGCGCGAGAGCGTGCCGGTCATCACCATGGGCGGCCCCTCAACTGCGTGCCATGCGCTCGCCGATCGCGGTCGCAATGCGCGTGACCACGGCGGACGGTTCGATGGCTTGGCCGCGTGAGATCTGCCAGACGCCGGCGATCGCGGTGCCGATGAGAGCGATGAATTGCACGGCAAGCATCGCCGGCACGCGAACGCCGACGACGACGCTGACGAAGCCGACGAGACGCAAGGCCGCGACCGCGCCGATCATGCCGAGCAGCGCCAGCGTGCGGCTTTGCCTTGTCGTTTGCGGCGGGCCGAGAAATGCGAAAGCCAGGATGATGAAGGTTATGGGGTAGAGCGGGGTGGCCAGCCGGTCGTACAGTTCGGACCGGTACTGGTCCGGCTGCGCCAGATAGAGCGCATCATCGGGCCGTGGCCACATCAGCTCCCAGATGTACTTTTCGCGCACCGTGTAGTTGCTGTTCTGCGGGCCGGTGGTGAATTTCGACAAGTCGAACGCATAGCGGTCGAACGTAATGATGCGGGGGTCGCGTTCGCCCGAGCTGATGCGCTGGATGCTGCCGCCTTCCATGCCCAGGAATGAGCCGTTTTCGTTTTTCACGATCTCGCCCTGCTCGGCGAGATACGTCGAATGTTCCTTCGGATCGCGCCCGTCGTCGACGAAGATGCCGATCAGGAGTCCGTTCTGCCGCCGGTCGGCGATGTGAAACGTCAGATTGCCGCTCACCGTCGTGAAGCGGCCGGGCTGCACGATATTGGTGAGGATGTCGGCGCGCACCTCCGCCCCCCAATCGCGCAGCTTGCGCAGGCTTATCGGCGAGATGTAAGCGGCGATGCCGGCGACCATGACGGAGACCACCATGGCCGCGGCCAGAAACGGCCACAGCAGCCGCCATGGCGACATGCCGGCGGCGTTCATCACGATGATCTCGGAATCCGAGCCGAGCTTGTTGAGGACGTGGGCCGTCGCCATGACCAGTGCGATCGGCGCCAGGATCATGACCAGCAGCGGAATGATCATGCCGGTGATGCCGATGAAGACGAACAGCGTCTGCCGCTGGCTCGTGATCAGGTCGAATTCGCGCATGGCCTGCGTGAACCAGATCACCACCGTCAAGCTGACGAGGACGATTAGGAACGCAATCATGGTGGTGCGAAATACGTACCAGCCGATCGACCCCATCGGACTCAACATCCCCGCTGGCGGCCGGCGATCCGGCCGCGTCGGCCCCCCGTGCGCCGCCCCTCGGCGCGAGCCGGCCTCCCCAATGCAACCCCTTTCATGCCCTCACAAAATGGCTTGCCCAAGGCAGACCCAAAGGCAGACCCCGCGAACATGTACAACAACCGGTTAACCGGGCGGGGCAGGGGTCCGATGGCGCGGTTGCACTGCCGCCGAAACCGCTTTGCAGGAACCTTGCGTCCGGGTCATATGTCGGCGCGAAATTCCTCGGACCGGTCAGGAAGGACCGCATTATGACCGCCCCCACCAAGCTGGGCTTTACCTCGTTCGCGCGTTTGCGCGGCGTTCTCATTGTGTTCTGTGGAGAAAACTTGAAATTCGGCACCGCGACCCAGCGCGCGCTGTCGCCGACGGGCGATCTCATTCGCCGTGCGGCCGCCGCGGAGCGATTTACCGGCAAGAACGGCTCGACCCTCGACATCGCGGCGCCGTCTGGGCTGAAATTGCCACGGCTGGTGCTGGTCGGAACCGGCAAGGACTCCGACCTCAAGCGCCGGGACCTGCTCAAGGCCGGCGGCATTGCCATGGGCAAGGTGCCGGCGGTCGCTGCCGAGGCCACCATCGTTGCCGAATTTGCCTCCGGCGCGCTCAAGGCCGAGCAGGTTGCCGACTTGGCGCTGGGAGCGCGGCTGCGCGCCTATACGTTCGACCGCTACAAGACCAAGCGCAAGGACGACGAGAATCGGCCGAAAAAGGTCGAGGTCGATTTCGCCTGCGCCAATCCGGCGGCGGCAGAGAAGGCGTGGGCCACGGCGACCGCCATCGGCGACGGCGTGGTGCTGGCGCGCGATCTCATCAATGAGCCGGCGAACGTGCTCTATCCGGCCGAATTCGCCCGCCGGGCGTCGGCCTTGACCAAGCTCGGCGTCAACGTCGAAGTGCTCGACGTCGCGGCGATGAAGAAGCTCGGCATGGGCGCACTGCTCGGCGTCGGGCAGGGCTCCGCGCACGAATCGAAACTCGTCGTGATGCGCTGGAACGGCGGCAAGCGCGGCGCCGCGCCGGCGGCCTTCATCGGCAAGGGCGTGTGTTTCGATACCGGCGGCATCTCGATCAAGCCGGCGCAAGGCATGGAGGACATGAAGGGCGACATGGCGGGCGCGGCTTGTGTCGTCGGCCTGATGCATGCGCTCGCCGCGCGCAAGGCCAAGGTCAACGCCGTCGGCGCCATCGGCCTGGTCGAGAACATGCCGGACGGCCGCGCGCAGCGGCCCGGCGACATCGTCACGACCATGTCCGGGCAGACCATCGAGATCATCAACACCGATGCCGAGGGCCGCCTCGTGCTCGCCGACGTGCTGCATTACGTCAACAAGCGCTTCAAGCCGCGCTTCATGATCAATCTGGCGACGCTGACCGGCGCCATCATCGTCGCGCTCGGCCAGGAATATGCCGGCATGTTCTCCAACGACGACAAGCTCTCCGAGCGCCTGAACAAGGCCGGCGAGGCCACCGGCGAGCGGGTGTGGCGCATGCCGCTCGGTCCCGAATACGACAAGCTGATCGATTCAAAATTCGCCGACATGAAGAATACCGGCGGGCGCTGGGCCGGCTCGATCACCGCGGCGCAATTGCTGCAGCGCTTCGTCGACAAGACGCCGTGGGCGCATCTCGACATTGCCGGCACCGCGCTCGGCTCGCCGCAGACCGACATCAACAAAAGCTGGAGCTCGGGCTGGGGCGTGCGGCTGCTCGACCGCCTGGTCGAGGACCATTACGAGCGCTGAACGCTTCCGGTTTTGGCCCGCGTCCTCACATGACCGAAGTTCTGTTCTATCACCTCAAGGGCCAGACGCTGGAACAGGTGCTGCCGTCGCTGCTGCAAAGGTCGCTCGAGCGCGGCTGGCGTGTCGTGGTGCAGGCGTCATCCGACGAGCGCATCGACGGGCTCGATGCGCATTTGTGGACCTGGCGTGACGATGCGTTCCTGCCGCACGGCACGTGGCGGGAGGCAGAAGCGTCGGAGCAACCGATTCTGCTCACCGTCAACGACGACAATCCGAACCGTGCCGCCGTGCGCTTCCTGATCGACGGCGCCGGGATGCCACTCGACGCTGCCACCTACGAGCGCCTCGTCTTGGTGTTCAACGGCGAGGATCCGGAGGCCGTGGAACTGGCGCGCGCCCGCTGGAGCGAGGCCAAGTCCGCCGGTTTTGAAGTGACCTATTGGCAGGCCGACGAGAAGGGCCGCTGGCAGCGCCAGGGATAGTTTTTCGCAGGCTCTCGGCGCGCTCTACAAAACACTCATATCTGATTGTGATACCGAGAGTTTTTTCGCCTTAATCATAATGCCTAAGAGCCCCTCGCAAAGCGCATTGCTCGCATCATATTTTTTGCTCCGGCGCCAATTTGGGTGCTATAGTAATTTTATGAATAAACGTTCAGTCAAAAAGGCCCGACCCGCCAAGGCGAGCCGGCCTGCAGCGGTGCGCAAGGCGCCGGTCCGCAAGGCCGCCGCGCGCCAGCCGATTCGCAAGCCGGAGGCTCCTGCCGTAACCGCAATTGCCGCGGTGACGGTGGCCGAAGTGGTGGCGCGGGCGCCAGCCTTGCGGGCCCACAAGTATCGCGTCGGTCAGACCGTGTTCTACACGTCGAGCCCGATCAGCCGGCCAGGCGCCAGCGGCAGCTACCAGGTGGTCAGACTGTTGCCGTCCGACGGCGAAGACTACCAGTATCGCATCAAGAATCCCGGCGAAGCGTTCGAGCGCGTCGCCAAGGAAAGCCAGCTCGAACTCGAGCACTGATCGCGATCGCATCATCACGACCGTTGCGAGCCGGTCGCGACGCAGGTGCGGGCTGGAGTCTGCGCCACCGCTGCGCCATACTTGACGCCGCAAGGCGCGCACTCACGTTCATCGATGGGTTCGGTGATGGTCGGCGTTAATCCCGGGATCGGAAGCTCGGCGTTGCACTTGTTGGTTGCGGCTGGTGTGGCCGCGGCCGCCGCCGGCGCGACGGCATGGATGCTGCTCGGCCAGCAGCAGCCGGCGTCGCGCGACCATGATGCCGATCGGCGGGCGCTTGAAATCCGCGCCCAGGAACTGACGGCGCACGCGCTGGCGCCCGGATCGCCGCTGGCCTGCCTCGACGCGGTAGCCGGCGACAGCGTCGATGCGGCATGCGAGAAGGCGCTGTTCGCTTCGCCGGCGACCGTCGCCGCCGCCTCGGCCTATGCTACGGCGCGGCTTGAGCTTCTCTCCGAAATGGTTGCCTACGTCAAACACGGCGGCACCGATATCGACGGCATATTGCGGCCGCTGCGGCGTGCGCTGGAGACCGACTCGTTCGGCTTCCTGGCGCATGCGCTTGCGGTGCGCGACGGCTGCACCAGCCAAGATTGCAAGGCGCTCGATGTGCTGCACAATGCCAGCCGTGTGCGCGCGAACTTGAGCGGGCAGACGCTCGACCGCTATCTCGATCGCTATGCGGCGGCTTGGGTGCAAGCGCCCGACGTTCCTGTTGCCGATGCCGGCGCGGCGGCTTCGCCGGCAACCGCAACGCAGCCCGGTGCGCCCGGCCAGCGCAAGGTGCTGGTCAATATCGATTTCCCGACGGCGGCTTCGATTCCGCCGGTCAGCATCATGAATCCCGAGCCCGGCACGAAGCCGTCGCCGCCCGCCGGCACGGCTGCTGCCACCGCTGCGGCGCCGGGGGCGGCGGCCTTGCCGTCAAAGCGGACGCGTAAGCAGGCCACCAATACTCCGCCCGCCCAAGCCGCCGCGCCGAAGCCACCGGCGGAGACCTTGTCGCCCGCAGGGCAAGAAGATCCGGTATGGACGCCCGCTCCGCCGGCCCCGCCGGCGGCGCCGGCTCAAGCCGCGGCGCCGAGCAACGCACCGGCGGCAAACTTTGCCTCCGGCGGAGCCGGCCCGCTGCAGCTCTCCCCGGCGACGCGTTGAACGCCGCCGCGCGGTCGCTGGCCCGCGGCTGACGTGCGGCAGGGCGCCCGCTAAAGTCCGGCCGCCATGTTCCGCTCCGTGCTTATCGCCAACCGCGGCGAGATCGCCTGCCGCATCGCACGCACTGCGAAGCGCCTTGGGCTACGCACCATTGCGGTCTATTCGGCCGCCGATGCTCACGCACTGCATGTGCGTTCGTGCGACGAGGCGCATTTGCTCGGGCCCGCGCCGGCCCGCGACAGCTATCTCTCGATCGCGCGATTGATCGATGTGGCGCGGGGTACCAAAGCCGAATGCATTCATCCCGGCTACGGCTTTCTGTCGGAGAACGCCGGCTTCGCGGAGGCCTGTCAGCAAGCCGGCATCGCGTTTGTCGGCCCGCCGGCTGCGGCGATCCGCGCCATGGGCTTGAAGGACCGCGCCAAGGCGCTGATGGAGAAAGCCGGCGTTCCGCTGGTGCCGGGCTATCACGGCGAGCGGCAGGACGCCAAATTCCTCAAGGAGAAGGCTTACGAGATCGGCTACCCGGTGCTGATCAAGCCGGCGGGCGGCGGTGGCGGACGCGGCCTGCGCCGCGTCGACAAGCATGCCGAATTCGAGGCGGCACTCGAAGGCGCCACGCGCGAGGCCGAAGCCGCGTTCGGTTCGAGCCGCGTCCTTATCGAGAAATACGTCGCGGCGCCGCGGCACGTCGAGTTCCAGGTGTTCGGCGACAGCCACGGCAATGTCATTCATCTCGGCGAACGCGACTGCTCGCTGCAGCGGCGGCATCAGAAAGTGATCGAGGAAGCGCCGGCGCCCGGCATGACACCGGAGCTGCGCGCGCAGATGGGCACCGCCGCGGTCGAGGCGGCGCGCGCCGTCGGCTATGCCGGCGCCGGCACCGTGGAGTTCATCGCCGACGGCACCAAGGGGCTGCGTGCCGACGGCTTCTGGTTCATTGAGATGAACACGCGGTTGCAGGTCGAGCACCCGGTCACCGAGGCAATCACCGGGCTCGATCTGGTGGAATGGCAGTTCCGCGTCGCCGCGGGCGAAAAGCTGCCGCTCGCGCAAAGCGATGTCCGTTTCAACGGCCACGCCGTCGAGGCGCGGCTTTACGCCGAAGATCCCGAGAACGGCTTTCTGCCGTCGACCGGCCGGATCGTGGCGCTCGAATTGCCCGGCGACGTGCGCGTGGATTCCGGGATCGAGGCCGGCGGCGAGGTGACGTCCTATTACGATGCCATGATCGCCAAGCTGATCGCGCACGGGCCGACGCGCGCGGCGGCGCTCGACCGCCTCGCCGATGCACTCGACCGCACGACGCTCGCCGGACCGCGCAGCAACGTCGCCTTTCTCGCCGCGCTCACGCGCGCGGATGCGTTCCGCCAAGGTGGCGTCGATACCGGTTTCATCGACCGCAATCTTGCGGCGCTCGGCGCGGTGCCGCGCCAGTTCGACCCGGCCGCAGCGGCGCTGGGCGTCGCGCATCTTCTGCGCAGCCAAGCGCCGGCTGAATGCGCCGCCGGCGATGGCGCGGAGGAGGCCGCACAGATCAATTCGCCGTGGGCGGTAACCGACGGCTTTCAACTCGGCGGCCGCCGTGCGCTCACCCTGCCGGTCGTGATCGACGGCGAGACCGCCACCGCGACCGCAACTTACGGCAGCGAAGGTACGCGCGTTGCCATTGCCGGCGTCGAGCCGGCTCCCGACGCGCGCGTCTTTGAGGCCGATCGCGAGGCTTACGTGCTACGGCACGGCCGCCAGACCCGTGTGCGCATGCAGGATTTTGCCGCCGGCGCGGCGGCCGGCGGCGGCGGCGACGGCCTGATCAAGGCGCCGATGCATGGCAGGGTTTTGGAGATTGCGGTCGCCGTCGGCGATGCCGTGGTCCACGGCCAACGTCTTGCCGTTATCGAGGCGATGAAGATGGAGCACGCGCTGCGCGCGCCGTTTGCCGGAACCGTGGCGGAAATGGCAGTCGCGGCCGGTCAGCAAGTTGTGGAAGGCGCCAAGATGATGGTGATCGCGCCGGCCGAGGAACGCTAGTGTAGCGCCATGCCCCTTCATCTCATCAAGCTGTGCGTCGGCGCCGATTCCGTCCGCGATCTCGAGGACTGGATCAAAGAGAAGCTCAAGGACAAGCGCAAACGCGGCGAGAGACCTGAGCACATCCACCGCACCCGCATGGTGCCCAAGCGCGCCGACGAGCTCATCGATGGCGGCTCCCTCTACTGGGTGATCCGCGGCGAAATCATGTGCCGGCAACGCATCCGCGCCATCCGGCCGTTTCGCGACAAGGACGGCATCGGCCGCTGCGGCATCGTGCTCGATCCCAAGGTGGTGCTGGTGGCGCCGCGCCCGTTCCGCGCGTTCCAGGGCTGGCGCTATCTCGCGGTTAAGCATGCGCCGCCGGATCTCGACCGGGCCGCGCCTGGCGCCGCCGCCATGCCGGAAAAGATGCGCCGCGAGCTGCGCGAGCTCGGCCTGATGTGAGCTGCGGGCTTCGTCCCACACCGCGACCCACGCAGCGCCGCATGGCGTGATCGCGAGCGATGACGTAAACTCCGCTCCCAGCAAAGCGTTGTGGAGCAAAGCATGATCATCGGAAGCGAAAAGGACATCACCCCGGCAGTCTTGAGCGAGATTGCCCGCGCCAAAAATCCGCGCTTCCGGGAAATCATGTCCGCCTTCGTCCGCCACCTGCACGATTTCGCCCGCGAGGTGAAATTGACCGAGCAGGAATTCCAGGCCGCCATCGGCCACATCGTCGCGCTCGGCAAGCACACCAACGAGACCCACAACGAGGCGGTGCTGATGTCAGGCTCGCTCGGCTTCTCGTCGCTGATCTGCCTCCTCAACAACGGCAACCGCGGCCAGACCGAGACGGACGCCAATCTGCTCGGCCCGTTCTGGCGCATGCACTCGCCCAAGACCAAGAACGGCGACACTATCGTGCGCTCGCCGACGCCGGGCCCGGTGCTGTTCGTCGATGCCACCTTCTGCGACACCAACGGCAAGCCGATCGAAGGTGCGGTGGTCGATATCTGGCAGTCCTCGCCCGAGGGCTTTTACGAGAACCAGGATCCGGTCCAGGCCGACATGAACCTGCGCGGGCAGTTCACCACCGACGCCCAAGGCCGCATCAGCTTCCGCAGCGTCAAGCCGGCCGGCTATCCGATTCCGGTCGACGGCCCGGTCGGCGAATTGTTGCGTGCGCAAGGGCGCCACAACATGCGGCCGGCGCACTTGCATTTCCTGGCCTATAAGCCCGGCTTCAAGACGCTGATCTCGCAGCTCTACGATCCCGAGGACAAGCACATCGAAACCGACGTGCAGTTCGGCGTAACTCGCCACCTCATCGGCAAATATGTGCGCCACGACGAGCCGCGCGCCGGAACGTCCGACGTCAAGCCGCCGTGGTATTCGCTCGCCCACACCTTCGTCATGGAAAGCGGTGAGGCGCGGCTGCCGCGGCCGCCGATCACCGGCAAGGCGCAGGGCGAGCGGCCGCAGATTCCGCATCTCGAGCCGGCGTGAGCGCCGGCCGCGCCACCATTCGCAAAAACAAAACCCCGGGGGAATCGCCATGTTGCGTCGAAGAACAGTGCTCAAGGGTATCGCCGCCACCGCGGTAAGCGGCGTCGTGGTGCGCCGCGCGGCCGCCGACACGGTGCTCAAGATCGGCATGAGCTTGCCCATGACCGGCGCCGGCTTTGCCGCCGTCGGCCGCCAGCTCAAGGCCGCAATCGCGCTTTACATGCAGCAGCACGGCGACACCGTCGCCGGGCGCAAGATCGAATTGACCATGCGCGACGACGCCGGTGTCGCCGACAACGCCCGCCGCATCATCCAGGAGATGATCGTCAACGATAAGGTGGACATGATCGGCATCGGCATCACGCCGACTGCGCTCGCCATCGCGCAGATCGTCACCGAAGCCAAAAAGGCGACGCTGGTGATGAGCTCGGGCGCCTCGATCACGACGACCAAGTCGCCGTATTTCGTGCGCGCCGGTTTCATCCTGAGCCCGCAGTCCTGGATCATGGGCGAATGGGCATTCAAGAACGGCAGCAAGAAGGTCGTCACCCTCGTCAACGACTGGGCGCCCGGCATCGAAGCCGAGACCGCGTTCAAGACGCGCTTTACCCAGCTCGGCGGCGCAATCGTCGAGTCGATCCGGCTGCCGCTTGCCAATCCCGACTTCGCACCGTTCCTGCAACGCATCGCCGACGTCAAGCCGGACACGGCTTTCATCTACTTCCCCGGCACCCAGGCGCCGATCTTCGCCAAGCAGTTTGCCGAGCGTGGGCTCGCCAAATCCGGCATCAAGATCATCGGGCCGGGCGATTTGACCACCGACGACAATCTCAACGACATGGGTGATCAGATGCTCGGCATCATCACCGCCGGGCCCTATTCGGCGGCGCACAATTCGCCGCTGAACAAGACCTATGCGGCGGCCATCGAGAAAGCGAACAACTTCCGGCCCGATTTCGTCTCGCTCGGCGGCTATGACGGCATGCACCTCATTTACGAGGCGTTGAAGAAGACCGGCGGCAATGCCGACGGCGACGCGCTCATGGCGGCGATGAAGGGCATGGCCTGGGAGAGTCCGCGCGGACCGATCTCGATCGATCCCGACACCCGCGACATCGTCAGCAATATCTACATCCGCAAGGTCGAGAAGATAAACGGGCAGCTCTGGAACACCGAGTTCGAGACGTTCCCGAACGTGAAGGACCCGATGAAGGTCGCGGCGAAATAGGCCGGTCGCGCGGAAAATCTACACCGCGATATTGTCGATCAGCCGCGTGGTGCCGAGCCGCGCGGCGACGAGCAGACGAATCGGTCCGGCCTTCGTCCTGTCGATGGGTTCGAGCGTGTCGGCGCGGCGCGCTTCGAGATAGTCGAGCGCGAAGTCCGCGCCGGCGATCGCGGCGCGGCCGCGGTCGAGCGTCGGCGCAATCGGCCTGCCCGCGGCTATGGCCGCGGCGCATTCGCGCAGCACCCGATACAACGTCGGCGCTACCGTGCGTTCGTGCGGCGTCAGGTAGCGGTTGCGCGACGACAGCGCGAGCCCATCGGCCTCGCGCACGATCGGCGCGCCGACGATACGGGTCTTGAGGCCGAGATCGCGGGCGAGCTGCGTCACCACCTTGAGCTGCTGAAAATCCTTTTCCCCGAACATCGCGATATCCGGCTCGCACTGGATCAGGAGCTTGGCCACCACCGTGGCGACGCCGGCGAAAAAGTGCGGCCGGAAGGCGTCTTCGAGGCCCACCGTCGCCGGCCCCTCGGGCACGATGCGGGTGGCAAAGCCCGCCGGATACATGGTGTCGACCGAGGGCGCCCAGACCAGATCGGCATGCAGCGCCTCGAGCGCCGCGATATCGGTGGCGAAGGTCCGCGGGTAGGTCTTCAGGTCCTCGTTCGGCGCGAACTGGGTCGGATTGACGAAGATCGAGACGATGACGCGATCGGCACGCCGCTGCGCCATGCGGACCAGCGCAAAATGGCCGGCGTGCAGTGCGCCCATGGTCGGCACCAAGGCGATTTTGCAGCGCCGCGCGTGGTACGCGGCGATGGCACGCTTGAGCGCCGGCAGGGCGCGTATGACGCGGACATGCCGCTTCGGGCGGGCGCGGAATTTGGTCATCAGGCCGGCGGCGTTGCGGCGCGAACACACTGCGCGTTTCTGTGCGCGAGC
>Ga0335081_10016865_pt1 | contig 11833 bp, 13 predicted proteins | sample Lox_Sample_35_FD_206713 | JGI IMG/M metagenome (GOLD analysis project Ga0335081, IMG submission 206713) | Soil microbial communities from Loxahatchee National Wildlife Refuge, Florida, United States - Lox_Sample_3.5 | ecosystem: Environmental > Terrestrial > Soil > Wetlands | place: USA... | reverse complement strand
GGCCGCGATCGCGTTGGACAAGCTGCTTGATTTCATGCCCCGCTTCGAGGTGGACTGGGAAGGCTGCAAACGCGTCCAGATGCAAAACGTGATGGGCTGGCAGAACGTACCAGTGAAGGTATTGCGATGAGAATCGAAGTCGATTGGGATCTCTGCGAAAGCAACGGGGTGTGCATGGGCATTATCCCGGAGGTATTCCACCTCGGGGACGACGACATGCTGACCGTCCTGCAGCCAGAAGTCACACCCGAGAACGAATCCCTAGTACGCGAAGCGGTCCGTCAATGTCCGCGGCAGGCGATTTCGATCAAGGAGTAGCAGCCACCTCGTTAGGACTGTTCGGCAGCCAATCCGTCAGCTCTCCTTGATGGCCTGCTCCGGGCAGCATTCGATGGCCTCCCGGGTAGCTGCCTCGAATTCCGTTGGAACATCGGAGTTAATCGCCACCGAATAGCCGTCTTCGGTCAGGCTGAAGACTTCCGGACACAGCGTGACGCACACACCGTGGCCCCGACAGCACTGGTCGTCGACCGAGACTTTCATGCCGGCGTGAACTCCAGGTGCAATTCGGTCAGGCCGCGCAGGATATAGGTCGGAACATATTGGTAGCGACGGTCATTCACCGGACCGTGGACGCGTTCGTTGATCGTGATGTCGGACGTGCGGTCGAGCAGGCGCTCGATCGCCACCCGGGTCTCGGCGCGCGCCAGCGGCGCGCCGGGGCAGCTGTGGATCCCGCGTCCGAACGAGATGTGCTGGCGGGCGTTTTTGCGGACCGGATCGAACGTGGTGGGGTCTTCGAACCGGCGCGGATCACGGTTGGCGGCCGCCTGCACAACCATCACGGTGGTGCCCGCGGGCAGGTCTACGCCACCGACATTGATCGGCACCCTGTTCATCCGGAAGTCGCCCTTGACCGGGCTCTCGATGCGCAGCGCCTCTTCGATGAAGTTGGGAATCAGGCTGCGGTCCCTGCGCAACTGCGCCTGGATGTCGGTGCGCTCCCCGAGAATCTGCAGTGCGGCGCCGAGCAGCCGCACGGTGGTTTCCTGACCCGCCGAGAAGACGTTACTGGCGACGCGGGCCACGTCTTCGACCTCGGGAACCGAGCCGTCGGGATAAGTGGCGGTCGCGAGGCCAGTCAGCACATCGTCGCGGGGCTCGCGGCGGCGGTCCCGGACGTAATCGGAGAACAGACCGTAGAGGAACTCCAGCGGACTGTGCGCCAGCGCCTCCTTGCCGGTGCCCCCGATGCCGCCACCCGAGTGCTGGCGGATGCCTTTGACGAACTTGTCGCGATCTTCCATGGGCACACCCAGCAGGTCGGCGATGACCAGCAGCGTGAATGGGCTGGCGAAGCCCTTGATGAAGTCGCCCTCGCCGGGCGGCAGGAAATCGTCGAGCACCCGGTCGGCGAGCACCCACATGGCGTCCTCGTTCTCCTTGAGGCGCTTGGGGGTGATCAGGCGCATCAGCAGGGCGCGGTGGTTCGTGTGCGTCGGCGGGTCGAGCGTGGGCAGCTGGTCGCTGAACGGCAGCTCGTCGCGATGTTGCTCGATCAGGTCGGTGATGTCAGAGTTGCCCAAACCCTCGAGGGACACCGGAAAGCCGGGAAACGGCCCGGTCACCGAAATGCACGAGGACCACGTCTCGGCATCGTTCAGCACGGCGCAGGCTTCGTCCCAACCCGTCACCATGGTCACCCCATGATGGTCTTCCCGGGTCACCGGACACTGCTGACGCAGCGACTCGTAGTAAGGGTACGGGTCCGCGATGAGCTCGCCACCGCGGAAAAAGTCCATCTTGGAGAAGTCGTTCGTCATCTTGCTCCGTTCAAATCTCAGCAGTGAGAATGAGCCTCTCAGAGATGAGTATTACATTTCCATAGGATGTCTAAGTCGTCAACGCGCCTACCGCAGGTCGCGGACGGCGATCAGCTGGCAGGGACGAGGTCGGCTGCCACCGAAGGGCAGGTCAGCAGCCCACTTCGGAAGGTTTCGGTGTGACCGATCGAGCTCGTCGGGGCCTGCACGACATTCAGCGCCGCGGCCAGCGCCTGTGCCTTGAAGATTTGGGCGGCCATGCTCAGCCGATGCTGCACCAGGCCAACGCAGTCATCCAGTTCGGCGGGCCAGGTCTCCCCCCACAGCGTGACCTCGGTAACGCCATGATCGAGCGCCTGCAAGACCCCTTGCCGCACCCGTGGGTCGCATCCGAACAGGTCCGCCGCGGCCGCCAGAGCCTGGGGCCGAGGCCGCGTTTCGGGCGACTGCAACGCAACTTCGAGGTCGAGTGTCCGGGCGCCGAGGATCTGCAGCGGCCGATCGTCGGGGTTGTCGGCGATCAGGACCGTCACGTCCCACCCCGCCATCGCCCGGTCGAACAGCCAACCGCCGGCAAACCTCACCACATCGATGACGTTGGAGGCGACGACGTCGAGTCGGTATCTCATGTCTGTCATGTCATGGTCGGTGGCGCGAAGTCCCGTGCCAGACTCTCGGCGTACTCCTTGAACACCTCGGTCAGCGGTATCGAAGGATCGAGCAACCATGTGGTTTCCATTCCGTGGACGAAGGCGAGAATTTCCACTGCCTTGACGGCGGGGTCTATGTCGGTGCGGTACCGGCCGTCCGCTTGACCACGGCCGATGAGCTCGGTAACGATGTCGACCGCTTCCCGATGTCTGGCCAGCATGCGGTCATGCAGCGGAGCGTCGGGAAGGATATTTTCGACCAGCAGCACGGTGAACGTGCCCACCAGTTCGGGTGCCCGGGTGAAGCGATCGGCGACCTGAGCGATCTGGGCGAGAAGATCGCCCGAGCGGTCAGCGTGGGAGTCGTCATCGGCGTCACGAGCGTCGAGCACCGCGTGCAGCAGCTGTTCCTTGGATTCGAAGTGATGCAGCAATCCCGCGGGGGTAACCCCCGCTTCCCCCGCGATCTGGGCGAGTGTGCTGTTGCGCCAGCCGTTACGCGTCAGGAGCCGCTGTGCGACCTCGAGGATCCGCTGCTTACGGTCCTCACCCTTGGCGAGCAACGTGTCGTAGGGACGTGCGGCGGGCACCGGACTCCTTCACAGCGATCGGGCAAAACAACCAACTGAACACACAGTAGGTTGGTTTGCCGGCCGTGGCAAGCGTCTGGTTGCCACCGGATTACTGCGCAGGTTAGTTCACGAGTTCGACCAGCGTGGCATTGGCGGTTCCGCCGCCTTCGCACATCGTCTGCAGCCCATAACGAATCCCGTTATCGCGCATGTGATACGCCATGCGCGTCATCAGCACCGCACCGGACGCACCCAGCGGGTGGCCCAGCGCGATCGCGCCGCCGAGCGGGTTGACCCGATGCGGGTCCGCACCGGTCTCGGCCATCCAGGCCAGTGGCACCGGCGCAAAGGCCTCGTTCACCTCGAAGACGCCGATTTCCGACACCGAGACACCGGCCTTGGCCAGCACCTTCTCCGTCGCCGGGATCGGCCCGGTGAGCATGAGCACCGGATCCGCCCCGGTGACCGCGCCGGCCCGATACCGAAGCATCGGGGTCAGCCCCAGTTGCACCGCCATCTCCGACGTGGTCACCAGCAGCGCGGCAGCGCCGTCGGAGATTTGCGAGGAGTTGCCCGCGTGGATCACGCCATCCTCGACGAACGCAGGCTTCAGCCCGGCCAGCTTCTCGACGCTGGTCCCGCGCCGCACACCCTCGTCGGCGACGACGACGCTCCCGTCGGCCGCCTCGCCGGTGAACACCGGGACGATCTGGTCGGTGAATGCGCCCGCGTCCTGGGCCGCGGCGGCCCGCTCGTGGGACAGAGCGGCGTATTCGTCGAGCCGGGTCCGCGAAAAACCCCACTTCTTGGCGATCATCTCCGCCGACAGGCCCTGGTTGAAGGAGAAGTCGTCATAGCGCGCAAGGACTTTCGGGCCGTAGGGCATCCCGGTTGCCCTGGCCGCACCGAGCGGCACGCGGCTCATGACCTCAACACCGCCTGCCACGACGACATCTTGCTGGCCCGACATCACCGCCTGCACCGCGAAGTCGAGGGCCTGCTGGCTGGAGCCGCACGCCCGGTTGACGGTGGTCCCCGGGATGCTCTCGGGCCAGCCGGCAGCCAGGACCGCGTAGCGGCCGATGTTGCTGGACTGGTCGCCGACCTGGGAGACGCAACCCCAGATCACGTCGTCGACGACCTCCGGACCGACACCGGCGCGTTCCACCAGTTCATTGAGGACGACGGCGGACAAGTCGGCGGCGTGCATACCGGACAGGCCGCCGTTCCGCTTCCCGACCGGCGTCCGCACCGCCTCGACGATGACTGTCTCACGCATATCTCTACTCCGATCGCTCTTGATCAGATCTTGACAGCGCCCAGCGCCCGGTAAACGTCGGGTCTCGCCGTTCCGCGAAAGCGGCGTAGGCGGCGGGCGCGTCTGCCGTTGCGAAATTGCCGATCTGCGCGCGGGCCTCGTTTGCCACGGCGTCGCGCAGGGTACTACCCGCTCCATCGTTGAGCAGCGCCTTGGTCTGGGCGAGCGCGAACGGCGGGCCGGCCGCAAGCCGACCAGCGAGGTCGTTTACGAAGGCGTCTATCTCCGCGGCCGGCACCACCCAGGTCACCAGGTTCAGCGCCAATGCTTCTGCGGCATCGATAGTTTCGGCCAATAGCGCGAGCCGCTTCGCCTGCTGCAAGCCAACGAGCTTCGGTAGCAGCCAAGAACCGCCGAGATCGATTGACAGGCCGCGCTTCGAAAAGATCTGAGAGAACGTCGATTCCGGTGTCGCGACGACCAAATCGCAGCCCAGGGCCAAGTTCCAGCCGGCACCGACCGCTACCCCGGCTACCTTGGCGACCGTCGGGATCGGTAGCTCGTGCAATGCCAGTGCCACGTCGGTCAAGCGCTGCAGCTTGTACCTCGGATGAACGTCGTCAGGCACTGAGATGTCGGCGCCGGAGCAAAAGCTCCCACCGGAACCGGTGATCACCAGCGCGCGCACGCCAGGGTCGCGGCCGGCCTCGTTGAGCGCGTCCCGCAACGCGATCCACAGCTCCGGATTAATTGCGTTCTTGCGGCGCGAACGGTTGAGCGTCAACGTGCGCACCCCATCGCTGTCCTCCGACAGCAGGACGGGTTCTCCAGTGGACTTCAATAGCTTCTCGGCAGTTTCAAAACGTTGGCGCCAAGGAAATTCAGGATCATCTCCTGGCTGACCGGTGCGATCTTCATCAGCCGCGCCTCGCGGAAATAGCGCGTGATGTGGTACTCCTCCGCGTAACCCATACCGCCGTGGGTTTGCAAAGCCCGGTCGGCAGCGGTAAAGCCCGCGTCGGCGCACAGGTATTTTGCAGTATTCGCCTCGCGGCCACAGGGTTTGCCATTGTCGTACAGCCACGTGGCCTTTCGTAGTATCAATTCGGCGGCGTCGAGGCGTGCGAGGGAGTCGGCGAGCGGGAACTGCAGGCCCTGGTTCATGCCGATGGGCCGACCGAAGACCTCGCGCTCGTTTCCGTACTTCACGGCCTTTTCCAGCGCCACCCGGCCGATGCCCAGCGCCTCGGCGGCGATCAGCATCCGCTCTGGGTTCAGGCCGTCGAGGATGTACCGAAAACCGTTGCCTTCCTCGCCAACTCGATCTTCGACGGGGATCTCCAGGTTGTCGATGAACAACTCGTTGGAGCTCACGGCATTGCGACCCATCTTGCGGATCGGGCGGATATCGATGTGGCTGCGATCGAGATCGGTGAGGAACAGCGTCATCCCGTCGGTCTTCTTGGTCACCTCGTCGTAGCTTTGGGTTCGGGTCAGCAGCAGGATCTTGTCGGACTCCATCGCCTTGGAGATCCACACCTTGCGGCCGTTGACGACATAGCGATCGCCGTCGCGTTTGGCGAACGTGGTGATCCGCGAGGTGTCAAGCCCGGCACCGGGTTCGGTGACTCCGAAGCAGACGTGCACCTCACCGGTCGCAACGGAGGGCAATGTGCGCGCTTTGAGTTCGTCGGAGCCGTGCACGACTACCGGTTGCATGCCAAAGATCGACAGGTGAATCGAGCTGGCGGCGTTCATGGCGCCGCCCGATTTGGCGACCTCCTCGAGCAGGATTGTGGCTTCGGTGATGCCAAGGCCGTGGCCGCCGTACTCGGTCGGGATCGTCATACCGAGCCAGCCGCCGTCGGCTATGGCCTTGTAGAACTCGGTCGGAAACTCGTGCGCCTGGTCCTTTTCCATCCAGTACTGGTCGTTGAACTTCCGCGCCAATTCCGCGACCGACTTGCGGATCAGCTCCTGGTCGTCGGTCAGCTCGAAATTCATTCCACCGCCGGGCATTGCCAGATCTCCTCTCAACGCGAGCAGACGCAGAATCGCACGATAGCCGTCCTAAAGGTGCGATTCTGCTGGGGGCACCTCCCGCTTGCGGGGGACTGCTTGCCGACTCGGGATACCGACCTCAGTCCGTGTTGCCGGTGAGCGCTTTCGCGTTGGCGGCAAAGTCCGCGAACGACGAACCCGCCCTGCTGTCCTTTTCGTGGCCCCTCGCCTTTATGGACACGTCGTGCCCCTCGGCGGCCTTACGCAACGCGCCGACGGTCGCCTGCTCCGGCGTGATGTGGGTGAATGGGTCGAACGAGTACCAACGCATCGCGTTCTCGTAGGTCATCTTCTTGATCTCGTCGTCCGGCACGCTGTTCAGTGACAACACGTCCCACAACTCTTCGGGTGCGCCCGGCCACATCGAGTCGCTGTGCGGGTAGTCCGCCTCCCAGCAGATGTTGTCGATGCCGATCTCGTTGCGCAGTGCCACGCCCACCTTGTCGCTGATGAAACAAGTCAGGAAGTGGTCACGGAACACGTCGGACGGCAGCTTGTCGCCGAAGTTCTGATGCGTCCACGTGGAGTGCATTTCGTAGGTGCGATCGGCGCGCTCCAGGAAGTAAGGGATCCACCCGGTGCCGCCCTCGGACAGAGCGATCTTGAGGTCCGGGTACTCCTTGATCGGCCGCGACCACAGCAGGTCCGCGGCGGCCTGCACGATGTTCATCGGCTGCAGCGTGATCATCACGTCCATCGGCGCATCGGGCGCGGTGATCGCCAGCCGGCCCGAGGACCCGATGTGGACGTTCATCACGGTGTTGGTGTCACACAACGCTTGCCACAACGGGTTCCAGTACTCATTGTGGAAGCTGGGATACCCCATCGCAGCGGGATTCTCGGTGAAGGTCAGCGCGTGCACGCCCTTCTTCGCTACCCGCCGCACCTCTGCAGCGCACGCCTCAGCATCCCAGATCACCGGTATCGCCATTGGGATGAACCGCGCCGGGTACGCACCGCACCACTCGTCGATGTGCCAGTCGTTGTAGGCCTGCACGAGGGCTATCGAGAAGTCCGTGTCGTCGGTGGCGAACAGCCGCGCGGCAAAGCCCGGGAACGACGGGAAGCAGATCGACGCCAGGATGCCGCCGGCGTTCATGTCCTTGATCCGTTCGTCGACGTTGTAGCAACCCGGCCGGATCTCGTCGAGCCCCGTTGGCTCGATCCCGTACTCCTCCTTGGGCCGGCCGGCGACCGCGTTGAGCGCCACGTTCGGGATCACCGTGTCGCGGAACTTCCACATGTCCGAGCCGTCGGGGTTATGTACCAGCCGGGGTGCGTCGTCGATGTACTTCTTCGACAGGTGCTTCTTGAACATGTCCGGCGGCTCGACAGTGTGGTCGTCGACGCTGATCAGGATCATGTCTTCTTTGTTCATGGCCATTCCTTCTCCATCGAATCCGTAGAACGCGCTGCTCCCAACAGCCTCGGCAAACCGCCGCCTGGCGCCAAGATCACTATTGTGAAAACTATCTTCTCGTGAAGCGAGAATCAACATCCAGCGTAGCCGCGCGGCACCCGCCCAGTGGCTCCGCGTCTCGGACAACTGGGCAAATTGCCCACCGCCGAGCGACAAATGTGCGACCCAAAAAGCCCTTTCCGAGGGCCCCAACCCGCCAGGATCCCTGACCCTGCCGGGTGAAAGCGGGCGAAGCGCAGACCGGACGGTCGGCGTCACACCGCACAGGAAGGGAGCTGCGAATCCGCACGCGCCAGGATTGACCGGGCGACCGAATCGTGCAAGTCTATTGGTTGGAAATGAGAATATGATTCTCTTTGACCGAGAGGAACCCAGCGCGATGCGCCTGCCGCCACTGCCCGCCGACCGGTGGGACGAGGCTGTCAGGCGGTCGCTCGCGCCCATGCTGCCCGCGGACGGCCCGCCGGACGCCAACAATGCGCTTGCCACCTTCGCCCACCACCCCGCGCTGGCCAAGGCGTTTCTGCGGTTCAACGTCCACCTCTTGTACTCATCCACGCTGCCGCCGCGAATTCGTGAATTGGCCATCCTGCGGGTCGCGCATCTTCGCGACTGTGCCTACGAGTGGACCCATCACGTAGAGCTGGCCAAAGCCGAAGGAATCAGTGACGACGAGATAGCCGCGGTCCGGCTTTTCGGCGATGGTTCCGCCGGCGACTTCGACGCATTCGAGCGTGCGGTGCTCACCGGAGTCGACGAACTCGACGAGAAATCCCAGTTGTCCGACGAGACCTGGGCGGCGCTCGGCGATCGCCTGGACGACCGCCAGCGGATGGACTACGTCTTCACGGGCGGCTGCTACAGCATGCTGGCCATGGCCTTCAACACTTTTGGCGTCGAGGTAGAAAGGTAGAACCTTGCCCCACTTCCCTAAGCCAGCTGCCGGCAGCTGGACCGAAAACTATCCCGAACTGGGCACCGCACCAGTCGATTACACCGACTCCATCGATCCCGCGTTCTTCGAGGCTGAGCGCAACGCGATCTTCAAGAAGACGTGGCTCAACGTCGGTCGAGTCGAGCGCCTGCCCCGCACCGGCAGCTATTTCACCAAGGAGTTGCCGTCGGCGGGCCCGGGCATGTCGGTGATCGTCGTCAAGACCAAGGAAGGTGCGATCAAGGCGTATCACAACGTCTGCCGTCACCGCGGAAACAAGTTGGTGTGGAACGACTATCCGCACGAGGAGACCTCGGGCACCTGTCGGCAGTTCACCTGCAAATACCACGCCTGGCGCTACAACCTCGACGGTGATCTGACCTTCGTTCAGCAGGAGGACGAGTTCTTCGACGTCGACAAGAGCCAATACGGCTTGGTGCCCGTCCGTTGCGAGGTGTGGGAAGGGTTCATCTTCGTCAACTTCGACAACAACGCGGCGCCGCTCACGGACTACCTCGGGCCGCTGGCCAAGAGCATCGAGGGCTACCCCTTCGGCGAGATGACGGAGACCTACTCCTACCGGGCCGAGGTCGGTAGCAACTGGAAGCTGTTCATCGACGCGTTCGTCGAGTTCTACCACGCGCCGATCCTGCACCAGGGGCAGTACACCAAGGAAGAAGCGGCCAAGATCCAAAAGTACGGCTACGAGGCGCTGCACTACGAGGTGGCAGGCCCGCACAGCCTGCAGTCGACCTGGGGTGGTCAGGCGCCGCCGCTGGACATGTCCATGGTAAAGCCGATGGACCAGGTGTTGCGCAGCGGTTTGTTCGGTCCGTGGGACAAGCCGGAGATCATCGAGAAGCTGGAGCTGCCGCCAGGCGTCAACGTGAAGAGGGTGCCGCAGTGGGGCATCGACTCATGGCTCTTCTACCCGAACTTCATGCTGCTGATCTGGGAGCCGGGCTGGTTCCTCACCTATCACTACTGGCCAACCGCGGTGGACAAACACATCTTCGAATGCACGCTGTATTTCGTGCCGCCGCGCAATGCGCGGGAACGCCTGGCCCAGGAGTTGGCCGCAGTGACGTTCAAGGAGTACGCGCTACAGGACGCCAACACCCTGGAAGCGACCCAGACCATGATCGGCACCCGGGCCGTCACAGAGTTCCTGCTGTGCGACCAGGAAGTCTTGATCCGTCATCTGCACAAGACGACCGGTGACTACGTGAGGGAGTACCAGAACAATGGCGTTACCGTCTGAATTCGCAGCCCTGGAGCCCTATTTGGACTGGGACCTGGCCACCGAGCCCGAGCGCTACGCCAAGCGGCTCGCCTCGACGATGGCCCAGATGCAGGAGTTCTATGACGTCGCGTTCCCGTTGATGAACGATGTCATCGCATACTGCGACAAGTTCCCCTTGGACGACCTGCCTGAGGACGCGAAGACTTTGATGCACATCATGCAGTCGCTGGTCATGGTGTCCTTCCCGATCGAAGCATGGAAACAACCGCGCGTCCCTGACAGCGGCGCAGCGTGGGTTGAAGTACTGCGGGAACCGGTGATCTAACCGGTGCTGACGCTCAAGGCTGCCGGGCTGCTCGACGTCGACACCGGCGAAATCGTGTCGCCCGGCATCGTACGGGTTGACGGCGACCGGATCGTCGGCGTCGGTGGGCAATCCGAGGGCGACCTGATCGACCTCGGCGATCAGATTCTGCTCCCGGGGCTGATGGACATGGAGGTCAACCTGCTGATGGGCGGGCGGGGCGAGAAACCCGGGCTGTCCCAGGTGCAGGATGACCCGCCGACGCGGATGTTGCGTGCCGTCGGCAATGCCCGACGCACGTTGCGTGCCGGATTCACCACGGTGCGCAACCTCGGGCTGTTCGTCAAAACCGGGGGCTATCTGCTTGACGTCGCACTGGGCAAAGCCATTGACGCGGGCTGGATCGACGGACCGCGGGTGGTGCCGGCCGGACACGCCATCACTCCGACCGGGGGCCATCTGGACCCGACCATGTTCGCCGCATTCGCACCGCACGTGCTGGACCTGACGGTCGAAGAAGGCATCGCCAACGGCATCGACGAGATCCGCAAAGCGGTGCGTTACCAAATCAAACACGGCGCCGAGCTGATCAAGGTCTGCTGCTCGGGCGGGGTGATGTCGTTGACGGGCCCGCCTGGCGCACAACATTATTCAGACGAAGAGCTATGTGCGATCGTCGACGAGGCACACCGGCGCGGGCTGCGCGTCGCCGCGCACACGCACGGCGCCGATGCGGTCAAGCACGCGGTCGCGGCCGGTATCGACTGCATCGAGCACGGCTTCCTGATCGACGACGACGCGATCGCGATGATGGTCGAGCACGGGACCTTCTTGGTGTCCACCCGGCGTCTGGCCGACGGCAATGCCATGGACGTTTCCCATGCCCCGCCCGAGCTGCAGGCCAAGGCCGCCGAGATGTTCCCGAAAGCACGCACCTCGATCGTGGCCGCCTACGAAGCCGGGGTGAAGATCGCGGTAGGCACCGACGCGCCGGCGATACCGCACGGCAAGAACGCCGACGAGCTTGTCACCCTTGCGGATTGGGGCCTGCCGCCGTTGGCGGTGCTGCGGGCGGCCACGGTGACGGCCGCGGAGCTCATCAACTCGACGGACCGGGGGCGGCTGGCGCAGGGTCAGCTCGCGGATATCATCGCGGTACCGGGAAACCCGTTGGAGGACATCACCGTTACCCGCAACGTCAGCTTTGTCATGAAAGGCGGCAAGGTTTATGCCAACCAGAACTGAGGACCTGGTCGAGATTCAGCAACTGCTCGCACGCTACGCCGTCACCATCACCCAAGGGGACATCGACGGGCTCGTCAAGGTCTTCACGCCCGACGGCACCTACAGCGCGTTCGGTGACACCTACAGCCTGGACAGGTTCCCAGACCTGGTGGCCGCCGCGCCAAAGGGCTTATTTCTCACCGGAACAGCGGTGGTGGAGTTGGACGGCGACTCGGCGAGCGGGACGCAACCGCTGTGCTTCATCGACCACGCCACTCACGACATGCGGATCGGCTACTACCGCGACACGTACCTCCGCACCTCCGACGGCTGGCGGCTCAAGA
>Ga0335081_10016864_pt1 | contig 11833 bp, 8 predicted proteins | sample Lox_Sample_35_FD_206713 | JGI IMG/M metagenome (GOLD analysis project Ga0335081, IMG submission 206713) | Soil microbial communities from Loxahatchee National Wildlife Refuge, Florida, United States - Lox_Sample_3.5 | ecosystem: Environmental > Terrestrial > Soil > Wetlands | place: USA: Florida... | reverse complement strand
GGTAAGCGCCACCGCGGTCACCGAAGCGTAGGCGGAAGAGCAAATATTGTCATGCGTCAGCGGCACGATCTTCGGCCGCGCGGTGGTCCCCGACGTCAGCATGAACAGCGCGGCGCTGCCGGGTCCAAGCGGCTCGCGCGACGGCGCTGCCGGTCCGTCACTGCGCAGTGTAAACAGGCCGGCGGTTGGCGCGGCCGCCAAGTCGATGACGGCAAGTCCCTGCGCCTGCGCGACTTGGCGTGCCGGAACCTCGGCTCCCGCCGGCAATACCAGCGCACGCAGTCGTAGCGCGGCGAAATACCGTTCCAGCTCGTCGGCGGCATAGGCCGGATTGATCACGGCGCAACCCGCATTGGCCGCCACGCCGCAGATCGCCGCAGCCAGATCCGGACCGTTAGGCAGCATCAGCCCAAGACGGTCCTCGCGGCCTATCCCCATCGCGCGCAGGGCGCGGCCGATATCGCCAATTTGCCGATGCAAACCGCGGTAACTCAGGGGCGCACGCCCGGGCGCCAGGATCGCCGCCGCATCGGGGCGCCGCGCGGCGTGATGTTCGAACAGGTCGTTGAGGCGCCGAAACGGAACCGGGACCCGCGGCTTTACGCGCAATTCATCCAGCACGGCGCCTATCCCAGCCTGTCAGCCAAATCCGGCCCGTCAGCTTTCCGCCTGCTTGAGCCAGAAGGCCATATCCATGTCGCGATACATCGTTGCGGCGGTGGTGAGGTTCTTGTGCGCCTCGGGCTTGCCGAGACGTTTGTAAACGCGGCCAAGCCCCAGATGACAATGCGCGATGAGCGGGCGCATGCCATGCTTCTGCGCCAACGCCAGCGCCTCCCGATAATGCGCCATGCTGTTCTCCGCATCGAACCGGTCGGGCTGGGCGGCCAGATCGCCGAGCAGGTGCAATGCGTGAGCGGCAAAGCCCGGCTGGTGCTGCGACGTGCCGACCGCGCGCTCGGCGAGATGCCGGGCTTTGTCGAGCCGCCCCAGCAGCAAGCAGGCGCGGCCGACCGCCTGGTAGGCCCAGCCGCGATGGCCGACAATGCCGTGCGCGGCCTGGCGCTCCAACAGCTCTTCGACTTCCTGGACGCGTTCCAGCGCCTGATCCTTCGCGCCGATCTGCGCCAGCGTCCAGGCCGAAGACGCCACCGCCCACGGCAGATGGATGGCGACATTGGCGCTGCGCAGCGTCGCTATCCAGTGCTCGACCAGCGTCCGCGCGGCCGCCCAATCGCCCTTGAGCAGATAAGGCATGCTGGCGGCCAAATGGGCCCAGCTGATGTTGAAGCCGTATTCCGTCGCTTCGGCAATGCGGATCGCCTCCGCCTCATAGGCCGCGGCTTCGACAAATCGTCCCAGTTCGGCGAGGCTCATGATGATCCAGGCGCGATCGAAGATTGCCGCCGGGACGGCCATGCCGAAATGCTCGTCGACCCATTCGGGCGGCAGCGACGCGAGATTGCCCGTAGCGAGTTCGACCACCCGCTCGTAGTCGGCGCGATAGAAATAGACCTGCGCGAGAAAGCTCTTCGATACGAGACGAAGCCTGGCGTCGCCGAGCCGGTCGGCGATGTCGAGCGCGCGCATGCCGGAGGCGGCCGCTTCGTCCAATTGATCGACGCTGGCATAGGCCGTGGTCATGAAGCTGCACGCCAGGCCGCGCCGGCGATCGTCGCGCAGCCGCACTGCGATAGCCTCGGCCTCGCGCAGATGATCGAGCATCTGCCGGCCCTCGCCCAATTGGCGCAGCGCCGGACGCAGCTCCAGCCGGATATCGAAGGCCTGCTCCTGCGTGCTTTGGCTGTCCGGCAGCGTCTTGAGGATATTGAGCGCCTGCTCGAAGCAAGACCGGGCATCGGTCAGCGCCGAGCGCGCCGCCGCCTTGGTTCCCGATAGCCGCAGATAATGAATGGCCTTGTCCTTGCGGTCGCCGCGGACGGCGTGATGCGCGAGCCGCTCGACCTGGTCGCCGAGCCGGCCGGCATAGAGCTTCTCGATGGCCTCGACGATGCGGGCATGGATTTCGCGCCGCCGCTCGAGCAGCACGCCGTTATAGGTGACGTCGTGAGTGAGCGAATGGGTGAAGGTATATTGCAGGTCCGGGAACAGCTGCGTGGCATAGAGGAATTCGGAAGCCTGCACGTCCTCGAGCAGGCCTTGCAGCTCGTCCTCGGGCAGACCGCTGATCGCATGCAACAGCGCGAACAGCACGTCGTGACCGATCACCGACGCCTCCTGCAGCAGGCGCTTCTCGGCGGCGGGCAGGGCATCGATGCGGGCGGCGAGCACCGCCTGGACGGTCGGCGGGATTTCGTGGGTGACGAACGGTTTCGCCAGCCGGTAATTGCTGCGGGAGCCCTCGATCACGCCGTTTTCGGCCAGCGCACGCACGATCTCCTCGACGAAGAACGGGTTGCCGCTGGCGCGCTGCATCAAAAAATTCTTCAGGATCTGCAGATTCGGATGGTTGCCGAGCAGCGCCTGCAGCAACGCCGCGAGATTCTCGCTGGCCAGCGGATTGAGGTGCAGCTGCCGGTAGTTCGGCCGGTGTTTCCAGCCGTCCTGAAACTCGGGCCGGTAGCTGACCACGAGCAGAAGCCGGGCGTCCTGCGCGCGCACCGCCAGCTCGTTGAGCAGGCCGAGCGTCAGCGAATCGTACCAATGCAAATCCTCGAAGATCGCCACGACCGGCTGCGCGCGGCTCTCGCTCAGCAGCAGCCTGATGATCGCCTGATAGGTGCTTTGCCGGTGCTGTTCGGGGTCGAGCGAGCGGAACGGGTGATCGTCGTCGAGCGCGTTGAGCAGGTCGAGCACCGGTAACACGGCGTCCTGCAGCGACGGATTGAGAGTGAGGATCTTGCCGGAAACCTTCTCGCGGATCGATTGCACCTCCTCCTGCACGTCGACCTTGAAATAATCGCGCAGCAGCTCGGTGATCGGCAGATAGGGCGTCGCGTGATCGTAGGAGGTGGTGTTGGATTCCAGCACCAGCCATCCCGCGTCCGGCTCGGAATGAATGAATTCGTGCATCAGCCGCGATTTGCCGACGCCGGCCTGGCCGACCAGCGCGACGACCTGGCCTTGGCCCTGACCGGCGAGCTGCTGCGCGCGGCGCAACTGCTCGAACTCGACCTCGCGGCCGACGAAGCGGGTCAGGCCGCGGCCCGCGGCGGCCTGCAGCCGCGTGCGCGCCGGTCCGGCGCCGGTCACTTCGAAGATCGGCACCGGCTCCGCGAGGCCTTTCACCGCCGCCGGGCCGAGCGGCTTCATGGCGATAAAGCCTTCCGCCAGGCGATGCGTGTGCGCGGTGGTCAGCACGGTGCCCGGCTTGGCCATTTGCTCCATGCGCGCCGCCAGATGAACCGTCGGCCCGACCACGGTGTATTCCATGTGCAGGTCGTTGCCGATGGCCGAAATGACGATCTCGCCGGAATTGACGCCGACCCGCGTCATGATCGGCACGCCATGCGTGCGCTGCACCTCGTCGGAGTAGCGGGCAATGTTTTCCTGCATCCGCAACGCCGCGTAGCAGGCGCGCACCGCGTGATCTTCATGGGCGAGAGGCGCGCCGAACAACGCCATGATGCCGTCGCCCATGACGCTGTTGACGGTGCCTTCATAGCGATGAACCGCCTCGATCATCCGCTCGACGACGGCGTGGAGCAGCCTTTGCGCGTCTTCCACGTCGCGGTCGGTGATCACCTCCATCGAGCCCTTGATGTCGGCGAACAGCACGGTGATCTGCTTTCGCTCGCCTTCAAGAGCCGCTTTGCTGGTGAGGATTTTGGTGACGAGGTGCGGCGGCGTGTAGCTTCTTGGCGACGAAAAGCGGCTTGCCTCGCCGAGCGGGTTAAGGGCGTGGCCGCATTGCGAGCAGTATTTTGCGCTGGGCGAAGCCGGATTTTTGCAATTGGCGCACAGACGCACCAGCGCCGCGGCGCAGGATTCGCAGAATTTGGCCTCCGGCGCATTCTCGTGCTGGCAATTCGGACATTTCATTCCAGGCCCTCGGGCAATATCCGAGCTCCGCGCGTCAGGCGCTAATGGTTGGTCTCCTCCAGCGGTTTGCAGTGTAGCATCGGTCGGACAACGAGTCCCGGCGCCGGATTCGGTTCGAGATTTAATCGAATCCGGTTCGGTCATGCCGGGGCCAGGCATCGCCGGCGGCGCTGCGCGCCTACTCGGGAGCGCCGGTGGCGTAACCCGCGGACGAAACCGCCGGAGCCGTGCCGTTGCCGCGGCGCGCGGGACCCGGCCGGAGCGCCACCGGAAGAATTTCGCCGCCAAACCGCTGGCGAAACGCTTCGGCGATTTCCAGGCCCTCGAAGCACCAGCTCCAGTACTCCTGCAGGCCGATGCGCTGGCGCTGGCCGCGCCGTTGCCGGTTTTTGCTGTAGCAGTGCCATGCATTGATGGCATCGAGCGTACCGGCGAAACCGCCATCGGGAACGGCGACTTGCACGACGAACGGGAAAGCCGCTTCGTTGCTGCGGGCCTTGACCTTCTTCAGACGGAGCAGATTAGCCATGGCTGAGGCACTCTGGAATTGCGGCAGACTGCGGACGGCGGCCGAGCTTAGAAATACGGCTGCAGCGACGCGGCCACTTCGGCGAAATTCGGAACCAGGAGATTGAACACGACGGTGAGCAACAGGCCGAGCGCGCTGAATATGGCGATTCCGATCGCCTCGGGCCCGGTGATCGACGCGAGCAGGCGATCCGATCGGGTTGTCGTCCGTTGTCTTCCAAGCGTTACCGGGGTGACCGGGATGAATCGTTCGCTTCGCAAGGATGTGGGACGCATTCGCTGGCCTCCTTTTCCATGCCGTCCGCCACGGGTCACGCGAAGGAGAATGGCGGGCCGGCTCTCTAGGCTTGCGATATGTGCGCGCAGGCGCCCGCAATGTCTGTGCCGCGGGTCACACCGAAAATGTTGAAAAATCTGGGTAAAACCAGCGCGACCGCCGTGCCAGAGCATGATCCGGAAAATGCCTGCCCCCGGACTTGATCCGGGGGTGGATGCCGGTTTTCCGACAAGCATGCCCTCGGGCTCGACCCGAGGGATCATGCTCCAACAAAGCACCCTAGCATGATCCGATTCAACTTAATCGGATCATGGCCTAGGCGGACTTCAGCAAGTCGCGCAGCGCTTCGGGCTTGAGAATGATCGTCCAGCGATCCTTGAGCTCCAGAATGCCTTGGCGTTGCCAGTCGCGCAGGCAGCGATTGACCTTTTCCCGCGTGCCGCCGGCCATTTCCGCCAATTCGCTTTGGGTGAGCGACAGCTTGTTCGTACCGCGGCCCTGTGGCGGATACGACAACAGGGTTTTGGCCAGCCGGATCGGCAGGCTATAGAAGGCGATGTCGGCCATGCGTTCGTCGGAACGGCGGATCCGTGCGCAGAGAAATTCCATGAGCTTCATGCAAGCGGCCGGATTGCGTTCGAGGAACGGCAGCACGTCGCGGCGTTCCAGCACCATCAGTTCGCAATTGGTCAGCGCAGTGGCGTTGGCGGAGCGCGGTTTGCCGTCGAGCAGCGCGATCTCGCCGAACACCTCGCCCGTGCGCAGATCGGCGAGAATGATCTCTTTGCCCTTCACGGTCGGCAGCGTGATCCGGACGGTGCCGACGACGACCGCCATCATGCTGTCGCCGTCGTCGTCGAGACGGCAAATCGGCTCGCCGGCGGCAAAGTTTCGCAAATGCGCCATCGCCGAAATCTCGCGGCGCGCGTCCTGGCCGAGCGTGCTGAACAGCAGGCAGTTCTGCAGTAATTTGCGGCCCCGCTCGATCGCCGGAAGACTAGCCATCCCGATCACCCCTTGCCGGCCCGGCGGCAAATGACCTGCCGCTCGACCGCGCCGAAGAGCGCAACCCGGTTTGGATATTGGCCGGACCGCCGCTCGACCGCAACCGACCAGCGCGGGAAGTTCGCCTTGGCGGGCGGCAGACCGGCGCTGCGCGCCGGCAGACAAAAATCGCCGGAGCGAGCGAAATCGTGACCGCGCCGACGATGCTATCGCGGCTTCTCAAAGCAAAGAAGAAATCAAAAGCTCATTGCGGCGAGCGCGCCGGCTCGCCGAGGCAGCAGTTTGGCGGCACCATGTTGACCGATGCCGTCGGAATCGTTCCGACCCCGGTCGCGGCGATTTCGATGGCCGCGTCGTCCACCTCGAAGCTCAGAATTGCCGCCTCGATTTGATCCCGGTCTCGATCGCGGTGATGCTCGCTCATGGCGTCGGCTCCTCATTCGTGCGCGGGGCACGCCCAGTGTAGAGCGCGGCCCGGCAATTTCCAGCGGGGCCGCTGCAATGAGGACGTCGCGCAGGCGGCTGCGCAACCAACAGCCAAAAAAACAGCTCCCTGCCGGCGACGCCGAAAACAGGCGGCAGGCGGGAGCGCGAATCGTTTCAGGTTTGGCGCGCGGATTTAGCGCAAACGGAATAACGAAGCGCCGACGCCGCCGACGCCTCGTTAAACAGTATTCAAAGCGCGAGTGAAGGCTGACTTACGCCGCCACGCCGGGGCAGGTGTCGAGGCCCGAGCAGAAAGCGAGCGTGAAGGCCCCAGCCTTTTCTTTGACCGTGCCGGCCGCGGCTTCCAGCGCCTCGTCGGACACGTCGAAGGTGAGGATCTCTTCTTCCCTCTGAAGTTCATTCATAGCGTTGTTCCTTTCGTTCGCCAGCGGCGCCGGCAATCACCAGGCAGGACGAGAAATTCGCTGAACCCCCCCGCCATATTGCCCATTAAATCATCGGCTGCGTACACTGTAAAGTGTATCCGGCAAATGTGACAGGTGGCTGATTATGAAAGTAAATCGCATGGATTTCGCAGCGAACTCGGCCACCCAAACCGCTTCCTAAAGGCGGACCGCGTGCACTGCGACAAAAAACGGTACAAACCGCAAACATGGCGACGCGCAGGCCCGGCCGGATATAGAAGGAGCTGGCCACGACGATAAATGGCGCAGCCCGATCGGAGCAGTTGGCGGTGGATGTCCTTTACGAACGCTTGTGGCGGCATGCGGCTACCATCGACGAGCTCTTGTCGGCCTCTTTCGAACCGGCTGGCGAACCGCACGATGATACCGCCTTGACCACCCGGCGCTTGGCGGCCTGGTGCCGGTCGAGCGCAGCGGGCGGTGAGGCGCTCTTTGCCCGGCGGTTGAAACGGGACGGCTTGAGCCTTGCGGCGGCGCGCGAACGGCTCGGGACGGTTCGTCCCGGCACGGCGGTCGGGGTCCCCGGCTGGGTCGACGATGCGGTCTGGATCGAAGAGGCGCTGCAAAGCGGCGGGCGCGCGACGCCGGCGACCGATCCTTGCGCCTTCGCACAGCTTCTCTCGCCGCTTGTCGCGCAAGCGGCGAACCGGCTCTGGAGCGGCCTTGACGAGGGCGCGGCCGGCCATCTCAACGAAGCGGCGCGCGCAAGCCTTTCGCTCGAGCTGCTCCGAAGATTGTCGGACCTGTCGGCTCCGGCGCTCTATGACCGCTTCACCAAAGCGCGCCAGGCCGGCGCCGGCTACGATCAATTCGTCACCGCCATGCAGGCGGGCGGCTTTCGCGCCCTGTTCGAAGCCAAGCCGGTATTGCTGCGGCTGTTGGCGACCGTGGTGCGGCAGTGGATCGACACGACGGGCGAATTGATCGGCCGCCTGGCCGCCGATCTGCCGGAGATTCGCGACGCGCTGTTGAACCATGACGGCGGCCGGGTCGCCGCAATCGAGGGGGAGCTATCCGATCCGCATAATTTTGGCCGTTCGGTCCAGGTCGTTCGCTTCGAAGACGCTACGCGTGTCGTCTACAAGCCGAAGGATTTACGGCTCGACGTCGCCTGGCACGACCTGATCGGACGGCTCAACCGCGCCGGCCCTCCGGTCACGCTGAAGGCGGTTCGCGCCATCGCCCGGGACGGCTACGGCTGGACCGAGTTTATCGACCATAGCGGCTGCGCCGACCGGGAGGCTTGCGCGCGGTTCTTCCGCCGCGCCGGCGCCTGGCTCGCGCTCCTGCATGTGTTCGTCGCCACCGACATGCACCAGGAGAACATGATCGCTTGCGCCGAAGACCCGGTGCCGATCGATCTGGAGACGATTCTGCAGCCGTCCGCCGACGAGCATCGAATCCAGGAGCCGGAGGGCGAGGCCTTCAATGCGGCGATGGACATCATCGCCAATTCGGTCATGACCGTTGGCCTGTTGCCGGCGTACGGGCGGGCGGTCGACAACAGCGTATTCGCCATGGGCGGCATGACCGCCGATTGGGGCGCACGAAGCGTCGTCAAGTGGAACGACGTCAATACCGACGCCATGCGTCCTGAGCGCGCGCTGGAAGCCGGGGCGACCAACACCAATCTGCCGCATATCGACGGCCGCCATGCCAGGTTCGCCGATCACATCGACGACTTCATTGCCGGCTTTGCCGACTACGCCGCGTTTCTTCGCCGCCGCACGCAAAATGGCAACGCCGACTTTTTGCTCGCCGGCTTTGCCGGCGTAACGCTCCGCAAGGTCGTGCGGCCGACCCGCTTCTATTACATGCTGCTGCAGCGGCTGAGAGATCATCGCAGCATGGACGACGGGGCGATCTGGTCGGCGCAAGCCGACTTCGTGGCGCGGCTTGCCGAATGGGACCAGCAGTCCGATCCGCTATGGCCGCTGCATCGCGCCGAACGCACCGCGCTTGTTGCGTTGAACGTGCCGCATTTTTCGGTGACCAGCGACGGCAATGCGATCGCCGACAATACGGGTGTCGCGGTGCAGACCGCGGCGACACCCGGCCTGACGCGCGCGCGCGAACGGTTGGCCAATCTCGACGATCGGGAGATCGCCTGGCAGGTCGAAATCATCCGCGAGAACACCAATGCAATCGTGCCGCCGCCGGAGCCGCCGCCGCGGCAAGCCGCGGACGCCGGCGGCGCCGCTGCCGCCGCCACGGCATCGCCCGCAGAACGCTTCCGCGCCGAAGCCGATCGCATCGCGGCGGAGCTGTCGCGCTACGCCATCCGCCGCGGGCCGGGGGCGGCCTGGATCGGGCTCGATTGGCTCGGCGATTCCGAGGTGTTTCAACTGGTCTGCCTCGGTCCCGACCTTTACAACGGCTCGACCGGAATTGCGCTTTTTCTGGCCGCCCACGCGGCGGCGACCGGCGCCGAAGAGTCGGGCGAGCTGGCGCTGGCCGGCATCGCGCATGTGCGCAAGAGCCTGAAAAGCCGCAACGCGCCGCGACTGGCCCGCACGCTCGGCATCGGCGGCGCCACCGGCTTGGGCTCGATCGTCTACGCCCTCGCCGCGATGGCGAAGCTGCTCGACCGCCGCGACCTTCTCGCCGACGCCCAAGCGGCCGCGGCGCTCTTTACCGAGGCGTTGATCGCCGCCGACAAGCAGCTCGACGTCATGGGCGGGGCGGCCGGCGCCGCGCTGGCGCTGCTCCGGCTTTATCGCGACAGCGGCGCGGCTGACGTGCTCGGTCGCGCCGTCAAATGCGGCGAGCATTTGCTGGCGCAGCCGCGCATCGGCCCGCCGGGCCGCCGCATCTGGGTCGGCCAAGGGCTGGGCGCCAACGCCGCCGCGCACGGACTGAACGGCATGTCGCACGGCGCCGCCGGTTTCGCTTATGCCCTGGCGTCGCTGGCCGCGGCGGCCGGCCGCGAGGATTTCGCCGCCGCGGCGTCCGAATGTCTCGCCTTCGAGGATTCCAGCTACGACGCCGAGCGCCACAACTGGCCGGATCTGCGCGGCACCGGGGCGCCGACATGGCCGTGCCAATGGTGTCACGGCGCCCCCGGCATCGGCCTGGCGCGGCTGGCCATGGCAAGGCTTGGCGCGCCGCAATCCGGCGGCCGGCGGCCGGCGGTCGAACGGCTTGCCGCCGATATCCGCAATGCCGCGACCGGCGTCGCCGAGGCCGCGGCCGGCACCCTCGACACGCTGTGTTGCGGCACGCTCGGCCGGATCGAATTCTTAAGCGAGGCGGCGGACGCGCTGGAGCGGCCCGATTTGCGCGCGCTTGCAGCGCGGCGGCTCTTTGCGGTGCTGACGGAGGCGGCCGCCGCCAGCGATTACCGCTGGAACAGCGGCAAGCGGCAATTCAATCTCGGACTGTTCCGCGGGCTCGCGGGCGTCGGCTATACGCTGCTGCGGCAGGCCCGTTCGCCCGACGACGGAACCGCGCTCCCCAACGTGCTGATCTGGGAATGACGCGGCCCGACCGCCCGATCACTGCGGCTTGGCGCCGCCGCAGGTCGCTACCAGCACTGCCTTGAACATGTCGAAGGACTGCACCTGAACGGTGCAATCGGTCGAGGCGTCCGGCGCCTCATGGACCATCTGGCCGGCGGCGACCGTCTGCTCCTTGCCGTTGATGTTGAGCGTGACGCCTTCGTTGCCCGGCGCACCCACCATGCCGACGGTCAGGCGGCCATTGCCGACGACGAGCGATTGATTGGGACTGATGTTGTAGGTATTCGCCGAAGGCATGATCGCATCCAGGCTCGCCTGCACCTGATCGAGCTTGGTCTGGAGCTGAGTGGCTTGCGCGCTCTTGGTGTCGAGTTGGCGCTTCATCTTCTGATTTTCGGCACGAAGCTGCTCGATGGCGTTATCGCGGCCGCCGAGGTCGCGGGCCGACAACCAGCGGCCATAGAGATGGCCGCCGACCAGGATGACCAGGATGGAAATCAAGCAGGCAGCGGCGATGACAAAGCCGTTGTTCTCGGTCACCCGGCGTCGCCGGGGACCGCCCGAGCCGGCCGTTTTCGTGCTGTCGCTCACGTCGTCATCCTCATTGCGGGATTCTCATCGGCCTCGTTAGCGGGTTGGCTTGGCTGCGGCCTGAGGGCTCGGAGCGGATGCCTGCGGCACCAGGCCGCCCGAGATTCGCGACAGCAGCGCCTGAACGTCGGACAGCGTGAGCGGCGTCGGCTTCGCCTCCTGGCCCTCGCTCGGAGCCGGCGGCGGTGCGGCATTCGCGGTTTTACCGGCATCGGGCGGCGTCGCCTCGCCCGACGTGCCGGCCGGCGGCTTGGCCGGCGGCGGCGTGGCGGGCTTGGCCGGCGCGGCCGATGCCGGCGGCGCCGCGCCGGCGGTCGAGCCGGGCGCCGGGGACGCTGCGGCCGGCGCGGCGGGAACGTCGTTGCCGAGAATGATCGGCAAGCCATCCTTGCCGGAGCCGATGATCACGATCTTGCTATTCGGCGACTGCGCCAGCGCCAATGTCGCCTCGATGCCGCGCCAGCGCAGATAGGAATCCGAAATTCCCTGGCTCACCGTTTTCTGGAACGCGGCGATGCCGTCGGCCTCGATCTGCTTGCGCTTGGATTCCTCGGCCTCGCGCTGCACCCGGAATTTGTATTCATTGATCATGTAATACTGCTCGGTCTGCCGGTTGATCGCGGCGACGATGTCCGGCGGCAGTTCGATCGACAGCACCAGCGTATCGAGGATCTGGATCGCGTCTTGCAGGAAGTCGTTGTAGTGCTTCGGGTCCGGCTGCTCCATCGCTTCCGGCTGGACGAGCTTGTTGAGATTGGCGGCGAGGCTCTTTTGCGCGGCGTCGCGGATTTCCTTCTGAATCGTCTCGCGCGAGGTATAGACCTGCTCCGCGGTGAACTGCGAAATGATCTGCCGCGCCTGGCTGCCGATTTCGGGATTGATCACCGAATTCAGATAATCCGGACCGATGAACTTGTGCAGCACGGCGACGGAGTTGTGCAACAACTGATAACGCACGCTGATCTGCGCGCCGACGCTGACGCCGTCCTTGGAGATGGCGTTGTAGGTCTGGGTGTTGGACTGCAGCCTTAGGTCGTAAAGGTAGAGCTTGTCCCACGGCC
>Ga0335081_10016862_pt1 | contig 11834 bp, 9 predicted proteins | sample Lox_Sample_35_FD_206713 | JGI IMG/M metagenome (GOLD analysis project Ga0335081, IMG submission 206713) | Soil microbial communities from Loxahatchee National Wildlife Refuge, Florida, United States - Lox_Sample_3.5 | ecosystem: Environmental > Terrestrial > Soil > Wetlands | place: USA: Florida... | reverse complement strand
GGGCGGCGGTCTACCTGACGTGCGTATCCAGTTCGCTGGTGGCCTTCGGTTTCTTCGCCGCGGCCACGCACCGCCTCGCGCCGGTGGTGGCGACCGTCCTGCCCGCACTGATCATCCTGGGCGTCTTCACGTTCGTGCGGCTGGTGGAGACCAGCGTGGAGAACCTGGTCTTCCTGCGCCGCATCGAGGCCATCCGCCACTACTACGTGACGCTGGACCCGGCCGCGGCCGCCTTCTTCGCCCCCGCCGACGGCGAAGCGACGACGGCGCTGGCCAGCACCGGCATGCGCGCCGGCCTGATCGAGATGCTCTTCACCGGCGCGAGCATGGTCGCCGCGGTCACCAGCATCCTGGCCGGAGCGAGCACTGCACTGCTGCTTGACACGGTCGGCGTGCCCGTGCCGGCGGCGATTATCGCCGGTGTCGCAGCTTCGTTGCTGGCGTTCGGCCTGCAGATGCTGTGGATGTACCGCCGCGGGCAGCCGGCGATGGCCTGAGGCGATGTCGTGCCGCCTGGCGTCACTGGTGTCAGCCGACCCGGCGGGCGACGAGCGCGGCCAGTTCCACCCGCGAGGACAGGCCGAGCTTGGCCAAGATGTTGGAGACGTGGAACTGCACGGTGCGGCGGGAGATGAACATGCGGCCTGCGATGTCGGGGTTGGACAGGCCTTCGGCCAAGAGCGTGGCCACGACACGTTCGGTGTCGGTAAGGGCCGCCCAGCCGGCCTTGGGCCGCTTGCGCTCGCCGTGGACGCCGCGCCTTATTCCGTGCGCACGCAAGCGGGCGTCGGCGCGGGAGGCGTCCCACGGCGCGCCTAGCCGGGCATATCGGTCCTGCGCGGCGCCGAGTTGCAGCCGGGCCTCCTGTCCCCGGCCGGCCGCAGCGAGGGCCTCGGCCGCGTGCTCGCGGGCCTGGGCCTCGAGCAGCGGACGGCCGGCGGCCGCGTAGCCGTCCGCCGCCTTGAGCAGGCCGCCCGCGTCGCCGTCGAGGATCACGGCGGCGAACGCCGCGGACCGGTGCAGCGCCGGCCCCCGGCGGTCCGCCGCGTAGCGTTCCAGCTGAGCCACCGCCCGCTGGGCCGTGTCCCGCTCCCCCAGCGGCCCGGCCAGCGCCGCCAGGTCGGGCAGCAGGTAGTGGCCGCAGTACTCCCGGTTTCCCGCCGCGCACTGCTCCCACGCCTCGTAGAGCAGGCCGAACGCGGCGGCCGGGTTGCCATCGGCCAGCACGGCCAGGCCCCGCCCCCACGAGCGGTCGTCGTAGGTGTGCCGGGCCGGGCCGGTGACCAGCGGCTTGTCCAGAACGGCACCCAGCCGCGCATGCTGCTCACGGTCCTGCCGGTGCACGGCGATCAGTGTCGCCAGGCCGTCGAGGTGCACCGTGAGCGCGAGGTGATCCGGGGCCTCGCGGGCCGAACCGATCTCGGCCAGGGCGTCGTCCCACCGGCCGGCCAGGAACAGCATCCGGGCTACCGACAGGTGATGGAAGAACAGGAAGAACGTGCCGAGCCCGCGTTCGGCGTGCCGTAGATCGGCCGTGTACGCCTGCTGCGCCTCGGCGTCCCGGTCCAGCTCGAACAGGCCATTGGCGAGGATCAGGTGCGGATCGAGCTGGCTGTCGGCAACCGGGCCGGCCCGCTCAAGCGCCGCCACCGCCTGGCCCGCGACGTTCACCGACTGGCTGAAGCGGCCCTGCCAGCGCCAGGCGCCGGCGACCGCTTGCAGCCCGTAGGCCATCGCGTAGGCATCCCCGCTGGCCAGGGCCTCGCCCCGGGCCGCCTGTGCCTCCTGCATCGCGGCTACGGGCCCATATGTGGACACCACGCGCAGGCACTGCGCGGCCAGGCCGTGGAACCGGGCCCGTTCGGCCCGGCTGAGCTCACCGCTGCCCAGTGCGCGCTGGGCCTCGGCCAGCGCCGCCTCGGCCCGGCCTTGGTTGAGGCAGGACAGGACCAAGACCCAGCGAAGCGGCCCGGCCGCGGACGCATCCGGGCCGGCGGCCAGCGCCCGGGTGGCGGCGGCCTCGGCCTCGGCGAACCGGCCGGCCCTGAGCAGCGCTCGCGCTAGCGCCAGCCGGAGCGGCCCGGACCCTTTAACCAGGTCGCCCGATGGGTCGGTGCGATCCCAGACACGAGAGAGCAGGTCGGCGGCCAGCTCGGGGGCGCGCGCGGTAAGCGGGCCCGCGGCCTCGGCCAGCCATTCCAGGGTCCGGGCGTCGAGCGTCGTCCCGGCCAGCAGGTGCTGGGCGGCCCGCTCCACCGGCACGCCCGCGGTCGCCAGGGCCTGCCCCGCCTGCAGGTGCAGCGCGTTGCGCGCGGACATCGGCAGGCTCTCGTACAGCGCCTGGCGGATCACCTCGTGCCGGAACGTCAGCCGGTCCGACTCGGCGGTCAGCACGCCGGCCACGGCGGCCTCCTGGATCACGCCCAGGAAGTCCAGCGCCGGCGCCCCGAGGACGGCCGCCAGCTCGACGACGGTGAAGCTCGGCCCGAGGATCGCCGCCACCGGGAGGATCTGGCGGGCCTGCCCGGACAGCCCCGATAGCCTCCTGGTCACCACCGCGATAAGCGACTCGGGCATGGACCCGGCGTCCGAGGGCGGCACGGAGCGGCCGGTCGAGGCGCGGGCCAGCTCGATCACGTAGAGCGGATTGCCCGCTGCGGCGGCGGTGGCGGTCCGCAGGCTCGCGCCGGGCTCGGTGCCCGTCACCTGGCGGGTCAAGGCGACGACCGATGCCTCGTCCAGCGGGCCGAGCGACAGCAGGCCCGCGTGGCGCGTCTCCCAGCTGCGCACCAGGCGTTCCAGGTCGGCCGCCACCCGGGGTCCGGCGCCGGGGCGCCGGGTGGCGGCCAGCAGCAGCGGCAACTGGTCCGCGACCCGGCCGAGGCGGTGCAGCACGAGCAGGCTGGCCGGGTCGGCCCACTGCAGGTCATCGACGGCCAGCATGACGGGGTGCGCCGCGCACCAGCCGTCGACCAGCCCCAGGATCGCCTCGGTGACGAGGAACTCGGCGTCGGCCGCGGAGAACGCGCCGCCGGCTGGCCGGTGGCCGCCGCGCAGCATCGCGGCGATCTCGGCCGCCTTCGGGTCGGCCGCCGCGGCGGTCAGCCCGAGGCAGTCCGAGACGGCCGCGAATGGCACCCGCATCTCGAGTTCCTCGGCGGCGCCGGAGGCGATCCTGGCTCCGGCCGCCGCGGCCTGGTCCACGAGCCAGGTGAGGAGCGCCGTCTTGCCGATGCCGGGCTCGCCGGAGATGAGCACGATCTTGCCCCGCCCGGCCGCGGCGGCCGCGACGGCGGCAGCGAGCCGCTCCAGCTCAGCATCGCGGCCCACCAGCGCGACCTGACCCGCCGGAGACGCCCAGCCACGTCTCACATGCCTCAGTCTGTGGGTCCGCGGCCGGCTCCGCAACAGGTGCGCCGGAAACCTGGCCAGCTGGCGGGTGTTTGCCGCGACGGCTTGGCGCAGCATCGACCGGGACACCCCATCGGGAGAACGGAGCAGATCATGTCGGTGAACGGGACCGCCGGTCAGGTCGACGTGGTGGTGGTCGGCGCCGGCCAGGCCGGCCTGGCCGTCAGCTACTACCTGCGGGCGTTCGGCGTCGAGCATGTCGTCCTGGAGCGTGGCCGGGCCGGAGAGAGCTGGCGGTCGGTGCGCTGGGATTCGTTCACGCTGGTCACGCCCAACTGGATGACCCGGTTGCCGGGCTACCGCGTGGCCGCTGGCGCCGCGCGGGAGTTCCTGCCCCGTGACACTGTGCTGAGCCTGCTGGACGGCTTCGCCCGTGGCCTGCCGGTGCAGGCCTCCACCGAGGTCCTCTCGGTCGAGGCCCGCGACCGCGGCTATGACCTGGTGACCGCGACGGGCGGGATGACGGCCCGGGCCGTGGTGGCGGCAGGCGGCGGCCAGTGCCGCCCGGTGATCCCGGGGCTGGCCGCCGCGCTGCCCGCGGACATCCACCAGTCGGACGCCGGGCGCTACCGTAACCCGGGCGCGCTGCCGCCGGGCGCGGTCCTCGTGGTGGGAAGCGGGCAGTCGGGCATGCAGATCGCCGCCGAGCTGGCCGCGGCGGGCCGGGAGGTGCTGGTGGCCACCAGTCAGGTGCCCCGGGTCCCGCGCCGGTACCGGGGGCGGGACGTCCACGAGTGGGGGGTGGAGCTCGGACTCTACGACCAGCCGGCCGAGGCAGTGACCGACCCCGCCGAGTTCCGCCGGCCGCACCCGATGCTGTCCGGGGCGCACGGCGGGCAGACGCTGTCGTACCAGCAGCTCGCCCGGGACGGCGTGCGGCTGCTCGGGCGCCTGGTCGGCGCCGAGGGATACACGCTCGGGTTCGGTCCTGAGCTGCCGCGGAACATCCAGCACGCCGACCAGGCAGCGGAGCGGTTCCGGCGCATGGTCGATGAGTACGTGGCCCGGGCCGGGATCGCCGCCCCGCCTCCGGACGCCGATCCGGCCGAGCGACCCCACCCCCTGTCCGGGGAGCCGCCGCGGACCCTGAACGCGCGGTCCGAGCACATCTCCACCGTGCTGTGGTGCACCGGCTTCGGGCCGGACACCGGCTGGTTGCGGGTTCCCGTGCTGCGGCCCGACGGCACGGTGGAGCATGCCCGCGGCGTCACCGCCTTCCCCGGCTTGTACGTAGCGGGCTACCCGTGGCTGTCGAACCGCGGCTCGGGTCTGCTCTACGGCGTCGCCAGCGACGCGGCTCGCATCGCGCAGCACATCGCCATGGACGCTCTCGGCCGGGCCCCGGCGGTCCTTCGCCCTGTTCCGGCAACTATCAGTTAGAAGGTGACAACATGGCCACGAGCAAGACGACCTTGACAATGACGTCTGCCGCGGCGCAGCCCACAGGGGCGGCTCCGGCGCGACTGCCGGCTTCCGGGTCCGGGTCGCCGAGCCTGGACCGGCTGATCCGGGCCCGGGCGATCCACTCCATGACCGGCAAGGTGTACCGCGCGGTCGGGCTGCGCGGCACCGGGATCGCCGCCACTACAGGAAAGGAGTGAGGCAGATGCCTGATATCGAGAACTACGACGTCCTGGTGATCGGCAGCGGCGAGGCGGGCAAGTACCTCGCCTGGACCATGGCGGGCGAAGGTCATCGCACCGCGGTGGTGGAGCGGAAGCTGGTCGGCGGGTCCTGCCCGAACATCGCCTGCCTGCCGAGCAAGAACATCATCCACTCGGCCAAGGTGCGCTCGCTGGCCGGACGGGCCGCGGAATTCGGGGTCGACACGGGGCCGGCGGCGACCAGCATGAGCGGCGTCCAGGACCGGAAACGAGCGATGGTCGACGGCCTGCGCCAGGTGCACCTGGACCGCTACCGGGCCAGCGGGGCCGAGCTCATCATGGGCCAGGCCCGGTTCACGGCGCCTAGGACCGTCGAGGTGGACCTGGCCGGCGGCGGGAGCCGGCAGATCAGCGGCACGCGGGTCTTCCTGAACCTGGGCACCCGCGCGACCGTGCCCGACCTGCCCGGCCTGGCGGCGGCCGGGCCGATGACCCACGTCGAGCTGCTCGACCTCGACCGGCTGCCCGAGCACCTGGTCGTCATGGGCGGCGGCTTCGTCGGTCTCGAGCTGGCGCAGGCCATGCGCCGGTTCGGCGCGCGGGTGACCGTGATCGAGCGGGGAGCGCAGCTGGCCGGAGGGGAGGATCCCGACGTCGCGGCGGCGGTCCTCGACCTGTTCCGCGACGACGGCATCGACGTCCTGCTCCGGACGCGGGTCCGGGGCGCCGAAGGGAAATCCGGGCACGAGGTCCGCGTGCTGACCGACGGGCCCGACGGCGACGGCGCCGTCACCGGGACAGACCTGCTGGTCGCCGCCGGCCGTACCCCGAACACCGGCGGCATCGGTCTCGAGCAGGCCGGGATCGAGCGGACCGGCGCCGGTTACATCAAGGTCGACGAGCACCTGGCCACCACGGCGGACCGGGTGTGGGCGATGGGCGAGTGCGCCGGCAGCCCGCAGTTCACCCACGTCGCCTTCGACGACTTCCGGGTCGTCCTGGACCACCTGCACGGGGGCACCCGCGCCACCACCGGCCGCCTGGTGCCGTTCTGCATGTTCCTCGACCCCGAGCTCGCCCGGGTCGGCTGCAATGAAACCGAGGCCAGACGCCGCGGCCTCGGGTACCGCCTGCTCACCCTGCCCATGGCCGCGGTCCTGCGCACCCGGACCCTGTCCGAGCCGCGCGGGTTCCTCAAGATGCTCATCGCGGCGGACAGCGACGAGATCCTGGGCTTCACCGCGTTCGGGGCCGAGGCCAGCGAGCTCATGGCCGCCGTCCAGGTCGCGATGGTCGGCCGGATGCCCTACCCCGCGCTGCGCGCCGCCATCTTCACCCACCCGACGGCCGCGGAAGGCCTGACCGTCCTGCTGGCCGGCACGCCTGTACCCCAGGCTCCAGGACCTCCTGATTGAGTCGGCACTCCACGGTAAGCCCGGACCGCCGCGGCCGGCGGGAGTGGGCTGCACGACCCGGCGGGCAACTACGCGGAGTACTACAGCGACCTGGACATCATCACCGAGCAGCTGCGCTGGGACGCCCACGAATGGGGCGCGCGGGAAAGCGTCTGCGCCTGGGGACCGCCGCCGCCCACGGGTTTCTTCCGGCCCGACGACCTGGCCGAGCTGATGATGAAGGGCGACGGCCGATGACACAGCCCCGCGCCCGGCTCCGCCGCGGCCTCGTCGAGGCCGAGATCCTGGAGTGCAGCGCCGAACTGTTCGCGGCCCGCGGGTTCGCGGCTACCAGCATGCAGGACATCGCAGACGCGCTCGGGTCCAGCCGCCCGGCGCTCTATCACTACTTCCGCAGCAAGGATGAGATCCTCGACCGCCTCATCCAGGGTCTCGCGGAGTCCGCCGAGCGGGCAGTCGCCGCGGCCACCGCGACCACCGGTCCGGCGCAGAGCCGCCTCCGGGCCCTGGTGGCGGCGCTGATCGCCCCGGTCGCCGAGTCCCCTGGCCGGTTCCGCATGATCCTGACCAGCGACGCCACCGTCAGCCGGGGCGCGCGCGACCGGCTGCTCAAGCTGGAGCGGACCGTTGTGCACGCTATGTCGGACGTGCTCAGCGACGGCGTGGCCAGCGGTGAGTTCCGGCGTGGGCTTGATCGCACCGCCACGTTCAGCATCCTCGGGATGATCAACTGGGTCGCCTGGTGGTACTCCCCCGGCCGCGGCCTCAGCACCGACGAGCTGTGCGAATCCATCGCTGAGATGGCCGTCGCCAGCGTCCGCGCCGTCGGCGCGTCGCCGCCGGGCCGGACGCCGCACGAGGTCATCAGCTCGATCCGGGCCGAGCTCGGACACCTGGAGCGCATCCTCGACGGCACCCAAGGAGCCCGACAGCCGTGACCGCCGCACCCAGCTACCCGCACGACCTGTTCACCGACGAGATGCTGACCGACCCTTACGAGCATTACCGCGCGCTGCGCGACCTCGGGCCGGTGGTGTGGCTCGACGCACACGGAATGTATGCGGTCGCCCGGTACGCGGAGGCGCGCGCCACACTCGCGGACCCCGGGACCTACTGCTCCGGGCCGGCGAGCCGGTCCTGCTTGTCTATGCCGCGTTCTCCGGCGGCCTGCGCGGCGTGGGAGCCCGGGAGCCGTTACCTGGCACGGCATCCGCCGGGGTAATGCCAAGGCCGCACTAGCGCCAGGGGTGGTTGATGTGGTGGACGTAGGTCGCAGTCTGAGTGGACTGACCGGTCTTGGCGACCACCAGCCAAAGCAGCAGGGCGGCGGCGATAAACGTCAGGGCGACGGCCAGGTTCTTCCCCGTCAAGAGCGGACGGCTTGCGGCGATCGGCTGTGTCATCTTGTTTCCCTCCAGAGTTTGTTCTTGCTGGTCTAGCGCCTAGCCTGCCGGAGCCGGGATGCGCCGTCAGTCACCCGGCTGACAGGTCGCCTGTCAGCTTGCTGACACCTGGGCGCGCAGCCTTCACAGCACGACAGTCACGACGTCATCGGTCTCGGTGGCGAAACGGCTGTCCTGCTTCCACAGATATGCCGGCCCACGACCCGCCACAGCGAGCACGTGATGCTAACTACGGAGCGCTACCATGCGCCGGGCGAGATCCGCCTGATATTCGGGTGAGGGATTCAGTTGCTCTGGTTTCGAGCTCGGTCAGAATCTTCAGTTCTGCATTCTTTGTTCTCGGTCGCGGCCGGGCTGTCACAGGAGACGGCGGGACCCCTCGGTCGTCCCAGGGTGACGCCCCGTAGAGTTCGGGTGACGGTTGTCTTGGGATCGTCTCGTCAGCTTCTCCGACAACGGCGACGCGGGAGCGACCTTCACCCCCGGGCAGGTCCGCAGCACCGTCACCGCCGCCCCCGGCGGCTCCATCGTGCTCTGCCACATGAACCACCCCGGCAGCGGCACGGCCCAGGGCATAGCCGCCGCTGTCCCCCGCCTGATGGCCGCCGGATACCGTTTTGTCCGCCTCGGGTAGCCGTGCTCGAGCGGCAGTGGCTCCCCGTTCATGGCGTAGGCCAGCAGTGACCCGGACTGGCCGGCGTCGGTGACCGGCAGGCTCCGCTCGAACCGGATGGGATCGGCTGCCTCGGCGACGTTGCCCTGGTCCGCGCCGCGGAACACGATCTCGCGTGCCTGCGGCTGAAGGCCGGCCCGGTCCAGGATCTCGGCGAGAGGCACCCCGGTCCATTCCGCGGTGCTGACCGCGCCGAACTGCCACTGTTCTCCCTCGGTGGGCGGGTCGAACGCGGAGCGGCCGTTGCCGGCGCATTCCAGGGTGGCCACCAGTGTCTCCGAACGCATGTTGTGCAGCTCGCGCAGGCTGAGCCGCAGCGGGCGCTCCACCAGGCCGCTCACCTCCAGCTGCCAGGACGCCGGGTCCAGCCGCGGAGTGGGGAAGTGATTCCGCACGTAGAACCGGGCATTGGCCGGCCCGCCACTCGCCGGGCTCGCGCACGTCGAGCATCAGCGCGCCCGCATCGAGCAGCGCCGCGGCCGCGCGTGCCCCCACCTCGGGTGCGGCGGCCGCCTCTGGTGTTGCCTCCCGCACCACCCGCAGCCCGGCACCTTCCCAGGCCCGGTAACCGCCGGCCAGGTCAGCTACGTCCCCGAACCCGGCCGCCTGCAAGAAGCTCGCCGCGACCAAGGACCGGTAGCCGCGAGCGGAGTACCCCAGGACCGGGGCGCTGCGGTCCAGGGCATCTGGCAGCTTAGCCAAGATAGCCAGCGGGACTTCCCGCGCTCCGGGCAGTGTGCCCTGGGCGGTCTCCGCGGATGTGCGGACATCGACAAGCTGCAGGGCAGGCTCGAGCCGGGCAAGCTCGGCCAGTTGCTCGATGCTCAGCCGGGAGCTTGCCTCGGCCAGACCGGACCCGGCGGTGAGCACCGATGCGAGGTCATCCAGCTGGCCCACCACCCCCCCGTACCCGGCACGGCCCAGCCGTGCCGTCGCTTCGGCCGCGATCCCGACATCGCCGACAAGCACGACATCACGGCCGGGCGGCAACACCGCGCCAGCGCACCGTTCGAAGTCTCCCCGCAGGCCGACGCTGACCGCCCCGCGCACATGGCCGGCCGTGAACTCGGCGGGCTCCCGGCAGTCGAGCAGCACCGCCCCGGCAGCCCGGCAGGACAGGACCTCGGCGATCGGGAGCAGGACAAGACCCCGCTCCTGCCGCAACACCGGCCGGGCAGCCGCGGTCGGCCGCCGACCGCCGGCCTCCGGATTGCTGGTGTCCACCGCCATCACTCCTCCCCACCGCGCCCGGACCCGGAACACCGGCATTACAGGCGCGTCATGCGGCACCCTGGCCTTGACGGCCCTCCCGATCAGGCGTCAATGACCAGCATGGTGTCCTGGGCTGCGCCGGCAGCGTCACGGCGCGGCCGGCCGGCTGGCGCGGACCGGGCCCGGCGACGCGCCTGCCGGCCGGGATCCCGGATGAGGGCTGGACCACCGCGCCGCAGACGCCCCAGCCGACCTGCTCCAGCCGGGCTCCCGGGAAGACCGCCTCCAGGCACGCCCCCTCCGGCTCCAGGACGCGTCCCGGCCGGACGCCCGCCAGGGCAGCCCCGACCGCCAAGACGGGATACAACGGTTCAGCAGTGCCCGGCGATTCAGAACGCGGGCCCGGCGAAGAACCAGCACACGCGGCCGGGCTCATGCGTGCAGCCTAGCCCGCAGCCGGAGCCCGGACCAGAGTCCCCATCACCGGTCTCCCGACCCAGACGACCGGGACACGCAACGCATACCGTCCAGGTACCGGCACAGCTAAACCATGCTGTCTTCCTGACTGGCGCCAACCAGGAACCGCAGAACCAGCCGATCTGCGCTCAATACGAAATCACCCCCACCACCGACGGCACGACCACGGTGACGGTCACCGCGACGGACGGGAACGGCGCCTACGCCACCCAGAGCTTCGTCTGGGACCGCCTCCCCGGGTACCGCGTGACCGGCGCGGATGCCCCACCGCTGAGCGCACATCAGCCAGTGGCGATGACTAGCAGGTGAATGTCCACTTAGCCACGCTGCGGCCGGATGGAGGCCGTGTGCAGATGGTGTGCAGATCGTGTGGAGATCCTGTTCATCCGTGGCAGTGAATCAGGGTGAACTGGCTGGATCCTCCTCGTGACGCGCGGCCGTTAGGAGCTATCTGGATGGGCGACCTTGTGGTTCTCCGGACAGATATGCACAGCGTGCAGCGGCAAGCCCGGGACCGCGGACTGATATGAACGGGCCCGGATGCCCGCACGGGAGTCTACGGGTCAGACGGCCGGGGACACCGCGTCCCCAGCATGGCTCTTCCTCCCCCGTTGCAGGTGGCTGTGGCGGAGCGTAGAGTCGCCACACGCTCGGGGGGAGCGAGTTCGTCTTCCTGCTTCTTGCTCCGGACCGGGCCCAGAGCCGGCAAGACAGGGAGGGCGTAAGTTATGTCTGCCACCATTGAGTCCATCACCGAGACGGCACAAGCCTTCTTCGACGCCTGCGAGACAGGCAAAGGCTGGGCCGCGTGCGGTGCCTACTGCCAGCCAGACGCGAGCTTCACGGCGCAGGCGGAGCCGCTGGCGGACGTGAAAACGCTCCAGCAGTACGCCGAGTGGATGAAGGGAATGCTCGTGCTCCTCCCTGACGCGAGCTATGCGGTCAAGTCCTTCGCCACCGATCATGAGCGCAATAACGTCTGCGCCTACGCCGTGTTCTCGGGTACCCATAGCGGCGAGGGCGGCCCGGTACCCCCAACCGGCAAGAGCACCAGCACCGACTACGTCTACGAGATGGAGTTCGAGGACGGCAAGATCAGCCACATGACCAAGATCTGGAACGCCGGCTGGGCCATGAGAGAACTCGGCTGGACCGGATAACTCGCCTCCTGCTAAGTCAGAATCTGCACCCCGTCCGGCGGACGCGCCGCCGCGTGCCAAGCCGCTCATGAGGCTAGGTGCCACTCGACCGTGCGCGGGCTGAGGAACAGCTCGGCGCCAATCTCGGAATTGGAGTATCCGTCGCGGGCCCGCCATGCCACCTGCCGGCGCGCCGCGAACGCCAGCACCTGCGCCGACGCCCGGTCTAGCCACTGCGCGTCATCGATCACGCACACCAGCGGACGGTCGGCAGCCGCCTCGGCCAGCAGGCTCAGTACCGCCAGGCCGGTCAGGAAATTATCCGGGGCCGGACCCGCCCGCAGGCCGAACGCGGTCCCCAGCGCATCGCGCTGCGGACCTGGCAGCCGTCCCAGGCAATCCAGCATCGGCGCGCACATCTGGTGTAGCGCGGCGAACGGCAGTTCCATCTCGGATTCGACCCCCCGCCACGCGTACCACCCGCAGATCCCCCGCCGTGG
>Ga0335081_10016861_pt1 | contig 11834 bp, 11 predicted proteins | sample Lox_Sample_35_FD_206713 | JGI IMG/M metagenome (GOLD analysis project Ga0335081, IMG submission 206713) | Soil microbial communities from Loxahatchee National Wildlife Refuge, Florida, United States - Lox_Sample_3.5 | ecosystem: Environmental > Terrestrial > Soil > Wetlands | place: USA... | reverse complement strand
CTCACGCCGAAGCTGAAAGGCACGGGCCGGCCTCGCGGTCAGCCTGCCAGCGTCCTTGCCTGTACCGTTCGGAAACTCGGCCACGGTCCGTGAAATGCGGTTTTGCCCGCCATGGGATCGGCGACTGGCGGCATGCTGCCGGTCATGATCCTCTCGTTCGGGTACCTGATCCTCAGCCAGGTGCTGCAGTTGATCATCCTGGTGGCCCGCGGGGAGCGGGCCAACGCGGTGGAGGTCCTGGTGCTAAGGTCGCTGCGGTCGGCGAGGAACCCGCCGAGTGTGCCGCACAGTTCGCAGCCGCAGCCGCCGGACCAGGGGACCGACCAGTCGTCATCGGCCCGGGCCGGGCGGTCGGTGATCGCGGTGAGCCGCCGCTCGCAGTCCCGTGCCAGCTCCTCGAGGGGGTGTTTGCACGCACCAGGTGCTGGAGGAGCTGGCTGGCCCGGGCGGTATCCGCCCCGGCTAGCCGCCGGAACGGCAGCGCTGAGATGCTGTCGGCTTTCAGGTTCAGCCCTAGTTCGCGGGCCATCTGCACCTGCGCGTGTGAGAGGCGGTGCCGCTTGCGCGCCTCAGCCCAGGCCCGGACCTGAGGCGGAAGCGCCTCCTGTGACTTTTCCACACAAAGACTTTTCCTGCCCTTGCGGCGCCTGCCGGAGTGCCGTGATAACGGGCAGGACCGGCCGGTGTGGTTCGCGCAAATCCTGCACTGGCACCCCTCCTGCCTGGAGCCGGGCGCCCGCCAGCGGCTGGTGGCCGAGTTCGGCGACGAACTCCCCCGCAACTGCACCTACGGCGACGGCTCGCCCATCACCGGCGACACGGTCGCCGGCCTCATAACGGCGAGCAGGAAGCTGGAGTTCGCCGTCGCCTGGCAACCCGGCGACCTCGTGCTGCTGGACAACACACGGGTGGCGCACGGCAGGCGACCCTACCGAGGTGACCGGGACATCATGGTCGCGCTCGGTGACCCGATGGGTGAGCCGGAGCACTGGCCGCACACCAGATAACGCTCCGGCCCCACTACCTCACAGCTTTGACCAGTCGAGCACCGCACCAGCCACGCCGGCGATCGAGGCGAGCAGCCCCAGCCGGGCCGCCCGCAGCTCGGGCTCCTTGGCCATCACCAGGACGCGGTCGAAGAAGGTGTCGATGGGTGCCACCAGCGGGGCCGCGGCGGCCGCGAACGAGGCCAGTGAGGGCTGTGCCGTGCCGAGTTCGGCCCGCATCCGGGTGACCGCCTCGTGCAGCGCGATCTCGGCGGGCTCGCAGAGCACGGACATGTCGTACTCGCCCGGCGTCCCCGGCGGCACGATGCGGCACACCCGGCCGATCGCCTGAACCAGGCTGGCGAAGTCTTCCCCGTCGGCGCGCTTGGCCAGCTCCGCCAGCGTTTCCTCGGCGATGGCCGGGGCGTCCGCAACGGGCAGCACCGCCTGGACGGAGGCGTGCGGATACCCGGCGCCGAGCAGTTGGCGCTCATACCTGCGGATGACAAAGCCGGTGGTGGTCTCGATGACGTCGCCGGCTACCGGCACGGGCTGGTGCCTGGCGGCCAGCGCGAGCCCCCGGCTGACCGTGATCGCGGTCAGCGCGGGCTGCGCCCGCAGCACGTTCACCAGGCCGAGCGCGGCACGCCGCAGGCCAAATGGATCCGAGCTTCCGGTCGGCTCCGCGCCGACGGCGAACAGCCCGGCCAGCAGGTCCAGCCGGTCGGCGACGGACAGCAGCGCACCCGGCAGCGTCGCCGGGAGGTCGTCGTCGGCGTGCCGCGGCAGCTCCATCTCGTACAGGGCCTCGGCAACCGGCCCTGGCTCGCCCGCCCGGCCGGCGTAGGTGCGGGCCATCCGCCCGGCCAGGCTGGGCAGCTCGGTGACCAGCTTGGTGGCCAGGTCGAACTTCGCGAGCGCGGCGGCGCGATCCAGGGCGGCCCGGTTCGGCTCCGGCAGGCCCACCAGATCGGCGAGATCCCCGGCGAGTGCGGCGATCCGCTGCGCCCGGTCGAGCACCGTGCCCAGCCGCTCCTCGAAGGTCAGCTTGCCCAGCGCGGCGTGGAACTCTGCCGGGGCGACGGACAGGTCGGCTCGCCAGAAGAAGCTGGCATCCTCGAACCGGGCACGCAGCACCGCCTCGTTGCCGGCTCGCACCACGTCCTGCGAACAGGGGCCGTCGGCGACGGCCACGAAGTGCGGCGACAGCGAGCCGTCAGGCCGGCGTACCGGCAGATAGCGCTGGTGCTTGCGCATCACCGTCGCGAGGACGTCATGGGGCAGGTCGAGATACCGCTCCTCGTAGTGGCCGAGGATCGCGTTCGGCAGCTCCACCAGGTCGGTGATCTCGTCCAGCAGCCTGGCCTCGGCGGCGAACGGGATCCCGCCGCCCACACCGGCCGCCAGCTCGCTCGCCTGCTGCATCACCATCTGCCTGCGGACATCCGGATGGGCGACCACACCGTAGCCGCGCAGGAATTCCGCGTACCCGTCCGCCCCTGCGACCTCCAGTTCGGTGGCGCGCGCGCCATGGCGGACCCGGGTGATCCGGGCGCTGGCCAGCGACGAGACGGTGAACGGCAGCACGGTATCGCCGAGCAGCGCGAGCAGCCAGCGGATCGGGCGTACGTAGGCCAGGCCGGGTGCGTCCCACCGCATGTTGCTGTCGGCGGCCAGGCCGGACACGACGCTGGGCAGCAGTTCGGCGAGGATCTCCGTCGCGGGGCGGCCGGTCTCACGGCGGGACACCGAGACGTACTCCACGCCGCCGACGTCGACCCGGACCAGCTCGGTCACCGGCACGTGCTGCGCGCCGGCGAAGCCAAGCGCGGCCTTGGTGGGCGTGCCGTCCGGGCCATAGGCGGCCTGCACCCGCGGCCCGCGCACCTGCACATCGCGGTCCTCCTGGCGGGGCGCGACATCGGGAACGACCGCCACCAGGCGGCGGGGTGTGCCGAACGTAGTCACCTCACCGTGGGCGAGCCGGGACGCGGCGAGCCGCTCGCCGAGCAGGTCCCGCAGCGCCGCGGCGCCCGAGCTGACCTCGGCCGCGGGCAGCTCCTCGACACCGACCTCCAAGGCCAGCGTGGCCGGCCCGGCGGAACCGGGCCGCTGCGCGGCGGCGACCGCGGCGGCCGGCTCCGCGCTGATCCCGAGCGGGTATCCGAGTTCCTCGCGCCGCTCCAGCCACAGCCGCGCGACGCCACCGGCTAGCTGCCGGATCCGGGCGAACACCTGGGCCCGGTCGGTCGGGCTCACCGCGCCGCGGGCGTCGAGCACGTTGAACGTCTGCGAGCACTTCAGCACGTAGGAGTACGCGGGGACCGGCAGCCGTGCGGCGAGCATGCGGCTGGCCTCGTACTCGTACACCTCGAGCAGGGTGCGGTTGGCCGGGACATCGGCCTCGTCGAGGTAGTAGCGGCTCATCTCGTATTCGGCCTGGCCGAATATCTCGCCGTAGCTGATTCCCCCGGGCGTGTAGACGATGTTCTTGAAGTGGGAGGCCCGCTGCAGCGCCATCAGGATGCGCTCCATGCCGTACGTGATCTCCACCGAGACCGGGGTGAGCGCGATCCCCCCGGCCTGCTGGAAGTACGTGAACTGGGTGATCTCCAGCCCGTCCAGCCACACCTCCCAGCCCAGGCCCCATGCCCCCAGGGCCGGCGAGGCCCAGTTGTCCTCCACGAACCGCACGTCGTGGACGTTCACGTCGATGCCGAGTGCGGCCAGGCTGCCCAGGTAGAGTTCCTGCGCGTCGCCTGGCTCCGGCTTGAGGATCACCTGGAACTGGGTATGGGTCTGGATCCGGTTCGGGTTCTCACCGTAGCGGGCGTCGTCCGGCCGGACGCTCGGCTCGACGTAGGCCACCCGCCACGGCTCGGGCCCGAGCACCCGCAGGAAGGTGGCCGGGTTCATCGTGCCGGCACCGACCTCGGTGTTCATGGGCTGGGCAAGGGCGCAGCCCCGCTCGGTCCAGTACCGGGTCAGGGCGAGCAGGGCCTCCTGCATGCTGAGCACTGGGTATTCCTCACTTAGAGCAAGTCGGTGGACAGGCACGCCGCGAGCCGTCGCCGCAGGGCCACGGCGTCATCAGGTGTTGCGGAGACGCCGGCGCCGCGCGAACGCGATCAGGTCGTCGGTGGCGGCCACAGCGTCTGCGCCAGTGGCTCTGGCCGTCTGGCGCAGGTTGCTCACGACGTCCTTCAGCATAGCCGGGCCAGGTGGCACGCTGCGGTGCAGCGCTTCGAGTGCCGCCGCGACGTCCCAGGCGAAACCGCCGTCTACAGCGGAGATCCGGCGGGTGAGCCTGAGCTCCAGATCCCCGGGCCGGTCGACCAGGGCAATGCGCAGGCCGTGGCGCACGCGCTCGGCGGACGGCAGCGCCGCGACGCCCAGGCCAGGGACGTCCGGTGACGGCTCGACCGCGTAGGTGACGACCCACAGCGTGCAGCCGCCGTGCGGCGACAGCGCCGCCATGCCAGCCAGGGTCTCGTACGGCACCCCCCACAGTGCGAGCCCGTCACCGGTGTCGGTGGCGACCTGGTCCAGCAGTTCTCCGAACGTGCTGCACGAGCCCACGCTGACCCGGACCCCGCGCCGCCTCCTCGGACGGCTCCACCGCGTCCCCAGCGGGCGGCCCCGCCCCAGCTGACTCCGTCGCGTCGGCGATTACCAGGCTGGCCTGGCCCGCCGGCCGGGCAACCATGACCGGAAGGCCGTCCTCGGCCTCGATCACGCTGCGCAGCGCCGGGTGCCGCCGGACGACGGCACCCACCGCGGCGCGGAACGAGCCGACGTCCACCGGCCCGTGCATCCGGAACGCGGCGGTCATCTGGTACTCGGTGCTGCTGCCCTGCCGTTCGTGCAGCAGCCACAGCCGGAACTGCTGGTCGCTGAGCGGGAGACGGCGTGGCTGGGCACCGGTGAGCAGGCCGAGGATCTCCTCGCGGAACTGTGATATCCGCGCCCTGTCCGCCTCGTCCAGAGCCCCGGTGGACGCGCGAAACCGGATGGCGCCGCCGTCGGCGGACAGCCGGACGCCGCGCTGGTTCAGGCTGACCAGCAGGCCAGCGGCCTGCGCCCGCCGGTCCGAGGAGGTCACAAAGTGCCCTCTTCGAACTCCCGGGCGGCGGCCGGGGAGCCGCCTAGCAGTGACGCGATGATCGGCTGGCGGGCACCGAGCCCGAGCGCCGCGGTGATGGCACGGTCGTCGAACCCGCCGATCTGGGTGAGGCCCACACCCTGGGCCGGGCCGGCCGGCCGCAGCAGCATGCACATGGCGCCCGCTTCGAGCGCCGCGTACCTGAGGCTGCTGACACCGTAGTGCGGTTCGATCCCGTCGAGGTCGGCGACCAGGTAGATGGCGAACGCGTCCTGCTCGGCGGTCGCCTGGTTGGACAGCATCCCGTATCTGGCTGGATCGAGCTCGACGTCCTGGGCAAGCAGGGACAGCCCGTGCTCGACGGGGTGGTGGTAGTACACGCCCGGCTCCAGATCGGTGCCGCCCGCCTTCAGATGCAAGAGCGTGCTGATGGCGTAGACACCGCCTGCGGACGGGTACCGGTACTTCTGCCGTCCGTCCGGCCCGGCGCTGCGCAGCGGGGCGAGCAGGCCGCCGAGCTGGGCGGCGGACAACTGGACCGGCTCGAACGCCCACTCAGTGCGCTCGGCGTCGAACACAGCCGCTGTGCGATGGATTCTCCCGCCCGGGTCTTCGCCGCCAGCACTTCGACCATGGCCGAGCAGTCAACGACGGTCAACGTCCGGCCCTGCCCTCGTCGATGGCCGCGAGAATGTCGGCGGTGCTGATGTCAGCGGTCGCCTCCCTGCGGGCTTGCTCCAGGCTTCCGCCACGGTGGGCTTCGCGGCCTCTTTCTCGATCAGGCCGCGGAGGTATGCCTGCAAGGACTGGCCGGCCTGCGCCGCGCGGATCTTCATGGTCCGTACGGCGTCGTCGGAGACGTCCCGGATGGTAAGCGCAGTCATAAAATTTCGCATCATTGACTGCATAATGCAGTCAATGTTGGCGCTCCATGGCCGCGGGAGGCCGTCGTCAGGCCGGTAGCCTGGCCCTACCGGTACGGCAGGGTATACCGGAGGTATCCCAGAGGACCAGCCCGCGCGTCCTGCGGCACATCCGGGATGCACGTGAGGTATACGGAGGTCCAGCCCGCACGCCACGGCCGTCGCCTTCGCAGTATCTTGTGAGGCTCGGAAACACGATTCGGGGGCGATGTGGGCAGTCAGGCGGCGATGTAGTACTCGTGGGTGAGTCCGCCGAGGACCTGTTTCCGGCGGATCCGGTGCTCGGCGAGGTTGACTGGTTCAGGCGGATGGGTGTCGGCTTGAGTCGGGGTGAGCTGGCCGAGGGAACGGTGCGGCCGGGCGGCGTCATAGTGCCGCAGGTCCGCACGCGGACGTCGGGCTCCGGCCGCATCAGCTCTGACACCACGTTGGTGTCAAGAATTATCATCGGCAAACTCGACTGCTCGCGGAGCGGCGCCCCGCCGCGGCACGTCAAGCTCAACTCCGCCCAGCTCACCGAATCGGGCCTTGTCACAACCGGCCCATCTGGTGCCGGATCTGGGGCTAAGCCGCCCGACGCTAGGGCGTTGCTTCGGGCCGACGCCGCCGCGCCTTCACTAGACCATTGGTCTATACCTCTGCTCGCGTGCCGGGAGCAGGCCTGAAGTGCGTATTCCGATGTCATCACGCAGCGTGAGACCTGCTGGTAGTCAGCACTCGTGCTGCGATACGTCGGTGGCGGTGCTGATCCGGCACACCGGGTGCTCGCCACCGACGCGCGTGGCGGCCGGGTGCGTGTCCCCCGGCCGCGCCACCTGTGCCGGGAGCGGGCCGAGCGCCGAATCCGCTGGCACGCGGCATCCCGCATGCGACCACGAGCCAGCGCGAGATCGGCCACAGCCGGGCCGGGTGCCCGGATCGATGCGGCGGCGGGAGGAAACCAGCGCCAGTCGGGCTCACACAGCCGCGCAGCGTGGGGCGCCTCCCGCCGACCCTACCCTGCAACGGCTTCTATGGCTGGCTGACGTGATCGCCCGCAACGACCCAGCTGAGCAGGAGAAGATCATCAAGTTCAACTCGCTGCTTGCCAACTGCGTGATCTTCCATACCGCGCTGGACATGACGGCCGTGATCCGGCAGTACGCAGCTGACGAGACGGCCACCGCCGGCCAAGCCGCCTGAGACACGCTGCGCCGGCGAGGTCAAGGAGTCGCCGCGTCGTCGTGGCAGCGTCCCCTCTGCTCTTCACTCCACGAGCCCCGTTCCTTGTGAGCACCACTTGTCGATCGACAGGAAGACCCCGTACTGGACGAGCGCGGGAGGCGTGCCATGCATCCCGGCCCGCCAGGAGAACCTGTGACCCGGAGCGCAACGGTCGTGCAGGTACGGGCTAGGGGATGCGGCGCTGTCCCCAAGCGGACACCATCAGGGGCAGCGTGAACATGAAGTCGGGCTCGTCTAGGAGGCGAAGGAAGGTGGTGATGTCGTCAACCGAGACAAGCCGCGATTCGACTGCCAGTTCTCCGGTCTGGCGGAGGTTTGCTCGCATGACAGCGGCGCCTGGCGTGCCGCCGTGAGTGAATACAAGCCTGCCTTCCGCGCCAACGCCGGCGAGGCCCGCGTGCTTGAGCCGCCATGGAAGCGTGCGAGGGTATGAGGTGGTGTCCGCACCGCGCCGGTGCAGAAGCTCGCGAAATGCGTCCAGAACCCGCGCGAATGTGCGCTCTTCATCGGTGGCCGGCTCGGGGTAGCTGGGGAAGGCGTCGGAGAACTCTTCGAGCACCAGCCAGCCGCCAGGCGCCAAGGCCGATACCAGTTGGGGGATGGTCGCGCCGCGCTGGGGAACGTGGAGGAGCACCAGGCGTGCGTGGATGAGGTCGTATGCCGACAAGGGAATGTCGTCCGAGGTCACGTCGTGCTGCCGGATCTCGAGGGTCGTGGCCATGTCGTTCCCGGTCCAGTCGGGGTTCAGGTCGGTGGCCAGCACAGCGCCGTGCTCGCCCACTTGCTCGGCCATCCAGCGCGCCACCGAGCCACCTCCGGCGCCGAGTTCCCAGCAGCGCCAGCCTGCGCCTATCCCTACCGCCTTCAGATAGCGGAAGGTTGTCTCGTCAAAGCACGCCTCAAGCCCGGCGAAGCGTCCGCCCGCCTCTGGCGCCAAGTTATCGAGCAGGTAAGACATGGTGGTCAGGCCCCCGATCTGAAAGTTGAGAATGGCCCGACGGCCCTCCGGGCACCCACTCGCAGCCCCTCGCCAAACCGGCTCAGGGCGAGCCGGTGCTTGCTCATCGCCGGCTAGCACCGGTCGGACGCGGGCGTGTCGCTTGGTCGCCACCGCGATCGTCTGGACCGCCTGCGTAGCCGGCAGCGGCGCCGCTGATCGCGGCGAGGACCTGCACCCCCGCAGCGCGATCGCCGTCGATGACTGCGTGCTCGCGGGCCTTGCGCGCGGTGAGCCGCTTCGTGGCCAGGGCGTAGAAGACGTCCGGTTCGAGCGCGATGGCCGCATCGGGTGTGCGGGCGGTGCCGGTCGTGATGGACAGCTTGCTGCCGTCGCCGCTTAGCTCGAACACGTCTCGACCGACTCGCAGCTCGCAGCTCTGGCCGGCCAGTAGATCCGCGTTGCGGCGCGCCATCCTCGTTAGGATCCATTGCGGCCTGACGGCTTGTGAATCGGTGATTGGCGCTCCGTAGCGCTCGCCCCATTCGGTGAGCGCCCCGAGGCTCGGCCCGAGCGCCCGGCCGGCTTCGGTCAGGTCGTAGACGGTCACCGCCGTCGGTGGTGGCAGCTCGCGCTTGGTCACGAGACCGGCGCTCTGAAGGTCGGCGAGCCTCGCGGCGAGGATGTTGGTCCCGACTCCCGGCAAGCCGTCTGTTAGATCGGTGTAGCGGCGCGGGCCGAGCATCAGCTCGCGCACGACCAGCAGTGTCCAGCGCTCGCCGACGATGTCCAGGGCGCGGGCGAGCGGGCATCTTTGCCCATAGGTCTTCATGCTGGCATCATAGTAGCGGAAAGAGATTTGATAGCTTATCCTTGCAAAAAACAAGTATACATGGGAGGTGATGGCGATCGTGGATCCGGTGGTGGTGAGAGCGTTGACGAAGACGTACCCGAGTGGCGTTGAGGCGGTCCGCGGCATCTCGTTCGACGTGCGCAGTGGCGAGGTGTTCGGGCTGCTCGGGCCGAACGGGGCCGGCAAGACAACCACGCTCGGCGTGCTGACGACACTCGTCAAGCCGAGCGGCGGAACAGCGACGGTCGGCGGTCACAGCGTTGTGGCTGATCCGCTGGCGGCGCGCGGGTCGATCGGCGTCGTGTTCCAGGACAGCGTGCTCGACAATGAATTCAGCGGCGAGGCCAACCTGCGGCTGCACGCGCGGCTGTGGCGGGTCCCCGATGCGGACGCGCGGATCGCCGCCCTCCTCGAAGCGGTCGGGCTCGCCGAGCGGGCGTCGGACTCGGTGCGCACGTACAGCGGTGGGATGCGGCGGCGGCTCGAGATCGCGCGCGCGCTGCTCGGCCGGCCGAGTGTCCTGTTCCTCGACGAACCAACGCTGGGACTGGACCCGATCATGCGCCAGGAGCTGTGGCACACGGTCAGCATGCTGCGCGAACGCGAGCAGGTGACGGTCCTGCTCAGCACGCACTACCTCGAGGAGGCGCAGAATGTCTGCGACCGAGTCGCGATCATCGACCAGGGAAAGATCATCGCGCTCGGTACGCCGGCGCAGCTGATCGACCGGGTCGGGCGCGAGATGCTTGAACTGCGGGTTGAGGGCGACCCAAATGAGCTGCTCGGCGCGCTGCGGGAGCTTGGCCCGACGGTCGGGGAACCGTTGCTCGCTGCCGCGACGGTGTCGCTCGCAAGCAGCGACTCGTCCGAGGAGTTGAGCACCCGCGTGACCTCGATCGAGCCCTCGCGGCTCGGCGTGCGCACGATGACCGTGCGCCCGACGACGCTCAACGACGATTGCTATGGGTCAGCTAGCGCTCATCGTCGCGCTGTCACTGATCCGCGGCGCCCATCTGCATGTCGCGGCCGGGCGGCTGGCGCTGGGTCTAATGGCGGCCGCGCTGCTGTCGATCGCCACATACGCGCTGGCCGAGCTGCTCGCTTACCGCATCACCCAACCGCAAATCTTCGGCACGTTGATCCCAGCGATCGGCGCGACGCCGTATGCGCTGTGCGGCGCGATCTACCCGCTCGCGACGCTCCCGGCAGGCGTCAGGCAGTTCGCCTACGCGCTGCCGTGGACGCATGCCGTGGCTGTCCTGAGATACGGGCTGATGGGCGGGCCGGCGTCAGGACTGCACGCGATCTGGCACCTGCACTCGAATGCGGAGATGGCGTTGCTGAGCCTCGGCGTGCTGGCAGCGTTTGCGGCGCTCACGGTGGGGTCAGCGTTGCGGGCGTTCGAGCGGGCGACGGCGGCGTAGGGCTCAGCGCCGCACGGCTCCCGCCCGGTACACGTCACGAGTGCGAGCGGCACTAATCGTCACCTTTCATTTCGTACGAGTCTTGATAAACCAAGCCTCCCGATTTCTAAGAACGGAGACGAGAATGAGCGATCACGCTGCGCCCATGACTCGAGAGCAGATGGACGCACTCGTGGAGGGGCACTACCGAGCCGAAGAAAGAGGCGACCTGGAGGCGATCGCCGAGGGGTTCAGCCCCGACGCCGAGCACGACGTCGTCGGACGCCCCGGCGAGCTGCTTCACGGCGGCGACCAGATCAAGGCGTTCTATCGAGCCCTGTTCTCAGATCTGCGAATCGACCGCCTTGAGCCCGTCCGACGCCGGTACGGGGACGACCACGTCGTCGACGAGTCGGTCTTGCACGCAACCGCGATTGGTCGGCCCTTCGGGCTCGCGGGACGCGGGCGGCCAGTCCGAGCGCGTTTTCTGCACATCTTCGATTTCAGCGGCGGCCTGATCAGCCGAGAAAGCGCCTGGATCGACCTCGCTGCTATCCAGCAGCAGCTTTCCGACTAGAGCCCGGTGGATGCTAGTAGGGCAGCAGGATCAACATACGCAGTGACAGGGTGCGGGAGCGCGGAAGCCGATGCTCCCGGGCAGCGCTGTCAATGGAGTCATCGTATCCCGCGCGAGTGTCGCTTTCGCGTGAATTCGACCGCGCCGCAGGAGCAGACACGACGCAGGCTGCCCTGCCGGGGTCGACCACAGGCTCTCGCTCTGCGACCAATCCGACATGCCGATGACCTGGTCGTGTGCTGTCACTCCAGGCAGCAGGCCGAGCAGGTCAAGGCGCGGCTGGCCAGGTGGCTGGAGCCGAGAGGGCTGGCGTTCAGCGAAGCCAAGACCCGGATCGTCCCCCTCTCTGAGGGGTCTGATTTTCTCGGATTTAACCTCCGTCGCTATCCGAACGGCAAGCTTTTCATCAAACCGGGCGTCATGGCCATCAAGAGGTTCCGGGACAGGCTGGCGAAGGAGTTCCGCGCGCTTCGCGGGGCCAACGTCGCAGCGGTACTGGCGAAAATCGTCCCGATCATACGGGGTTCTCCGCCTACTACCGGACGGTGGTATCGTCCAGGGTATTCCGTGCCCTGGACGATTACCTGTGGAAGCTCACCTACAAGTGGGCGTGCTGGAGCCACTCGAATAAGCCGAAAGGCTGGATCGCCGGCCGGTACTTCCGGAAGTTCGAAAAGTCCAGGAATGACCGGTGGGTATTCGGCGATAAAGACACCGGCGCCTACCTGCCGAGACTGGCCTGGACCGCCATCGTGCGGCATACCCTGGTCAAAGGCAGGGCATCCCCCGATGACCCCGCCCTGGCCGGGTACTGGGCGCAACGCCGCCG
>Ga0335081_10016859_pt1 | contig 11834 bp, 8 predicted proteins | sample Lox_Sample_35_FD_206713 | JGI IMG/M metagenome (GOLD analysis project Ga0335081, IMG submission 206713) | Soil microbial communities from Loxahatchee National Wildlife Refuge, Florida, United States - Lox_Sample_3.5 | ecosystem: Environmental > Terrestrial > Soil > Wetlands | place: USA: Florida... | reverse complement strand
CGGGACTAGCCATGAACATCGCCTATTACCACGCATCGAAGTACGGCAACGGCGCGCGGGTCGCCGAGGAGTTCAAGAAGATCATGGCCGGCAAGGGGATCACGGTCAGCGTCAGCCACGTCCGCGACGCCAGGCCGAGGAACCTGCCCCCGGCTGACCTGTACGTCTTCAGCTCGCCAGGCCGGATCGGCAAGCCCAAGGGCAACGCCCGCCGGTTCCTGCGGCAGGTGCGGCTCGCGCCGGGCACCAGGTACGCGATCCTGACCACTCAGGGCGCGCCCAGGCCGGACAAGAAGACCGGCAAGATGCCGACCGAGGAGGAGCAGGCCCGCTGGGAACGGGTCATCCCGATCATGAATGAGCTGCTGCAGGCCAAGGGCCTGGTGAAGGTCGCCGAGACCGCGGTGCTCGTCACCGGGATCAAGGGTCCGCTCGAGGACGGCTGGGAGCGCAAGGTCGAGGCCTTCGCCGACCAGGTCGCCGCGGTCGCCGTCCAGTAGGACCGGCCGCGAGCACCCAGGGCCGAGCCGACCGGCCCGGTCCTGGGTGAGTCCTATCCGTCCGCGGCCGCCTGGCAGGATCATTCCCGGCCAGCCAGCCGCTCAGATTCCCCTGGGCGGCGGATTGGCCCCGGTGCGGAAGATCGTCTGGGCCGGCTTGGCCACGACCGAGAGCGGGCGCGCGATGTCCTCAAGCGACTTGCCCTCGGCGTCGACAGCGAGGAACACGGCGGCCAGGCCACCGAGGATCATCGCCCCGGCCCCGATGAGGTAGCCGATGTAGAGCGAGTTGGGGTCCTTGCCGGTGCCGATCAGGTGACCGTACAGGTGCGCGCCGAGCGAGCCGAACAGCTGCGCGATCGCGAAGAACACCGCGATGGCCTTGGCCCGGACCTCGAGCGGAAAGATCTCGCTCACCGTCAGGTAGCCCGCGCTCGCGCCCGCCGAGGCGAAGAAGAAGATCACCGTCCAGCAGAGCGTCTGCGTAGTGGCGTCCAGCGTCCCTGCCCGGAACAGCTGCGCGCTGATGATCAGCAGGACGCCGGCGACGATGTAGGTCCCCGAGATCATCTTCTTCCTGCCGATCGTGTCGAACAGGTGCCCGATGGTCAGCGGCCCGAGCAGGTTCCCGGCCGCGAAGGCGAGGAAGTAGTACCCCGTGTCGGTGGCCTTGACGTGGAAGAAGTACTCAAGCACCAGGCCGTAGGTGAAGAAGATCGCGTTGGACAGGAAGGACTGGGTGATCATCAGCGCGGCGCCGAGCACGGACCGCGACGGGTAGCTGGCGAAGAGGACCCGAAGCAGGGCCAGGTAGCCGATCTGCTCGGCGGGCCGGATCTCAAGCTCCTTGCTCTGGTCCACGTCAGGCAGCTCGCCCCTGGTCGCGGCGACTTCACGCTCGATGTTGGCGATGGACGCCTCGGCCTCGGCCTGCTTGCCGTGCATGATCTGCCAGCGTGGGCTCTCCGGCAGGTTCCGCCTGACGTAGATGATGATCAGCGCGAGCACCGGGCCGACCAGGTAGGCCAGCCGCCAGCCCAGCGCGGCGGTGATGTTGTTCAGGAAGTACAGCGTGGCGAGCGTGCCGATGATGGCGCCGGCCCAGTAGGTGCCGTTCACCGCGAGGTCCACCCGACCCCGGTACTTCGCCGGGATCATCTCGTCGATCGCCGAGTTGATCGCCGCGTACTCGCCGCCGATCCCGGCTCCGGCGATGATCCTGGTCAGGTACAGGAAGAGGAACCAGTGCCCGCCCGCTGGCGTGGCCGCCGTCAGGCCGCTGCCGACGAGGTAGACGCCGAGCGTCACCATGAACAGGTTGCGCCGCCCGAGCCGGTCCGACAGCCGCCCGAACAGCAGCGCGCCGATGACCTCGCCGATCAGGTACCAGGTCGCGATGTCGGCGACCGCGCTTGCCGACATGTGCAGCGTGCTGTGCAGCGTCAGGTCGGGCCCCACGTTGCTGGCGACCGTGATCTCCAGGCCGTCGAGTATCCAGGCCACCCCCAGGGCCATCACCATCCTGGTGTGGAACCGTGACCAGGGCAGCCTGTCCACCCGTGCGGGGATCAGGCTGCGGATGTGGCCGCTCTGCTCGGTCTGCGTGACGGTGGCCATCGACCTGCCCTTTCCGGGGCTCCCTCCGGGCCCTCAGTGACCGGGTCGGCTACCCCGGTCACGCACGGTCATGCACGGGAGTCCCGGTTCGGGCTGACGGGGCCCGGGCGGCCGGCGGCCGCCCGGCCCCGTCAGGGTCACGCGCCGCTCAGGGTATAGACGGTCTCGCCGCCGACGGTGCGGGACGTGAAGTGCGCGCTCACCCACTCGGTGATCTGCTGCGCGTCGCCCGACCCGCCGCCGAAGCTGTCGGCGTTGGTGCCCACGAAGTAGTGCACCTTGCCCTGGGCAACCAGCCGCTTGAATACGGCCAGGGTCGGCCACGGATCGGTCCCGTTGAAGCCGCCGATGGCCATGATCGCGTCTCCCGTGGCGAGCTGCAGCGGGGCGGCGCTCTCCGATCCGACGGTCGCGGCCACCCAGGTGTAGCGGCTCGCGTCGGCGCGCAGCAGCCGGGTCAGGGCCGGGCTGACCGCGGTCGAGCCGTTCAGCCCGCCGCCGAAACCGCCCCCGCCGGGGCCCCTCCCGCCGGGACTGCGGCCGCCCAAGGCGGCGTGCGCACCGGCTGAAGGCGCCCGCTGTCCGGCAGTGCCGGACGGCACCGTGGACCCGCCCGGCCCCGGCCGGCCGCCGCGGCGGCCGGTTCCGCCCGCACCGGGCACGCCGCCGACACCCGGCGGACCGCCCGCGCCGGGCAGACCGCCCGCGCCGGGCAGACCGCCGACTCGCCGCAAACCGCCGGCGCCCGGCCGGCCGCCAGCGCCAGGGAACCCTCCAGGCCCGCCGAACGCGGTGGTCTCCGCCGGTCCCGCGCTCGGCAGCGCTCCGGTGTGCGAGGTGCGGATCGTGTCTGCGGTGTAGGCCAGCGGACCGGCCAGCACCGCGGCGATCGCGAGCACCCCGGCGACGGCCGCCCAGGTCAGCCAACCGGGTCGCCCGTGCCGCACGGACCGCGCGCTCAGCGCGGGCAGCAGCAGGATGGCCACGACCGCCGCCAGGCCGAGAACGAGGACCAGCGGGCGCATCCACGGCAGCCAGGCTGGGCTCCGGTCGAGCAGCACGTAAGACCACCAGGTGCTGACCGCGACGCCGACGGCGAGCATCCACCTGGCCGCAAGGCTCGCCCGCTCGCGGGCGAGCCTGACCGCGCCGATGCCGATCAGCGCACCGATCGCCGGGGCCAGCGCGACCGTGTAGTAGGGGTGGATGATCCCGGCCATGAAGCTGAACACCGCACCGGTCACCATTAGCCAGCCGCCCCAGATCAGCAGCGCGGCCAGGGTCCGGTCGGTGCGCAGGCCGCCGCGCCCGCGACCGAGCGCCGGTGCGGCCGGGGCGCTCAGCCCGGCCCGGTGGTCGCGCCACGCCAGCCAGGTCAGCGCCCCGATCGCGAGCAGCGCGGCGGGCAGCAGCCAGCTCACCTGACCGCCCATCGCTGACGCGAACAGCCGGCCGAGCCCGGCCGGGCCGCTGAACGACGGGCCGCCGCCGGCCACGGCGCCGCGGTGGAAGCCGACCGAGCCGGTCTCGTTGCCACTCAGCCTGCCGAGGCCGTTGTAGCCGAAGGTGAGCTGCAGGATGCTGTCGTTCGTCGAGCCGCCCACGTACGGCCGGTCCGCGGCAGGAGTCAGCATCACGATCGCGACCCACCAGCCCGCCGCGGCGAGCATCGCCGCGAGCCCGGCCAGCGACTGCGCGATCCGCCGGCCGACTCCGCCCGGACCGCATACCAGGTACGCGACGCCAAAGGCCGGCAGCACAAGGAAAGCCTGGAGCATCTTGGTCAGGAACCCGAAGCCGAGCAGCGCTCCGGCCAGCACCAGCCACCTGGTGCGCCCCGACTCGATCGCGCGGACCGTCGCGTAGGCCGCGGCCGTCATCAGCAGCACGAGCAGCGCGTCCGGGTTGTTGAACCTGAACATCAGCGCCGCGACCGGGGTGAGCGCCAGCACCAGGCCGGCCAGCAGCCCGGCCGCCGGGCCGAACCAGCGCCGCACGGCGCCGTACAGCAGCGCCACCGTGGCCACGCCCTCCAGGGCCTGCGGGACCAGCATGCTCCACGAGCTGAGCCCGAAGATCCGCGCCGAGAGCTCCATCACCCACAGCGACGCCGGGGTCTTGTCCACGCTGATGAAGCTGGCCGAGTCGAACGACCCGAAGAGGAACGCCCTCCAGCTCCTGGTCCCGGCCTGCACGGCGGCGGCGTAGAAGTCGTTGGCCCATCCGTTGCGGCCGAGCCCGATGAGGTATGCCAGCGCGGTCACGGCGAGCAGCGCGGCCAGCGCGGGTCGCTGCCAGCCCGGGCGCGCCGACTGCGCGCTGCGGGCCGCCACCGGCCGGCCGAGCGTGATCGCGCTCATCGCTCGCTCCCGCGGAAGACCCAGCTGCGGTACATGCCGAAGCGCACCAGCGTGGCCGCGACGCCCGCCGCGATCAGCACCGCGAGCTCGGTGAGCCGACCGGGGTCCGGCTGCAGCGCGTGCAGCGCCACGAGCGCACCCGAGGTGAGCGCGAGCCCTACCGCGAACGCGATCAGCCCGCGTGCCTGGTGCCGCACCGCATACCGGCGGCCGGAGATGCCGAACGTCAGCCGCCGGTTCGCCGCGGTGTTGGCGGCCGCGGTGACCAGGAGGCTGAGCGCGTTCGCCGCCTGGGCGGGCATGACGTCCCGGGCGAGCAGGTACAGCGCCACGTAGGCGGCGGTGCTGACCAGCCCGATCGCGGCGAACCTGGCCAGCCGCCGCACCCCGCCGAGCCGGCCGATGCCGCGCAGGTCGCCGATCGCGGTCGCCAGCACCCGCACCCGCGAGTCCGGGTCGTCGGTCCAGTCCACCGGGACCTCGTGGATCCGCAGCCCGGCCCGCTCGGCGAGCACGAGCAGCTCGGTGTCGAAGAACCAGCCGCCGTCCCTGGTGCTCGGCAGCAGCTCACGCGCCTTGTCCGCGCGGATCGCCTTGAAGCCGCACTGGGCGTCGGAGAACGCCGCGCCGAGCGCGCCCTGGACCAGCAGGTTGTAACAGCGCGAGATCAGCTCGCGGCGCGGGCCGCGCACGACCCGGGACCCGTGCGCCAGCCGGGTGCCGATCGCCACGTCGCTGTGCCCGGACAGCAGCGGCGCTACAAGCGGGAGCAGGGCGTTCAGGTCGGTGGACAGGTCCACGTCCATGTAGGCGAGCACCGCCGCGTCGCTGCCCGACCAGACAGATCGCAGCGCCCCGCCGCGTCCGGGGCTCGGCAGCCGGATCGCGCGGACGCCTGGCAGCTCGGCGGCCAGCACCGCGGCCTGGTGCGGTGTCCCGTCGGTACTGCCGTTATCGGCGATCGTGATGCGGGAGGAGAACGGGAAGCTCCCGGCCAGGTAGGCGTGCAGCCGGCGGACGCTCGGCCCGAGGTCGGTCTCCTCGTCCTTGACCGGGATGACGATGTCCACCTGCGGGGCGGCGCGGTCCGCGGGGGCGGGCCGGCCGCTCGCTGGGGCGGGCCGGCCGCTCGCGGCCGGCCCGCTGACCGACGGGGGATCGTGCTGTTCCTTCGGGGGGTCCTGAGCCAGGACATCAGTAGAGGTGATCATGCGATCACCCTGGCCGGCCAGCCTGTTCCGCGGCTGAAGCCCGTTTCTGAGTCAGCTCTGTTCCGGCTGACCGCTCAGCCGCGGCAGCGTGATCGTGAACCTGGTCTCTCCCGGCCGACTGGTCAGCTGCACCGTGCCGTGGTGCGCCGCGGTCACCGCGGCCACGATGGACAGGCCAAGCCCGGAGCCGCCCGACGCGCGGGACCGGCCGACGTTGCCGCGCACGAACCGCTCGAACAGGCTCTCCCGGAGATCGGCGGGAATGCCCGGCCCGTCGTCGGTGACGCTGACCTGCACCGTGCCCGCGTCGGGGATAGCGAGCTGCACGGTCACGGTCGTGCCGTCCGGGGTGTGCTTGCCCGCGTTGGCGAGCAGGTTCGCGAGCACCTGGTGCAGCCGGTACTCGTCGCCGCTCACGAACACCGGCTCGTCGGGCAGCTGCAGCCGCCAGCGGTGACCGGGCCCGGCAGCCCGGGCGTCGCTGGTGACGTCGATCGCCAGCCGGGTCAGGTCCACCGGCTCGCTGGCCAGCGGGCGGCCGGCGTCGAGCTGGGCGAGCAGCAGCAGCTCGTCGACGAGCACGCTCATCCTGGCCGACTCCGCGTCCACCCGGCTGAGCGCGTGCGCCACCGTGTCGGGCACCGGCCCCGGGTCGCGGCGGGCGAACTCGGCGTACCCGCGGATCGCGGCCAGCGGTGTGCGCAGCTCGTGGCTGGCGTCGGCGGCAAACTGGCGCAGCCGCGCCTCGCTGGCCTCGCGCCTGGTCAGCGCGGACTCGACGTGCCCGAGCATTCGGTTGAACGCGGTGCCGAGCTGGCCGACCTCGGTGCGCGGGTCGGCGTCCGGCACCCGGTGCGGCAGCTCGACCTCGCCGCTGGCCAGCGGCAGGCTGGTCACCTCGGCCGCCACGGCGGTCATTCTGGCCAGCGGCCGCAGCGAGAGCCTGACCCAGGCCAGCCCCGCCCCGCCGGCGAGGACGAGCGCGATCGCGAAGACGATCAGCTCGGCCGCCTCGACCTCGCGCAGCGTGTTCTGCAGCCCCGCCAGCGGCAGTCCGGTGACCAGCTCCGAATTGTCGGGTCCGGCCACCGCGGTCAGCAGGTAGGTTCCGTGCAGCGATGGCAGGGTCCGGCTGGCCGGCGGCCCGTTGACCGGGAGGCTGGCGAGCACGGCCTCGTCGGCGTGCTTCAGGTCGCAGACGCCGTTCACGATGGACGCGTTCACCACGGAGTAGTCCACCAGCCGCGCGCTGAACGTCCCGGCCGCCTGCCCGCTGATGGTCCCGCAGCCGGGCACCGGCCCGGGTGGCGGGCCGTTGTCGTTGTCGTGATCCCCGGACGGCGGCTGACCGCTGCCCGGCCCGCCGACGCACGCCGCGTACCGCTTGCTCGCGGCGGCCAGCTCGTTCCTGGTCTGGCTGAACAGGTAGGAGCGCAGCGTCAGGTAGGTCACCACGCCGATCAGCGCGCAGCTCAGCGCGAGCAGCGCGAGCAGCCCGGCGATCAGACGGCCGCGCAGCGTCATGGTCCGATCTCCCCCATCAGCCTGGCGGCTTGATCACGTAGCCGACGCCGCGCACCGTGTGGATCAGCGGCTCGCGGCCTGCGTCGATCTTCTTGCGCAGGTAGCTGACGTACAGCTCGACCACGTGCGCCTGGCCGCCGAAGTCGTAGTTCCACACCCGGTCAAGGATCTGGGTCTTGGACAGCACCCGGCGCGGGTTGCGCATCAGGTAGCGCAGCAGCTCGAACTCGGTCGCGGTCAGCTCGATCAGCTGGCCGTCCCTGCGCACCTCGCGGGCGTCCTCGTCCATGGTCAGGTCCCCCACGGCGATCTCGGTCCCGCCGCGCGCCCTGGCGATCCCGGCCCGGCGCAGCAGCCCGCGCAGCCTGGCCAGCACCTCCTCGATGCTGAACGGCTTGGTCACGTAGTCGTCGCCGCCCGCGGTGATCCCGGCTACCCGGTCCTGCACCGAGTCCTTGGCGGTCAGGAACAGCACGCAGACGTGCGGCCTGACCGTACGGATCCGGCGCAGCACCTCGAGCCCGTCGAAGTCGGGCAGCATGATGTCGAGCACAACCGCGTCCGGCTCGAAGTCGCGCGCCGCGCGCACCGCGCTCGCGCCGTCGCCCGCCGTGCGGATCTCCCAGCCCTCCGAACGCAGCACGCTGGCCAGCAGCTCGGCCAGGCTGGGCTCGTCGTCCACGACGAGCACCCGGACGGGGCTGCCGTCCGGCCGTGCGATGCCGGGCTCCCGGCCCGCCTGCTGTCCTTCTGGCCTGCTCGTCACGCTCATCACTGTTCCAGCTTGACCAGGCTAGCTGGGCCGCGTTTCTGAACTGGCTCTGAATTCCCTCTGTAAGCCCCTGGCCGCCGTCCCGGCGGGCTGGTCCGGCGTCAGGATCAGGGCCAGCGCCGGGCAGCCGGCCACCGCGCGGCGCGCCCGGCGCTCGACCTGGCCGCTGACCGGCAGCGCTGAGATGATCGGGTAGCCCCAGTCGTCCAGCGCGATGAGCTCGGGCAGCAGTTCGGCGCAGGCGCCGTGACCGCTGCACGCGACCGGGTTGACGCGGATCCGCTTGCTCATCGCAGCTCCCGGCTGGTCGGCCGCCGCCCGGGCTGCCCGGGCAGGGGGAGGAATGGTTCGGCCGTCGCCGCGGTGCACCGGCCGCGCAGGTGCGCGTCCGCCTCGGCCGCGAAGACCGACAGCGCGCTGGCGACGAATCGGACGGTGCCGTCCGGGTGCTTGCATGCGCCGCGGCCGGCGACCAGGCCGGACCAGCGGGTCAGGTCGGCAAGCACGGCCCGGTCCGGCCGCGGGCCGGCCAGCTCGCCGAGTGCCGCGGCGATCCTGGGCAGCCCGTTGAAGCACGGCCCGCACTGCCCGGCCGATTCGAGCGCCAGGTACCGGGCGACCCTGGCGGTCTCTGCCAGGCCGCACCGGCCGGCCGGAAGCGCAGCGAGCACGCCCGCCCCGGTGAATGCCCCGGCCGGGCGCAGGTCGGCATTGGCGAGCCGCAGCCGCGCCGCGTCCTGCCCGTTCAGCCATGCGCCGTGATAGCCGCCGCAGAGCACGGCCTGCACGTCGGGGCCGGTTCCGGTCAGCGCCCGCAGCGGCGTGCCGAGCGCGGCCTCGGTGACGTGCACGCCGCCGTCGGCGGCGTGCACGGTGCACAGCATCGTGCCTGGCTCGTCCGGGGTGCCGAGCGCGGCGAACCACCCCGCGCCGTACCGCGCGATGAGCGCGAGATGAGCGAGCGTCTCGGCGTTCTGCACCAGGGTCGGGCGGCCGCCGACACCGCGCCTGAAGACCGGGACCTGCTTGAAGCCGGGCAGCCCCGATCCACCGCTGAGCCGGTCGGCGAGGGCCGACTCCTCTCCGGCCAGGAACTCCTCGGGCGCCAGCACCAGGTCGGTGCCGATCAGGTCCGCCCCCGCGCTGGCCCGCTCGGCCAGCGCGCGGGCGAGGTGGTCGTGCAGGGTGCCGCGCCGGCCGGCGTACAGCACGGCGCTGGTCGCGCCGACCGCCTCGGCGGCGAGCTGAAGACCGTCGAGCACGAGGTGAGGCGAGCGCCAGAGCAGGAACTCGTCCTTACGGCTGGCCGGCTCGCCCTCGGCTGCGTTCGCCACGACGACCGGCCGGCCCTGTGCCCGCTGAACCGCGGCGAGCTTGCGGTGCACCGGGAACGCGGCGCCGCCCCGGCCGGTGAGCCCGGACGCGGCGATCTCGCCGATCAGGGCGCCCGGCCTGCCCCGGTAGGCCGGGCGCCCGTGCCGCGCGAGATGGTCGGCGAGGTCCGTCGGGCGGCCGCCGGCCGAGGTCAGCCTGGGCAGGCCGGCCGGCCCGGTCGGCCTGCCCAAGCCAGATCCGGCGCCCGAGCCCCTCGCCGGCGGCGTGATCGACCGGCCAGGGCAGGCGGGCTGCGCCGCCGCGAGCAGCGTGCCGCGCGCGGTCATCGGGAACCTGCCCTGGCGCCCGCGAGGTCATGAGTGCGCGGGGGGCGGGATGGTTGCTCGGCCGCCGAGAGCACGAGGGCGGGCCGTTGCGAAATCGAAGCAGTTGACCTTGACCGGGCGATGCGCCACCCCGCGGCCGTGGCGACGGCCAGCGCGCATCCCGCCGCGAACGCGAGGGGCAGCCCGCTGCGCATGTCGGTGGCCGCGCCGATGCCGTGCGCGAACGCCACCGGCCAGGTCACGTAGGCGAGCCAGTGCACGGCCCGCCAGGCGCGGCGGCCGAGCCTGACCCTGACCAGGCTGGTCGCGATCAGCGCGATCACCAGGTCGAGCCCGACCGCGCCGACGCCCAGCCAGAATGTCTCGTACGGCGAGGTGAACGGGATCACCGCCGCCGCGATCCCGATCGTGACGTAGGGGTCGGCGATCGCCGTGATGACGTGGACCGCGACGAACGCGACCGCGAGCAGCGACAGGCTGCGGTGCAGGCTGGTCACGCCGAACCTGGGCAGGCCAGGCAGCCGACCGCGGCGCTGGACCGTGATGCCGAGCACCATGACCGCCGTGAGCAGCCCGAGCGCGACGACGCCGGTGGCCCGGCTGGCGTACCAGAGTGCGGTGGTGGACGATATCGCGTGCATGTGCGTTCTCCGTTGGGGGCGAGTCCGAGGGGAAGGTGCCTGGCGGGATCAGGACCCGCCCGAGGTGACCTGACCAGAGCCCGAGCTTGACGACGGCGACGAGGCCCGGCCGAAGCCTGACGAGCCTGACGAGTTCGACGAGGACCCCGAACTCTTCCCGGACGACTTGTGGCTGGCGGACCGCAGGCCGGACCCTGACGAGGCGGAACCGTTCCGCGCCGTACCGGAGTTCGCCGAGGTGGACGTGCCGCTACGGGCGGCGACGGCGTGCGTCGCGCCGGGAAGACCGGCCGCGACCGCCGCCGTGGCCACCACGCTGGCCGCCCCGATCGATGCCGGCACTGCCGTCCAGGCTGCTCACGTGAACCGTCCCTTTCGCTGTCGATAGCCCCGAGCATGGCTGGCGAAGCTGTGGGACCGCTCTGCCGAACCTCTGACCGAGCTCTGAGCGGAGACGGTGCCGGCACGGACAAGGCGGAGACAGCGCCGGCTCGGACCAGGCAGAGTGGCCGGAGGTGGGCGTTCTCGCGCGGGCTCTGCCTAAGATGCGTGGTGATGAGTGGCGCAGCGGATGACAAGGAGCCTCGGCGGCAAGGCCATGCCGGTGCGGCCGCCGACGGGCACGCCGACTTACCGGCGCCTGTCACCGCCGACCAGGCCCGCCGCCAGGCATGGGCCGACCGGCTGGCCAAGGTCGGCAAGCAAGCGGACTCAAGGCCAGAACTGCGCGAGCGCGCCAGCAGGTTACCTCCCGGCAACCCGTCCTCGCCCTTCAATGAATACGGCCGACCCCGTCCTGACGAACGCCCGTTATCCGACCACGAGACCCCCGAGCCCCCGCTCACCGACGCCGACTACGCCGACCACGTCCGACACGTCGAAACGGCCCTAGACAAAGCCCGCGCCGACGGCCACGAAACCTACCTGCGGTTCACTGTTGACCCCGATCACGAGGAGTGGTCGCCCGAGCGGACCCCGCAACACGGTTCGATCATCGCCGACGCGTATCTGACGGCAGCCGATGTGCCGTGCGAACGGCACGTGATAATCGCGGGCGGGCTGGGCGGCGCCGGTAAGTCAACGGTGCTGGAAAGGTATGCCGGGATTGATATGTCGAAGTACGTCATTATCAACCCAGACAATTTCAAGGAGGAGCTCGCAGGGCGCGGTATGACTCCGAAGGTACCTGGTTTGTCTCCGATGGAAACGTCCACGCTGGCGCATGAGGAGTCCTCGTATCTCGCTCGTCGTCTCGCGATGCGCGCCATGGCCGAGGGCAAGAACATCATCTGGGACATCACCATGTCGTCGGAGGAGTCGGTGACCCACCGGATCGCCGACCTGCGCGCGGCCGGCTATCAGCGGATCGACGGTGTCTTCGTCGACATCCCGGTCCAGACCAGCGTCCGCAGGGCCGAGGCTCGGCACCGTCGGGGTCATGACCTCTACCTTGCCGGTCAGGGACTCGGCGGACGCAGCCTCCCGGCCGACGTCACCCGAGCCCAGGCCGATCCCCAGTACGGCAGCATCAACAGGCGGGTATTCGAA
>Ga0335081_10016858_pt1 | contig 11835 bp, 5 predicted proteins | sample Lox_Sample_35_FD_206713 | JGI IMG/M metagenome (GOLD analysis project Ga0335081, IMG submission 206713) | Soil microbial communities from Loxahatchee National Wildlife Refuge, Florida, United States - Lox_Sample_3.5 | ecosystem: Environmental > Terrestrial > Soil > Wetlands | place: USA: Florida... | reverse complement strand
GATGAATCGCCGGTAAACGTTCTCACATCCTGCAGGATCGTCTCCTTAATTTGGTGCGAGCCCAGATTCCTGGCATCAACCGCGGTCTTCACGAGTCGTTCGTACCCATACTCATCCCCCTTCTTGTTGCGTGATTCGGTAATACCGTCAGTATAAAAAATGCAAACATCGCCTGCCTTAAGACGAATGGTGCGTTCCTCCGTCGAGTCCTCAAAGAGAGCTCCGTCGGTCAGACCCAAGCCAAGGCCGGTCGGCCTGACCAATTCGTGCCCATCCGATGAAATATACACAGCAGGACAATGTCCTGCACGGGCAAGGACCATGGAAGCGTTCCGCGTATCAACAACAACATAAATAAGGCTAATAAAAGCGTTTCTTTCAAGGCTGTTCATCAAGGTGTGATTTGCGCGCACCAGCAGTTCACGCGGTGACGAGCACAGCTTGCTGAGAGAAAGGAAGATGCCCTTCACCTCGGCCATATAAAACGCCGCGGAAACTCCCTTTCCCGACACATCGCCAACGACGATCCCGAATTTTCCGTCGGACAACTGAACGAAATCATAGTAGTCTCCCCCCACTTCCAGCGAGGATTCCGAAACCGCAGCAATATCCGTGCACGGATAATCAGGAACAGTCTGCGGCAGGAGACGCTGCTGCATCCGCTGGGCGACCATCAATTCCTGATGGAGCCGCTCGCGCTCGATGGATTTTGCTATGAGCTTTGAGTTTTCAATTGCGATGGTGACGTGGTCCGCAAACGTCGTCAACACATCGATGTCATCCTGATCGAAACCATATTCCATATCCTTCGTGGCGTGGAGGATGCCGATCAGGTCTTCGTGCGAAAGCAGCGGAACGCTCAACATTGATCCCTTCAGCTGGCCATCCTGTTTGACGTGTTTGGTTCGCCGATCCGAAAGGATATCGTCGATGAGAGACACCTTCTTCGTTTGAACCATCACATGCCGCAGTGACGGTTGGGTTCCTCCCATCAACTTCTCGATCTCCTCGGTCGTGATATTGCGTTTCGCCACAACATCGAACGACATTTCCTTGACGTCGGCTGACTGCCTGACAAGCTCGAGCCACGACGTGCCAGCTCCGCATACTTCGAGTGTCATCTGTGTGACGGTATTCAGCAGATCATTGAAATCGAACACCTGCGTCACGAGCCGACTAAGGTTGTGGAGCGACGTCAACTCTGATTGCTTTCGTTCAAACACCTCGGCTGTCGGAAGATGGAAAAGCGTGCTGACGAAAGCCATTCCGAAATAGACACTACCGAAGATCGCATTCAGCTGAATGAAAGAATGGAGAGGGCTGCTGAACGACTCCAACAACCTGTTTGCGACCGAGGTATTCGTGACGAGCACACTCAGGAACACATCAGTGAAAAATAACAAGGCGCTGTACACAATGCAGTACAGCTTTTCCCGTCTTGAAAGGTAAACGATCCAGCTTTGCCGAAATGAGTTCAGAACGATGAAAATGATGGCGAGAACAAATAATCCCGTAGTGACGAATCGGTCGAATGCCACAAGCGAAGTGCTGACGGCACACGTGGCGAGCAACAGTGTGATGACGAGGACATAGTTCCGCTTCGTGCCCTTCTTTCTTTTGTGAAGGATCAGGTCGCGTTCCATCAGCAGGGAAAGGATCGACGTGATGCCGAGTATGATCCCGAGGGGAATCGCAAGGAATTCTGCTAGCGCACCCTGCGGGTTCGGGATCAGAGAGACCATTCCGGCAACAGCGAGCACGCCAAAACTTATAACAAACAGTTTTCCGATTTCACGCGGAATTGCCTTGTTGAGTCTCGGCCTCTTTGCATCGATATAATAGAAGATCGCAAAGTACGCGAGAAGGATTCCGAGCTCGCGCACCACGGAAGCCGAGGTGATCTCGAGATCGACGTTGGCCCGTATGACATCATAGAGAAAGACACTCGGGAAGACGACGATCGGAATAAGAAGAGATATGATTCTTTTGATTCTCGACATCTAGCTGACGGACTTCGGATCAATGATGGTGATCGTAACGTGCCACAGTGGCGCACGTTCCACCCATCAATTCACTTACTACTTTCGTTAAAAGAATGGGAAAGTTGCATGGAAAGGAATCACATTCAAGAAAAATGCCGCGTCAAAGCACGTTTTTTCGACAAACGCACCCATCTCGCGGCAGAGATTATCCTTCCGGAATCGGATTAACCGGCCAGACACCCAAATTCGGCCAAATAGCGATCAATATCGCGAGCGTACGTTGAAGTGGGGAACTCTTTTTTAATGCGGTGCAACATATCAGCTGCCTTGTTCTTGTTGCCCGCCAAGGAAAAGTTGCTCGCAGCCTTGAACAAGTCGTTTGGAGCTTCCAATGCAGTCATATACTTCGACGCAGCCTGTTCATACAGGTTTGCGGCATCCTCGTGGTTGCCCTGTGCTTCGTAGCAAGCCGCCTCGCCTGCCAGTGCGGAACTGCTCAGCAACTTGTCCCCGAGATCGACACCCTGAAAGTATTTAAGGGCCTTGGCATACTGGTGCAGGTTGAAATACGAATCGGCGAGATAGAGCTTCGCCATTTCTCCTGAATGAGTACTGCCATAGTCATCGACAATGGATTGCAATCCCCGAATGTTTTCTTGAGGTATCCCATCAATGGCGAGCTGATACTGCCCCTGATCGTAAAGGCTGAATACTTTTGCAAGGTCCGTTGTTGCCCGTTCGTTGCTTTGTCGTCTGTTGTTCTCAACGAACCAAAACACTGCCAGCAGAATCACGGGCACGGCAACGATGTAGGAGACAAGACGCCTATTCGCTTCGATCCACGTCCTCGTCTTGAAATACGACGTGACGAGTTTGTCTTCCTTCATCTCTCTCTTGGATAGTCCTTTTTTCGGTTTGAGCATTGAATATTCCTTTGACTGGACGGATGTTTGTCTTGAATGGTGCGCCTGAGGCGATTCGAACGCCTGACCTACAGCTCCGGAGGCTGTCGCTCTATCCAGCTGAGCTACAGGCGCGTTGGATTTCTTTGGCACTCCCTTAGAGATCCTGAGCTTTGCTTTCCCTAACCGTTCACAGGCCCTGCATCAATCATTTTGTCGTTCTAAGATACGAAACTAATCCAGTGAAGGCAATAAGACTTGCGGACCCGTAGTGGGCCAGTTTCCAACCTTCTCGCGTGCTGTTGGGAGTCCCGCTCCACCGGATGCCGCGCAGCGGCATTCCCTCACTGCTCTTACCGCGGTCTTGCCAGGACTTACCTCCCGGGAGAACAAATTGGTCCAACACCTGCCTACGCAAGGCGTGACCCGGGTCTTCCGGGCAAAGAAAGCAAGGCACGTATCCAATGGAGTTTTCGCTCCACCATACTCCTTTGCAGCAATACATCTTGCACTTTTGCCCTGAATTGTAAAGAACAAGGTACTCGCCAAGAAAGGGTGGATTGCTTTCCGACGGCCGTCGGCATGCACTAGCACGAGAGTGAAATGCGAAGGAGTCTTTATTTCATCGGCGAGATGGTTGAAACAAAAGACCCGCATATCTCTCAATCCCAGAGAATGCGGGTCTCCATTTCTTCGCAAGACTTTTCGGCTATGAGCTCGCGAGTTCGGTCAGCCTATTTCGAAACGCTTGTGCTGTCTTTTTCTCCCGTCAACGTTGCAATTTTCGTTTTTTCGCGTTCGATGAATTGGTCAATTCCCGGAGCCTTCGCATAAACCTTCCGTATCTCGTCAAGGAAACTCAGGGCACGATGATAGTCACCTGCCCCTTCATAGGCCTGTAACAGCATGACGTAGACATTCTCCGAGATTAACGATTCCGAAGATCCTTTCGCCAATCGAGGCTCGAGCTGCGCGACAATGTCTTGCGAAAACTCCTTGCATCGATCCTTCTCCCCACCCATCTCATAAATCGAAGCAATCCGAGATTCCAAATCGACGTCCAGGGGGTGAATTTTATGTGGTAACTCCTCTTCCAACCTATCCAGTATAGCGGTTGCCTTCTTGGGGTTGTTGTCCACATCCAAGGCGTACACGGCGAACCCATAGAATGCCTGCCGATAATTCCTCAACAAACCTCGTTGATTCTCATCGAGGTGCACGGTCGAATCCTGCAACCCCCGCCATCGGAACCCGAGTGCAGGTTCCTTGGACGGAGTTTTCACGTCCGTGAACAGTTCTTTTTGCATCACATCTTCGTCGATGTTCAACCATGCATTCTGTGTTCGTTTTGGCACAACCTTCATCGCCAATCCACGTACTTCCAAATAATTTTGAAGCCCAATCTTGCTATCGTCCTGAACGGTGATAGCAAAATACACTGGTCGCTGCCAGTTTGAAGTTCTAATGATATCATAGACCAGAATATCCTGGACACGAAGCCCCTTCACATTTCCGAACTGAAGCGTGTTTGGCATGTAGAACTTGACAGTATCGACGATCTTCCCGCCAGCGGTATCGCCGCTTTCCACCCATCCTTCCCTGACACTCAGAGGCACGGGAATCGACATCATCCGGGGTTGATACGGCACCGGCTGGATGCCATCGATCTGATTATCCGGAATGCTGATCGGCACCTTCTTGGCACCATACGGCTCTTCATTCTTCAACTGCAGGATGTACCAGTCGGTATTCAACAGGCTGAGGCAAACGACCCGGACATCCCGACGGATGCCTTCCACATCCTGAAGATACCAGAGAGGAAACGTGTCGTTGTCGCCGTTTGTGATGAGGATCGCATCTTTTTCCACGCTTTGGAGCAAATTATACGAGTGATCCCACGCCAGATAGTGACCGTGCCGGGACATCATGTGGAAGTTTGTGCGCAACATATTCCCGGGAACCATGACAAACGCGATTGCGAGAATCGCATACCCGGCAATCTCGGGTCTCTTGATCTTCACTTCCTTTCTGACCAAGTCGAGTAACCCCATTATCCCCATCGCGATCCATATGCAGAAGCCATAGAAGGAATAAACGAAGAAGTAATCGCGTTCGCGCGGTTGCGGTTCCTGCATGTTGAAGTAGATCGCAAGGACCACTCCAGTCAGCAAGAAAAAGGCCGTGATGATCAATGCCGATTTCTGATCACTTTTCCAGTGATAGTACAGACCGAACAATCCGATCAGGAACGGTATTCCGTAAAGTTGCGAAAAGCGAATGCCATTGTCCTGTGCATCACCATCTTTGCCGATGAAGTTCCAGCCCAAATACCTCAAATACATGTGCTCGATCTGATATCTCCAGAGATAATCAAGATCGCTGGAGTATTTTTTGAAATTTGCAATCTTGTCGGGTTCTTGCGAGAACCGTCGATTGAACAACGGGGTTTCCCCGTATTGTTCGCGCTCAAGATACGTCACGAGTCGCGCCATATCGCTCGGGTCGTTCTCATTGATTGGCGTATGCGCATTTGCCCGGATGTAGACCGTGACGTACGTGCTGAATCCAAGGACGATCAGAACAAATGAAAAGCACGCCAGATATTGAATCCTCTTCCTCTTTTTTGCAAAATAGTATATGAGGTAGGCGGCGGTCCCGACGATACCGAACGCGGCGTATTGCCAGAAGGCGCTTTGTGTGCCGAATACGTTACCATCCAACATCGATGGAAGCCACATGATAACTCCCGGATAGGCGGTCCAGAAGATCAAGGATCCTACAACGCCAAATTTGATGAAATCGAGCGATGTAAAGAACTGCTTGAGCGTCTTTTTGTACGAGCGGAAGTACACCACCATGATGGCCACAAAGAACCCCAGGAGACCGTGAATGTGTACCCCGGATGTCAAGCCAACAAGGTACGCGATCATGAGCAAGTACCTGTCGCTTCCCTCCAAATCCGCGCGTTCGTACCAGATGAGGGATAGCCAAACGATCAGTGCCGTGAAGAACAAACTCGTATTCCTCGTCTCAAGCTCAACGGAGTTGAACCAAAACGTCGTGCTAAACGTCAAGGCAAGTGCTCCGGCAACCGCAGGCCCATAGAAGAAGATCTTGTCCACAACGGAATCCGGCAATTGCTTCCAAAACAGGAAGAGCCTGATGATGATCAGATACAGCAGCATGATGTCAATGGAACTTACGATTGCATTAACCAGGATCATGCGCACAGCAATATCGTGGGATGTCGGAATCATCGAGGCGACACGCATGACGAGAACAAGGAGCGGCGAGCCAGGAGGGTGCTGAACCTGCACGGCGTATGAGGCCGCAGCGTGTTCCGGCACGTCCCAGAACACCACGGTCGGCGGCATCGACTTAATGTAATTGAGGAGTGTTACGGCGAAGACGAGGAGAGCGATGTACCGATTAAGCTTTTTGTGTTCCATTGACTCCCTGGGAAACATTGGTTCGACAATCGGGAATTGCGGCATTGTACCGAGCTTAACGATGCCCATCCCTGTATAGACGGCAGCCTGATCCCTCCGGTTCCACCACCCTGTGTCGGTTCGGCCTCGAAATCAGATATGGATGGGATGAATCGGGAGGTATATAGTTATGAAATCTTTGCGGCGAAGGCAAGAAGAATCTGACCAGGGAGGGTCACCGCCCCGCGGAACTCATAACGATCCCCATTGCCACGGAAAGGAGTTTAGCATCGCTTCTATCGGCCCGGGATGGAATGAGGATCGGGATCCGTGCCCCTACGATGACGTGCGCCAATCTCAGGTTGGCAAAGTATGTCGTGCTCTTCGCCAAGCTGTTGGCAGACTCAATATTTGCTGCGACAAGGATCTCGGCTTTTCCGGCGACCGGGGAGCGAATCCCTTTTTCCTCGGCAGCTTCCGGCGAAAGGGCGTTGTCGAGAGCCAGCGGTCCATCGACCACACAACCCTTGATCTGGCCCCGCTCGTTCATTTTGGAAAGGGCTGCGGCATCCAGCGTCGAGGGGAGATTGGGCAGCACGAATTCTGTCGCTGAAAGGATTGCGACTTTTGGCGCTGTATTTCCGAGTGCGTGAGCTACTTCCACCGCGTTGTTGACGAGCTCGATCTTGTTTGGAAGGTCGGGAGCCAGTGTCATTCCGCCATCCGTAATCATGACGAACCTGTTTTCGCGTCTGTGCGGATACTCCATGATGAATATGTCGCTGAGAAGACGACCCATCCTGAGCCCACTCTCTTCGGCCAGCACCGCCTTCATCATGGTAGAAGTATCTATCGAGCCTTTCATGAGTATATCGGCCCGGCCTTCCCTCGCAAGCGTGACCGAATGTTGCAGCGCAGATCGGACATCTTTCTTGTCGTGCACCTCATACCGGTCAACATCCTCTCCAAGCTCGCGAAGACCTCGTTGAATTACATCGTTATCTCCGACGAGATCGTACTCAACATTGAGTTTGTTTCGAGATTCGACGATCGCTGAAAATGTTTCTGAATTCCCCGGGTTTACTACCGCAACGCGTTTCTTCGGAAGCGTCGCCACATAGGAAAGCAGCTGGTCAAAATCTTGGATCAACGAAGGCGGCATTTAATATTCCTTTGATTGTTCTTCATTTCGGAGGACTCTGAGAGCACCTTGGGCGAGTGCAAGCATCTCATCCTCTCCGGGAAACACCATGACCCGGCCGATGGTGGAAATTCGATTGGTAATCAATCCGACGAGACGTTCCGAGACAGCCATCCCCCCAGTAAGCACGATCCCATCCAACGCACCTGACAAGACGGTTGCCATCGCTCCAATCTCTTTGGCGATCTGATATCCCATTGCCTCGAAAACTTCCCTGGCTCTGTTGTCGCCCTTGGTTATTCGATCCTCGACTTCCCTGAGTGAATTTGTACCTACATACGCCTTTAACCCACCTTTGCCCATTACGAGCGATCGAAGGTCCTGTTCCCCATAGTCACCGGAAAAACAGAGCGTGATGAATTGCTGCAGCGGCAATCCCCCAGTTCGATCCGGAGAAAATGGACCGTCGCTTGAGGCGTCATTGGCGTCGATGATTTTGCCGTGTAGCACGGGAGCTATTGAAATTCCACCACCCAGGTGCGCAACGACGAACGAAGCCTCCTCATACGGTTTTCCAAGCTCATGCGCCGCGCGCCGCGCCACGGCGTGGATATTCAGCGCGTGCGAAAGACTTTTGCGCTCGATCAATGGATGACCGGAGAATCGAGCTATGCTTGTGAATTCATCAACCGACACAGGATCAACAACGAAGGCCGGGCAGGAATAAGGACGGGCCAGTTCAAACGCGAGGGCACAACCGAGATTGGATGCGTGCGAGCCCTGCAGATTTGCGCGTGCATCGTCAAGCATTTGTTGATTTACCGTATACGTGCCCCTCGGGACCGGCCGCAGCAGACCTCCGATACCTACCAGAGCCGAAGGATGCGCACCGGACTTCTGGATCCAATCCTTCAAGAGACGAAGACGAAATCCGAATTGAGACCATATGTCTCCGTTCCTGGAAAGCTCGGACTGTTCGTGGCGGAAGACTTCCCGCTGTCCTTCCTCTTCATCTGTGAAGATCGCGACCTTCGTCGAGGTCGAACCCGGGTTCACTACTATGATTATCGTTTCTTGTTGCACGAAGAGTCACGTGCGCTCAAGTTTGTTCGGATCTTGACAAAACTCACTCTCCTTCGTCTATGAGCTCCCGTATGCGTTTCAAAAGCTCGTCCTGGCTGTACGGTTTTGAAAGGAACCCTCTGGCCCCAAGACTCAGCAACTCCGTTTTCAATTCAGGGTCGAGGTACCCCGTACCAAAAATCACTTTGACTCTTGGATTAACGCTCTTCATTCTCAAGAATGCGTCCTGCCCCGTCATTTTCGGCAGACCAAGATCGCTCACCACAATGGCGATGTCATTATGATGTTCTTCGTACGTTTCGATCGCTTCATAGCCATCGCGCGCCATGTAGACCCTATATCCCTTTGATTTGAGAAGACCCGACAGAACGTTCAGCAACGGTTCCTCGTCCTCGACAACGAGAACGGATTCTGTTCCTCCCGGAATCTCAAGAAGCGATCCCTGGGAGATCTCGGCAGCTTGAAGCGACTGAACAGGGGCGGGAAAATACAGGTAGAACGACGTGCCTCTTCCGATCTCGCTATCGACTCTCACAAATCCGTTGTGATTCTTCACGACTCCGTACACGACCGAGAGGCCAAGACCGGTCCCCTTCCCTTTCGCTTTCGTTGTAAAAAACGGCTCGAAGATTCTTTGCCGCGTATTCTCGTCCATCCCTGTCCCGGTGTCTGAGATACACACACGAACATATCGCTCGCTCGTGGCTTCCGGAAAGTAACTTGACACTTCCGAGCGCGTGCCAGTCTGAGTCCGCAAAACCAGCATTCCCCCTGCAGGCATGGCATCTCTGGCATTGACACAGATATTGAGGATTGCCTGATGGACCTGTGCTGCATCGGCAGTGATGTCAGACACGGTTGCATCCAGCTCCGTGGCGATCGAGATTGTCCGTGGGAATGTCTCTGTCAGCATTCTTTTCAGTTCTTTGATCATGACATTGATGTTGACGAGGCCATAGACAACATCTGTTTTCCTCGCGAAGGTGAGGATTTGCTTGACCAATTCGGCGCCACGTTCCACAGCACGATTGATCACGTCGGCCGCATCCGACACCTTCTGATGGGGAAGGTCAGCCTTCTTGAGCATAGCCGCATATGCCAAAATGATGCCCAGGATATTATTGAAGTCGTGCGCAATCCCGCCGGCCAGAGTGCCAACGGACTCCAGTTTTTGCGTTTGAAGGAGCTGTGCTTCAAGCCTCTTGCGCTCGGACTCGTTCCTCTTGCGATCCGATATGTCTTCCTGGACAGCAACAAAACCGGCGAGCTTTCCCTTGGTATCATAGATGGAATTCACGGAAGCCTCGACGATCACGATCCTTCCATCTTTCGTCTTGTTGATGTGCTCGGCCCGAATGCTTCTTCCCGCGAGAAGGTCGCGCCAAAAACCCGCATAATATTCCTGACTCATGCCGCCGCTTTTGAGAATTCTCGGAGTCTTACCGACCACTTCTTCGCGCGAATATCGATACAGCTTTTCAAATGCAGGGTTCACGTAGGTGATCACACCGTCCGGCTCGGTCATGATAATTACTTCATCGGTTTGTTCGACAGCATGGTGCAGCTTTTGAATCGTCTCCTCGGTTTTCTTGCGCTCTGTAATATCCTGAGCCAATGCAATAACCACTTCCTGGCCAAAATATGAACCTTTGCTGATTCTAACTTCCTTTGGAAATACCTCCCCATTCTTGCGAACGCCCCAGAATTCAAACTGTTGTGATTCCCCTTCAAAGGCTTTGCGGAAACTCTCCGCCACTTTTGCAAGGTCGTTCCGCCCTGGCGCACCAAGGTCAGAGGGATCCTTGCCGACAAAGTACTCCCGCGAATGGCCATACATCTTCACAGCCCCTTCGTTGACATCCACGAACTTGCCTTCCCGGTCCTGGATATAGATTGCTTCGTTGACACTGTTGAACAAACCCCGAAAACTGAACTCCGACTTGCGAAGAGCATCCTCGGCTGCTTTTCGATCAGTGATATCCCGATAGATTGCATAGAGTGCAATCTCACCGCCCTCCACGCGCACCGGTCTGCCTAGAATGGAGACATCAACGAGACTGCCGTCCTTACGCTTTCGGACCGATTCCGTACTGACAATCGAGCCTTGCGCGACCCTCCTTGTCAAGGTAAGGCCTTCTTCTTTGTACTCCTGTGGCACAATCAGGTCGTTGATCTCACAGTCGACCGCATCTTCCTGTGAATATCCAAAGAGCCTTGTGAATTCGCGATTGACCTGAACAATTCGTTCGTCGGACTTGAGAAGCACGATTGCCTCCGGCGCGCTTTCAAACAGCTGCTGGAAATATGCTTTCTGAAGCTTGAGCTGTTCCTCTGCTTTCTTCCGATTCGTGATATCCAGGGAGGCGCCCGTGATTCCGACGACGTCCCCTTTTGCGTTCTTCAAGGGTTCAACCCTAAGGTCAAAAAAAGACTCCTTCCCATCACGGCTTAGACAAACCTCCGTGTGCACACCTTTTCCGCTTGCGAGGACCCCCTGTTTGATCAAAATCAGTTTTTCGACGTCCGGCGAAGGCAAAATCTCCCAATCAGTCTTTCCCACAATCTGATCGGAATACGGACTGAACTGTGCATTGTAGATCCACGTGTAACGAAGTTCGGCATCCTGGTTAAACACCGCGATATTCGCCCCTTCGAGCGCAAGGCGCATCCGTTCTTCGTTCTCCACAAGAAATCGCTCAGCCTTTTTCCTTTCCGTAATATCCCGTGTCACGGTGAGTATCCACTCTTCGTTGTGAACATTCATCAATCTCCCCGAAACGAGGCCAGTCCTCGTCGAGCCGTTCTTCATCAGGAATTCAGCCTCGAAATCCCTCAGACCACCGTGTTTGACAAGGTGTCTGACAAACTTCCTTCGATCATCCGGCGATGCCCACACATTGAGTTCCGCTACAGACTTGCCAATGACTTCATCTCGCGAATAACCCGTCAAATGAACGAACCCCTCATTGATATCCAGAAATACGCCATCCCTGAGCTTGTTGATGGCAATAGAATCAGGACTCATGAGGAACACCTTCGAAAACTTCTCTTCCGAGAGTCGACGGTCGTCGGTTGTCTCAGTCCGTTTCTTCGGCGTTTTCTTCTTTTTCATGGCTATTCTCATTGATGAGAGACGTCTTTCGGATATCTCGAGAATGGTTGATTCCTGTTCCTAACAAATTCGCGGCAGTTGCTCGCCTGAAAGCATATCGACTACCCGAGAGCCTCCAATTCGGCTTTTCATGGTCACCGTACCAGGATGTGTGTCAACCACCTCGCCGATAATAACGGAGTCTCTT
>Ga0335081_10016857_pt1 | contig 11835 bp, 10 predicted proteins | sample Lox_Sample_35_FD_206713 | JGI IMG/M metagenome (GOLD analysis project Ga0335081, IMG submission 206713) | Soil microbial communities from Loxahatchee National Wildlife Refuge, Florida, United States - Lox_Sample_3.5 | ecosystem: Environmental > Terrestrial > Soil > Wetlands | place: USA... | reverse complement strand
CACATGCTCGCTCTCGTCCTAAAAGGACATCGCACGCTGACCGCGCTGTCCGATGGGCGCATCTGGGTGAACCACAGCGGCAATCCCGGCATGGCGACGGGAGGAATGGGCGATATTCTCACCGGCATGTGCGCTGGTTTCTGGGCGCAGGCGCTGCCGAAGAAAACTGCAGCCGTCGACGCATCCTCTGCGTCCGAGGCGATTGCTACCGCTGTGTACTTGCATGGCCTGGCCGGTGACGTCGCCTGCGAAAAAGAAGGCGAGCTTTCCTTGACGGCCACCGATCTGCTCACGGCGCTGCCCGAGGCCATCCGCCGCGTCAAGGCATCGGCGCGCGACAAATATTCATGGCTCAACCAACTGCCTGCCCGGCCATGAAGGAGTTCTTCACCCACTCTGCGGAAGAAACCACCGAGCTGGGACGGAGTCTTGCCGCCGAGTTGCGCCCGCCCAGGCTGGTTGTGCTGAGCGGCGATCTCGGGGCAGGGAAGACCACGCTGATCAAGGGAATCGCCGAAGGTTTCCAGGCGGCCTCGCGGGAAAACGTTACCAGTCCCACCTTCACGCTGATCCATGAATACCGCGGCCCGGAAGTGAACGTGTATCACATCGATCTTTATCGCATCGACACGCCGCGCGAACTCGATACGCTCGCGCTCGACGACCTCATCGACGAGAAGAGCGTGCTGCTGATCGAGTGGGGAGAAAAGTTCGAGCGTTTTCGCTGTGATCGTGACGTGGAGATCACGATCGACCGCCTGGGCGAGAATGACCGGAGGATAAGAATCGCCACGGATTAACACGGATGATCACGGATAGACAATTCTTATTTGTTTCTTATCCGTACCAATCCGTTGCAAATCCGTGGCCTGTTCTTCTTCAGAATCCCATGATGTTGTAGCCGCAATCCACGTAGAGGACTTCGCCGGTGATGCCGGCGCCGGCATCGGAAGCCAGAAAGACCGCGGTCTCCGCGACTTCGTTTACATCGACATTGCGTTTGAGCGGGGCGCGTTCGGCGTGCGCCTTGAGCATGTCGCCGAAACCGGAGATGCCGCGCGCGGCCAGCGTCTTCACCGGCCCGGCGGAAATGGCGTTCACGCGAATGCGCCGCGGGCCCAGGTCAAATGCCAGGTAACGCACCGACGCCTCGAGCGCGGCCTTGGCGACGCCCATCACGTTGTAGTGCGGCACGACCTTTGTCGAACCGTGATAGGTCAGAGTGAGAATCGATCCGCCATCTTCCATGAGCGGCGCGGCGGCGCGGGCCAGCGCGATCAGCGAATAAACGCTCACATCGTGGGCGATGCGGAAGCCTTCGCGCGTAGTGGCGAGAAATTCTCCCTTCAGTTCGTCGGCTGGCGCGAAGGCGATGCTGTGCACCAGCGTGTGCAGCTTGCCGTAGCGCGACTTGAGCTGAGCGAAAAGCTGCTCGATCTGCTCGTCGAGCGAGACATCGCACATGAATGCTTCAGAACCGGGCAGCGCCGCGATCAGGTCTTTGGCTTCCTGCTCCAGCCGCTGGTTCTGATAGGTAATGGCCAGCCGCGCGCCCGCATGCTGCAGTTGCTGCGCGATGGCCCAGGCGATGCTGCGTTTGTTAGCCACACCAAAAACCACGGCGGTGCGTCCCTCCATGCTTTCGGACATCCGTAATCCTCGCTGAGAAACCGAAAAGGATATCAGATAGATTCAATCGGCCGTGGTCTCGGCCATCGACTCAAGCGGCGCCGAGGCGCGCACCGGCCAGAGCGCGCTGCCCGCCGAGAACAGATAGACTCCGGCGATGATGACAAAACCCCACAGCAAACCTATGCGATGCGACACCAGTCCCACCACGAATCCCAGCCCCAGTTGCAACGCCGTGCCGAAGAACATGAAGGTGTTCTGCACGCGTCCCATGAATTGCGGCGGGACGAGTTCCATGATGTTGCTGTTGATGGCCACGCCGCCTACGCCGCGGCCCGAGCCCATAATCCCGTAGAGCGGCACTGCAAACGCGAGCCAGTGCGAAAACGGCAGCATGATCAAGCTGAGCGCCAGGAGCGAGAAGGAAATTCCCACTGACGCCCGTTTCCCCAGGGCCCGAATGGCCGCCGGGGTATAGAACGCGCTGGCGAACGCTCCTACCGCCCATCCGGCATTGAGCCAGCCGTAGCCGACGGCGCCCGCTTTCAGAATGCGGTCGCTCAGAGGAGCAGTTACCACGCCCTGCGCCAGCATCGCGCCCAGAAAACAGGCGTAGCTGATGCCCAGCATTACCAGATGCGGCTTCCCGCGCAGGTGCGCGATGCCCTCGTGCAATTCGTGGCTGAAGCGCGCCGCCGCGCCTTCGGGCAGCACTGCGGCATCGGTTGGACGCACCACCACGCGGCCCTTCCTGACCGCCAGGTAGCAGATGAACGACACGATGTACGATCCCACGTCGATCAGCAGCACGCCACCAAGTCCGATGTGGTTGTACACAAATCCGACGAGTGCGCCCGCCATCAGCCAGCCGGCTTGAACGGCGGCAAGAAGAAATGTATTGGAGGCGACGAACTGGCCTTGCGGCGTCAGCTCCTGGATCAGGGCGTTGATGGTCGGCCAGAACATCCAGAAGCCGCTGGCCACCAGCACCGCCATGGCATAAACCTGCCAGACCTGTGCCCGGTGCTCGAGCGCCAGCACAGCGACGACGACGATCACCAGCGCGCGCGCCGCATCCAGCAACATCAGCAACCGGCGCCGGTCTTCGCGGTCAATGATCACGCCGCTCACCGGCATGATCAGCATGGCCGGCAGGGTTTGCAGCACCAGCAGTGTCCCCAGCGCGACCTCGGAGTGCGTGGCCTGCAGAATGAACCAGGTCACAGCCGCCATGTTCATGCCGCTGCCCACCATGGAGACAGTGTTGGCGATGAAAACCAGCCGCAGCGGCTTGTGCTGCAGAATCGCGCGCATTCCTGCCACTCTAACCGAAAGTCGAGAGAGCCGCCAACGCGCGCGCTTGTGGATATCGGCTGTGAACGCGCCAGGGGCAGCGAGCTTGATGTGCCATAATGGCCCGCCCGTCAGCACACCGACGCTATGGCCACCTCAATCCGCAACTGGCTGAAAGACTTCGTGCGTCACCGCCCGGAGCTTTACTTCCTCTATCACTTCGGGCGGGTGCTGAAACGTCAGCAGCTCATATTCATCGATTATCCAGTCACCCCAATAGCGCGTTACGGCTACGGCAAACCGCCGCACACCAGGCTTTACGAACTGATGTCGAAGGAGCGCGATGGTTACCGGGCGACTCTCGAAAAATTCTGGGAATTCAAGGAGCCGTTGCTGAAGATTTCCACGCAGCCGACTTCGGCGACCGAACCCTGCTGGGTAAACGGCTGGCTATCGCCCTTCGATCTGACCAGTTTGTACTGCCTGGTGGCCCTCAATCATCCTCAGCACTATGTGGAGATCGGTTCCGGTATCTCGACGCGCGTAGCCGCGCGCGCCATCCGCGACCACCAGCTGCGGACCCGCATTGTCTCCATCGATCCCCAACCGCGGGCGGAGGTAGATTCGCTCTGTAGCGAAATTATCCGCCATCCGCTGGAGAGCGCCCGGCTGGAAGTCTTCGACCAGTTGACGCCCGGCGACATCCTGTTCATGGACAGTTCGCACCGCGTCCTTACCAACTCCGATGTAACGGTGCTATTTCTCGACGTGCTGCCGCGCCTGCAGCCGGGGGTTCTGGTTCACCTGCACGACATTTTCCTTCCCTACGATTATCCGCCGGAATGGCGCGACCGCTACTACTCCGAGCAATACCTGCTGGCGGCGATGTTGCTGGGGCAGACTTCGCGCTTTCGCATCGCTCTGCCGAACGCATTCATCAGCCACGATCCGCCACTGAGCGCGGTGCTCGAACCGCTCTGGCGGGATCCCCATTTTGCGCCCGGGCTGCCTGCAAACGTCCGGCCAGCGGCGGTAGTGGACCGAAGCGGAATGGGCTCGTCCTTCTGGATGCGAACAACCTAGTAATTCTCTTGGGCCGGCACCCGGAGTCAGCCATAATGACGGCCCCGGGAGGAGGTCGGTTTGCGCCTGCCGCCGATGCACTGGAAGTACATGGCCAGCGGGCTGCTGCTGGCAGCCATCATGTACGCTGCCGGGCCCGTCGATACTGGCCGCATCCAGATCGACTCCGCCTACTACAATGGCGAGGCCGTACCTTTCCACGTGACGGACCCGGGACACCAGAGAGCGCAATTGCGCGTCGGCCCCTGGCTGCTCGGTGTGCGCACCGAAGATCCCAGACCCCGCGACCAGCGTCGCAACCTTTACGTAGTGTTTCCCGGCAGCCAGCATCGCGCACCCGGCTGGCCCGATTATGATCACAATTGCGTTCTCAGCGATCTGCCGGCGAGCGAGGAGCCGGTGGAGTGGGACGTTTACTGGGCCGTCGTGCTTGACCCCACGCTGCACGAGGAGTTTCGCAGCGAGCGCGAGCTGGTACTGGCCGCGCAGTCCGGATTCTTTCCGCCTGATCTGCTGGAGTTCAACGACCTTCCTGCCGAGGGGTTCTTGCGGGGACAAATGCAGGTACGTTCGCTCACCGATCTGGCGCGCTTCCGGCGCAAGGACGGAACCCTGCCGCGCCTGCTGATTACTCCCGCCGGGTACGCCGTCCGTGGCAGCAGCGAACCAAAATAATTTGTAATTTGTAATTTGGTAGCGACAAATCGCAAATTACCAATTACCAACCACAAATCACCTTATACTTCTGCACGGCCCCTGCGTGTTTCCCTTCATCCAGGTCGGTCCGCTGCGGCTGGGCACATACGGGCTCATGGTCTGGCTCGCCTTCTGCTGCGCCTATTTTGTGCTGGCGGCGGACCTGCGGCGCCGCAAGCTGCCGGGGGATGCGCTCAACATCATTCTTCTGCTGGTGGTCGCCGGTCTCGCCGGGTCGAAGCTGTATCACCTGCTGGAAAGCCCGCAGGAATTTCTCGCCAATCCCATCGGACTTTTCTTTTCAAGCTACGGCTTCGCGTGGTTCGGAGGCTTTTTGGGAGGGCTGGCGGTTTTGCTCGCGGTGGCGCGCCACTACCGTATTCCGATTCTGACCTTCCTGGATGCCTGCAGTCCTGCGGGCGCGCTCGGTTACGCCATCGGGCGCATGGGATGCCTGCTCTCCGGCGATGGCGACTACGGAAAGTACACGAGCCTGCCCTGGGGAATGAAGTTTTATCCGGAAGTGGGTTGCCCGGGGAAGCACTTTATCTGCCTCGTCCGCGGCAGCCTGGTACCGAGCGCCGGAACCACCGTGGGCCTGCCCACGAGCGCTATCGTTCCTGTCCACCCGACGCCCATATACGAATTCATCGCCGGCGTGCTGATTGCCTGGGCGCTCTGGCACTGGGGCAGCCGGCGGCGGCGGGACAAAGCTCCTGCCGGCACGATACTCGCCGGCTACCTGTTGCTTACCGGCCTGGCGCGATTCCTGGTGGAGTTTATCCGCATCAACCCGCGCTCGGCATTCGGAGTGCTGACCAATGCCCAGGTGGCAAGCCTGGTTTCGATCGTCGCCGGTGCCGCCCTCATTTTCGCACTTCGATCGCGAACGCCCGAGGCGGCGAAGCAGCCCAAAACAGCGAACCAGCCCGGCAGACGCTAGGCACGAGACGCGCCTGGCGCAGTGTGTTTGCAGCATCTCCTCCAATCGCGGAAATCAGACGTAGCAAGCTACGTCTCTACAAGGAAGGCTTCCAGCGGACATCCCGCGCACTGCGCCTGGGCTTTCAGACAATGGTGCTTGGCGGTTTGCACCAGAAGGGCATGGAATTCGTCGAAGGCACGGGCCGCCACAGTCGCACGACGAATGGCGAACTTGTGCCTCCGGCGTCCCGGCAAAGGAGAAGTGGGCGGCGGCTGGTCGCATGCAGGGTCACTAGCGCCGCCGTCTAAGGCCCGCTCCACGAGCCGGCGTATCTCCTCGTATTTAGCGTTGTTGCCAATCAATCCGTGGCGTTCGAAGATGCGCCGGGTGTAGGCATCCACAACGAACACCGGATGTCCACCGGCATAGAGCAGAATTGAGTCGGCGGTTTCCGGTCCCACCCCGTTGAGCGCCAGTAACTCATTCCGCAGCTTTTCGGTCGGCTGCGAGAACATTCGACCGAGCGAGCCGCCGTATTGCGTATCCAGGAAGCGAACGAAATTCTTCAAGCGCTGCGCTTTCTGCCGAAAGTACCCGGAGGAGCGGATCATCCTCGCCAGCCTGGGCAGGGGAGTCTGCCGGATGCCCTCGCAGTTCAGGGCGCCCTCGTCCCGCAGCTTGCGCAAAGCCCGTTCCACGTTGGTCCAGGCGGTGTTCTGGGTCAGGAAGGCTCCGACTATGACCTCGAATCGGGTGTAAGCCGGCCACCAGTCCTGCGGACCCCAGGTTGCCATCAGTTGCCGGTAATAAGCCCGCAAGCTTGCTTCTTGTCCCGCTTTGGAACTCATCCGATTCAGTTTAGCGAAGGCCGGCAAACACTGGCTGGATACGTTGACAAGTTTTGTCAATGGCCGATAAGGTCCGTGAAGACGTGCCCGAAGTACATGCCCGAACGAGTCTAACTACTTCTGATTCAATCACCTAAACTTAAATGACAATTTCTGTCAGCAAGTCATGGCGGGAGCGGAAACCGGCAGGTTGTCCGCCTTGGGGCCCTGGTTGCCGGCAGTGCTGCCGCCAGGATCGGCAGCGGTAAGGACAGCGGAGATGTCGCAACGGCTCGGCGATCTTCTGGTCAAAGAGAAGATCATTTCACAGGAACAGCTCGATAAGGCGCTCAGTGAGCAGAAGCGGAATGGCTCGCGCCTAGGTTCCGTGCTGGTGAAGCTGGGCTATGTCTCCGACGAGGACGTCACCAATTTCCTGTCCCGGCAGTACGGCGTCCCCGCTATCAACCTGTCGTATTTCGAAATTGACCCTTCGGTGGTAAAGCTGATCCCCCCGGAGACCGCCCGCCGCTACCAGATTCTTCCCCTGAGCCGGGTAGGCGCCTCGCTCACCATCGCCATGGTCGATCCCACCAACGTGTTCGCCATGGACGACATCAAGTTCATGACCGGCTTCAACATCGAGCCGGTAGTGGCCTCGGAAGCGGCCATCCTTCAGGGTATCGACAAGGCTTACGGCGACACCCACGAGGAGGACCTGGAAAAAGTGATGGCGGACATCGGCGAGACCGATGCCGACGTCGAGCTGCAGGCGGGCGACGAAGACACCTTTTCTGCCAGCGAGCTGGAGAAGGCGGCCGAGGAAGCGCCCATCGTCAAGCTGGTGAACCCGATCCTCACCGACGCGGTGAAGCGCGCCGCCAGCGACATCCACATCGAGCCCTACGAGAAGGAATATCGGGTGCGCTTCCGGGTGGACGGCATTCTGCAAACCATCATGACCCCGCCTTTGAAGCTGAAGGATGCCATCATCTCGCGCATCAAGATCATGTCCAAGCTGGACATCAGCGAGAAGCGGCTGCCCCAGGACGGCCGCATCATGCTCAAGGTGAATCTGTCGGGCAAACGCAAGACCCTCGACTACCGCGTCAGCACCCTGCCCACCATCTGGGGAGAGAAGATCGTTCTCCGCCTGCTCGACAAAGACAACCTGCGGCTGGATATGACGCAGCTCGGCTTCGAGTCAGAGTCGCTGGTCAAGTTCGAGAAGGCCATTCTGAAGCCTTACGGGATGGTGCTGGTCACCGGCCCCACCGGCTCGGGCAAAACCAACACGCTCTATTCCGCCATCGCGCGGCTGAATACGCCCGAGACCAACATCATGACCGCTGAGGATCCGGTTGAATTCCAGATTCCCGGCGTGAACCAGGTGCAGATGAAGGAGCAGATCGGGCTGAACTTTGCCGCCGCCCTGCGCTCGTTTCTGCGCCAGGACCCCAACATCATCCTGGTGGGCGAAATCCGCGACTTCGAGACGGCGGAAATCGCCATCAAAGCCGCGCTCACCGGGCACCTGGTTCTTTCCACGCTGCATACCAACGGGGCCCCGGAAACCATCAGCCGCCTGATGAACATGGGCATCGAGCCGTTCCTGGTAGCCACTTCCGTGCACATGATCGTGGCCCAGCGCCTGGTGCGCCGCATCTGCCGGGAATGCAGCGAGGTGATCGAGGTTCCGCAACAGACGCTGCTCGAATCCGGCTATTCGGCGCAGGAAGCCAAGACTGCGAAAGTCCGCAAAGGCCGTGGATGCGTGGTTTGCAATAACACCGGCTACAAGGGCCGCACCGGCCTTTACGAGGTGATGGAAATCGACGATGACATCCGCGAACTGGTTCTGGTCGGGGCTTCCGCCGTGGAGCTGAAGAAGAAAGCCATCGAACACGGCATGATTACCCTGCGGCGCAGCGGTTTGATCAAGGTCATGGAAGGCGTCACGACGATGGAAGAAGTAGCGCGAGAAACCGTACACGGCTAAGGGAGGCTTGAGGAAATCATGGCAGTTACGCTCAGTGAGCTGTTGAAGAAAATGCTTGAGATGTCAGGCAGCGACCTGCATCTGACCACCAATTCACCGCCGCAGATCCGTGTGCACGGGCACCTCACACCTCTCGATCTGCCGCCGCTGACGGCGGCCGAGACCAAGCAGCTGGCCTACAGCGTCCTCACCGACGCCCAGAAACAGCGCTTCGAAGAGACGCTGGAACTGGACTTTTCCTTCGGACTGAAAGGGCTGGCCCGCTTCCGCGGCAACTGCTTCAACCAGCGCGGCGCGGTGGGCGCGGTTTTCCGCGTGATCCCGTTTGAGGTGAAAAACTTCAAGGAACTGGGGCTGCCCGCGATCGTGGCCAGGCTGTGCGACAAACCGCGTGGCCTCATCCTGGTCACCGGACCCACCGGCTCCGGCAAGTCCACCACGCTGGCTGCCATGCTCGACAAGGTAAACAGCGAGCGCCACGAACACATCATCACCATCGAGGATCCCATCGAGTTCGTGCACAACCACAAGAGCTGCCTGGTGAACCAGCGCGAGGTGAACTCGGACACCAAGTCCTTCGGAGCCGCTCTGCGCGCCGCTCTCCGCGAGGATCCCGACGTGGTGCTGATCGGCGAAATGCGCGATCTCGAGACCATCGAATCGGCGCTGCGCATCGCCGAAACCGGGCACCTCACCTTCGGCACGTTGCATACCAACACCGCTGCTTCCACCATTAACCGCATCATCGATGTATTTCCAGCCCATCAGCAGCCGCAGATCCGGGCCCAGCTCTCTATGGTTCTGGAGGGAATTCTCTGCCAGACGCTGCTGCCGAAAATCGGCGGCAGCGGCCGTGTGATGGCGATGGAAATCCTGGTTCCAAATGCAGCCGTGCGCAACCTGATCCGCGAAGACAAGATCCACCAGGTTTATTCCGCCATGCAGGCCGGACAGGAGAAGTACGGAATGCAGACCTTCAATCAGTCGCTGGCTTCGCTGTATTTCCAGAGACAGATCACCCTGGAAACCGCGATGCAGCGTTCGTCCATGCCGGATGAGTTGCAGGACATCATCAACCGTGGGGCCGTGAGCGCAGCTCGCGGGTCCACCATTGCAAGGAAGTAAGGCACTGCGGCTCGCGGACTCGTCCCGCGGGCAGAACAAGTAAGCGGAGGACCAAATGCCGGTTTTCACCTACAGCGGTACCAATGCCGCTGGCACCAAAATCAGCGGGGAGCGCATCGCCGAGAACAAGCAATCCTTGACCATGGCGCTGCGCCGCGAGCGCATCAACCCCACCACCATCAAAGAAAAAGGCAAAGAGTTCGCTCTTCCCACCCTGGGACGCGGCAAGGTTCCCACCAAGGACCTGGCCATCTTTTTCCGGCAGTTCTCGGTGATGATCGACGCCGGACTGCCGCTGGTGCAATGCCTTGAGATCCTCTCCGCCAATCAGGAAAATATGCTGTTCCAGAGCACACTGACGGGCGTGCGCACGGCGATCGAAGGCGGCTCCACGCTGGCCAATGCCATGCGCCAGTATCCCAAGGTGTTCGACGATCTCACCACCAACATGATCGAGGCGGGCGAGACCGGCGGTATTCTCGACACCATTCTGCAACGGCTGGCAACCTACGTCGAGAAATCGGTGAAGCTGCGCTCGGCCGTGAAGTCGGCGCTGATCTACCCCTGCTCGGTGGTCGGCATTGCCCTGCTGATCGTGGCCGGGCTGCTGAAATTCGTGGTGCCGATCTTCGCCAACCTGTTCGTCGGACTGGGCGTTGCCCTGCCGCTGCCTACACGCATTGTGATGAAGCTCAGCGACCTTGTGGGCGGCTTCTGGTGGGTCGGAATCGGCGGCATAGTGGCGCTTTTCATCGGCATTCGCCAGGCGCGCAAGGATCCACGCGGGCGCTTGTTCTTCGACAAGCTGCTGCTCAACATGCCGGTCATCGGCATGCTGCTGCGCAAGATCGCGGTGGCGCGCTTTACCCGCACCATGGGGACCCTGATTACCTCCGGCGTGCCCATTCTGGAAGGCCTCGGGATTACCGCCCGGACCTCCGGCAATGCCGTGCTCGAACAGGCCTTGCTGAAAGTGCGCAAGTCCATTGAAGAAGGCCGTACTATTGTCGACCCCCTGAAGGAAAGCGGCGTCTTCCCCAACATGGTGACGCAGATGATTGGCGTGGGTGAGGCGACCGGCGCCATGGACGCCATGTTGCAGAAAATCGCCGATTTCTACGAGGACGAAGTGGACGCGGCCACCAAAGACCTGCTGACCCTGCTGGAGCCGATGATGATCGCCTTCCTCGGCGTGGCGGTGGGCGGCATCGTCATTTCGCTGTATATGCCGCTATTCAGCATGATCGCCAAGCTGTCGGGCGGTTAAACCGCCTGCCCAAGCAGTTCAGCTCCCAGGTTCTGCTGCATAGATTGCGGATAAGGAGAAGAGGGCCGGGCAGGCGCGCTGCTCCGGCCGGGATTTGATGCGCAACGAACCCAAAGATCGCACCTGGCTGGAGTGGCTCTCCAAGGTGCGCGTCATTGTCGTCACCTTCCTGCTGGCGATCGAGGTGGCGATCATCCGCCTGACGGGCGCGCCCGTACCGGAGCGGGCTTTCGTCGGCGTCATTGCACTGTGGTACGCAATTTCGCTTTTCTACATCGTTCTGCTTCCGCTCTGGCGTGAGCAGGGAACGCAGGCTCGGTTGCAGGTGGTGACCGACCTGGTGCTCGCTAATGCCATCATCTACCTGACCGGCGGCATCGATACCTCGTTCAACTTTCTTAATCCGCTCATCATCATCATGGCCTCCATCCTGCTTTCCAGGACCTGGGCCTTCCTGAGCGCGCTGCTGTCCTTCATTCTTTTCGGTTCTATCCTTGAGCTGTCCTACTTCGACCTGATCCACTCCTACTCCAGCACCCGCTCGGATCCCCGCTTTCTGCAACTCGTCATCTTCATCAATCTGATCGCCTATCTGGCGGTCGCCTATCTGGCCAGCAAGATGGCCGCCCGGCTGCGCCAGGTCCATGTGGAGTTGCAGGACAAGAGCGGCGCTCTGCAGAACCTGCAGGCACTGCACAAGAACGTAATCGACTCCATGAGCGGCGGCCTTATCACTACCGATCTTGAAGGGTGCATCACGCTGCTGAACCCGGCCGGCGAACGGCTGCTTGACACATCCGCAGCGGCGGTCTTCGGTAAACCGGTAGGACAGTTCTTTCTCGATCGCCTGCCGGCCATCGGCCCCAACTGTGTGCGCGCGGAAGTCCGCTGCCTGACTCCCATCGGCCAGGAAAAAACCTTTGGAGTCACCGCCTCGGAATTGACCGTCCCGCAGCGTGGCTTGACCGGATGCGTATACGCATTTGCCGAC
>Ga0335081_10016856_pt1 | contig 11836 bp, 8 predicted proteins | sample Lox_Sample_35_FD_206713 | JGI IMG/M metagenome (GOLD analysis project Ga0335081, IMG submission 206713) | Soil microbial communities from Loxahatchee National Wildlife Refuge, Florida, United States - Lox_Sample_3.5 | ecosystem: Environmental > Terrestrial > Soil > Wetlands | place: USA: Florida... | reverse complement strand
TAAGCGGATATCCAAAAATTTCCGAGTTCCGGACGATCCTGGAAAGACTCGACACAAAGCGGGAAATGATTTTCTGGGAGGGGCGCTATTTCCTCGCGTACACGTGGAACTCCGGAGGAGACGCGATCGGAGTGAATTTCCAAGGTCGTGAGAACGGGATTACGTTCAACTTTCGTGGTGATGATTGGCACGCGATCAGGAAGCTGTTTCGGCGGGCGTGGCAGGCTCCGCAGGTACGTCGCCTTTGGGACGCGTTGGCACTTGAGTATGGGGAACTGTGAAAGGCGCGGTGCTTCGCACCGGAAGAATGATGGACACGTCACCCCCAATTTGGGAACTGCGGAGCGCTGCCAGCGCCGAAATGTTTACGAACGTGAACTTGTTTTGGATGAGCGGTTTGCTCCGCGATGGAGTTTCCGCGCGTACCTGGCGTTTACGTTCGTAAACGGAAAAGCATCCCTAGGTGCACTTGGCGTAAACATGTTGATCCGCAAAAGCTTTCACAATTGTCGTAAGACCGCCGCTGACGGGCATTTACTGAGAACCATGAATAGGATTTTCCATGAGTACTCCCGAACTTCCTTTTCCGACTCGGAGCGAGGCACCTCTTAGAACTGAGGCTAGGCCGGGCTTTCGCACCAAAACCATAGCTACTCGCCTGACTCCTGGAGAGCTGGCTGAGGTCGAAGCCGCCGCTGAAAGCGCCGGCCAATCTCTCGCCGAATGGCTCCGCGAGACTGCATTGCGAGCAGCGAGGCAGCGACCCGCTGATCCTATTGAATTGCTGCTTGCCGAGGTGTGGGCGCTGCGCTACACGCTGCTAAATTTGTTTCATTCAAAGGCGAAAGCGGCATCAGAAGGAACACAATTGCTGCCCGATTCCATCGTGAAGATCCGCGATCAAGCAGACGCAATGAAACTGCAGAAGGCACACAAAGTCCTCGCCGACTTCCTTGCACTTGCCCGCGCCAACCGAGTCGAGAAATGAGGTATTCGTGCCATGTTGACGATCTCGAAGCCGCTATCGGCCAGCCAAGCGCGAACGTATCACGAGCGTGAGTTTGCCTCAGAGAAACAAAACTACTGGAGCCGCGATCAGCAAGGCCACAGCGAATGGCAAGGCAAGCTCGCACAGCAGTGGAAGCTCGCCGGGACCGTGGAATCGGAGCATTTCGCTCGGCTGAGTGAAGGTCAACATCCGCACACCGCCGAGCAGCTTGTTCGCCACCAGGTATCAAGAACTTACGAAGGCAAATTCGGTAAGGAAGTCACCAGCGTCGAGCATCGCGCCGGGTGGGACGCCACGTTTTCTGCGCCTAAGTCAGTGTCGCTCACGGCACTTGTGGGAGGGGATGAACGAGTCCGGCAAGCCCATCGCGAAAGCGTCCGGACGGCTCTTCGGGAGCTAGAAAGATACACACAAGCCCGTATCGGCAATGTTCACGCACCAGAGACGACTGGCAAGTTTGTGGCTGCTACTTTTGAGCACGATACGGCACGTCCCGTTGATGGCTATGCCGCGCCCCAACTTCACACCCATGCCGTCATCTTCAACGTAGCTGAGCAGGAAAACGGAACTACGCGCAGCCTCCAGCCTCATGAACTCTTTCTTTCGCAGCGATACGTAACGACAATTTACCGATCCGAACTGGCAATGCGGCTGCAAATGGTGGGCTATGAATTGGAACGCGGCAAGCATGGGCAGCCGGAAATTCGCGGCTACACCAAAGAGTACTTGGAGGCGTCCAGTCCACGACGGGAACAGATCAAAGATCATCTGCGCGAACAAGGAATCGACGGCGCAGCGGCAGCGCAGATCGCTGCCCACCACACGCGGGATCGGAAGGAACTCTTGTCCAGGGAAGAGGTATTGCAGCGGCACCGCGAGCTGGCCGCACAATACGGCAACCAAGCCGATCGGGTCGTGGCCCATGCTCGCCAACACGGTCACCAGCGAATGCAGGACGTCAAGACTAAGGCGCAGAGTGCCGTGACTTGGGCACGCGATCACGTATTTGAGCGGTCAGCGGTGCAAGATGGTCGCGCAATCTTGGAAACAGCGCTGGCACGCAGTATGGGAGAAAGCACCTACACCAACATCCGGCGAGAGTTCCAGCGCCGCATCGACACAGGAGAGTTCCAGGAACTTTCCCAGAGCGGAGCACGCAGACGGTACACGACGAGAGCTATGGCGGGGATGGAGAGCGAGATCGTTGCCCGAATGTTGGAAGGTAACCGACGAGATTATAGCGACCCTATGCTTGTTTCCCCTCCAGTCCGAATCGCCACCGAAGACCGTCATCCAGAGTTGAATCCTTCACAGCTCCAAACGGTCGACGAGATCTTTCTCTCGCGGGAAAAGATCGTTGCTCTTGATGGCATCGCCGGTGCGGGCAAGACCACGACTCTAGCCGTGATTCGGGAAGGCGCGGAGATCGATGGCTTTCGAGTGGAAGGGTTCGCACCGACATCCCGCGCGGCCCAGAAACTCGGAGAGGCGGGCATCGAAACATCGACTCTGCAGCAGCATTTGGCACGCGGGCAGCAGCCCCACGCGGGTGAGAAACGGCTGTACGTGCTCGACGAATCTTCACTCGCTTCTACTCGGCAGCTGCATGAGTTTATCGAGCGGCTTCGTCCGAATGATCGAGTCTTGTTGGCCGGGGATCGGCGACAGCATGAAGCTGTCGAGGCTGGACGCCCGTTTGCCCAGCTTCAAGATGCCGGTATGAAGACGGTCAGACTAGAAGAGATCGTGCGGCAGAAAGACCCCGAACTCAAGGAAGTGGTTCAACAGCTTGCACGAGGCAATGTACGTGAGGCTATCAACAATCTCGACCACCAGGGCCGGGTCCACGAAATTCGGAGACACGAGGAGCGCATCTCGGCCATCGCGAAAGAGTATGCGAAGTCGCCGGAGAACACGTTAGTAGTGTCTCCGGATAATCGCTCCCGAATGGAGATCAATGAACGCATCCACGCCGAATTACAAGGCAAGGGCATGGTCAAAGGCGAAGAGCATCCAGTGCGAACGCTAGTTCCGCGCCAGGAACTGACGGGCGCCGACCGAACATGGGCTGCGAAGTATGAAGTAGGCGATATCCTGCGCTATTCCCGCACATCGAAGGAAACCCGGATTGGAAAAGGCAAGTACGCCCAGGTGCGGAGCATTGACGCCCTTAGCAACCGGCTCGCCGTGCGGCTACAGGACGGAACCGAGCGCGCATACGATCCCCGCCGACAACGGGGAGTCTCAGTTTTTCGCGAGGAAGTTCGAAGGTTCTCCGTTGGCGATCGCATTCAGTTCACTGCGCCTGCAAACGACCTGAAAATTGCAAATCGTGAATTAGGAGTGATCGCCATCATTGACGACGCTGGACCGTTGAATCTGAACATGGATTCTGGCCGCTCACTCCAAATCGATCCCAAAAAGCATCCGCATCTCGACTACGGGTACGCAATGACCAGTCACTCCAGTCAGGGACAAACCGCGAGTCGCGTGTTGATTCATGTAGACACGGAATTGGCCGCAAAAGGCCTACTCAATAATCGTATGGCCTACGTTTCCGTCTCGCGCGGAGCGCACGATGCACAAATATTCACCGACGACCGCGAGAGACTACCCACGGCTCTCGGTCACGACATCTCAAAGCAGACCGCCAACTCGGCTCAGATTAGCACGGAGCAGACCATTCTGTCGCAGCAGGACGGTCCGCAAAAAGAGCACGGCATGGGTCTTGGAATCGCCTTTTAGCAACCTGCCTGCCCCGGATAATGGCAGCGTAGCGCGGGCACAGACTCTGTCAAGGCCGACCGAAGGTCGCCGCTTTTGCGGGCACGCGCCTTGACAGAGTTTGCTCGCCCGCGCAACAATCTCCGCCATTCCGGGATAGGCATGATATTGCAAAACCCACGACGATGCCTCCAACATCGTCGTCATAAACGGGATCAGAAACTAGGTCCCAAATCCACCTCACCCTATCGCCAGACCACAGCCGTGACAGCACAAGTGACTGGGCCAGCAGCTACCCATGGCTTTGCCACTAGGTTGCGCGCGAAATCGAGATTTACGATATCGGGAATTAAGTGCCCACGGGTATCCGGTTTGCTATTGATCCTCAGACTTGAGTGGTGTAACTCTTGCTCCGAGTCACGGTGAGATTGCTCGGAAGAGGGGCCGGGCTTCTTTATCTCGCCAATTACTTCCTCCTTGTCGTTGTTTCTTGCGATATTCTGCGGCGCGTGGGGTCATATAGTGCTGTGATACTCAGCAGCAGTGTGTCCTCGATGGAATGCGCTCGTACGCGGACTGCAATTCGTTTTAAGGAGGAAAGTGATAGCGCGACTAAAGTTCCTGCGTCGCATTAGTGCCTACCACTTCTGTCCCGCTTCGCCATCGTACACAAGCCGGGTGTACGCTATTCGCTCAGTCCTTCGTCCAGTCTCGCTTACTTGTGCTTGCTTGCGGGGGCGTCCAGATCACCGTTTCGGCGAAAGTGGCAACCACTTCCGGGCGACCAACAACACACACCTCGGTTTCGCAGCCGATGCTTTACGAGACCGTCGAGCCGATCCCGATCTTCCTGCTTAAAGGAGATATATGACCGACCGCTCCCGAGTGATCCGCAGAGGGCCAGCCTTGACAGCTTTACTCGCTATGCTGTCCTTGTCTTATCTAAGGACCGGAATGGTCCTCTCCGCCCAGACAACAAGCGGGTTTAACGCTAGCGAGGGTAGTCACATCAGTGGCACGGCTAATTTCGACACGTTATGGGCAGACAGCACAAGACACCGATGGATGATGAACAACAACGCCGCTTCTTCAGATATCCCAGTTTCTTCATGGGTCTGCCAATTGTCACCGGGGTGCATCCCCTTTTCTGCTTCATCCGCCACTTACACTATCTATCCGGAAACACAGCTCACATTTCCGACCGGAGGACCGGGGCTGCCTCTGCTTTCTGGAAACGGGGGTACCAACCCTGGAGTTCCTCAATGGGGGGGCGGCACCGGCCTGAACGCCAACCAAACGTTTGCGCTAGATCTACAGACCTTAGTCACCGGGAGTTGCTGCGCACTTGCCTTAGCGACCGAAGTCGCCAACGACACATCGGTCGGGACCTATGTCAACCAATTAGCGGCTATCGCCTCAACAGGGGCACAGGGGGTCGGCACATCCGGCTTTAGCTTCTCCTCATTCGTGCCTTACTACATCGTCGTATATGAGCCCAGCTCCGGCTTAAACAAGTCGGGCAATGCACAGCTTGCACTCGATGGTCAGGCACTCTGCACCATGGACAGCACTCTGTCATCTACCCAAGGCCTTTACGTCGTCGCTTCCAGCACTACCAAGGGCGACTGCGCGGTATCCACGTCGGCGCCCTCTTTCGGAACTTGGATCATCGGCACGATGATCTCGAGTAGTACGTCAGTGGGCAATACCTCGTGGGTTTTAGTGCACCCAAGCTACAGAGCGTTCGGAGGAATTACCGGGCTCAGTAACGCCAACGGAACATCGTTGGCGACAACTACGGCGCCTTCCGGACTAACTTCGGGCGACTTGGCCTCGTGGGACTCGAATAAGAACGCGACTGATTCGAATATCGCTGCTGCCAACGTGTTAACTCTCAATGCGCCGGCGACGGGGACGATACTTAGCGGAAATGGCACCCAGACGCCCAATGCCATTGCCACCGGCACGTACGGCTTCCCGTTGGCCAGCGCTGGCAGCAGTGCGCAGCCCAGCTATCAGCGGCAGCTCATTACGTCCATCCCTTCCAGCGATACCCTTACCGCAGCCGGAACCTTCGCTACCACCTTGTCAATTCCGGGAGGCCTCCTCGCCGCAGGCTCCGTTATTGAAATCAGAGCGCATGGAGTATACAGCACGCCGAGTTCGGGCACCGCGGTGTTTGCGCTCCAAATCAATGCAGGCGGGACGTCCGGAATTTGCCCGGCCAGTTCAAATATAACGCTCTCAACAAGTTCCAGTATCTCCAACGGCTACTGGGACACAGCATGCACCATTCAAATCACTAACGCGGCCAACAGTGCCATCGCCTGGGGCCAGTACGATGTCGCACTTGCCGGCGGCTCAAGCGCGCAATTTCGAATGTTCAACAATGCCACCTCTACAGGCGTCGTAACTTACACCACAGGGTCGGCTCAGACTGTCAGCTTGCAAGAGACAGCTACTCTAATTAGCGGCCAAAGCGTCACTCTACAGGCACTCTACGCGAAGGTTATCTACTAATGACAAGCAAGTTTGTCACAATGAATCGCGCAATCGCCGCTGCCTTGATTCTTGCTGGCTCAGTCGGCTCAGCGCAGGTCACGATTCGGGGGAAGACTAAAATCTCAGGCGGCATCGAAGTGAACTACCCCTTTACCCACACGGTTCAAATCATGGCTTACAACCCGCCAGCCTTTGGCTTACCGGATTATTCCAATTTTGTGAACGATGTCATGACGCAGCCGTACGTTGATGGCGTAACGTTGGAACTCGTCTGGTCAAATATTGAAACGGCATGGCCCTCGACGCCCTGCGCCCCGATCAACACGGATGTGTGTCAGTTGGATTCCGCCGGTTTTTACCATAACTACAACTGGACGATCGGGGCGACCGCTTATGACCAGTTCGCAAGCATGACGTATCCGAAGGGCATTTTGCAGTGGTTCACTCCCTTCATGGTGAACGGAGTAAGTACTCCCAAGAAAGTGAATTTTGTGCTGGTAGGTATTAACATTTTGGGGGGTGTTAATACCGCGACGCCGGAGTACGTCACGTCGCCAGCCTACGTGGCCAATTTCCCTTCGCCACAAAACCGGCAGGACGTGATGAACACCGTTCTCGATTGCACGAATCTAGCGTGGAAACCAATCACTGGTGCAACGCTCACCAAGGGCGGTACGGGCGGCACGACCATCACTGTGAGCGCCTCGGGCTGCTGCAACTCAGGAAGTTCCTCGGCCTTCCAAACCAATGATACAGTGTGGGTAGTCGGAGGAACGGGGCTGGGCAGCACACCCTACAACACTCAGATTCCCAGCACTCCGCCCTGGACCCCAGGAGGGGCATCCATAACCGTGACTCCGGGCCTCCCGAACCAATTCACCTACACTGTAAGTACGGCGCCGACTGACGGCACATGCAACGGCTGCGCCTACATCACATCCAGCCAGTCTACTCCAGTTCCCTACGAACTGCCTTACGTAGCTGCCTGGAAAGCCTTCATGGCAGCCGCTAACCTACACTACAATCCTAGTTACAGCGTCAGCGGTATAGGGGTGGTTGGCTCCGGAACTGGTGGCACCAATCAGCTTGGATACGTCCGGAGCGGGACGTGGGTTGGCGGAGAATCTTTCGCACAATGCATCTCTGGCGGCGTGCTGAATGGCCTTACCGGCTTGCCATCGCCTTACGGCTTTCAAACGAGCCCAAATACATGGCTGGCTGACTATCAGAACAAAGTGAGTTACGTCCAGTCTATTGCCCCTACCATGGCCCGCTACTGGCCCATCGACAACGGCACGGATCCGGATACAATGGCTAGCATCGCTGTCGGCGCAGGCAACGGCTTCGGCTATATCAACGGCTTCGGTTCGCAGGGGCTCTCATTGCTCGATACGTGTAGCCAATACGGCTCGGCTGGTGATTGGTGCTACGAATTCACAAACCCAACTAATAGCTATTTTGTTCTTGGAATGCCCTTGGAACTGCAGCAGATAGCGATTTCCGATCCGGATGTCAACCCTTGCACGTCGACCCCGCCCCAATGTGGGACCCCGCCGAATGTTTCGGGAGATTTGAGGGGTTGGCTCCCCTTTGCAGTCGCGCACAACGCCACGGTGATTGAGATGTATTACCAAGATCTAGGACTTGCGTTCGATGAAAACTACTGCGACAGCAGCGGCAGCAACTGCTATCACCTTCCGACCATAAACACCAATCCCAACCCGTACACTTGGTACTGCGAGGTAGGCTATGGGGCGCAATATGGCGTGCACACCTGCTCCCTTGGGTGCCACGGCAGCGGGTGCTACTCGACGGCAATCATAGCGGCACACGGCCCGCAGCAATAAGAAGTTGTAAATTGCCTCTTACGAGCGTATGCTGTCTACGCCTTCGGCCAGCTAGAACTTTCCCCCCGCCCGGGCCGCAACGTTCCTTCGAGGTGTCCCATGCGAAATTTCTTCGTGTCGCTGATCGCGGTCTGCTCAATGCTCTGCTGTGTTGGGGATAGCCAAACTGTGACGGGACTGGTGAGCTTCACCGACGCTCTTTCAAATTACGGCGGTGGAGGGACTTTAGCGCAAGGCCGCGATGGAAGACTATATGGCACAACTGACGGTTTCAGTAGTAACCAGACCCCGGACGGCACGATTTATAAAGTGAACACCGATGGCAGCGGCCTCGACCCTTTCTTCACTTTCAATGGCAGCGATGGCCAACTTCCCTTTTCAGTCATCCTCTCGACTGACGGCAACTACTATGGCACCACACCGTATGGCGGAGAATCAAATGCAGGTGTTCTGTTCAAAGTTACACCGACAGGCAATTACACTCTCCTGTACCAGTTCAGCGGCGGGGTTGACGGGGGTGTTCCCATTGGTCCCATACAAGCCTCAGATGGAAACTTTTATGGTGTGACTGGAACCGGGGGAAACGGGGACGGAACGGTCTTCAAGTACTCGCCGTCTACGGGTACGTTGAGCACAATTCTGAGCCTGAGTGCAGATGGATCGCAGGGCAACGTCCCCGCGGCGCAGCTTATCCAGGCTTCAGACGGCAGCCTCTACGGAGTCACAGACTCGGGCGGGACTAATAACTGCGGTACTATTTTCCGGCTTACCACTACAGGTGTTCTGCTCAACGTATACAGTTTTCCCTGTGGGCCGGGAGGCAGTACACCTGAGGCCCCGCTCTACGAAGCATCCGATGGAAATCTGTATGGCACGACCTTCTACGGCGGCAATAAGAACTCAACCAGAGATTGCAAGCGGGGTTGCGGGATTATTTTCAGACTCAGCCATGGGCGCGTGTCCGTTATCTACCGCTTCTCCGGGTATCCGAACGATGGGGGGCTTGGGGGCGGCTTGACGGAGGGAACCGACGGCAACCTATACGGGGGCACCGATGTAGGCGGGGCGCAGGACTTCGGAACCCTCTACCAGATCACAACTAGCGGTCAGTACAAATCGCTCTACAGCTTCGTTGACTCTGTTGGCAGCGGTCCAGTCGGCCCATTAATGCAGCATACCAACGGAAAATTCTACGGCACAGCCGCATTTGGCGGCCAAGGGTACGGAACGGTCTACAGCCTTGATATGGGCCTCACCCCATTCATCGCGCTGGTGCGCCATACGGGCAGGATCGGACAGGCGGTGCAAATTCTGGGTCAAGGGCTGACCGGGTCTACCGCTGTCACCATCAATGGCGTAGCCTCAACCAGTTTCAAAGTAGTCACCGACCGCTATATGACCGCCGTGATCCCCACGGGCGCAGCCACGGGGCCGGTAGTCGTGACTACCACTACGGGAACCCTAACCAGCAACCACAATTTGCAGATCGTCCAGTGAGGCTTACTAAAATTTGGCCGAACTTCTCGTGTGACGCTCATTGCTTTGCGAACGGGCCGACCAGACTTGCGGAAAACACACGACGCCCCGAATCGACTTCGAATCGAATCGCTGGCGCGATGGGCGTTGCATCAAGAACGACTCTCATTCCGTAATCTTCATCTCATTCAATAACTCAGTCGTCCGCGCGCCTGACCGCGCGTGGGCAGCGAAGTATGAAATAGGCGATATTCTGCGCTATTCCCGCACATCGAAGGAAACCCGGATTGGAAAAGGCAAGTACGCCCAGGTGCGGAGCATTGACGCCCTTAGCAACCGGCTCGCCGTGCGGCTACAGGACGGAACCGAGCGCGCATACGATCCCCGCCGACAACGGGGAGTCTCAGTTTTTCGCGAGGAAGTTCGAAGGTTCTCCGTTGGCGATCGCATTCAGTTCACTGCGCCTGCAAACGACCTGAAAATTGCAAATCGTGAATTAGGAGTGATCGCCATCATTGACGACGCTGGACCGTTGAATCTGAACATGGATTCTGGCCGCTCACTCCAAATCGATCCCAAAAAGCATCCGCATCTCGACTACGGGTACGCAATGACCAGTCACTCCAGTCAGGGACAAACCGCGAGTCGCGTGTTGATTCATGTAGACACGGAATTGGCCGCAAAAGGCCTACTCAATAATCGTATGGCCTACGTTTCCGTCTCGCGCGGAGCGCACGATGCACAAATATTCACCGACGACCGCGAGAGACTACCCACGGCTCTCGGTCACGACATCTCAAAGCAGACCGCCAACTCGGCTCAGATTAGCACGGAGCAGACCATTCTGTCGCAGCAGGACGGTCCGCAAAAAGAGCACGGCATGGGTCTTGGAATCGCCTTTTAGCAACCTGCCTGCCCCGGATAATGGCAGCGTAGCGCGGGCACAGACTCTGTCAAGGCCGACCGAAGGTCGCCGCTTTTGCGGGCACGCGCCTTGACAGAGTTTGCTCGCCCGCGCAACAATCTCCGCCATTCCGGGATAGGCATGATATTGCAAAACCCACGACGATGCCTCCAACATCGTCGTCATAAACGGGATCAGAAACTAGGTCCCAAATCCACCTCACCCTATCGCCAGACCACAGCCGTGACAGCACAAGTGACTGGGCCAGCAGCTACCCATGGCTTTGCCACTAGGTTGCGCGCGAAATCGAGATTTACGATATCGGGAATTAAGTGCCCACGGGTATCCGGTTTGCTATTGATCCTCAGACTTGAGTGGTGTAACTCTTGCTCCGAGTCACGGTGAGATTGCTCGGAAGAGGGGCCGGGCTTCTTTATCTCGCCAATTACTTCCTCCTTGTCGTTGTTTCTTGCGATATTCTGCGGCGCGTGGGGTCATATAGTGCTGTGATACTCAGCAGCAGTGTGTCCTCGATGGAATGCGCTCGTACGCGGACTGCAATTCGTTTTAAGGAGGAAAGTGATAGCGCGACTAAAGTTCCTGCGTCGCATTAGTGCCTACCACTTCTGTCCCGCTTCGCCATCGTACACAAGCCGGGTGTACGCTATTCGCTCAGTCCTTCGTCCAGTCTCGCTTACTTGTGCTTGCTTGCGGGGGCGTCCAGATCACCGTTTCGGCGAAAGTGGCAACCACTTCCGGGCGACCAACAACACACACCTCGGTTTCGCAGCCGATGCTTTACGAGACCGTCGAGCCGATCCCGATCTTCCTGCTTAAAGGAGATATATGACCGACCGCTCCCGAGTGATCCGCAGAGGGCCAGCCTTGACAGCTTTACTCGCTATGCTGTCCTTGTCTTATCTAAGGACCGGAATGGTCCTCTCCGCCCAGACAACAAGCGGGTTTAACGCTAGCGAGGGTAGTCACATCAGTGGCACGGCTAATTTCGACACGTTATGGGCAGACAGCACAAGACACCGATGGATGATGAACAACAACGCCGCTTCTTCAGATATCCCAGTTTCTTCATGGGTCTGCCAATTGTCACCGGGGTGCATCCCCTTTTCTGCTTCATCCGCCACTTACACTATCTATCCGGAAACACAGCTCACATTTCCGACCGGAGGACCGGGGCTGCCTCTGCTTTCTGGAAACGGGGGTACCAACCCTGGAGTTCCTCAATGGGGGGGCGGCACCGGCCTGAACGCCAACCAAACGTTTGCGCTAGATCTACAGACCTTAGTCACCGGGAGTTGCTGCGCACTTGCCTTAGCGACCGAAGTCGCCAACGACACATCGGTCGGGACCTATGTC
>Ga0335081_10016855_pt1 | contig 11836 bp, 13 predicted proteins | sample Lox_Sample_35_FD_206713 | JGI IMG/M metagenome (GOLD analysis project Ga0335081, IMG submission 206713) | Soil microbial communities from Loxahatchee National Wildlife Refuge, Florida, United States - Lox_Sample_3.5 | ecosystem: Environmental > Terrestrial > Soil > Wetlands | place: USA... | reverse complement strand
GCGCAGGGACCCGAGGATGATGTTCCCGGAGCTGGTCGAGTGGTTCGAGGAGCCCTTCCTGACGCTGCGCCCCTACCTGGCCCAGCCGATGAGGATCGAGGACTTCGTCGAGGATGACCACTACATGGTCCGGGCCGAGCTGGCCGGGATCGACCCGGAGAAGGACGTCGAGGTCACGGTCGTCGCCGGCTACCTGACCATCCGCGCCGAGCGGCACGACAAGACCGAGGGCAAGCACCGGACCGAGTTCCGGTACGGCTCGTTCAGCCGCAGCCTGCCGCTACCGGCCAACGCCAACCCAGACGACATCAAGGCGACCTACGACCACGGCATCCTGACCGTCTCCGTCGGCCTGAAGGTCGAGAAGAAGGAAGAGGTCAAGAAGATCGAGGTCAAGCCGGCCACGTAAGGCTTCCCGCTCCGACACCCCGGTACTGGCCGCGCCCGCCGGGACGCGGCCAGTGTCATGGCGCGCCGGTTAACGCAGCACGGACATAAAGGAGATAAGAAATGAATACGCGGCCAACACTCGATCAGCTCGGCCTCGGCCTGGGGAAGAAGGCCCGGCTGCATCGCATCCTGCACGAAAACGGAGTAGGCAACGGCACTGCGATCTTCCTGCCCTACGACCACGGGCTCGAGCACGGCCCCAGGGACTTCGCCGGCCATCCCGAGTCCGGCGACCCCCGGCACCTCATCCAGCTCGCCATCGAGGGCGGATTCAACGGCATCGCCCTGCAGATCGGCCTGGCCAGGAAGTTCTTCTGGGAGTACGCGGGCGAGGTTCCGCTGGTGCTCAAGCTCAACGGCAAGACCGACATCCCGTCGCCGCCCGACCCGGTCTCGCCGGTGAACGCCACGGTGGAGGAGGCCGTCCGGCTGGGCGCGGACGCGGTGGGCTACACGCTCTACGTGGGCACGCCGGGCCAGGAACGTGACTTCGCCCAGTACCTGCGGGTCCGCGAGGACGCCGAACGGTTCGGCATGCCGCTCATCGTGTGGTCCTACCCGCGCGGCGCGGCCATCGACGCCAAAGGCGGCAAGGACTCGTTCTACGCGGTCGACTACGCTGCGCGGACCGCGAGCGAACTAGGCGCCGACATGGTCAAGGTGAACTTCCCCCAGCCGGGCAAGCAGGACGGCGTGCCAGCGGAGTATCGCGCGGACTTCTGGCCGCAGCAGGCCATCGAGGCGGTGGTCAAGTCGGCCGGCCGGTCGCTGCTGCTCGTCTCCGGCGGTGAGCATGCCGGGAATGACGCCATGCTGGAGAAGGCGCGCGAGTCGATGGAGGCAGGCGCCACCGGCCTCATCTTTGGCCGCAACGTCTTCCAGCGCGGCCACGACGAGTCACTCCGCTTCGTCGCCCAGCTCAAGACGATCCTGGCCAAGTACCCGTCGTAGGCGGGTCCGCCGGGCGGGTGGCTATGCCTCCGCCTCGGTGGTCCGGCAGGTGAGCGTGAAGGGCAAGCCGCCGTCGTCCACGAGGACGTCTCCGCCGTCTTCCAGGACCCGGCTGACCATCTCCTCGATGACGTCCGCCACCGGCAGTGCCGCGGTGCCCCAGTCCGGGCAGCAGGTGTCGGCGTCGAGGCTCAGCGTCCCGCACCGGCCGCACTCGTACCCGGGGACCAAGCCGTCACCCGGGACGACCAGGGTCTGAACGGGCCCGCCGCTGACCGCGGCCAGGCAGGCGGCCACGCCGACGGCGGGTTGGCCCCCGGCTGGCAGGGCCAGGATCGTGGCGGCCGTGCGGCGGGCCGGTACTTCGGGCCGCCAGGCGACGTCGGGCGACGCCTGGTCAGGCACCAGACAGCGCTGCCGGGCCAGCAGCAGGGGCCGGATGTGCGGCCGGACCCCCAGCACCCCGCGCTCCGGCAGCGGACACGGCAGCACGATGGCCTCGAACAGGCCGGAGCCCGCGCAGGCGAAGACGGCCACCGTGCACCCGGTGCAGTCACGGGCGCACGGTGGCAGCTTATCCAGCACCCAGTCCCGTTCCCGCGCCGTCAGTGGCTGGCCGCAGGCCGCCTCGGCAGCGGTGATGAGCTCACCGGCCCGGGCGGCCAGCGCGGCCGGGTCCCCTGGGGACGGCACGGCCAGGTAGAGCGAGAGCATGGTCGGCTCCACCGCGTGCAGGGCGCCGAGCTTCACGATCTGCGCGCGGGTGATCATGACGCGCTCCTTATCCGGCGCGCGAAGCCGGATGGTGCGTGACCTCGGTCCCGGAGGCCGGGAAGAACACTGTCTCGTGCCCGTCCTGCCAGCGGACCAGGTACGGCGGCGCTCCGTCGGCCCCGTCGACCCGGATGATCTCCCCGTGACGGTCCTCATCGCCCTGGTGGACGCCCCGGACCGTCAGTTCGTCTCCAACCTCTGCTCGCATGGTGACCTCCTCGTCCGGCCATTAGCCTGGTAGGCCGCGGCCGGGCGCGCCAGGGCCATTGGTCCCGCTAGAGCAGGGCCATCTCGAACACGTCCGCGGCGCGCCTGCCCGGCAGGACCTGGGCCACACCCCCGGCGGCGGCCAGGGTCCACTGGGCGAGGCGGAAGTGGTGGCCGCACAGCAGCAGGTCCACTCGGTATGGCCGGCTGGGGGTGGCCGGCATGAGCACCCGCATCACCGGGCGGGAGGGGCAGCAGCAAGCTCTATCGTCCATGCTTCAGCCTGTCCCGGGGCCGCCAGCGGGCGGCAGAGACCAAAATCACCGAAACCTTGGGCCGAAAGTCCCGAACGGAAGTCCGGCCCGGCGGCAAAGCCCTCGGTAACCAGCGGAATCCCGCCGAAACAGGGACGTTGGTCCCTGGTCGGCCACCGCCCGCTGCCATGCAATGGTGAGCCTCGGACGTGCAGGAGGGTTGCCATGGACGCCACCGACCAGCTAGAAGACCACCGAGCGCGCTGCCTGCCGCACCTGCTCAGGTTGCGGATACTCACCGGCATGCCCGAGGCACCGCTCCCGTGGCTGGCCGTGGCCGAGGTCACCCGGGCCACGGAGGCGATCCTGGCCGAGGTCGAGGCGGCGGTCCGGGCCGCGACGGGAGGCAGCCCGGGCAGCACGGGCGCCCCTGGTGCCGGCATCTTCCTGGGGGCACGGCTGAGCCGCCTCGCGGCCGCGGCAGGTGATGCCGTCGCCGCGGCCTGGGCAGGAGACTTCGCCCAGCTGCGCGGCCACCTGCGCCGGTTCGACACCCTGACGTCGGCGATCTGGGCGGTTCAGGACACGTCACGCTAGCCGGACAACAGGACGCGGCGCAGCCGCCAGGCGGCCAGGGCCAGCAGCACGGCGGCGAAGGCCGCGGCACTTGAGCACGCTCTCACTCGCCATCGCACCTGCCGGTGGGGACCGACTCCAGGACGTCTGTGACGGGGCGGCGGGTGCTGGCCGTGCTGGCCTGGCTGGTGATGCCGAGACGGATGATCATCTGCGGGTGTGCGCGCGCCGCCAACTGGAGGCGGATGAAGTCGCGCAGCTGCGGCAGCTCGAGCGGCTGGCTGTGCAGGGCGGCGGTCACACCGCAGGCGGTGGCGCGGAGCAGGACCCGCTGCAGGGCCTGCCCGGCCGTCACCCAGTCCGCGGGCTCGTTCGCACCGGTGGCCAGCAGGCACACCACCCCGGGAAACCGCTCGCCCGCGACCGGTGGGGCGGCCAGCCCCCAGCCCTGTCCGGGGGCGAAGTCACGGCCCGGGAAGTCCGGCTCGGTATGTGCGGGCACGACGGGGTAGGCGGCCGGCGGGATCCCGTCGCGGCGCGTGCTGCCCGGCGAGACCACCCAGTCCGCCTGTTCGGCCGCCCGCTTCCCGTCGAGCCGCAGCGCGTGCTCGCCCGCCTGAACCACCGCGGCCAGCGCGGCTCGCTGATCGTCGCCCGCGACCAGGCGCAGCATCGCGCCTTCCCTGGCTGCCTCTTCGCGCAGCGCGGGTAGTGTCCCGGTCGGCAGCGGACCGGGCCCGAACCCGCCGCGGTGGGTGTGCCTGGCGGTGACCGCCGCGTACATTTCCCGCTCGCCGGAGTCCGGGGCGATCCGGTTCGCATCCCAGGAAACCCGGGCCACCAGTGTGGGCCGCGAACGATCCGGGAACAACTGGGTACGCGGCAGCCAGCCGAGTTGGCGCAGCGCCACCCGCAGGGTGAATGCCGCCGCGCCGCAGCTGATCATCATCTCCCGGCCGTCCGGGTCGGCCACCCGGAGCCCTCGGCTGGCGTCGGCGTAGACGTCGATGTGCCGCTCGCCGTGGCCGAACCGCCACGGCTGGGTGTTATGTACCGACGGCGCGTGCACCGCCGCAGCCACGGCGAACCGCGCTGGCATGGTGTCCATCAGAATCGTCTCCTTCGAGATCAGGGGCCCATCGCGCCGACTGGCGGCCTGGCGGGCGGCCCACCCAGCGGCATGGCCGGCGGCGGGGCTGGCTGCGACGACCGCGGCAGCCAGCCGAGCCAGCGAGGCAGGTACCAGTTGCGCGGGCCGAGCAGCTTCATCGTGGCCGGCAGCAGCAGGGCCCGGACGATCGTCGCGTCGAGCAGCACGGCGACGGCCAGGCCGACGCCCATCTCCTTGAGCTGGATCATGGACAGCGTCGCGAAGGTGAGGAAGACGAACACCATGACCACGGCGGCGGCGGTGACGACCCCGGCGGTGGACTCGATTCCCTTCGTCACGGCCACCTCGGTCCGGCCGGTGCGATCGTAGACCTCCCGGATCCGGCTGAGGATGAACACGTGGTAGTCCATGGACAGCCCGAACAGCACCACGAACAGGAACAGCGGCAGCCAGCTCGCCACCGAGTGCACGCTGGTGAAGCCGAGCAGCGACTGCCCCCACCCCCACTGGAACAGCGCGACGACGACGCCGTAGGCAGCCCCCACCGACAGCAGGTTGAGGAGCACGGCGGTGACCGGGATGACCAGCGAGCGGAACGAGACCAGCAGCAGCACGAACGCGAACAGCAGCACGAACGCGAAGACCCAGCCGGAGCGCTGGCTCATCAGCGCGTTGAAGTCGGCGCTGCCGGCCGTCTCCCCGGTCACCGCGACCCGGAGGCCGGACACCCGGCCTAGCGTCTCCGGGATGACCTTGTCCCGCAGGGTGGCCAGGGCGCGGATCGACGTCGCGTCTTCCCCGGTGCCGGCGAGCGGCACCTGGATGATCGCGGCGGTGCGCGCCGGGTTGACGATGAACGTGATCGGCTGGTTCATCTGCCCGCTGGCCAGCGCGGCCCGCTCGAAGGCCTGGCCGGCCGCGACGACCGCGGGCGCGGTGACGTCGGGCGCCTCGACTACGACGACGGCCGGGCTGCCGCCGCCAGGGAACACCTGCTCGATTCGGTTGTAGGTCTGCAGGGCGGCGGTGTTCTGCGGCAGGTCGGTGGCGCCGGGGGTGGCGGTGTGCAGGCGCAGCACCGGCAGCGCGAGCACGACCAGCACGCCCACCGCGAGCGCCGCGGTCAGCGCCGGACGGGCCAGCACCCGGTCGAGTATCGCGGTCCAGACCCGGCTCTGGGCGGCGGGCCTCCGGGCCCGGCCGGCGAACGGCAGACGGCCGCGGTTCACCCGGTCGCCGAGCAGGGCGAGCAGGGCCGGCAGCAGGGTCAGGGACCCGATGACGGCGAGGGCGACCACCAGCATGGTGGCCTGCCCGATCCCGTAGAAGATCTTGCTGCCGGTCAGGAACATGCCGGACATCGCCAGCAGCACGGTCAGCCCCGAGATAAGTACCGAACGGCCCGAGGTGGCTGCCGCCGTCTCGATCGCGTCGAGCACCGGCCGTCCGGCAGCGCGTTCCTCGCGCTGCCGCTTGACGTAGAACATCGAGTAGTCCACGCCCACGGCCAGGCCGATCAGCAGCATCACGGAGGTGGCCTGCACGGTGACGCCGGACAGCCGGCTGGTGAACGCCACCAGGCCGTTCGCGGTCAGGATGGCCACGGTGGCCAGCCCCAGCGGCAGCAGCGCCGCCACCACCGCGCCGAACGCGATCAGCAGCACCACCAGCGTGATCGGGAAGGACAAGAGTTCCGCCCGGTGCAGGTCGCGCAGCACGGTGTCGTCGATCGCCTTGCTGATGCTGGCGTCACCGGTTTCCGCGATCTGGACCTGCGGCTGGTCCGCCGCCGCGGCCCGGACGGCGGCCAGCACCGGGACCACGCGGGTAGCGGAGTCGCCGAGGCTGCCGGTGAGCCGGAACTGGAGCAGCGCGGCGTGCCGCGTCGCCGAGACCTGGTTCGCGAACCTGGGATCGAGCGGCGACTGGACCTGCGTCACTCGCCCGGTAGCCTGGATCCGGCTCAGCACGTCTCGGATCGCGGCCTGGTAGGCCGGGTCGCCGACCCTCAGGCTCGGGCTGTCGAAGAGCACGTCCTCGACGGCGTGCCGGGGGAAGTCCCGGCTGATCATCTGCTCGGCCTGACCGGACGGACCGACGTTCTGGGCTCCGTTGGGCAACTGGATCGTCCCGGTCAGGTGACCGGCCACCAGCAGCACCGCGACCGCCCCCAGCCACGCCGCGATCGCCGTCCACGGGTGCATGGCGCTCCACCGGCCCGCCGCCCCGGTCAGCCTGCGCGCGCTCCTGCTCATACGCCGAAGGTCGGCCCCTCCGCTCGCCTGCGGGAGAGTCGAAAGCCCCCATCTGACAGGCAGTTCGGCCGCCGGCCCGGGGAATATGCGCCCTACCGCAATCCCTTCCCGCGCGCTGTCCTGGTTGAGGACGCAGTGGATTAAGCCTGGACGAAGGAGCGCGCTATGCGTCACTATCTGGTGCGGGACGTCATGACCGCCGATCCCACGACGGTAACCCCGGCCACGCCTCTCAAGGACGTGGCCGACATCTTGGTCAGGCAGCGGATAGGCGCCGTGCCGGTGGTCACCCCGCAGGGCCGCGTGGCCGGCGTCATCACCGAGGCCGACCTGCTCAGGAAGGAGCAGCTCCAGCGGGATCCGGACGGCCAGCACTGGACGCACCTGTCTTACCGGGTCCGCCGGGACATCGTCACCGCCGAGACCGCCGGGGAGATCATGAACTCCCGGCCGGCGACCGTGCGCGCTGACGCGACCACTGCGGAGGCCGCCCGCTTGATGGACCGTCACCAGGCCCGCTGCCTGCTGGTGACCGACGAGGGCGGGACGCTGCTCGGCCTGGTCAGCGCCCGGGACCTGCTGCGCGTGTTCCTCCGCTCGGACGAGGACATCAAGGCGGAGATCGTCGATGACGTGCTGTTCCGCTACCTCGGCACCAACCCCGTCCTGGTCCGGGTTGACGTGACCGACGGGGTGGTCAGCCTGGCCGGCGAGCTCGAACGCAAGAGCATGCTGGCTGTGCTGCTGCCCGCGGTCCGCGCGGTGGACGGGGTCATCGACGTGGAGGGCCAGCTCGGCTATGCGATCGACGACACCAGGCTGCCGCATAGTGCCGGCCAGCCCGACACATTGAGCTCGCCGGGGGCCCAGCGGCTGATCTAGCCGCGGAAGAACGAGACGGAGACGACATCATGGCTGGCTCGGTCACCCTCGAGGTAGTCACGGTGGACAAGCCCGCGGACATGAACGTGATCATCGGGCAGGCCCACTTCATCAAGACCGTGGAGGACCTGCACGAGGCGCTGGCCGGCGTGAGCCCGCAGCTGCGCTTCGGCGTGGCGTTCTGCGAGGCGTCCTCGGCCCGGCTGGTGCGCCGGTCCGGCAACGATCAGGGCCTGACCGCACTGGCCGCGGCCAACGCGCTGGCCATCGGGGCCGGGCACGCCTTCGTGATCCTGCTCGCCGACGGCTTCCCGGTGAACGTGCTGAACCCGGTCAAGGCCGTCCCCGAGGTCTGCACGATCTTCTGCGCCACCGCCAACCCGGTCGACGTCCTGGTAGCCGCCACCGAGCACGGCCGGGGCATCGTCGGCGTGATCGACGGATCGCCGCCGCTCGGCATCGAGCGTTCGGCCGACGTCGCCGCCCGGCACCGCCTGCTCCGCGCCATCGGCTACAAGCTCTGAACGGCCCATGGCTTCCGGACAGCCCCGCATCTACCTCGGTGCCGCGCCGGGGGTGGGGAAGACCTACGCGATGGCAGGACGTCGACGAGCTGCTCGAGGCCGGGCCGTCAGCACATCACCCTGAGCACGCCCGAGGACCTGCCCGAAGTGATCGCCGACGGCGCGCTGCGGTCTTGTCCGCCCCCCAGAGTCCGACCTTGGTCCCGGCGATCAGGGCCGTAGGCTCCTGACCTTCTGGCACCCGGCCCGGTGGGCTGAGCACGAGGCTCAAGGGATGTGATCAGCATGCGTGCCCTGGTGGTATACGAATCGATGTACGGGAACACGCGCGTCGTCGCCAGCGAAATCGCGGACGGCTTGCGCGTCGGCTACAAGGTGACCCTGGTGCCGGTGGCCGAGGCCACGGCTGAGCTGGTCGCCGGGGCCGATCTCCTGGTGGCCGGTGCTCCGACCCACCTGCACGGGCTGTCCAGCGCGTCATCCCGGGGGACGGCCGGGAAAGCTGCCGCCAAGGACGGCAGCAAGCTGCGGCTGGATCCGGACGCCGGCGGCCCGGGCCTGCGTGACTGGCTGAACGACCTCGGTCACCGGGACGGCCTGGCCGCCGCCTTCGACACCCGGATCAACGGCGTCGCCATGTTCACCGGCCGGGCCAGCCGCCCCATTGCCAAGCTGCTGAAGCGGCACGGCTATCGGCTCGTCGCCGCCCCGGAGAGCTTCCTGGTCAGCTCGCAGAGCACGCTGCTCGACGGCGAAGCCGGCCGGGCCCGTCGGTGGGGCATGACCGTCGGCGCGGCGAGCAAGACGTACCTGCCCGCGCCCGCCTGAGGATCGCACGGCAAGGTGAGTCTGGTGGATGACTTTCTCGAGATCGCTTCTCAGTGCCGGCTCAGCAGCGTCCTTCAGCCTTTTTCCGGTTACCGATCCGTAGCGTGATGTCATGCGAGTGCTGGTGGTCGAGGACGAGACCCGGATGGCCGGGCTGCTCAAGCGTGCGCTGCAGGAGGAAGGCTATGCGGTAGACGTCGCCGCCGACGGCCAGGAGGGCCTGTGGCTGGCGACCGAGAACGCCTACGCGGCGATCGTCCTCGACGTGATGCTGCCCGGCCTGGACGGGTTCGAGGTGTGCCGGCGGCTGCGCGAGTCGGGGAGCTGGGTCCCGGTGCTGATGCTGACGGCCAGGGACGCTGTCGGCGACCGGGTCCGGGGGCTCGACGCGGGCGCGGACGACTACCTGGTCAAGCCGTTCAGCCTGCTCGAGCTGGCCGCGCGGCTGCGGGCGCTGGCGCGGCGGGACGACCGGTCCCGGCCGGTGATCCTGGCCGAAGGTGACCTCAGCCTGGACCCGGCCGCGAAGCGCGCCTGGCGGGCCGGGACCGAGCTCCGCCTGTCGCCGAAGGAGTTCGCGCTGCTCGAGTTCTTTCTCCGCCATCCGGGCCGGGTGCTGACCCGGTCGCAGATCATCGAGGCGATCTGGGATTTCGCCTACGACGGCGGATCCAACGTGGTCGACCAGTACGTGAACTACCTGCGGCGCAAGATCGGGCGGGATGACATCGAGACGGTCCGGGGCATGGGGTACCGGCTGCGCCAGGCCGAAGGCGGGTGACGGCATGCCGATCCGGCTGCGCCTGGCGGTCGCGTTCGCGCTGGCCGCCGCGGCGGTCTTCGCCCTCGGCGGCTGGCTGTTCGCCAGCGGCCTGTCGTCAGCGCAGCTGAAGGCGATCGACTCCCAGCTGGCCGCGCAGCTCGCCCAGGCCGGGCGCTCCCAGCCGGCCGGCGGCTACCCGACGCAGGTCATCGACCCGGCCGGCCGCGTCCGGAGCGCGAGCGCCGAAGCCGGAAACGCCGCCCTGGTCACCGCGAACCAGCTGAGCCGGGCCCGGCAGGGCCTGATCTGGCTGACCCGGACCGTGGATGAGGAAAGCACCCGGATCGCCGCCGCGCCGCTCGCCGGCCGTCCGGGGTGGGTCGCGGTCGCGGCCGGATCGCTCGAGACATACGACGCCACGCAGAGCCAGGTGGCGCGCGAGCTCGCCATCGGCGGGGCCGTCTTCACCGCCATCGCGGGCCTGGGCGCCTACTGGCTGGCGCGCGCCGCCCTCTCCCCGGTGGAACGGCTGCGGCGGCAGGTAGCCGCTATATCCGAGCGCGGCGGGGTGCCGGACGACGGGGTCACAGTCGTCGAGGTACCGTCCACCCGGGACGAGGTCGCCGCCCTGGCCGGCACGATGAACGACCTGCTCGGCCGGCTGCAGCGGGCGCTGGCCCGGCAGCGTGCCTTCGTCGCCGACGCCAGCCACGAGCTGCGCAATCCCCTCGCGGTGCTGCAGGGGGAACTCGAGCTCGCGGCGCGTCCTGGCCGCGACCTTCCGGAGCTGGCCGCCGCCGTTCGCGACGCCAAGGCCGAAGCCGAGCGGCTGTCCCGGCTCACCGATGACCTGCTGCTGCTGGCCCGGAGCGACGAGGACCGGCTCAGCCTCCGGCTGGAGCGGACCGATATCGGAGCCCTGCTCGCCGCCAGCGCCGGACTCGCCGGTTCCCGGCTGGCCGCGGCCGGCCTCAGCTGCCGCGTCGACGCGCCGTCCGGGACGTACGCCGACGTCGACCCCGACCGGATCCGGCAGGCGGCGGACAACCTGATCGGCAACGCGCTGCGGTTCGCTCCCCGCGGCTCGGTCATCGTGCTCACCGCGCGGGCCACCGGTCCCGACCTGGACATCGAGGTATCCGACGACGGGCCCGGCTTCCCGGCCGGGTTCCTGCCGCGCGCGTTCGAGCGCTTCGCCCGCCCGGACGGCGGCCGGTCGCGCGGCGACGGCGGGGCCGGCCTGGGCCTGGCCATCGTCCGCGCCATCGCCGCCGCGCACGGCGGGGTCGCGACGGCCGGGAACAAGCCGGGCGGGGGAGCCGTGGTCGGGCTGCACCTGCCGGGCGCCGCCGGCCCGCCCTGACCAACATGTGAGCCTTCTCATCGGTCTCTCACGGTCAGTTCATCACCTCATCCGCATGCTCGGATCACAGGCATTCGCGTGGAAGGACATGAACATGGACCCATCGAGCCGGCGCGTGCCCCGCCGGGAGAGCATCCGGCAGGCCCGGCGGATGTCCAACTGGACGGCCGCCGCGCTCATCGCCGGCACCGGGACGGCCGCCGTGGCCCTGGCCCACCAGGCCCAACAGGCCACGACCGCGGGTGTCGCGGCCACCGGCGCGACGCCGGCTGCCGGGACCGCGGGCACGGCGGGAGCTTCGGCAGCCGCCGGGCCGCGGGTGACGCACTCGGTCGCGACCACCACCGCCTCCGGCGTGACCGTGACCACCACCACCCGCACGGTCAACGGCCAGACCGTCCTCACCCGGGTCAGGAACGTCCCGGTCGGCCGGGACGACTGATGAGCCCCGGGACGGCCGGGCTGGCCCGCGCCGCGGCGTGGCAGCGCATTCCCGCCGGCGACGACGCCGTCGCGGTGGCCGAACGCGCGGCCCTGGGCACCAGCGCCCGGGTCGCCGTGTGGCCGCCGGAGAACCTCGGCGCGGCGTGTACCGCCGCCGATGACGTGCTCGCGGCGCTGGACCGGCAGGCCAGCAGGTTCCGCCCGGACTCGGAGCTGAGCTGGCTGAACGACGCCGGGGGCGGGCTGTTCATGCTCGGCGACGGGCTGGCCGAGGCGGTCGGCGTGGCGCTGGCCGCAGCCCGGTGGACCGGCGGGCTCACCGACCCGACCGTCGGCGCCGCGCTCGTCTCGCTCGGCTACGACCGCGACTTCGCCGCGATCGGCCAGGACGGCGAGCCGCCCGGCGCACCAGTCCCCGCGCCGGGCTGGCCGTTGGTCAGGCTCGACGGGCCGC
>Ga0335081_10016854_pt1 | contig 11837 bp, 6 predicted proteins | sample Lox_Sample_35_FD_206713 | JGI IMG/M metagenome (GOLD analysis project Ga0335081, IMG submission 206713) | Soil microbial communities from Loxahatchee National Wildlife Refuge, Florida, United States - Lox_Sample_3.5 | ecosystem: Environmental > Terrestrial > Soil > Wetlands | place: USA: Florida... | reverse complement strand
TAGCGAGAAGAAGAAATCAGGCACCGGGAGTCAACAGCCCGAGTGAGGACGGAGGTAGTCCGTTTCTCCAGCGTCCGACACTCTGCGTGGGCTGGTTCCGCTTCTGTCCCATGAGTTTCGGCGCGCGACATCTACTTTCCCAATGACCTCCCCGAAACCACCATTGGGCCGGCTGCACGTTCCCCGGCGCCGGTTTCTGTCTGCGATGGCGCTGTTCCCGGCCCTGCGCCCAGCCGCCCTGTGGGCTTCGAGGATCATCCGGTCGAGCGAGCCGCGTATCGAGGAGTTCGACTTCTCCACTCTGCGCGGGGCCTTGACACCCGCCGAGGACTTTTACATCCGGGATCACTTCGCCGAACCGCGCTTGACGGCGAGATCGTGGCGGCTGCAGATCACAGGCCAGCTCCGCTCGGCCCTTGAAGTCGATTACGCCGCCATTCTGCACCAGTTCGCGCGCCGGCTGCCGGTCACGCTGGAGTGCGCCGGCAATCCGGCAGGTGGCGGCGGCCTCAGCACGGGGGAGTGGACCGGAATCCCGCTCGAGAAACTTCTGCGGCAGGCTGGCCTGCGCCCCGGAGTCAAGGAGATTCGATTTATCGGAGCGGATGGAGGAATGGCCGGCGGGGCGGCGCAATCGTTCTACGCGCGCAGCATTCCGGTGGAAAAGGCCCTTCACCCCGACACGCTGCTGGCCTACCAGTTGAACGGCGTGCCGCTGCCCGCGGAGCACGGCTATCCGGTGCGGGTGATCGTGCCCGGATGGTACGCGATGGACTCCGTCAAGTGGCTGGCCCGCATTGAGGCGCTCGACCATGACGACACGAGCCCAGCTATGACTCAACAGTACGTGGCTATCCGCCTGGAGGCCGTAGGTGCGGCGCGGTCTGCCGTGACCGTGATGCGGGTGAAGTCTCAGATCGCGTGGCCGAGTGATGGAGCCGTGGTAGACCGGGGACCGCACACGATCCGAGGCGCCGCCTGGGCAGGCGAGAACACCGTGGCGAAGGTTGAGGTGAGCACGAATGGCGGCCAGGACTGGCAGCCTGCCACGCTTGAGACCAGCCCGACCCAATATGCCTGGGTGCTGTGGAGCTTGCCGTGGGACGCTGGCAAGGCCGGCGAATGCCGGATTTCGGCTCGGGCCACAGATGATCAGGGAAACACCCAGCCTGCGACGCGCGATCCGGCCCGGGCGGACGGTTACGAACTGAACTGGCAACAGTCGGTCAGATGTATCGTCAGGTAACGTCGGCGCCGGACGACGCCAAAACTCTTAACGCTTGAACTCAGATTCCGAATACCGGACGGCCTGGGTGGAAAATGCAGAATAGCGCGAGGGGGCGCAGAGAGTTTCGGGCTATCCCGACTCCGGGGTGGATGCTGCGCCTGCTCTCTGCAGGTGCGCTTGTCCTGGCGCTGGCTGGCGCTGCCACAGCTGCCGATCGCTCCCAACGCCCACAGATCCATCGAGCCGCTGGCTTCCCCACCTTCCTCAACGCCAAACCCGGCGTGAGATACCTCAGCTCACATCCGTGCCTGCCGTGCCATCAAGATATATATCAGTCCTACGCCAGGACGGATATGGGCAGGTCGATGTCCATGGCCGACGTTCCCGAGCAAATCGCATTGGTGAAGAAGCCGGTAAGCGTGTTCGACCCGGCCATCGGCCATTATTTCAAGGTCTTTATCCTGGATGGCCAGATGTATCAGAGCGAGTACGAGCTGGATTCGATCGGGCGCCCGGCATCTGAGGACAAACAGCCGATCGCCTACACCGTCGGTGCCGGCGAGAATGGCTACAGTTACCTAATAAACAGAGCAGGCCACCTCTTTCAGGCGCCGCTCTCCTATTACACGAAAACCGGCAGCTGGGATCTCTCTCCAGCGCACGAACTCGGTTTCTCGCGGCCCATCGAAGAAGGCTGCATCTTCTGCCACGCGGGGAAGCCACAGCCTGTCGCCAACCGCTATGGGCTCTATCGTCGGCCTGCCTTCAAGAAGCTGTCGATTGGGTGCCAAAAGTGTCACGGGCCGGGCGAACTCCACGTGAAGGCGCGCCTAGCGGGCGAGCCTGTACCCGCCGCGGGCGACCCAACCATTGTAAACCCAGCTCGGCTGCCCGAGTGGCTGGCAGATAATATCTGCATGTACTGCCACGAAAAAGGCGACTCCGAGGTCTTGCAGCCCGGCAAAGACTATCTCGACTTCAGGCCGGGTACACCGCTGGACGCAACTCTGGCGATATTCAAAGTGCCCCCGAAACCCGGGACGCACGACGAGTCGCCCTTGCTTAATCACTATGTACTGATGATCGCGAGTAAGTGCTTCCGATCAAGTGCGGGACGGCTTTCCTGCCTAACTTGCCATGATCCGCACCGCCAGCCCACGGCGGCCGAGGCTCCGGGGTACTACCGCAAAAAGTGCCTGGCCTGCCACGGCACCGGGAGCTGCAGCCTGGCGCTACAGACTCGGTTGACGACCACACCGCCAGACAACTGTGTATGTTGCCACATGCCCGCCAGAAGCTTGGCTGGCATTTCCCACTCCGCCCTCACCGACCATCGGATTCCAGCGCGGCCAGGCGAGCCCTTCCCAACCGACGCCTTACCGGCGTCCAGCCCAGCCTCGCCGGGACTCGTTCACCTGACTGCGGTACCCGGTCAGGACGACTCGTTACCGCCGTTCACACTTCTTCAGGCTTACTCCGACATAGCGCAGGACAACCCGGCTTACAAGGCTGAGTATCGCAGCGTACTGGCCGAGGTTGCAGCGTCGGAACAATCAAATTCGCTGGTACTCGGGCTGATGGCACGCGACGTCCTCGGGCGGGCTCAAGAGAGCACCTCAAAGCCCGAAGCCCCGCAAGGCCCGCCAGGACGGGCGGCTGCCGAGTTGGCGGCCGTCGACTACCTGGCTCGGGCCATCCGCCTGAATAGCACCTGGCCGCCCGATTACGAACTTCTCGGAGATCTCCTCGCGCGCCGAGGTCGTTTTGAAGAGGCGATCGCCGTCCTCAGCCGCGGCATCGGCATCGACCCTTACACGCAGTCATTCTACCCGCTCTTGAGCAATTGCTATGCTGATATTGGGAATCGGCACGCCGCAATCCAAACGCTCGAAAACGGCCTCAAGCTCTTTCCGGAGGACGATGCCATGCACGATCTACTGCGGAAGCTGGAACTGCAGGGGCCCTGAAAAGAAACCCGGCCAAGGCTTCGGCCCGACGGCAGCTATGATCCCCCAAATATGCCTGTCAGCCGCACAAACCCCACCGCAAAAAAATAGGGAGTTCGCCTGAGCGAACCCCCCGTAAACACCACTGAAATGACAGTTCTCGGTGCTAGAAACTGACCTTTAGCCCGAACTGCCAAGTGCGCATCTGCGAACCATAGGCAATATCCGTGATGTTCCCGCCATTTCCACAGTCCACGCAGCCGTTCGGCAAGTTCAGGTTGACGTGGTTGAACACGTTGAAGGACTGAATTTGAAGTTCTGCGCTGGCCTTCTCCGTGATCTTAAAGTTCTTGAACAGCGATAAGTCAGTGTTAAACAACTTTGGACCGCGGAAACCGTTGTAGGCCGCGTTTCCGAACGTATCCAGGGCAGGTTGAGAATACGGCCCAGCGCTGGCACCGGCGGACCCGATGCTCACGCCGTTTGTCGTTTCGAACCAGTAGCCGGCAGCCTCCGGGTCCCCCGAGCGGGTGCCGCTCGCTACCGATCCGCTGATGTTCGGCTTACACGGCCCGTTGTCGATCGAAGGCGAGCAGGTGGAGATTCCCGGCGTAAAGGGCAGCCCACTTGAGAAATTGGTGGCACTATTGAGCTGCCAACCGCCGATCGCTGCGTCCGCCACCCGCGACATGCTGCTCCCCCACCTCTTACCCTTGCCGATGGGCAACTGGTAGACTTCGGTGAAGATGAACACACTATCGCGGTAGTTGGCGTTAGGACCGTATTCGATGTGCTGGATGTTGTAGTAGCCGTCGTTCGCGTAGTAATCGGCATGTTGGAACGTGTAGCTCGCCTGGAATGACAACCCGCCGCTGAACCTCTTTTCCAGAACCGTTTGCAGCGAGTTGTATTTGTTGCTGGCGTCGTTGCCGAACCAGCAGATGCCCTGCGTCCAGCCATACAGAGAGTAGTACGGCAGACGCTGGTTCCGAGAGAGACCGCCATTCGGGTTGTAACCCACCTCGGTAGGATTGTTAATGCCGTAGGCCGGATTGTCAGCCAGCAGCGTATGGGTGCCCTTGTTCGCCACGTAGCTCACCGTCAATCCGATCGACTGCGTGAGCTGGCGCTGCACCGACGCGTTCCACGCGTCGACAGTGGGCAGACGATTGTCGAAGGGCCGCGCGCGCGCATAGACGTTGTTGGGTAGAAGCGGATCGCCATTGGGCCCCAGGCATTCGGTCTTCGTTCCAGTCGGATCAGTGATCGCGTTGCAGTTATTCACCGTCAGTGCTGTGGTGGTATCGAAAGACGGCGGCCCTTGCGAGAGCAGGAAGGCGGTGTCACCCGATGCAACGTTGATCGATTGCTGAGCGAGGACCGGGAGATTCTGCGTTACAGTGTGCCCAAAGATTGTGCCAAACACGCCTATGTCGAAGCTTCGCCCGTAGCCGACCCGGACCACCGTCTTCGGATTCAATTGATAAGCAAAACCAAGGCGTGGTGCGAAATGTTTGTAGTCCGTCGAGGTGTTGCCCATCAGGTTGACCCCATTTTGGCCGGCCACCCGAATTTCGCCCGTGGAAGGATCCAGCCAGCCGCCTTCTCCCGTGCCAGCCACGGACTCAGGCCGGTAAATCTCCCAGCGCAGTCCATAGTTGAAAGTCAGCTTGGGCGTCATGCGCCAGGTATCCTGGCCGTAGAAAAACAAGCGGGGCTGAGTCTCATAGGCGTTGGTCGAGGTGCTGACGTAGCGATTGAAGCTGCTCACGTCGCCGAGCAGGAATCCGGCGTAGCCCGAGCCGCCCACCCCGCCCGGGCCCTCCGTATTGTCGTTGTTGAAGGAGAGCTCGCCGGCGCGGTGCGCGTCGCTGGGCACGCGAAGGTTATAGGCATACCGAATATCCGCTCCAAACTTGATGGAGTGGCTTCCACGGATGTTTGTCCAATTGTTCACGAACTGGTACTGGTGCTCGCTTTCGGTCAGCGGGCAATTGCACTGGTTCACGCCCAGGGAGTAACCAAACTGGAACGTCTGCGTTCCGGGCGAGTTGATGTTGAATGCCGGCATGCCTGTGGTGTAGGTCTGATCGATGTTCAGTCCCGGAATGCCTGCGTCTGATGCCGGCGAAGAGCCAAAGCCGCCCGGCTCGGTGTGGACATGATATCGCAGATAGCCAAAGCGAAAGTCTGTAATTAAGGTGGGACTCAGGGTGTAGTCGAAGCCGCTGGCAAGGCTTTGGTTCTTCACATTCGAGCTGCCGGCGAAGTTGCCCACTGAGGGATCGGAGGGTAGCGCGTTGCCGCCAAGCACGTCGCCAAAGAGCCCAGGCCCGGCCCGTGTATATTTCTGCAGGCTGTAGCGGCCGAACAAGTGGAGCTTGTCGCTGGCGTAAGTGTCCCCGCGGACGTCAAAACCGTCTTCGTTGAGGAGGTTGCTGCCCGAGCCGAAGAAATTGGGGTTAAGCCCGAGGCCGGTTGCTCCGCTTGGATAGAGCGCCAGCAGCTTCTGGGCTTGGTCCGACAATCGCGACTGCGGAATGATGTTGTTCGGGAATTGAGTGCGATCTGCGACGGGCACCGGAATGGGATTGCCGCTCGCGTCCAACAATAGGGTTTGGTGCGTGCTGTCCGTGGTCATCCACGGATCGTAAATGTTCACTCCCAGGTCGCTGAGGTCCCCGCCCTTCTCCGCGGCCGTCATGATGCGGTCTTGCGCGGAGCCTCCCACGTGGCTGCGCGTGCCCTGGTAGTCGCCGAAAATGAAGGCCTTGTTCTTGCGGATCGGGCCACCAAACGTGCCGCCGAACTCGTTCCAGTTTCCGCTTGGAACGTTGATCGTCGACTGCGTAAACGGATCGCGCGCCGAAGTGGCGTTGGTGCGCTCGTAATCACTCATTGCTGCCCGACTTGGTCTGGGAGGTCACCACCGCGCCGATGGCCTTGCCGAATTCGGCGTCATAATCCTGCGAGGTGATCTTGGCTTCGGTAATCGAGTCGAGATTCGGGTTGATGACGATGATTCCCAGGATGGGGTCCTGGTTGTCCGTACCGTCGAGCTCAAAAGCCGTGCCCGCGAAATGCTGCCCTTGCGTCAGGATCTGCTGGGATCCTTGGGGATTCTCGCTGGCAGCGTGGTTCCAGCCATTCAGGCGTTGGTTGCCGGGCGACAGGAGTTGAAACGTCGTGAAGTTCCGGTTGTAGATCGGCAGATCCTGCACCTGCCGCTCGGTGAACGTCGTCGCCACATCGGTCTTCTCGGTCTTTAGCAGGGGGACCGCCGCCGTGACCTCAACGGTCTGGGTGACCGCGCCGAGCTTCAGCGTTGCATTGACCTGGGTTGACGCGTCCACGTTGACCTGGACGGTATCCTGAACGAATGCCTGGAATCCAGTCGCCTCGACCCGCACGCGGTAGGTTCCCACAATCAAGTGCTGCTGCGCGTAGTCGCCCGACGCGTTGGAGGTGGTTTCGTAACTCACCCCTTTATTCACATCAGTGATCGTGACCTTGGCGTTTGGCACCGAGGCGCCTTGCTCGTCGGTCACTGTGCCCACGATGCTGCCGAAGACTGCTTGCGCGAACGTCCGATACGGGAACGCCAGAGCCACAAACATTACGGCGACAAGCAGAAGCACTTTCCGTTCCGCCACGTTTTTCATCCTGATGGACTCCATCACGTTCTCCCTCCTCATTAGAACTTCGACGCCCCGACGCAGCCGTTCAGGAACCTGGGCTACGGTTGAACAGCATCCCCATTAAAACAATGGGGTTATGTGACTGCCCGCCGGTCGCTTCCCACCCGCTTGCCAAATAAAGTATCTATTTCCGCTATAATCTGATACGCTCCTCGACAAGTTTAGAGGAGTTACATGGAGTGATGTAACGGTTACTGTTGTATTGTAACGGCCCGACATCCGGTTACGGCCAAGGGTCAGTTATGCGTCGGGTGGGGTTTCCAAGGGGGTTGGTCGCCATGGAAGACTCGCCGTCTAGGGTGGGGAACGTGCAGCCCGACGTTCCGATCAGCTTCGACGAGCAACGGTTGCAGCTCCAGAGGATTCTCGCCTCGGAAGTTCTCCGGAACGCGCCCGGGCTCAAGAAATTCCTGGACTACGTCACTTCCAAGACAATCGAAGGCTTGTCTAACGAGATCAAAGAATACGCGATCGGAACCGACGTCTTAGGCAGGACAGGGGGCTACGACCCGAAAGTCGACACTGTGGTTCGAGTCCAAGCGAACCGTCTTCGGGACAAGCTCGAGAAATACTATGAGGGCGAAGGGGCGTCCGACCCCATCTTGCTGGGCATCCCCAAAGGTCACTACATCCCGTCGTTTTCGCGGAGAATACCGCGGGCCGCGGACGGTTCCCCTGCGGCAGATCTGACCTCGGCTCCCTCCAAGCAGGCCGAAAAGGTCCTGCGGGTGCGAGAGCCCGGCATCGCTCCGAGTGTCGAGCCCGCAAACCTGCCCGGAACGCGGTCGGGACTTCGACTGGCGCTGCTCCTGGGAGGCACTGCGCTGGTCTTTGCCGCGGTACTGCTCGTGACTCACCTGGCCGGCGATCGAGCGCCCGGAGGCTCGAACCCGCTTGGACGCTCCGCAGCGTTGGCTGCCAGCGTCGACGACCCGACGGCCGTTGTCTGGTCCGACTTCCTGACGGCCGGCAGTTCACCGATGGTCGGCTATTCGAATTCGATCTTCCTCGCCACTGAGGACTCGGACTTGCTGCGAGTGAAGAGCGAAGAGATCGACAATGTGGGGGCGCCCGCCGGCAGCGACGTGGCTCGCCGGCTGATCTCGAACCCTGGCCTGCTCGAACGCGCCGGTCCCGTTTTTTTTGAAGACCTTTACACCGGAACGGGCGAGGTCATGGCCACGTTCTACCTCACTCGGCTGTTCACGCAGGCGCACTCCCCGCTCGGCGTCAAGCGAGGCCGGTTGGTGACGATTGACGATCTGAGCCAGCACGACATGATTTTCCTGGGCTCGACCGTCGAGAACAACCTGCTGGCAAAGCTGCCTCTTACCGAGGATTTCGTGTTCGTTCTGCCGCCGAGCTCGCCGCACTTGTGGGGGTGGCGGATTGTGAATCTGCGCCCGCACGCCGGCGAGAGTCAGGCCTACGAAACGGAGCGCGATCCGAAGACTCAGGTCCTGCGCACCGATTACGCTCTGGTGAGTTTCCTGCCCGGGATCACGCCCGCGCGAAGGATTGCGGTACTGGGCGGACTCACAACCATCGGCACCCAGGCAGCGGCGGACTTCGCCACTTCACAGTCTGGAAGCGCCGAACTCCTGGCGCATCTCGGCACCGGCGCGCCCCCGGCCCGGCGGCTGCCCTCTTTTTACCAAGCCGTGCTCAAGGTTGAAATCATGAAGGGCGATGTGTTGAGGGTCGGCTACGTTGCGGGCCACGCGATCGAGGCGGGCTCGCCGCCGCCGAGGAGTTAGCGCCGCCCCGGCCATTGCGACCCGCCCCAAAACCGCCGCGCCTTGCTGTGCAACCTCCTTAAGACGCGGGCAGCCATGCTCGCGGCGGATGAATGCACAGCCTGTTGTTGAGCCGCCGAGGAAGCCCCTTTCCTCAAAACGGAGCCGTCCCGCTATACTCTGTTTCTGGGCGCCTGGGCGTTTCCGAGGCCGACCATGGTTACTTCCCGACGCGATGTGCTACGCTCTCTCGGCTGCACGGGTCTGATGCTCGCCGTCGAAAGCCCGCGTCAAGCCTTGAAAGGCCGGCCGGCTTCGGGCCCGCACGATTCCCCAGGCTCCCCTCTCGCCCCCGGTGCGTCGTTTGAGGCCACCCTGTCGGATGTGGCGGCGAGCGCGGGCCTGCGCTCGGCCTGTGTTTCCGGACCGCCCGACAGCAAACGCTGGATCGTGGAAACGACAGGCTGTGGCATCGCCTTCTTCGATTACGACAACGACGGCTGGCCGGATATCTTTCAGGTGAGCGCAACCACGCTCAAGGGCTTTCCGCCGGGCCAGGAACCCACCTGCCATCTCTACCACAACAATCGCGATGGAACTTTTCGGGACGTGACCGCGGCCGCCGGCCTCACGCGCAGTGGTTGGGGCCAGGGCGTTTGCATCGGAGACTACGACAACGACGGCTGGGACGACCTGTTTGTGACTTATTGGGGCCAGAACGCCCTCTACCATAATAACGGCGACGGAACGTTCACCGATGTCACCGAAAGGGCCGGGTTGATCCAACACGGGCCGCGGCCGCGCTGGAACAACGGGTGCTGCTTTGTGGATTACGACAAAGACGGCCACCTCGACCTGTTCGTAGCCAATTACGTCGACGTGGACCTATCGAAGTTGCCCCAGCCGGGCTCCGGCCAGTATTGCCTGTGGAAGGGCGTGCCGGTTATGTGCGGCCCGCGGGGCCTGCCCCCGGCCGGCAACATCCTCTACCACAACAATGGCGACGGCACGTTTACCGACGCCTCGCTAAAGGCAGGCATCCTGAACACCCCCGGCCACTACGCCTTTACGGCCTTGACCGGCGACTTCGATAACGACGGCTGGCCCGACATCTACGTGACCTGCGACTCCGCGCCCAGTATTCTCTATCACAACAACCGCGACGGGACCTTCAAGGACATCGGCATCTCCGCCGGATGTGCTTACAACGACGACGGAGAGGCCCAGGCTGGCATGGGCGGGACCGCCGGCGACTACAACTGCGACGGCTGGCTGGACATTTTCAAGACCAATTTCTCCGACGATACCGCCAGCCTTTATCGCAACGACGGCGGCGGCAACTTCACGGACGCCACCTTTTCCGCCGGCCTGGGGCTCAATACCCGCTACCTGGGCTGGGGCTGCGGGTTTGTGGATCTCGACAACGACGGCTGGCTGGACCTCTTCCTGGCAAACGGGCACGTCTATCCCGAAGTCGAGAAAGCGGGCATCGACGTTCCCTACAAGGAGCCCAAGCTTGTTTATCGCAACCTGCGCAATGGGCGATTCGAAGACGTCTCGAGCCGCGGGGGCCCCGGAGTGGCCCTGCGGCGTTCGGCGCGCGGCGTGGCGTTCGGCGATTTCGACAACGACGGCGACGTCGACATCGTGATCAACAACGTCGACGACGCCCCCACCCTGCTCCGCAACGACGTTCGCAACCGCAACCGCTGGCTGAAGGTGAAGGCCGTGGGCACGCGCTCCAACCGGACGGGTCTTGGGGCGCGCGTTCGCGTGGTGGCCGGCGAACACGCACAAATCGACGAGGTCAGGAGCGGCGGCAGCTACATCTCGCAGAACGATCTCCGGCTCCACTTTGGAATGGGTTCGGCCACTCGAGCGGACTTGGTGGAAGTCCGATGGCCGAGCGGACAGGTGGATCGCCTGAAGGAGGTCGAGACGAACCAGGTGATCTGGGTGAAAGAGGGACACGGGCTGGTGAAGAAGTAGACAGAAGGCAGTAGGCGGGAAGCAGTCGGCAGCAGGCATCAGGCCCCACGCCGCGCTCCGAACGAGGGCGCCGAACCGCAAGAACCCAGAAAATGGTTGAACAGTCGTCAATCAGGCGCTTATGAAGGGACGGACCACCACGCTCGGATACGAAAGCCCAGACGTACAGTCCCGCGCCGGCAACTCCAGATGGCGGGGCAACAGGCGCTTCCGTACCCTCCGCTGCGTCCTGCCGGCCGCTTGCCTGCCACGGCGTTCTGCCGACCGCCGACGGCTGACTGCCTGCTGCTTTCTGCTGGGCGCCTTCACTCTTCCGCAAACTGCCTTCTGCCGCCCGCCGGCCGCTCTCCAAGGCGGCCCTGCGGCCCAGCAAGCAGTCCGTGCCGCGGACGACGAATACCAGCGCGGCCTCGCAGCCCTAGAGAAGCACGACTGGCAGGCTGCCATCCGCGACTTCCGGCTGGCTCTGAAGCGGGCGCCGCGCCTGGCGGCGGCTCATAACTCGCTCGGCTGGGCGCTGATGCAGGCCGGCCAATACGACGCCGCCTTGCAGGAGTTCCGCCAGGCAACGGCGCTCGACCCGAAACTGGCCGAGGCGTACTTCAACACCGGCTCCGCGCTCGAGCACCAGCGCGACCTGGATGGGGCCATAGCGGCGTACCAGGCGGCGCTTCGGCTGCGTCCAGGCTGGTCCGCGGCCCACGACGCCCTCGGCGTGGTGCTCGGCCACCGTGGCAATTATCTGGGTGCGAAAAGCGAGTTCGAGGCCGCCCTCCAGGCCGCGCCGCACAGCGGCCCGGCTCACTATCACCTGGGCCTCGCAGAGTGGTTCGCGCAAGACCATTCGGACGCGCTCTCTGAGCTGCAAACCGCCGCGCGCCTCGAGCCCGACAACGCCGGCGCGCACTACTACCTCGGCCTTGCCCTTCAGGAACGCGGCGAGACGGAGTCCGCGCTCAAGCAACTGCGGGCCGCCACGCGCCTCGAGCCAACCTCCGGGGCCTACCACAGCGGGCTCGGACTGGCCTTGCAGCAAAGCGGCGATCCGGCTGATGCCGGCGCCGAGTTCGGGCGCGCCATCGAATTGAAGCCCGGCGACGCGGACGCCCGCAACAACCTCGGGCTTGTTCTTCTGGCCCAGGGCGACGGGGACGGCGCCATTCAGGCCTTTCAGGCTGCGGTGAAAATCAATCCGGGGTACGGTGCCGCCCGCAACAATCTGGGCCTGGCCTTCCTCCAA
>Ga0335081_10016852_pt1 | contig 11837 bp, 5 predicted proteins | sample Lox_Sample_35_FD_206713 | JGI IMG/M metagenome (GOLD analysis project Ga0335081, IMG submission 206713) | Soil microbial communities from Loxahatchee National Wildlife Refuge, Florida, United States - Lox_Sample_3.5 | ecosystem: Environmental > Terrestrial > Soil > Wetlands | place: USA: Florida... | reverse complement strand
CGGGAAAACCCCCACGTCATCAAGGCTGTGGATAACTTAACGCCGGAGATCTGGGGCCGGGACGCGAAGATCGACTGGAAAGCGCTCAGCAGGCGCATCGGGCACGCGGACGTGGCGTTCACCATGAAGCAGTACGTCCAGACCGACCTGGAGGCCGACCGCCGGGTCGCCAACACCCTGGCGGAGCTGATCATCGGCGGATCGCTCGCCTCCATGGAGGTCACGACCACCGAGGGCGCGGCTTGAGCGGGCGCCCCGTGCACAAATCCGTGCACAAACTACATGCAGAAGGCCCTTTCTCTGTTCGAGAAAGGTCCTCTGGCCTTGGTAGCGGGGAGGGATTTGAACCCTCGACCTCTGGGTTATGAGCCATACGACGCGTGTCTCTCACCATCTCCAGCGTCCCGTCCCGTCTCGCTGACGAGGCTAAAGGCCTCGGTGGGCGTCGCCGGTGTCTCGCGTCGTCTCCCCTGTCCCGGGCGGTCTCGTTAGCAAATCCGTTAGCGGTTACATGCCTGGTCGCCAGCTCATGCGTCTCCGTCGGATCTCTAGTCAGCCCCGTCCACCGGGGTCAGATCCGGATGACGTCAACACCGGGCATGTCGTCGTAGTCCGTGTCCTGCGTCACGACCGGAACGCGGTGGGCGATCGCGGTGGCAGCGATCCAGCTGTCGTTGATCGGGGCCTTGCGCCCCGCCGCTCGGAGCCTGGAGATCAGGAGAGCCCATGCTTCGGACACCGCCTCATCCACGGTGAGGGCCTCGAACTGCTGCGCGAGCTGGTAAGTCGACAGTCTGCGAGATGCCGCTTCGGGATTCTGGGCCTGCAGCACGCCGAGCCGCAGCTCGCCCAGCGTGACCGCTGAGACACCCCATTCGAAGCCGTCGAAACGACTGGGATCAAACCGTGCAGCCTCAAGGCCGATAAAGACGGACGTATCTGCCAGCGCCCGCTTGAGAACTACCACGGCAGGTCATCCGTCGTCTCGGTGAGCGTGGCCCGCAACTCCTCAGCCAAGCCGGTGGTATCTGGTCCCAGCCGTTCGAGTTCGCGGCCGATCTCTGATGCAGGTAGCCACTGCCGCCGACGCGAAAGCGGGATGATCTTAGCGACGGGATGATTGTCCTTGAAGACCTCTATCTCCTCGCCTGCTTCCACACGCCGCAAGATCTCCGCAGTGTGGTTACGGAGATCGCGGGCAGGAATGGCGGTCACAGGTCGAGTGTAGCAAACCTGCTACATGCGTAGCAACTGTTGGCACCCTTCCGGAGCCAGTCCCCGTATCGCCGAAGCACAGCAAGGCGATGTTCGGGCTGAGCCCTGGCCGTTAGCCCAGGGGTAAGTTAAAGGCCTCCTCCGTGACCGGAGGAGGCCTTTGACCTGCGGAATTAGTAGCGGGGGAGGGATTTGAACCCTCGACCTCTGGGTTATGAGCCATACGACATGCGTCTCCACCGTCTCGGACAGTCTCCAGTCACCGCGCTGTCCTCGGCAGACCTGCTGCGCGCAGTCGCCCCGGGCCTTGTGCGTCTCCCCCGTCTCAGCCTGTCCCGCCGCGTCCGGTTTACAAAATGGTTTACAGACCTGGCTGCTGCGCACGTTTCTGACTCGCGGTCCTGCTCGACACCGCTGCTGATGCAGCCGCCGCCGCAGGGGTCGCGGTCAGCGGCGCGATCATCCTGGGCGCTGGTGGATTGTATTGGCTCGACCCGGCCACCGCGCTTGTCATCGCGGCGGCCGTCGGCTACCACGCGTTGATGCTCATCCGCAAGGTCGTCGCGGCACTCCGGTCTCCGTGACCAGCGTTTGTCCTATCCCACGGCGGCGGCCATGACCAGGACACCGAGGCTACCAGCAATACGGCGACATCTGCCCGCGGCCTCGTGATGCTGCCGATTGGACCGGACAAGTAGGTCGCTGCCTGGTTGCCAGCTGCGCCGTGCCAGTTCGGCCCTCCAGGGCCGCAGTGGCTATGACGGCTCAGATTGGCCCCACTATGACCGCCGGATCTCGTTTGACCCCGGGTGCTCCGACCTCAGCGGCGGCCCAGCCGCCGCTCACCGCCAGCGCCCGGCTGGTATGTCAGGCCATAGTGCTTAAAGACCGCCTCTTCGTCGGCCGCCGCCAGCTCACCGTCGGTGTCGATCGACGGTGCATCCTTCACCTGCTTCTTACCGAAGGCGACCTTGAGATACCCAGGCCCGACAGTCGCCCGGTCAAGGGGCACGAACACGAGCCGGTGCCGACCTACCATCCCGACCCTGACCGTGCCGAAGGACGGCAGGTCGGTGCTGGTGTCAACGTAGATGGCCTCCAGCTCGCCGATCTTGTGGGCGTCGGCGTCGACCACGTCGTGACCGCGCCAATCCCGGATGTTTTCCGCCTCGAACATGCCACCCCTCCTCCCGACAGGGCCACCCGCCGTTTGTCTACGGTCTTACCCACAGAAACACTGCAGATCCCTTGCCGGCAAAGGAAAACAGCAGCGTTGCCTCGACCTGCCCGGTGCCCGGTCAGCGGTTCTTGCGGCAAAGCCCGCGAGCTGGACAAGCGAGAGCCGAGGAAGACGGCTGCGCGCCGCAACGGGCCTGCGTGACGTGTGAGCCACGTTGATCTGCGCCGCTCGGTTACGGCCCGGCGTGCGCCGGGCGGGCCTCCCAAGGCAGAGCCCAGCGCTGACGCCGGGCCAGCGGCACCGCAGGCGCCGGGCCTTGATATTTAGTATTACTAAGGACTATTCGGCAGCATGTTGGGGCCTGAGGCACTGTCTTGAGTCGCCGGATCAGCGGGTCGCTAGCCTCGTTCGAGGTCACCGGCTTGGCGTGCGAGCACCAAGCCGGTGACGGTCAGCACGTGCTCGCAAGACAGCGCAAACGAGCGCGACGTTTACAAAATCGGTTTACAAAACTCGGGCCAGAGGTCCTCTTCTTGTTCGAAAGAGGGCCTCTGGCCTTGGTAGCGGGGGAGGGATTTGAACCCTCGACCTCTGGGTTATGAGCAAGCCGGGCGCTGTCCCGGCCTGTCCCGGCCCGTCGCTTTTGCCTGTGCTGGCCTCAGCGGATGCCATGGCGGCGTCTCGTTCCGTCTTGCCATGTCCGGCACGTTGCGGGGTGTCTTGGTCACGACCATGGTCACGGGTCAGAAGGCATCGAAAGCGAGCCTGGACGGGGTTAGGCTTTGGCCATGAGCGAGGGGGGCTGGGACGTTTTCGTGTCCTACGGGCACGGGGATGCCGGATGGGTCCGGGTGCTGGCCGGTAATCTGCACCGGGCTAATTTCGACGTGTTCCTGGATGAGTGGGAGCTGGTCGGCGGGGACCGGTTCGCCGGGCGACTGGAAGAGGGAATCCGCGGGTCGGCTAGCGGGGTGCTGGTGGTGAGCCCGCATGCGCTGTCGCGGCCGTGGGTGCGGGAGGAATATGAGGCGCTGCTGCGCCAGGCGGTGGAGCAGCCGGGGCGGCGGCTGATCCCGGTGCTGTACGCCGACGCGGAGCTGCCACCGTTCCTGGGGAACCGGCACTGGGTGGATTTCCGCGGGACGGCGACCACGGGCCCTGAGTATGACGCCCGGCTAGGTGAGCTGGTGCGGTACCTGCAGGGCCGCCCGGCTGCGGACCGGCCCGTCCGCGACGGCACCGTGCAGTGGCCGACAGGCGCAACCGGAGAGGTAATGCGGCCGGCCGGACCGCTACGGGCGCGGCTCACCGTCTCGGCGCAAGAGGTCTCGCTGGAAGCCAGAGGTGACTCGGTTACCCAGCGGCCTCGCGGGCCGCGCCGGTCGACGCTGGACGCGGTCCGGGCGCTGGAGTGGCGCCGGACGCATCCGGACCCGGCGGCGGCCTCGGGTGACGGTGATGCGGCGCTGGCCGAGGTGGGGCGGCGGCTGAGCGAGGATTTCCTGGCCAACCCGGCCGGGGCGGCGCTGGCCGCCCGGGTTGCCGAGGCGGCCGGCCTGAACGAGGTACTCGAGCTGGGCCTGGAGGTCGCCGAGCCGGGCTTAACGGACCTGCCATGGGAGGCGCTGGAGGTCCCGGAGGCCTCCGGGGAGATCGCGGAGGCGGGCGGTTCCCCGCTGGTGCTGCACCGTAACGTCGCCTTGTACCGGCTGGTCGGCGGGCTGGGCACGGCCCCGGCGCATAAGGTGCGGGGGCCGTTGCGGCTGCTGGTGGCGATCGCCAGCCCAGAGACCGCCGAGGCGGAGCTGCTGGACTACGAGGCCGAGCTGGCCCGGATCGTGGCCGCGGTGGAGCCGGCCCGCACCCGGGGTCATGGCGGGGCGTATGTGCGGGTGCTGAACGAGGGCAGCCTGGCCGCCATCCATGCGGCGCTGTCACAGGACCCGGAAGGGTTCCACGTGCTGCACCTGTCCTGCCACGCCCGGCCCGGTGAGCTGCTGCTGGAGACCGCCGACGGGCACCCAGACCTGGTCACCGCGCGGCGGCTGCTGGAGGAAGGGGTGCCGGCCGGGGCCGACCTGCCGATGGTGGTGCTGTCGGGCTGCTCGACCGGGCTGGCCGCCCGCCAGGAACGACTGCATCCCGGGGCCGCCGCGCAGGCTCCCCCGGCCAGCGCGGCGGCGGATCCAGACGGCCAACGGTTCAAGCAGGACGACGAGGACGGCGGGGGCGAGGCGGTGCTGGGCAGCTTCGCCGCCGACCTGGTGGCCGCCGGGGTGCCGGTTGTACTGGCCATGCAGGCGCCGGTCACCGACCGGTACGCCACGACGCTGGCCGCGGAGTTCTACCGGCGGCTGGCCACCGGCGCCACCCCCGACCCGCTGCTGGCCCTGGCCGAAGCGCGCCGGGCGGCCGAACGGGACCGGCAGAACCTGCCGCCTGGCTCCCCGCTGCGCGGACCCGCGGAATGGGCTACCCCGGCGCTGACCACCCGGGCCCTGCGGCTGCCGCTGTTCAACCGGCGCGAGCCGTTCGGCCCGGTGCAGCCGCCGCAGGCCCCGGTGCTGGCCGAGGGCGTGGTGGTGCGGGAGGTCGGCGATTTCGTCGGAAGGCGGCGGGAGACGCGTCAGGCCCGCCGGGTGCTGGGCGGGGACAAGGCGGGCCTGGTGCTGCACGGCATCGGCGGCGTGGGCAAGTCCACCCTGGCCGCCGAGGTGCTGCGGACCCTCGGCGACGAGACCGGCCTGGTGGTCTCCCGGGCCGGCCCGGTCTCGGTGGACGACGTGCTCGGCGAGATCGGGTCCCGGCTGGGGCAGGCCGCGACGGCGGCAGAGGGCGGCGAGAGCCTGGCCCAGGCCGCTCTTTATCTGCGGGCTGCCGACCAGGAATGGACCGAACGGGTCCGGCTGCTCGCCGAGCAGATCCTCCCTGCCATCCCGATGACGGTGCTCCTGGACAACTTCGAGGACAACCTGACCGAAGCACCCGGCGGCGGGTGGCAAGTACGAGACCCGGAGCTGGCCGCGTTCCTGACCGGGTGGGCACGTCGGCCCGGGCGAGGCCGGCTGCTGTTCACCTCCCGGCACCCGTTCATCCTGCCGAAATCAGCGGAGCGGCGGCTGGCTGCCCTGCACCTGGGCCCGTTGTCAGCCGCCGAGACCCGCAAGCTGATCTGGCGCCTCCCCGGCCTGGACGCCCTCACTGTGGCGGAGAAGAACCGTGCCTACCGCGACGTCGGCGGGCACCCCCGGACCCTGGAATATCTCGATGCGCTGCTGCGCGGCGGCCAGGCCCGCTTCGACGACGTCGCCGAGCGGATGGAGGACCGGCTGCGGGACCGCGGCATCGCCGACCCGGCCGCCTGGCTGGCCCGCCCCGGCCGCGACCTGGACGCCAGCCTGGCCGAGGCCGTTACCTTGTCGGTCGATGAAATCCTGCTGTCCGGCCTGCTCGACCGGCTGGCCGCCACCCCGCTGGCCACTGAAGTACTAATCGGGGCGGCGGTCTACCGGGTCCCGGTCGATGACACCGCCCTGGCCTTCCAGGCCGGCCAGCCCGCCGAACGGGCCCCCGACCCCGGCCGCGGCGCCCGCATCAGCCGCGTCCAGCAGGCCATCAAGGAAGCAGTCGAGAGCTCGGAAGACGGCAAGATATCGCTGGAAGACGCCGGGCTATCTGAGCAGGAGTATGCCCGCTACCAGGCCGACATGGCCGAGGAACTGCGGCCGCCGGTGGACGCGCCGGAGGGCCTGGCCGCCGCGGTGGCCGCGGCCAGGAACGCCGGGTTGCTGGTCCCGGTCCCGGCCCAGGACCTGCGGCATTTCGTGCACCGGTGGACGGCCGGTGCCATCGCCGCGCTCCACCTCGACGCCACCCGTCAGGCCCACCGGTGGGCAGCGGCCTTCTGGGCCTGGCGGGTCGGCACCATCCCGCAAAGCCGGGAACAAGACATCGAGCAACTGCTGGAGGCCCGCTACCACCATCACGCTGCCGGGCAGGCCAGCGAGGCGATGGAAGCCCATATGGAGACCGTGAACCAGCTGCAGTCCTGGGGACAGTACGGCCGGGCCGCCGAGCTGTGCCGCGAGACCCTCACCTGGCTCGCCCCCGACACACCGGAGGCTGCCATGACTGAGGGCACGCTCGGCATCCTGGCCCAGCAGCGGGGCGACTACGACAGCGCCGAACGCTCCTATCGCCAGGTCCTGGAGATCTTTACCCGGCTCGGCGACCAGAAGAACATGGCCACCAGTTACCACCAGCTTGCCATGCTGGCCCAGGACCGGGGGGACTACGACGCCGCCGAGCCCCTGTACCGCCGCTCCCTGGACATCGCCGAGCGGACCGGCGACCAGGCCAGCGCCGCCACCAGCTACCACCAGCTAGGCATCCTGGCCCATCTGCGAGGCGACTACGACACCGCCGAGCCCCTGTACCGCCGCGCCCTGGACACCTACGAGCGGATCGGCGACCAGGCCGGCGCCGCCAGCAGCTACCAGCAGCTCGGCACCCTGGCCCGGGACCGGGGGGATTACGACGCCGCCGAGCCCCTGTACCGCCGCTCCCTGGACATCGCCGAGCGGATCGGCGACCAGGCCGGCGCCGCCAGCAGCTACCACCAGCTCGGCGTCCTGGCTCAGCTGCGCGGGGACTACGACACTGCCGAGCCCTTGTACCGCCGCGCCCTGGACATCCGCGAGCGGATCGGCGACCAGGTCGGCGCCGCCAGCGGCTACCACCAGCTCGGCATGCTGGCCGAGGACCGGGGGGACTACGACACCGCCGAGCCCCTGTACCGCCGCGCCCTGGACACCTCCGAGCGGATCGGCTACCAGGCCGGCACCGCCAGCAGCTACCACCAGCTCGGCGTCCTGGCCCAGCTGCGCGGGGACTATGACACCGCCGAACCCCTGTACCGCCGTGCCCTGGACATCTTGGAGCGGATCGGCGACCAGGCCAGGGCCGCCGCCGGCTACCACCAGCTCGCCATGCTGGCCCAGCTGCGCGAGGACTACGACACCGCCGAGCCCCTGTACCGCCGCTCTCTGGACATCAGCGAACGGATCGGCGACCAGGCCAGCACCGCCACCTGCTACGCCAACCTGGGCAGCTTGAGCGAGGCGCTGGGGAACCTGGACCAGGCGGTCGCCTACCGGGCTCGTGCCTTGGCTATCCGGCTCCGGATCGGCATCGCCGCCGCCGGGGATGCCGAGCCGCTCGCCGGGCTGCGCCGCCGGCTCGGCCGCGACCAGTTCCGGGCCGCCGCCGTGGCCTCCGGGCTGGACGAGCAATCAGCCGGCAACCTCATGGAGATACTCGACCAGCTAGAGGAGCCGGACGCCGGAAACTGACCCGCAACCGGCCACCAGGCCGGACCGGGCCTGCCGGGACGAACGACCGTGGACGCCATGCAGCATGGCCAGCCCCGCATGACCCTCGCGCCCAGGCGATCGCCAGGACATGACCCGGCGAGCTGCGGGACATAGCCCGCCGCCTGTGCCGAGAGGGCCCAGCCGCCAGATCGCGGCATCTTGCGCGAGTACCTGTTCCAGCAGTTCAGCACGGACGGCAAGACCGGTGGTACCCGTGCTACCGCGGGGAGGACCACCCAGAGATCGAACCAGTACTTGTGACCAAGATTTGGTCACAAGTAGCCGAAAACGGCTCCGGAAACGATGTCTCCGGAGCCGTTTTGCCTGGTAGCGGGGGCGGGATTTGAACCCGCGACCTCTGGGTTATGAGCCATACGACATTGGTCTCTGGCGTCTCAAGCCGTCTCCCGCGAGTCCGGTAGCCTCGACGGATAGGACGGATCCCATCTCGCTCCGTCGGCTCCGTCTCGCCCGTCCCGCGCTGTCTCGCAGCGTCCGGTTTACAAATCGGTTTACAAAGCAGGCTACTGATCTGCGGCTTCCCGCCCTTCCAAGGCTGACGTCCCTGGGTGCGCGGCACCGTATCCGGACTCGCTAAGCGACTGCCTCGCAGCACGGCCTTGACACCGGCCAACGCGTCGCCTCCGGTCGTGCCCGACGCCGGACCGCGGCGCCCTAGTCATCACGCTTCCGGGCCTGCGCCGGGTAACGGCCGCGCCGTCGCCTGCCCGGACCCCTCCCCCGAACCCGACTGCTGCCGGACCTGACGGCAGACGGGTTCTGTCCAGGGTCGGCGCAGCCGATCACGCAGTGACGCCGCAGGCGCCCTGGACAGGTTCCGGCTGTCGTGAACACTCCTACGGCGGGTTCGGGGGAGGACACCCACACTTCCACCTGCACGCTCACGACCTTCCGTAGATACCCGTGTCGGCGTCCGGACCCGTCAGGTCAGTTCGTGGCCTTGGTCATTTCCTGCCAGCTGTTCACCGGAGTCGGGACTTCGTCAAGGTTGTTGGTCCTGGGTAGCTCCCAGCGTGGCTCCCCGGGGCATCATGACCTCCTGGTCCCCGTTACCGCGAAGCTGAGAGTCCACCGAGCCTCACTGCCTGCGGCGTATCGCGGTATTGATCTTTCCAGCAGCACGTGATAAGGCGGGGCTAAGTCGGCTATGGCCACCGCAGGGCGTCTTGTGACTGGAGCATGATGTCCGACACTGGCCTGGGGTGGTGGCCGCGGAGGGGATGGGAGCGGCATGGCGGTGGCGGATTCTGGCGCGTTGGTTCTGCAGGTGTGCCCAGGCCCGGAAGATGACGCCGGTGAGCTGGCGGGGCTGGCGGGGTTGTTGCGTGGCGAGCTGCTTGACCTGGACGTGTCCGCCGTGGACCGGTTGCCCGATGAGGCCGTGCCGCCGGGCGCGAAGGGGGTGGCCGCCGTCGCCGGGTGGCTGGCGGTGCAGCTGGGCCCGGAGGCGCTGCGGGTGGTGCTGGCGAAGGTGGCCGACTGGGTAACCCGGAACGACAGGCCGGTAGAGGTCAGCTACGGCGGGGACACGCTGAAGCTGGGCCGGGCCACCCGCGAGCAGCAGGACAAGATCATCGATGGCTGGCTCGCCCGGCACCCGGCTGGCTCCTGACCCGCCGGAAGGGCCACGCGCGGCCCTGGTCATTGCCACCACCAGCTACCAGGACCCGGACCTGCGTCAGCTGCGCGCCCCGGCTCACGACGCCCGGGACCTGGCCGAGGTCCTGGCCGACCCGGGCATCGGCGCGTTCACCGTCACCCGGGTGGTCGACGCTGACGAGGGGCAGGCCCGGCGGGCGATTGACGGGTTTTTGGCGGGCCGCGAACCCGGCGATGTGGTGGTGGTGTACTTGTCGTGCCACGGGGTGCTGGACCGGCGTAACCGCCTGTATTTCGCCGCCGCCGATACGGTCAAGACCCAGTTGAGCAGCACGGGTATCCCGGCGGCGTGGCTGCTGGAGCAGCTGGAGGAGTGCCGGGCCCGCGAGCAGGTGCTGATCCTGGATTGCTGTTTCAGCGGCGCGTTCGCGCACGGCAGCAAGGGGGATGACGATCTGGGCCTGGAGCGTCGGCTGGCCGGGCATGGCCGGGGCCAGGCGGTGCTGACCGCCTCCCGGGCGGGTGAGTATTCCTTCGAGGGCCAGGCGCTGCCCGGCGCCGCGGTGTCCGGGTCGGTGTTCACCGCGGGCCTGGTTGAGGGGTTGCGGACCGGGGCTGCCGATGCTGGCGGTGACGGTTATGTCAGCGTGGATGAGGCGTATGACTACGCCTACCGTTATGTCCGGGCCAGGGGAGCCAGCCAGACTCCGCAGCGGTGGCTATCCGGCGGTGAGGGGGCGATCGTGCTCGCCCGCAGCCCGGCTGGGATCGCTATCACCCCGGCTGCGTTGCCCGAGGACCTGGCGGCCCACCTCGAAAGCCGCTACCCTCACGTCCGCGCGGGTGCGGTCCGCGAGCTGGGCGGCTGGCTCGCCGGTGATGATCCGGCCCGCGCGGTGACCGCCGAGCAGAAGCTGCGGCAGATCGCCGATACCGACAACCCCGCCGTCGCAGACGCCGCCCGCGCCTACCTGGCTAGCCCCGGCCAGCCCACCACCCTGACCGGCCCCCCCGCTCACAGCGTCCACCAGGACGAGACCACGGCTGGCCCGGCGGCTGAGAAGACCCTGGAGGGGGGCCACAGCGCCCAAGCCCGCGCAACCCGGCTCCTCGCCGACGCCGAACGCAGCGCCCAGTCGATCACCGACGAGGACGACAAGGCGTCGGCGCTGGTGGAGGTCGCGGCGGCGGTGACTGCCACCGATCCGGACCGCGCAGCCCGGCTCCTCGCCGACGCCGAACGCAGCGCCCAGTCGATCACCGACGAGGACGACAAGGCGTCGGCGCTGCGCCGGATTGCGGAGGCGGCAGCAGCTACCGACCCGGAGGGCGCTCAACTCATCGCCCAGTCGATCACCGACGAGGACGATAAGGAGGAGGCGCTGGCCGAGGTCGTGAAGACGGTGGCAGCCACCGACCCGGACCGCGCCGAACGCATCGCCCAGTCGATCCCCGGCAAGAAAATGAAGGCCCGGGCGGTGGGCGAGGTCGCGAATGTAGTGGCAGCCACCGACCCGGACCGCGCCCAACGCATCGCCCAGTCGATCCCCGGCAAGAACAAGAAGGCCCGGGCGGTGGGCGAGGTCGCGAATGTGGTGGCAGCCACCGACCCGGACCGCGCCCAACGCATCGCCCAGTCGATCACCGAAGAGGGTATTAAGGAGTTGGCTCAGAGCGATATGGCGGCGGTGGTGGCTGCTACCGACCTGGTCCGCGCCGAACGTATCGCCCAGTCGATCACCACCGAGGGCTGGAAGGCGGAGGCGCTGAGCAAGGTCGCGGCGGCGGTGGCTGCGACCGACCCGGACCGCGCAACTCGGCTCCTCGCCGACGCCGAACGCGTTGCCCAGTCGGAAACGATCCGGAGCTTCAAGGAGTCGGCGCTGAGCGAGGTCGCGATGGTGGTGGCTGCCATCGACCCGGACCGCGCCGAACGCATCGCCCAGCCGCTCACCCAACCGGTCTACAAGAATGGGGCGCTCCGCGGCATCGCGAGGGCGGTGGCTGCCACCAACCCGGACCGCGCCGAACACATCGCCCAGTCGATCACCGACCCGCGCTACAAGAATGGGGCGCTGGCCGAGGTCGCGGAGGTGGTGGCTGCCACCAACCCGGACCGCGCCGAACGCATCGCCCAGTCGATCACCGACCCGGACTACAAGAATGGGGCGCTGGCTGAGGTCGCGGAGGTGGTGGCTGCCACCGACCCGGACCGCGCAGCCCGGCTCCTCAACGACGCCGAGAACATCGCCCAGTCGATCACCGACCCGGAAATAAAGGTGCGGTCGCTGTTGAAGATCGTGAATGTCTTAGAGGTCGCGCGGATAGGTGGGTGATCATGGGCGTCTGGCCGGGCGGCCGTCCCACCGGTAAAGGGTCCATGCCTCGCGGATGAGCCTGCGGACGGTGATGATGGCGTCAGCGAGGTCGAAGAACGCGTCGATGACGTC
>Ga0335081_10016851_pt1 | contig 11837 bp, 10 predicted proteins | sample Lox_Sample_35_FD_206713 | JGI IMG/M metagenome (GOLD analysis project Ga0335081, IMG submission 206713) | Soil microbial communities from Loxahatchee National Wildlife Refuge, Florida, United States - Lox_Sample_3.5 | ecosystem: Environmental > Terrestrial > Soil > Wetlands | place: USA... | reverse complement strand
TAATACATTGCAACTCGAATTAGAATAGCATGCAGGGACTATTCGGACATTTGTATCCGCACCATGCCGCGGAGTCCGAACCCGCGCGCCGCCGACCCGGTCGCGCCCGACGGCGGCGCGGCTTCCAGGACAATAAGGGTGGCTGCGCAGAGCGCGCGCGGGGATCGATCCGCGCGCGCCGCTAGGTTCGGCCGCTCAGAGCTCCTTGCCGATCATGCGGTCGACCGAGTAGGGCCCGCCTCCGCGCATCGCGATCGCCAAGAGCGCCACGCCGATGAGCAGAACGTACTCGTAGCCGCCGGTGGCGGCCGAGTATCCCTTCGAAAAATGAACGGCGAGCAGCGCGACAAGCATCTCGATGCCCAGCGCGGCCGCAAAGAAGCGGGTGAACAATCCGATGATGAGACAGACGCCGCCGACCAGCTCAAGAAACATCACGACATAGGCGCACAGCAAGGCGGGCTCGATGCCGTTCTTGGCCATGATGTTGGCAGCCACCGCGCCGGCGCCGATCTTGAATTTGAACGACACGTGCATCAAAAACATGATGCCGACGACGATACGCACGAGCGCCGCAGCGATCGGCAACATCGCCGCATAGAATCCCGCAAGCCCTGGAAAAACCAGTTTCGTCTCGCCGTTCATGGCGTTTCCCCATTGTTGGATTGTGCCGCTAGCGCGTCCGGCTACGGCAGAAATTTATAACACCGCCACCGCGGCGGTTATTCAAATCGTTGTTGCACAGCAAAATAACCCCAAGATTAGGGGCTCGACACCGGTTGGGCGGGATTGGGCACCGGCGCGCCATCGACGAGACAGCGGCCGTTTTCGACGCGCACGCGGTCCTCGGCCACAAGTCGCAGGGCCTGTGGATAAATACGGTGCTCAACCGTCAGCACGCGCGCGGCCAGCGTGTCTTCCGTATCGTCCGCGCGCACTGCGACCGCGCCTTGCGCGATGATCGGCCCCGAATCCATTTCCGGCACCACGAAATGCACGGTGGCGCCGTGCTCCTTGGCGCCGGCTGCGAGCGCCCGTTTGTGGGTATCGAGCCCCTTGAAGGCCGGCAGCAGGGCGGGGTGGATATTAAGCAGGTGGCTCTGCCACTGACCGACGAACCACGGCGTCAGGATTCGCATGAAGCCGGCGAGGCAGACGAGCTCGATGCGATGCCTTTCCAGCACCCCCTGCAGCGCGCGCTCGAATGCGGCGCGGTCCTTGCCATAGGCGGTGTGGTCGACGACTTCGGTGGCGATGCCGGCCGCGCGCGCGGTGGCAAGTCCGCCGGCGTCAGGCTTGTTGGAAACGACCAGCGCGATCTCGGCGGGATAGTCCTTCGCGTTCGCCGCCTCGATCAGCGCCGCCATGTTGGAGCCGCGGCCGGAAATGAGAACGGCGACGCGTTTGCGATTCATCACCAGCTCAGATCCAGCTTGCCGTCGTAAACCACACGCGTCTCGCCGTCCGCGCGCACGACTTCGCCGATCGCCAAGGCCGTCTCGCCTTCTTGCTTGAATGCCTGCAGCACGGCGTCGGCGTCGTTCGCTGCGGCGACCGCGATCATGCCGACGCCGCAATTGAAGGTGCGCAGCATCTCGTTCTGCGCGATGCCGCCTTCGCTCGAGAGCCACTTGAACACCGGCAAAACCTGCACCTTGCCGAGATCGATACGCGCGCCCAGGCCATTCGGCAGCACGCGCGGGATATTGTCGGGAAAGCCGCCACCGGTGATGTGGGCGAGGCCCTTCACCGCCTTGGTCTTGCGTATGACGGCCAGGCAAGACTTTACATAGATGCGGGTGGGCGCGAGGATCGCTTCACCGAGCGTTCCCGTCGGCGCGAAGGGGGCCGGCTTATCCCATTTGAGACGACTCTTCTCCACCACCTTACGTACCAGCGAGTAGCCGTTGGAATGCACGCCGGAGGAGGCGAGCCCGATCACGATATCGCCTTCGGCAATGTTGGGCCGCGGCAGAACGCCGCCGCGCTCCGCGGCGCCGACGGCGAAGCCGGCGAGATCGTAATCGTCGCCGCTGTAGAGCCCTGGCATTTCGGCGGTTTCGCCGCCGATCAGCGCGCAACCAGCCTGGCGGCAGCCGATGGCGATGCCGGCGACGACGGCGGCGCCGATTTCCGGCTCCAGCTTTCCACAGGCATAATAGTCGAGGAAGAACAGCGGCTCGGCGCCTTGCACCACCAGGTCGTTGACGCTCATGGCCACCAGGTCGATGCCGATGGTGTCGTGGCGGCCGGTCTCGATGGCAATCTTGACCTTGGTGCCGACGCCGTCGGTGGCGGCCACCAGCACCGGATCGGCAAAACCGCACCGCTTGAGGTCGAACAGCCCGCCGAAGCCGCCGATTTCGGCATCGGCGCCGGCGCGCGCGGTCGCGCGCACCAGCGGTTTGATCAGTTCCACCATCCGGTTGCCGGCGTCGATATCTACGCCCGCCTGCGCGTAAGTGAGTCCGCGCGCTTTTTCTGCCATGATGGCTCCTGGTTTCGCGGGGGTCCTACGTGGAAAACGCAAGTCGCGCAATGGTCGGTCGGCCAGTATACTCGACCGAGAGTCTAGGTGCGCTGTCCGGAGGGCAAGCGGGCGCGCGCCGCCGCGTCGGGTTTCGCTCCTTGAGTATTCCCAACCTTATTACGCTCGGACGCATCCTGCTGGTGCCGGTCGTGGTCTGGGCGATCTCGTCCGGCGCGATGTGGATTGCCTTTGTGCTGTTCCTGGCGGCCGGCGTTTCCGATGCCGTCGACGGCTTCCTGGCCAAGCGCTTCGGCATGACCACCGAGCTCGGCGCCTATCTCGACCCGCTCGCCGACAAGGCGCTGATCGTGTCGATCTACGTGACGCTCGGCATCAGCAATGTGATCCCGCATTGGCTGGTCATCTTGGTCGTCTCCCGCGATATCATGATCGTCGGCGGCGTCATGTTGTCCTGGCTGGTCGGCAGCCCGATCATGGTCAAGCCGCTCTTGGTCTCCAAGCTCAATACCGTCGCGCAGATCGCCTTTGCCTGCGTGGTGCTCGGCTCGCTCGGCTTCGGCATCGAAGCGCAAAGCTTGACGGAAGTGTTGATGGGGCTGGTGGCGGCCTTGACCCTGCTGTCGGTCGCAGCCTACGTCGCAGAATGGATCCGCCACATGAACGCGGCGGCGACCAAGCTGTGAGCACGCGCGCCCAACCACGGCCGCGCCGCGCCCCGGAGCCGGGCGGTGGCGGCGCGCTGCAGCGCCAGGTGATATTCTGGCTGGCGGCGCTGGCGGTGCTCGTGCTGGCGCTCTGGCTGCTGAGCGCCATTTTGCTGCCCTTCGTCGCCGGCCTCGCCATCGCCTATCTGCTGACCCCGCTCGCCGACCGGCTTGAGCGCTACGGCCTCAACCGGCTGGCAGCAGCGCTGATCATCATCACCGTCGTGGTGCTCGCCTTCGTCTACGTGATCCTGCTGGTGGCGCCGATCCTCGGCGGACAGTTGACCTCGTTCATCGGCAGCGTTCCGGGGTACGTGAGCAAGCTGCAAAGCCTGCTCAACGATCAAAACAAGCCGTGGGTGCAGAAGCTGCTGGGGGCCGGTTTCAACCCCTCGGCCTCGATCGGCGACCTGGTGAGTCAGGGCGTCGGCTGGGTCACCAGCTTTCTGCAATCGCTGTGGTCGGGCGGGCGTGCGCTGGTGTCGCTGTTCTCGCTGGTGGTGGTGACGCCGGTGGTGGCCTTCTACCTGATCTATGACTGGCATCGCATGCTGCGCACCGTTGACGAGGCGATCCCGCTCAATCAGCGCGAAACCGTGCGCGAGCTCGCGCGCGAGGTCGACGCGGCCATCGCCGGCTTCGTGCGCGGGCAGAGCGCGGTCTGCGTGATCCTCGGCTCGTTCTACGCGTTGGCGCTGACGGTGGCCGGGCTGAATTTCGGTCTGCTGATTGGGCTGAGTTCCGGCCTGATCACCTTCATTCCCTATGTCGGCTCGATGACCGGGCTGGTGCTCAGCCTGAGTGTTGCGGTCGCGCAATTCTGGCCGCAATGGACGCCGATCCTCACCGTGCTCGGCATTTTCCTGGCCGGCCAGTTTCTCGAAGGCAATCTGTTGTCGCCCAAGCTGGTCGGCGAGAGCGTCGGCCTGCATCCGGTGTGGCTGATCTTCGCGCTGCTCGCCTTCGGCTATCTATTCGGTTTCGTCGGCCTGTTGGTGGCGGTGCCGATGGCGGCCACTATCGGCGTGCTGGTGCGCTTTGCGCTCGCTCGCTACCGGCAAAGCTCGCTCTATACCGGGGAGCAAACGGATTGAGCGGCGCCGGCAACTCCGCCGCGCCGCGGCAATTGGTGCTCGCGCTCGATCATGCGACAAGCTTCGCGCGCGAGGATTTCCTGGCCGGCCCATCGAATGCGGCCGCCTTGGCGCTGATCGAGCGTTGGCCGGATTGGCCCGACCGCGTGATGGCGCTGGTCGGCCCGGAAGGGTCGGGCAAGACGCATCTTGCATCGATCTGGGCGGAGGCCTCCGGCGCGCGCGTGCTGACCGCCAAATTGCTCGGCGACGCCGACTTGCCGGCAGCGCTGGCGACCGGCGCGCTGGTGCTCGAAGATCTGGAGCCCGAAGGCCTCGACGAGCGCGCGTTGTTCCATTTGCTCAATCTGGCGCGCGAGGAGGGCGCCTACCTGCTCATCACGGCGCGTGCGGCGCCGGCCGGTTTCCCGGTCGGTATCCGCGATCTCGCCTCGCGCCTGCGCGCGGTGCCGGCGGTGACGCTGGCTGCGCCCGACGACGCGCTGTTGCGCGCCTTGATCGTCAAGCTTGCCGCCGACCGTCAGCTTGCGGTCGACGAGGCGCTGGTCAACTACCTGGCCAACCGCATCGAGCGCTCGTTTGCGGCGGCGCGCGCGGCAGTGGCCTTGCTCGATGAGGAGGCCTTGCGCCGGCGGCGCCCTGTAACGCGGGCGCTCGCGGCCGAGCTGTTCCAGTGAGCCTCCGGCAACATATTTTAAGCTTGCCCTGGTAGTATTCGATGGCGTCGATCGTCGGCGCTTGACGAACGAACCTATTCCGGCGCGAATTGTCATTCAGCGGCCACGTTCGTCGGCTAGGCACCTTATGTCCTCGGACCTTTTTCAGATGGCGGATCGTAGACAAGCTGTTGCGTCGGTTGAGGAAATCACCCCAGAGCGCGAATCGTCGCCCTCCGTTGCGCCGGCGTTAAGGACGAGCCCGCAACGCTTCATCAACCGTGAACTGTCCTGGCTGCATTTCAATCGCCGGGTCCTGGAGGAGGCGGCCAACGAGCACCATCCGCTATTGGAGCGGGTGCGCTTCCTGTCGATTTCGGCCAACAACCTGGATGAATTCTTCATGGTGCGCGTGGCCGGCCTGAAAGGCCAGTTGCGCGAGGGCATTGTCACCCAGAGCCCGGACGGCCTGACGCCGAGCGAGCAGCTGGTGCGCATCGGCGAAGCAGTCGTGCAGCTTGCGCACGACCAGCAGCAGCGCTGGATCGAATTGCGGCCGGAGTTGGCGGGGGCCGGCGTCGCGCTGGTCGACGGCGGGCACTTGAAGAAATCGGAGCGCGTCTGGCTCGAGGAGCATTTCCTGAGCCATGTGTTTCCGCTGCTCACGCCGCTGGCGATCGACCCCGCCCACCCGTTCCCCTTCATCCCCAATCTCGGCTTCTCGATCGCCTTGCAGCTTGCCCGCGTGAAAGACGGCAAGGCGATGAATGCCCTCATCCGCATGCCGCAGAAGATCGAGCGCTTCATCAAGCTGCCGAGCGGAAACGACCGCGACATCCGGCTGATCACGCTGGAAGAGGCGACCGTGCTGTTCATCGGCCGGCTGTTCCCGGGCTACACGGTGAAGGGGCAGGGCGCCTTCCGCGCCATCCGCGACTCCGAAGTGGAAATCGAGGAAGAGGCCGAAGACCTGGTGCGGCTGTTCGAGACCGCGCTCAAGCAGCGCCGGCGCGGGTCGGTGATCCGGCTCGAGCTGGAGGCCAAAATGCCGGTCGAGCTGCGCAGCTTCGTGCAGCGCGCGCTCGCGGTCGCCGACGACGAGGTGTTCCTGGTCGACGGCGTGCTCGCGCTCAACGATCTCGCGCAACTCACCAGGCTCGAGCGGCCCGACCTCGAATTCGTGCCCTATAATCCGCGCTATCCCGAGCGCATCCGCGATCACGGCGGCGATGCCTTCGCCGCCATCAGCCAGAAGGACCTGGTGGTGCATCACCCCTACGAGTCCTTCGACGTGGTGGTGCAGTTCCTGCAGCAGGCGGCGCGCGATCCGGACGTGGTGGCGATCAAGCAGACGCTCTACCGCACCTCGGCCGAGTCGCCGATCGTCAAGACGCTGGTCGAGGCGGCCGAGGCCGGCAAGTCGGTCACCGCGCTGGTCGAGCTCAAGGCGCGCTTCGACGAGGAAGCCAATATCCGCTGGGCGCGCGACCTCGAGCGCGCCGGCGCGCAGGTGGTCTACGGCTTCATCGAGCTCAAGACCCACGCCAAACTGTCCTATGTGGTGCGCCGCGAGGGCGGCGCGCTCGCGACCTACGTCCATGTCGGCACCGGCAATTACCACCCGGTGACGGCGCGCATCTACACCGACCTGTCGTTCTTCACCGCCGACGCCGTGATCGGGCGCGACGTGGCGCGCATCTTCAACTACATCACCGGCTATGCCGAACCGGCCGAGCTCGAGCGCATGGCGATCTCGCCTATCAATTTGCGCCAGCGCATCCTCGACCACATTGCGCAGGAGATCGCCAATGCCAAGGCGGGCAAGCCGGCGGCGATCTGGATGAAGATGAACTCGTTGGTCGATCCCGGCATCATCGACGCCCTCTATGATGCTTCGAGCGCCGGGGTGCCGATCGACCTGGTGGTGCGCGGCATTTGCTGTCTGCGGCCCGGGCTCCCGGGCTTGTCTGAGAACATTCGGGTAAAGTCGATCGTCGGCCGTTTCCTCGAGCACGGGCGCATCTACTGCTTCGGCGCCGGTAACGCGCTGCCGCACCCCAAGGCCGCGCTCTACATTTCCTCCGCCGACATGATGCCGCGCAACCTCGACCGCCGGGTGGAGGCGCTGTGCCCGATTCTCAATCCGACCGTGCACGAGCAGATTCTTGGCCAAATCATGGTCGCAAACTTCAAGGATAACGAGCAAAGTTGGGAGGTCTTGCCGGACGGCTCCTCCACGCGCATAAAGGCCGCGCCGGGCGAGGAACCGTTCAACGCCCACAAGTATTTCATGACCAATCCGAGCCTGTCGGGCCGTGGCAAATCGCTCAAGGAATCGTCGCCCCGTAGCCTTATACGTCGCCTCGTCGAAGGCGCGTAAAAGCGCGCCCGCCATCGTCCATTATCCCAAGGGCCGGCTCGAGCATGGGCCGCCGATCGCCGTCATCGACATCGGCTCGAACTCGGTGCGCTTGGTCGTCTACGAGGGACTGACGCGGGCGCCGACCCCGATCTTCAACGAGAAGGTCCTGGCCGGTCTCGGCCGCCAGGTGCAGACCACCGGCCTGTTGGCGCAAGACGCCATTGACACCGCGCTCGAGGCGCTCAGCCGATTCCGCGCTCTGTGCGACATTTTGCATGTGCGCAAGATCTGGGCGATCGCCACCGCGGCCTGCCGGGACGCCAGCAACGGAGCGGCCTTCATCGCGCAGGCCGAGCGCATCTGCCGCACCCCGATCACGATTCTCTCCGGCAAGCGCGAGGCCAGCCTCACCGCACTCGGCGTGATTTCCGGCATGCACAAGCCGGACGGCATCGTCGGCGACCTCGGCGGCGGCTCGCTCGAACTGGTCGACGTGCACGGCGCGCGCGTGCGCTCGGGCCTGACGCTGCCGCTCGGTGGGCTGGCGCTGCAGGACATCGCCGGCAAGTCTATCAAGAAGGCCGAGAAGTTCGTCGCCGAGACTTTCGCCGAGCTCGACATGCTGCGCGAAGGCGAGGGCCGCACCTTCTACGCGGTCGGCGGCACTTGGCGCGCGCTCGCCCGCCTGCACATGTGGCAGACCGGCTATCCGTTCCATGTCATGCACAACTATCGCATCGCCGCGCGCGAGGCGTTGGAATTCTCGCGGCTGGTGCACCGCGTCGACACCGAGACGTTGTCCAAGATCGAGGTGGTCAATGCCGCCCGCCGTCCGCTACTCGCTTACGCTGCGCTGGTGATGGAGCACTTGGTCGATGTGATCAAGCCGAGGCAGGTCGTCATCTCCGTGCTCGGCGTGCGCGAGGGCCTGCTCTATTCCCTGCTCAACGAGAAAGAGCGGGGGCGCGATCCGCTGATCCAGGCCGCCGCCGACCTCAACGTGTTGCGCTCGCGCTCGCCGCACCACGGCGAAGAACTGATTGCCTGGACCGACCGCTTCATGGCCTCGACCGGCATCGAGGAAACCGCCGACGAGCGCCGGCTGCGCCACGCCGCCTGCCTGCTCGGCGACATCGGCTGGCGCGCGCACCCCGACTACCGCGGCGAGCAGTCGATGAACATCGTCGCCAACGGCGCCTTCATTTCGGTCGACCATCCTGGCCGCGCCTATCTCGCGCTGGCGATTTATTACCGGCATGCCGGCTTGAGCGAGGAAGAGCTGTCGCCGCGCCTGCGCGAACTCGCCTCGACGCGCATGCTCGACCACGCGCGTGTGCTCGGCGCCGCCATGCGGGTCGCCTACATCCTCACCGCCGGGCAGAGCGGCGTGCTGCCGAAGACGCCGATGCAGGTGCGGCGCGGCAAGCTGGTGCTGAGCCTGCCGGGGCGGTTCGGCAAGCTCGCGCATGAGCGGCTCGCCAACCGGGTGCGCGCGCTGGCGCGGCTGATCGGGCGGGAAGGGGTAATTGAGGCGTAGGGCTACGGCCGCGCTATTTGCCAACGTGCCGCCTTTGGTCGCCGGTGTCGGGCGTGCCCCTTGGTTGGCCTGCCCGGCGCGGGCCGCAATTACGATTGTACCGACCGCATATGTACGAGCGGTCTGATTTCCGCTTGGGCGAAGCCCAATGGAGTTGTTGCGGATCGGCCTGGACGCAACTTATACTAGCTGTAACCCGTGTTGCAGCCAGGGGTGATAACATGCCGATAGGCTCTATGTCTTCACGCGCGTTGCTCGCTGCCGCGGCGGTCGCCGCCGCGAGTTTGCTGTGGGCGCCGGCCATGGCGCAGAACTTCGTCGCCAGCAATGACAAGCCGGTGCCCGGCCAGCCCGTCTGGAAGCCGAGCTTCAAATTTCCACACGCGCCGCCGCCGGCGAACGATCCGAAGCCGTGGCTCGCCATCGATCCGACGCAAAAACCGGCCGACTACGCCAACGCGGTGCTCGCCTATTTCATGGAAGGGCAGAACACCAAGACGTGGCGCGTGCAGGATAATCCCGTGCGCAAGTGGTATCACATGCCGTGGATGCACGCGGGCACGCTCGGCCGCGAGGTTATCCACGGGCTGACACGTGAACGCAATGCCTCGCCAGGCACGCTCGCGCCGACGCAAAAGAAATGTCCCGAGACCTGGTCGATCGGCTTCTTTAATCCCACGGCGGGCTATCAGCTCTGGAAGATTTGGAACGACGGCAACAGCAATCCGGACTTTTCTGCCGCGACAATGCCGGAAGGATCGGTGGTGGTAAAGCTGCTGTTTAGCCAGGCGGACCCCAAAGAGGTGCCCTACTTGAAGGGCTCGCCGACCTTCACCGCCAACGTCGCGACACCGGCCGGTGGTGACACCGGCTGCGTATCACTCGGCGAGACACGCCGCGCCAAGGGCACGGTACATCTCGTGCAGGTGGACTTCGCCGTGAAAGACAAGATGCACGCGCCGAAGACCAATTGGGTGTTCGGCACTTTTGCCTGGCGCCGCGAAGCGCCGGGCAATAATGCCTGGAAAAAGCTGGTGCCGGTTGGTGTGACCTGGGGGAGCGATCCGGAGCTGTCGGACGATCAGGCGGCAAGCGGGCAGAAGCCGGTGGAGAGCATCGTGCTCGACAAATTCCAATTTACCCGCGACTTCGGCCGTGGCGGTCGCATGAACGGGCCGCTGGACAATCCGATCTCTTCCTGCATGAGCTGCCACCAAACAGCGCAGATGCCGAATTCGGCAAATCTAACAGCCGGCAACAACGATAAATGGGACACGGCAAAGTGCTGGTTCCGCGATCTATCGTCGAGTGAGCCCTTCGGCGATCCGCCGACCGCGACGAGCTGCGGCAAGAACGCCGGCAAGCAATCACTCGATTTCTCGCTCCAGCTTCAGGTCGGATGGCGCAATTGGGCAATGGAGCACAAGCCAATGACGCCGGCACTTACGGCGAGGGCCGCCGGCGCTCCGAACGAGCCCAGCATACAGCCGATGATGATCGACAACCAGATAAGCCAGCCGATCATGCGCTAGCGGCGGCCTAGGTTTTGTCCACGGTCACCACGCGGCCGCGTTCAACCGCCAGCGCGAGCGTTCCGTGCTTGAGCGCGAGCGCCTTCTCGCCGAACAGTTCGCGCCGCCAGCCCTTCATGGCCGGCACGTCGGCTTGATCGTCGGCGGCGATGCGATCGAGATCGTCGACGGTAGCGATCACCTTGGCGGCGACGCCGTGCTGCTCGGCGGTCATGCGCAGCAGCACCTTGAGCAATTCGACGGTGGCGGCGCCCTTGGGCGCGGGCTTGAAGCGGTCGAGCTGCGGCAGCGTTTTCGGGTCGCGCGCCAGCCCGCGCTTGACCGCGTCGATGATCTCGCCGCCCCAGCGCGAGCGCTCGAAGCCCTTGGGCAGCGAGCGCAAATGTCCGAGCCGCTCGATGCTGGTCGGCGCCTGCACCGCGATGTCGCCGATCGCGTCATCCTTGAGCACGCGCGAGCGCGGCACGTCTCGCTCTTGCGCCTCGCGCTCGCGCCAGGCGGCGACCTCGATCAGCACGGCAAGCTCCTTCGGCTTGCGCACGCGGCTTTTCAGCCGTTCCCAGGCCCGGCCGGGCTCCATGCGGTAGGTGTCGGGCGAGGTCAGCACGTTCATCTCGGCCTCGACCCAGTTGGCGCGGCCTTGCCGATCGAGATCGGCGGCGAGCTTCTCGTAGACCGCGCGCAGATGGGTGACGTCGGAGAGCGCATAGGCGATCTGCGCGTCGGAGAGCGGCCGCCGCGTCCAGTCGGTGAAACGGTGCGATTTGTCGAGCATGTCGCCGGTGATGCGCTGCACCAGCTGGTCGTAGGAGATCGAATCGCCGTAGCCGAGCACCATGGCGGCGACCTGGGTATCGAAAATGGGGTGCGGGATCTTGTTGGCCATGTGCCAGACGATTTCGACGTCCTGACGGGCGGCATGAAAGACCTTGACCACCCTTTCGTCGGCCATCAGGGCGAAGAACGGTGACAGATCGATAGCGGGGGCGAGCGCATCGATCACCACGGCCTCGTCCGGGCCGGCCATCTGGGCGACGCAGAGCAGCGGGTAATAGGTGGTCTCGCGCAGGAACTCGGTGTCGATGGTGACGAAGGGGTGGCGCGCCATCTGCGCGCAGGCCCGCTCGAGTTCCCTGGTGGTGGTGATCGGCTCCATACGTCCGGGCAACCTAACCCGATCCGGCTTGTTCATGGCAACTCGAATCATTTACCGCGCACGCGCGGCATGTGGATGAACTCCCACGGCGAGGGCAGTGGGCCGATTGGGACCTCGATCAAGCAGGGTTCGCGCCGGGCGAAGGCTTCGCGCAGCGCGGCGCGCAATTCTTGCGGGTCGCGCGCGCGCCGGCCGGCGGCGCCGAAACTTTCGGCATATTTGACGAAATCCGGATTGCTCAGGTCGCAGGCGATCAGCCTGTTGCCGAAGCGCTCCTCTTGGATGCGGCGGACGTTGCCATAGGC
>Ga0335081_10016850_pt1 | contig 11837 bp, 11 predicted proteins | sample Lox_Sample_35_FD_206713 | JGI IMG/M metagenome (GOLD analysis project Ga0335081, IMG submission 206713) | Soil microbial communities from Loxahatchee National Wildlife Refuge, Florida, United States - Lox_Sample_3.5 | ecosystem: Environmental > Terrestrial > Soil > Wetlands | place: USA... | reverse complement strand
TGTACGGGCAATGGCGCTCGGACCTGAAAGCCGCGGGCCACGAGATGCCGTCCTTCGAACAGTTCTGGGCGAGCGAATCGCTGCAGATCCCGGTGCCCGACCCCGGCCAGGTGCTGCTGTCCGCGTTCCGGCGCGATCCCGGGCGGTTCGCGCTCAGCACCCCCAGCGGGAAGATCGAGATCTTCTCGGCGACCATCGACGGCTTCGGCTATCCCGACTGCCCCGGGCACCCGGTCTGGCTCGAGCCCGCGGAATGGCTCGGCGGCCACCCCCGCCGTTACCCGCTCCAGCTGGTGGCCAACCAGCCCCGCCGCCGGCTGCACAGCCAGCTCGACGTCGGCGCCTACAGCCAGGAAGGCAAAATCCGCGGACGCGAGCCGGTCGCGATGCACCCCCGCGACGCGGAAGCACGCGGCATCGCCGACCGCTCCTGCGTCCGCCTCTTCAACGACCGCGGCAGCTGCCTGGCCGGGGTCACGATCACCGAGGACGTTCGGCCCGGTGTCGTCCAGCTGTCCACCGGCGCCTGGTATGACCCCGACCCGCACGACCCGTCCTTCTGCCGCCACGGCAACCCGAACGTGCTCACCGCCGACCGGCCCAGCTCCTCGCTCTCCCAGGGCACCACCGGCCAGCTCGCCATGGTCGAGATCGAACCGTACCCGGCCACGCCGCCCGAGGTCTCGGTGCACCGCCCGCCGAGGACGGCGGAGCAGAGGGCGCCTTAGCCTGGGCCGCCCGGGTGCGTCGTTTCGCGGACGGGGCTTGCATGTCAGCGGTGGCGGTGCTAGGGCAGGAGTGTGGCCGTCCGCGCGGCGAACCCGAGCCTGCGTGAGGGAGGGGTGAGGTGACCTTTTCTGTTGAGGGCGACTACTTCGAGGTGTGCAACTGCGATGTCAGTTGCAACTGCGTGTGGCTGGGCGCCGCGACCAACGACAACTGCGACGTGCTGCTGGCGTGGCATGTCACCCGCGGCAGCAAGGACGGCGTGGACCGTTCCGCCGAGGGACAGGTGCCTGCCGTCGCGGGTAACCAGCTGGACGTCGTAGCGTCCGGGCTGTGCCGTGGGCTGGCTCAGGGTGGCGAACAGCCAGGAGGGCTGGCCCTGGTAGCCGGCCAGCGCCAGCGCGCCGGCCACCACCGCGGCCGCGACGGCGACGCGCGGCGAACGGGCTACGGACCGCGCCAGACCTCGCCCGCTGATCATCAGCGCCACCGCACCGACGACGATCACCGCCTCCAGGGCGGTGGCCAGGGTGTCGGGGAAACCGACGGGCAGCTTGATGCCGGCGTACTCGCCGATGGGGAGGCCGGCCGTTCTGGACACCACCCAGGTGACCACCGCCACCAGGTTGCCCGCGGCACCGAGCGCCAGCCACCACCGGGGAGCCCGGACCATGGCGACCGCGCCCCAGTAGAGTTGCGCCGCGCCGAGACCCACGAAGAACGCCAGGTTCTGGGTGCTGCCGCGCCCGACGGTCGCCGCCGCGGCGATGTTGATCGCGCCAGCGGCCACGCTGGCCAGCGCGATCCGGGGATCCTGGATTGCCGCAATCAGGCCAGGTAATAGATCAAGCCAGCTTCATTGATCAAATTGGCTTGATGTACCGTACAGGTGATGGACGAACCGACGTCCGGCCGGGACGCAGGTACGCCGGGGTTCTTGCAGCTGGCAGGGCACCCGGTGATGACAAGCCCGCACGAGATGGTGAACGTCCGCTACATGGTCGATGACGTCCAGGCGGCCGTCGACTTCTACACCGGCCACCTCGGCTTCGCGCTGCGGTTCAGCGCGGTGCCCGCGTTCGCCGACGTCAGCCGGGGTAACCTGCGGCGGCTGCTGGCCGGGCTGGCCAGCTCCGCGGGCCGGCCGATGCCCGACGGGCGCACGCCCGGGCCGGGCGGCTGGAACCGCATCCACTTCATCGTCGATGACATCGAGGCGGAGGTCGCCCGGCTGCGCGCCGAAGGGGTGAGTTTCCGCAACGAGATCCTCACCGGTCCCGGCGGTAAGCAGATCCTGGCCGAGGACCCCTCCGGCAACGTCGTCGAGCTGTTCCAGCCCGCCGCCCCGCGAGCCTAGACGCCGCGCGGTGAGCCCGCCCGAGGACACCGGTCATCCGGAGCCAGCCCCGCCGCCCGGCCCGGCGCCGGCGCGGGTGTCCCTGGCCACGGTGCTGCGGGAGTGGGGCCGGATCGGCTGCATCGGCTTCGGCGGCCCGCCCACCCACATCAAGCTGCTGCGCGAGCTATGCGTCGAGCGGAAAAAGTGGATGGACCCCCCGGAATTCGAAGACGCAATCGCGGCCTGCAACCTGCTCCCCGGCCCGGCGTCCACCCAGCTGGCGATCTTCTGCGCCTGGCGGCTCCGCGGTCGCCCCGGCGCGCTGGCCGGCGGGGCCGCGTTCATCGTGCCCGGGCTGGTCGTGATCCTGGCCCTGTCGGCGCTGTTCCTGGCCGGTTCCCCGCCGCTGTGGGTGCTCGGCGCCGGAGCCGGCGCCGGGGCGGCCGTCCCGGCGGTCGCCGTGCAGGCGGGCTGGTCGCTGCTCGGCCCGAGCTGGCGGGGACGCGTGCGCACGACGCGCTGGGTGGCCTACCTGCTGGCCGGAGCGGCTTCGGCCGCCACGATCGGGGAATGGCTGGCGCTGATCCTGGTGGCGTGCGGCGTGATCGAGTTGGCCACCGGGCGGCCGCGTCATCACCCGGCCGCCAGCCAGGGCGGCGGGCCGCGCGGCATCATCGCCCTGCCGGTGCTGGCGGGCGGCGCGATAACCGGCGGGGTGCTGCTGTCGGTGGCGTGGGTGGCTTTCAAGGTGGGTGCCCTGTCCTACGGCGGCGGCTTCGTGATCATCCCGCTGATGCAGTCGGACGCGGTGAACCACTATCACTGGATGACCGCGGCGCAGTTCCTCAACGCCGTCGCGCTCGGCCAGATCACCCCCGGCCCGGTCGTGCAGACCGTGGCGGTCGTCGGCTACGCCGCCGCCGGCCTGGCCGGGGGCATCTTGGCCTCGGTGGTCGCCTTCACGCCGTCGTTCAGCTTCGTGCTGCTCGGCGCGGGCCGCTTCGACCGCCTGCGCGGCGACCGCCGGGCCCGCGCCTTTCTCGGCGGGGCCGGGCCCGCCGCGATCGGGGCCATCCTCGGCTCGGCCGTCCCCCTGACCCGCGCGCTCATCCAGCCCTGGCAGTACGCCGTCCTCGGCGCCACCCTCATCCTCATGCTCGCGTTGCACCGCGGCGTCGTCTTCACCTTGGTCGCCGCGGGCGCTGCCGGGACGCTCATCGCCGTAGCCGGCGGGCCGCTGCCGCACTGAAGCCGACACCCGCGGGCCCCCGGCCTCAGCCCGGGGCCGCGCGATCGAGGAGCCATCGCGCCGGGCCCGTGAGCTACTCATCGCCTTCTCGCCGACGACCGACCTGGGGTCCCGCCAGCACCCGTACCGGCTTGCGGATCTCCTGGTAGCCGCCCTGTGGGGTCATCATGATCCGGCCGGTCTCGCGCCCGTGCCCGGCTTCGTCCCGGTCGCGCCGGGCCAGTCCGAGGCACATCCGCTCGGTGACCTCGAACGCCAGGACCGGGCCGGCCAGCACCGCCACCCGGAAGAACCAGGTGACCGCGAAGAGGGGAATGCTGAGGTGGTAGGCGATCTGGTCGTTGGCCGCCGCGGCCCACAGCAGCCCGTAGAACGTGATCCCGGCCGCGCCGATGCCGGTGCGGAGCGCGGCGTCGCGCGGCCGGTCCCCGGCCAGGTCGCGGGTGAGCCTGCGGTCGAGCAGCGGGTAGGCGGCCAGCAGGGTGAAGAAGGCGCCGGGCACCAGGATCCCCGGTACCAGCACCGCGAGGGTGAGCGGGTGACCGAAGACGCCGAACTCCCAGCCCGGCATGATCCGCAGCGCGCCGTCGAGGAAGCCCATGTACCAGCCGGGCACCGATCCGGCGCTGATGCTCCCCGCCTGGTTGGGCCCGAACAGCCAGACCGGGTTGACCTGCGCGAACGTACCGAGGAGCGCAAGGGTCGCGCAGGTGAACCAGAACATGACCACGGAAACGGGTCTGATCACCGGCCGGCCGCGCCGGCGCAGCAGCGCGAACAGCGCGATCATCACCGCCGGCAGCACCGCCACGTGCAGCCAGTACGCCCGCGCGATGATCACGTGCCCGGGGAAGTCCCCGCCGAAGATCCACAACATCAGGTGCGTGCCGATGACCGGGATCGACAGCGTGACCCCCTCGAGCACGCCCAGGCTCCCGCCGGATAGCAGATCGTCGGGGAGGATGGTGCCAGAGACGCCCGCGACCATGCCAAGCACCAGCAAACTCACCCAGATCAGCCAGTTCAGCCAGCGCGGCCTGCGGAACCCGCCGGTGAAGTACAGCCGCAGCAGGTGCGCGCACACCGCCGCGATGAACAGCAGCGCCGCCCAGTGGTGGATCTGCCGCATCAGCAGCCCGCCGCGCACGTCGAAGCTGATGTCCAGCGTCGACCGGTACGCCTGGCTCATCGGGACGCCGTCCAGCTTGCGGTACGAGCCGTGGTAACTGACCTGCGTCATGCTCGGCTTGTAATAGAACAGCAGGAAGACCCCGGTGATCGCGGTTATCACGAACGAATAGACCGCGACCTGCCCGAACAGCGACGACCACCGGTCCGCCCGGCTCCGCCGGTACAGCTTTTTCGCCAGGGCGCGCAATCGTATCCCCTTCCTCCTGCCCACGTGACGACGTGGCCCGGGGAAAGGTGACACGATCAGCGGCGGCCCGGCCTGTGATCCTCGACACGCCTAGCAGGCGTAGACGGCCGCGGTGGTGATGCAGGTGCGTCCACCCGTGGTCCGCCATTTCGGGACTCCCGGCGAGGGTTGCTCAAGCCGCCAGCCTTGGCGTTGCTTCATGCGATGGTGCCGGCGGCACAGCGACTTGCATCACGGTTGCCAGGTTGCGGGAAACCCGCAGTCACCTCTGCGGTAAACAGGTATTTAGACGTGCGGGAAACAGGTACTCTTGAGCGGGTGAGCGACCTGTATGTGCCCAGGATCGTCGACGGGCTGCTCGACGAGCTGCTCTTGTCCTTCCCGGCCATCTCGCTGGTGGGGCCTCGGGCAGCAGGGAAGACCACCACGGCGGTCCGGCGCGGCGGCACGGTGTTGCGAATGGACCGGCCGGAGGTTCGCCAGTCGGTAGCTGCCTCGCCCGACGCGATGCTCGCAGGGCTGCGCCCGCCGGTCATCCTGGACGAATGGCAGGAGGTACCGGAACTTCTCGGTGCCGTCAAGCGCTCAGTGGATGAGGATCCTTCCCCCGGCCGCTACATCCTGACCGGTTCCGTCCGCGCGGAACTGGAGAACCAGGTCTGGCCAGGCACTGGCCGCCTTCTACAGGTCCCCATGTACGGGATGTCGGTCCGCGAGGTCCGAGGACGTGCCAGCCTGACGCTGTTCATCGACCGGGTCATAGACGGCGGGCCGGATACGGTCATTGCACCAGACGACGCACTCAGCGTGCGTGACTACCTGGATCTGATGCTCGCTGGGAGCTTCCCCGAGCCGTCGCTGCGGATACCGGCGGCCGCCCGGCGGCGGTGGTTCGCCGGCTACGTCGAGCAAATGATCACTCGCGACGTGCCCGCGGTGGCTCCCCGCCGGGACCCGGAATTGGTCCGCCGTTATCTATCCGTCCTGGCGGTGAACACCGCTGGCATCGCGGCCGAGTCAACGCTGTGGTCCGCTGCCGGGATCAACGCCAGGACCGCCCAGGCCTACCAGGCGCTCTTTCAGCGGATGTTCGTCCTGGACCTGGTCCCCGCATGGTTCTCCAACCGGATCAAGAGGCTCGTCAAAGCCCCCAGGCGCTACCTGGTCGACCCGGCCCTCGTCACGGCCGTACTCGGACTCGGCAGGGACGCCATCCTGTACGGCCCCGACATGCTGGGCCGCCTCCTCGACACATTCGTCGCCGCGCAGTTGCGCGCGGAACTCGCCGCAAGCAGCAATGACCCGCGCCTGTACCACCTGCGCGAGGAGCAAGGACGCAGAGAGGTGGATCTGCTTATCGAGACAGCCAGCGGGCAGCTGATTGGCATCGAGGTCAAGGCCGCCGCCACCGTCACGGCCTATGACGCACGCCACCTGGCCTGGCTCCGCGACCAGACCGGCGACGCGTTCGCCGCCGGCATCGTCCTGCACACCGGCCCGCATGCCTTCCCTCTCAGCGACCGAATCGTCGCCGCACCTGTATCTACACTCTGGTCATAGCCAGAAGAGCCTTCTCGCGCCTTGGCTCAGGTACGACTCAGCTCGAGGGCCTACCGGCTGGCTGGTCGGCGTGGTAGCTCAGCAGGTCGCCTGGCTCCGGTCAGGATCGGGATCGGCAGGTGCAGCGGCACCAGGATCAGGTTCGGGAATGGGCTGGTGATCGTGGCCATGACCGTCAGCAGCGTATCGATCGCGATCAGGTGGACGACGGCCGCGATCGTGCTGCCGATGATGACGAACCAGCCGAGCCGTCGCATGGCGGTCGCGACGCGCGCCGTGAACGGCCCGTTCCGGCGTGCGGTCACGATTATCCGCCAGAGCAGCCCCTCGTCAAGTGATCACGCGCTCGATGACCGTGCGACGGGCATCGTTATCGCCGCCGCGGGGATAGCCAGCGACGGCCAGGGGAGTTACGCTTCGCTGCATCGCGCTGTGGGGAGGCGTCGTGATGGCAGGGCCTGGAGATGTAACGGCAGCCGCGGATGGCCGGGACCGCGGCGGCCTCCGCGCGTCGCACGCCGACCGCGAGCTGGTGATCGGCACCCTCAAGGCCGCGTACGTGCACGGCCGGCTGACCGAGGACGAGCTCGGCGCGCGAGCGGGACAGGTATACCGGTCGCTGACGTACGCCGAACTGGCCAAGGTCACCGCCGAGGTCACCGCCGACATCCCCGCCGAGCTCACTCCGGCCAGGCCCGCGCGCGACCCGTGGCGGGCGACGAAGATAGCCTGGCGGATCGAGTACGCGATATTGCTGCCCGGCATCGTTTCGCTCATCCTCGTCCCCGGTGGTCCCCGCACCTCCGTGGCAACCGCGGTCGTCTTGACCGTGGTGGTCTATCTCCTGTTCTGGATTCTCGGCGCGTCCATGATCTTCGGCTCGCGGCCCGGCAAGCGCTCCGGCGGGCCGTCATGATGAGGCCGGGAGAGGAGATTGTGGCCAACGGCCGCCTCCTGCCGGTAACGTACGCCGACCGCGAACGGGTGATCCGCACCCTCAAGGCTGCGCTGGCGCAAGGCCGGCTGACCGAGGCCGAACACGACGAGCGGACGGCCCAGGCGTCCGCCTCGCGGTCCCGCGCCGAGCTCGCCGCGCTTACCGCCGACCTCCCGGACGGCCTGACCGCCCTGCCGCCGACGGCCAGGGACGTCCGGATAGGGATCGGCATGATCATCGCCGCGGCCGGCCTGCTCGCGGCCGTCCTGCTGACGAACCCCGACAACATCCTGGCGTTCCTGGCCGCTCTTGGCGCCATCGCCACCCTGATCCTGGTCCCGCCCATAACCGTGGGCCTGATCATCGACGTACGGCACCAGAAACGGTCGGGCGGGCAGCTACCGTCGGGGCCAACCCCCCGCGCAGGCGGGTGATCACCGGGGCGGATCGGGTGGCTCGGGCGGCCGGGACGGCGAGGCGGGCCGCGAGGTCTGGTCACGGGTCGTGTTCAGGAACCGCTCGGCCCGGCTCAGCATCTCCTCGGCCCGTTCCCTGAACTGATCGAGCCGCTGGAAGACCTGGCCGACCCGGTCCGGCATCCAGTCGGCTGGCCCGGACCACTCCGGCGGCCCGGACGACTCCGGCGGTCCGGGAGGCTCCGGCGGTCCGGGCGGGTCCGGCGGCCCGGGCGGCTCCGGCGGGCCCGAGGGCACGGGCCCGCGGCGCGAATGCACCCGCCGGCCCCGGTGCCGCGGCCACCCGCCGGACTCCTCCTCGCCTGCGCCGTCCCCGGCCTCGCTGGCGGAGTCTTCCGCCTGGCAGGCGAGTTCCTCGGCGTGGTCGGCTTCCTCGCTGGCCCGTTCGGCGGCTTCCTGCGCCTGGCCGGCCTCCTCCTGTGCCCGGTCGAGGCGGCGCTGCGCGTCTGCAGCCGCGGCCCGGGCCTGCGTGGCCACCTCGCGCGCCCGCGCCTGCTCATCGGCGTCGGCCCAGCCCCCGGTCAGGTCGGCGGCCTCGGCGGCCATGTCGGCGGCGGCGTCCGCCATCGAGGCGGCTTCCTCGGCCCGTTCGGCCCTCTGGAGAGCCTGATCGGCCGCCTCCTGCGCCTCGTCGGCCCGCCGTCGCGCCCGGTCGGCGAGGTCCCGCGCCTGCTCCAGGTACGACGGGCCGCCCACCTCGTCGGCGGCGCCCGGCGCGCCCGCCGCCTCGTCCTGCACCGCGTGCCTGGCCACGCTGTACGGTTCGCCGGTTTCGGCCATCCGCTGACGGGTGGCGGTCTTCCGCGCCTTGTCCTGCGTCATGATCATTTCTTCCCGGCGGGTCGGCCCGCGTCTGCCCGCCATGGGTGAATGGCATGACGGCGAAGCCCGCCACCGGACGTGGCATGGCGAGACAAGCCCGCGAGTCGAAGACCCTTGTCCTCGTCGCCAGCCCCGGCGCGGGCCGTGGCTGGCTCGGAAGCGGGCAGGCGGTGCGCTGCCACTGAAACGGAGCGTACCCAGGCCCGGCCGCCGGCGGCAATGGGGAAAACCCCCGGACCGCTAACCCGCGGGCACCAGCCGGCTCAGGCCCGAGATCATCGCCATTTCAGGTCGGCGTAGACCCGCTGGTGCTCGGCCGCGCACCGGTCCCAGGTGAAGCGGGCGCACACCTGGTATCCGGCCGCGCGGAGCCGGCCGGCCAGCGTGCTGTCGCCGAGGACCGCGGCGAGCGCCGTGGCCAGCGCGGCCGCGTCGTCCACCGGCACCATCAGGGCGTCCTGTCCCGGCCGCAGGTACTCACGGAAGACGGGCAGGTCGGAGGCGACCACCGGCAGCCCCGCGCTCATCGCCTCCAGCACGGCCAGGCCCCAGCCCTCCTTGGTGGAGGGGAAGGCGAGCACGTCGGCTGCGGCGTACCAGCCGGGCAGTTCGGCGTCCGGGACCGTGCCGAGCAGCACCACGTCGTCGCCGAGCCGCAGCCCGAGCCCGGGCAGCGAGGCCAGCACGCGGTCCCGGTACTCCCGGTAGTCCTGGAACGAGTGGCCGCCCACCACCGCCAGCACCGGGCGGCCGCCCGGACAGCCCCCCGGACGACTCAGCGCCGCGACCGCCGCCATGAGCGTGTCGCTGCCCTTGCGCGGCTCGATCCCGCCCACGGCCAGGATCAGCGGCCGCCCGGCCGCGCCGCCCTCGCCTCCCGCCCCGGCCCGCTGCCGCAGCACGGCGGCCAGATCAGGATCGGCCGAACGGAACCTGGCCACATCCACACCGTTATGCACCACGTCCGCGCTGGTACCGTAGTCCTCCGCGAGGATCTCCCGCCACCGCTCGCTGACCACCAGGATCCGGTCCGGCTCCAGGATGGCCTGGCGCTGGCAGTCGATGAGCGACGGGCTGGTGAAGTCGTCCACGTGGTGGACGGTCCTGACCACGACCGGCGGAGGGCCGGCCGCGGCGTCCCTGACCCGGGCGGCGGCCCGGGCCGAGATGCAGTCCTGGGTGTGCAGGATAGGAAGGCCGCCCACGAGGTCGCCGAGCCCGGCGGCCAGCGCGTCCACGTTGGCGAAGACCCGCTCCTCCAGCGTCGGCAGGCTGGGCGGGGCCTCGATGATGGTGAACGGCGCCGCGACCGGCCGGAAGAAGCCGGCCGCGGGGTCGCCGAGCGCGATCACCCGGACCGGGTACCCGGCCGCGTGCAGCGCCTCGGCCAGCGCCAGCGTGTGCACCACGCCGCCGCGCGGCTTGACCGAGTAGGTCACCAGCCCGACCGGCGGCAGCGTCCCGGCCGTCCCGGCCGTCATGGCCGCACCGCGATCGCGGCCGCGGTCCTGGCCGCCTGCGCCGCGCTCTCGGTGACGATCGCGCCCGCCTCGGCCAGTTTGGCCCGCTGCCGGTCGAGTCCCTGCTGGTCGGCGCGCGCGCCGAGCACGTAGCAGACCACCGCCGCCCCGGCGGCCACGATCTCGGCGCAGGTCCCGGCGATCTCCCCGGCCGGATCGGGGTGCGAGCCGTAGCCGAGCACGACATCAAGCAGCACCGCCGCGACGTCGGCGCCGAAGGCCTGCTCCCGCAGGATCTCCCGCCGGGCGGCCGGATCGATCATCGGGTGCGGCCGGCCCTTGGTGTACTCCTCCTCGCCGAGGTCCAGGCACACGTGCGCCCCGTCCGGCGCCGGCAGGCCCAGCCCCGAACGCAACGGGATGTTCGAATACACCGGCCCGAGCGCCTCGCAGAGGATGACCTGGGCCTCGTAGCACAGCGTGCCCCCGGTGAAGAAGCCGCGCACCGCGGTGCGGCCGGCCCCCACCCGGGCGATCGCGGCCTCGGCTTCGGGACCCGGGCTCCCGGTGAGATCGGGGGCGGGCCGGCCGAGGATCTCCGCGACCCGGAGCGCGCCGCCCTCGAGCGTGGCGGCCAGCGACGCGCCCGCCAGCCTCCCGTCCGGCGCCGACATGCCGAGGCAGGCCGCGACCACCGGGGTGCCCCGGCTCGCGCCGATCACCGTCCGGGCCACGTCCTCGTCCGGTGGCTTGGAGACCAGCAGGATGACCTCGGTCCGGGGATCGGCGTCGAGGGCGCGGACGGCGTCGCGTGCCATCAGCCCGCCCACCTGGGCCGAAAGGTCCCGGCCGCCGACGCCGACCACCTGGGACACGCCGATGCCCCACCGGTCCAGCAGCGTCATGACCTCCTGCGCGCCGGTACCCGCGGCGGCGACCACGCCCACCGGCCCGGTGCCGACCGCGTTGGCGAAGCCAAGCCCGACGCCGCCGAGCATGGCCGTGCCCGCGCCCGGGCCCATCACCAGCCGGCCAAGCCCGCTGGCCCGGCGCTTCAGCGCCACCTCGTCGGCCACCGGCACGTTGTCGCTGAACAGCAGCACGTGCAGCCCGGCGGTCAGGGCGGAGTGAGCGGCGAGCGCGGCGTACTGGCCGGGCACCGATACCACCGCCACGTTCGCCGCCGGCAGCCGCCGGGCCGCCTCGCTGATCGTCCGCGGGTCCGGCTCGGCCCTGCCCTGGCCGCCGGGCCGGGCCGCCCCGCCGTCCCGGTCGGGTCCGGCCTCGGCGAACAGCAGCGCCCGGCCCCGGTCCAGGGCCTGGCTGGCGGCCGGATCCTCGGCCGCCTCCACCGCCAGCACCAGCGCGTTGGCGTCGGCGTCGGCCAGGCTGTCCGGCGGGAAGCCGCGCCCTACGAGGTCGTCCACCACGCCCGGCGTGGCCATCGCCGCGCTGGCCCAGCTCACGTCCTCGCTGTCTTGCATGGCCCTGGTGGCGCCGAGCAGCAGCAGGGAGTCCCGGTACGCGCCGGGGAAGGCCAGGATCCGGCTGACCGTCACCGCGCCTGCCCGCTCTGCGAAGCCGCCCGCTCGATGCGGGTGCCGGCCGTCTCGCCATGACCGGCCAGCGTCGCCGCCAGCAGGGCGGGCGAGGTGATCACCGAGAGCTCGCCCCCGCCGTCGAGGAAGCGCAGCGCCGCCTCGATCTTGGGACCCATGCTCCCCGGCGGGAACTGGCCCTCGGCCAGGTACCTGGCCGCCTGGTCGGCCGAGATCCGGCTCAGGCTCGACTGGCTGGGCGTGCCGTAGTCGAGCATCACCCGGTCCACCGCGGTGACCAGGAGCAGGGCCTGGGCGCCGAGCTGCCGGGCGATGAGGCAGGCGGCCCGGT
>Ga0335081_10016846_pt1 | contig 11839 bp, 8 predicted proteins | sample Lox_Sample_35_FD_206713 | JGI IMG/M metagenome (GOLD analysis project Ga0335081, IMG submission 206713) | Soil microbial communities from Loxahatchee National Wildlife Refuge, Florida, United States - Lox_Sample_3.5 | ecosystem: Environmental > Terrestrial > Soil > Wetlands | place: USA: Florida... | reverse complement strand
AATAGCCATAGCAGATTATTGTGATCGTTTGCAAACCGAAGGACGAAAGTGCTTCACCCATTGCTGTGCCTATTCATGGGTATGTTTTGAATGCAGACGCCGAAGGTGATTAATCCAGTCATATACATAAACGTAACGCGTAAGGGGAATACAGCGAGAAGTAACACAGCCGGCCAGAGTGCCTGCAATCGTGCTTCATAACGTCTTTTAGGAGCATGTTTCCTCGCATCTCTCAAAACCCAATCTGAGAATCCACTGCGCTCAAAAGTTCATCTCAAAGAGCCAGTCAAATTGGGAATTTTCGGATTTTCACCAGATCGCCCCGGAGTCGAAGAGGCGGTTCATCAAGGATGGCGTCCCGCCGGGCCATCCACCCATTCTTCAAGCTCCGAATCGCCTACCAGCCCTTCCTCTCCACCTCAAAAACTCAATATTTGACCTCACTCCTTGCCGCAAACCTCCCCCACTACGATTGGCTGCACGTCGGAAACACTTCGCTCCACCTCCCTTCCGACGCGGATATTGTCCTTCTCTCCCGCGGCGGAAAACCCTTTGCCCCTCGTGCAGAACCTCTCACCGCCGAAACGATCCGAGATCAACCCCTTCGAACACGGGACTGGGAGGATTCGGCAAACGAATACAAGGAGCTTGTGAAGACCTGGAGACCGTATGGGAGGAGATTGGAATCGTTGATTAAGATATTACGGTCCCGCTTTCCAAAGCATGTCATTTTCAGTCAGAATTTTGAGGAGTATCTCAAGGGTGTTCCGAAGTCAGAGATTCCGGGAGAGGATCGAAGCCAGCTAAGGAAGATATGGACGAGATATATCAAGTTAAAGCGGGCAACAGAACCTCTCAAAACATTTCTGGAGAAGACTAGGGCGCTTGAAAAAGCTCATGCACACAAGTACTTTGAACCAGCGGCCTTACGAGCACGAGAATACGTCATTGAAGATCTTCGAGACAGACTAGACCTCCTCCGCTTTGAACTCGAAAAGCGGTTCATGGGCATGGCGAACGTTTTAATCCGCGACTTGTCGGATCCAAAGCCGGCGAGGCCGTGGGTACTGGTTCCCGAGGACCCTATTTCAGCATGGGGAACGGAGGCATTTCCTGCTCAAATTCAGCGGTTATTGTTGTTTGCCGAAAAACGGTTTCTCGGAGATTTGATTAAGGAGAGGGAGATTGAGTCGGGGGAACGGCGGTTTAAGAAGGCTGCTGCGGTGCTGAGCGAAGTAATTGCGGAAACTCCTTTAGAGGCTGTTTTCTTGTATTCGGATGGGAGTGAGGACGAGTGCAAGGAGCTTGAGGAGAAATATGGAGCTGAGGCGCTTGAAAGGGCGGTGAGTTTTATCCAGGAGTTAGAGGAGGAATTTGGACTTGAGGAGGTGATTGACTATATAAATGAGACGAGGGGGGACGAGATTGACGAGGAAGGAGAAATAATTGATGACGACGCTGAGGACGCATCTCCGTCGGGTCCACTAACAGGAGATGAACACGAGCTGCTGTTGCCCGTAAGCGTAACGGATACCGGCAAGAACTTTAAAATCCCCTATACGACGGAGGATAAAGCGATCTATTCAATGTCGGACGTGGAGCTTGTAAAAGGAGGGGCATGGCGGGTTGCAGATTGAAAAGGCTTCAAAAATAGAATTTCCCTCTCGATACGATAGAAGCAAATAAGCACCTCATTCAAGAATTCTTTTTTTAACAAGCTTTGCGATATCCCAACAATGCAAGTTTCTCCTCGTTATCAATGGTGAAGCGCTAAGTCCAACTCTCAACCAACTGTTCGCGTTTGAAGTCCAGCCTCAAAGACTCGCCTTAATTTGGGGCTTCTTGTCGAAGTACACTTTCTAAAAGCTCGTCAGCAAAATGTCCCTGGTAAGAGAGTGGAACTTTTTCGTACCATCTCATTCTGTCCTTTGACAAAGCCACACTTCTCATAAAAAGCGACATTATGATCCGCACAAACCAACGTCGTCTTGTAACACCCCACCCGCTCACTAATATCCATCAACGTATGGATAATCTTAATCCCCAATTTCTTCCCCTGTTCCGACTTCGCCACGGCGATATCCTCGATATGTCCAGCCAATGCACAAGAATGGATAAATTTGGCTTCGATGAGGAGGGAGCCTACGCCGACGATGCGCCCAGATTCGTTTTCAATGACGATGATAAAGTAGGAATCGTTGCGACGACGGAGCCATTCGAAACGTTCGAGGAATTTGGCTTTCGAGATTTCGCCGACGGTTGTGAGGACGGCGAGGACGTCGAGGACACCGCGGTCGTGATCGCCTGATTGGAGTGGACGAAGGGTGTAGCCCGCGGGTAACGTCGCCGCAATGTCTTTTGAAATCAAGTCTTGTGAGAAAAGAGAAAGTTCCATGTCTTGTAAATGAATGGATTAAACAGTAAAGATCCAAAGCAAAAGCGGATTGAGCGAGACTTGGAGAGAAATGGAACAGGAAGTTGCTGCTGAAGGTTTATTGACCGGGTCAAGGACGGGCGATATTTATGCTCCGGCACCGGCTGGAAAGGCGACCTATTGAGGAAAAGGGGGGCTGCGGCTGAGGCGGAGCCGCGTTCGTGAAACATGTTAATTTTAGCTGCGAACCAATGACGGGGCAGCCTTTAATCACGGCGAGAGCAGAGCCACCTTACTAAAGCGGCCATTGCGTTCCTGAGGAGGAGGACAAAGATAGAAGAGCACAAGGATAGGGAAAACAGAAGTTGACTTGCATCAAACGAGCCGGTAGATAAATCTAGAATGCCGATCTAATCGTCACCCAAGCCAATTCTAGATATGGTTCATGCTTACAGACCGATACCGTACATCCTCATCGCATTCTGGGTCGTAACATCCAACACCCTCTCCACCTCAACCCCCTTAATCTCTGCAATCCAAGCCGCCGTAAACGGAATCATTCCACTCCAACAAACATTTATCCGGGTACTCTTCCCTCCCTCCGCCTTGATACCTTTGTGAACATTATTCGGGGTCATGTACGGGGAGTCTGTTTCCAAGAGGAGACGTTCGAGCGGTGTGGCTTTTACGACTTCGGTGGTGTTTTGGTTGGACGCGTAGGTTATCACGCCGGTGATACCAATGTAGGAGTTGGGAAAGTGGGAGAGGATGGAGGCGGCGAGAGAGGGCGAGTCGGTGAAGCAGTGGACATGGAGGTGTGTTGAGGGGGGGACGTGTTCTTTGAGGATGCGGAGAATGTCATCATCTGCTTCTCTTGTGTGGACTAACGTAAGAGGGTCAGATTAAGCCAAGCCTCAAGCTGAAAAGAGAGAAGACTGGGATGGACATACTGACGATGTTTTTGTTCAATGCGACAGCGTGCTTGATTTGTCGAATAAGAACGCTTCGTTGAATATCCTGCGGAGAATGATTATAATGATAATCCAACCCCATCTCACCCCACGCAACACATTTTCTACCTCGTCAGCCCCACCGATAATAGGAATCAGATCGAGGGTTTCGTGTGTGTTTTTTGGGGGGCGTATACGGATGCTTCATAGCCTCAAGAATAACCTTCTCAGATTCATCTGTATATTCCTTCGCATGATGCGGATGACATCCTACAGCAAAACAATACTTCAATGGCAAATCCTCCTGATCCGCCAAGTCCTTCCATCCCGGAAACGGGGGCTCGCAAAATACATCTACGATAGACGCGCATTCCGCAGGGAAGAATTCATTGATGAACGCGGGGATATCAGGGATTTGGGGATCTGTTCCCTTGGCTCTGTTTTGATACATTTCGACTGTCATGTAGGTATGGCAGTGTGTCTATAAAAGAAAAGGTTAGGTTTGATGAGAGCGGACTTCAGAAAGTACATCGACGTATGCGTGGCCGTTTGCGAGTTTCGAGGAGGCCAGTTTGAGCAGTTGGTACGTTGGAAGCGAGGATTTCTTTTTGGGTGCCGGGGAATTGCTGTTATTCTGTGCAGGATTGTTGGGTGGTTTATTTTTGGGTTTTTGGGTCCTGTTGCCATCGAATTGCGGTGGTTGTGCTTGCCCTGATGGAGCAGCTGGCGTGGCGGCCGTGTTGGCGTCTTCGTGTCCTTGACACATGGTGTGCAGCAATCTACGTGTGATTCGAGAACGAGAAGGATGTGTCTGGCAGTTGAGAAGCAGAAAGGACGGAAAAGATGGATTTGGGGTGCAGCTTCGCAAGATGAAATTGTTCAATGCGGGAAAGGCGATGATCCGCATCCAGGCGAGAATTCAGTGACTCGCGTGATGTTCCAATTTTGGCCGCATTCTACGTGCCGTTTCGATTGTGACTGGAGAGTTTCTTGATCCCCCCACGTCCCCGTTTCGCCTTCATCCAAGCATCACCTCGTTGAGGATTCATCAAAGGTACCCCTTCTTCTGCCCATCCCTGCTGCCAAACCCGTGCGATCCCGCCTCCTTGTCATTCTCGATGCATTCTGCTGTTGAGGCGGTTGAGAAGCCCTCATTGAGCCGATGGATGCATCGATGAAATTTTCTCACCCACTTTTTCTCAAAATCCGCATTGTGTCCTAAACTGACCTCCCCCGCGTAGATGAAAGTAGAACTCGACTCATTTTCCAGCGGCAAGGTCTACCCTGGCCGTGGCCGTTTGTTTGTCCGTGGCGACAGCAAAGTCTTCCGTTTCAACACATCCAAATCCGAATCGCTGTTCCTCCAACGCAAGAATCCGCGGAAAATCTCCTGGACAGTCTTGTATCGGCGTATGCATAAAAAGGGGATTACGGAGGAGGTTGCGAAGAAACGCACGCGACGTACCGTGAAACATCAACGTGCTATTGTTGGGGCGAGTTTGGATGTCATTAAGGAGAGGAGGAGTATTAGGCCTGAGGCGCGTCAAGCGGCTAGGCAGGAGGCTATCAAGTTGGGGAAGGAGAAAAGGAAGAATGATGAAGCTAAGAAGAAGGCTGAGAAGGCTAAGGTACTCTTCTTACCCCCTTGGTTCTTTGATGCTTTGTCTGTTTTATTTTGGGTGGTTACTGACTTCGATAGATTGCTGCTTCAAGTGCTAGAGGTCAGGCTACGAAAATCTCTAAGCAACAGGCTAAAGGTGTTCGTCCTACGCCTGTTGCAAAGTCGCGATAGATTGGTTCATTCGTCTCTTGTCGTATAATGCATGAGTATGTATAGACGTAGGAATACATGTCTTCATCTCAGCGCCCTACGGAAATCTTGCTCTGTCCTCACGTCGAATCAAGTTCGTTCAACGGATCGGCCAAACCATCATAGATGGACCAATTGCTGACGCTCAATTGGACCTTGGCATGGGTAATCCATTAATCCACTACGCAATACAACAATATAAAGCCAGATATAGATAACTCCCAATTCCTGTGATCTTTTCTCAAAGCAATCACAGTATACTTAAAATTCCTGCTTAGGACCGCGATTCTGGCAAAGGCACTTGCGACTCGTGAACGGCGAGCATCGAGAGCTCGAGCGTAGTCGATGTCATTGTCAAGCCTGGGTCGTCGCCGGGATTAGTTAGTGTTTCTCCTTCCTTCGTCACAGTATGGAGGTATCATTTGGCGTGACGAGTCGAGAGTCAGGTGTGAGAGTAGTCGAGATACAATACGGATTTCGACGGAACAGAACTTCGCAAACGGATTACGAAGGAGCTGGAGGTTGAGCTAGAATCGCAAAAAAGACATGCAGTAGACATAACCCTGAATATGGATTTGAGATGTGATAGTGATAAATATATCGTATCCATTCTTTGTTTTCTCATATTAGTGTGCCACGGAGTATCTTAAGGTTCTGTGGGAAGCCCTTGGTATGCGAATCTGACTCGCAATTGTAAGTGCGAACATGCGAAAGTTGTATACATATGGATGCCGTTGCTGACTTGCCCTTTGAGACCGCTGAACGTTAACAAGCCGCCGGCATTGGTATGTTGCGCCGTGACTTTTATAATCTGTGATCACTTTATGTCAGTGAGACAGGGAATTGCTTGAATTTGCAAGATCCGGTCCCCTTCCGTCCTGCTTACTGGACTCTCTCCTTTGAAATAGCTGTAAATACCTCAGGCACTATTCACATAGACTTATCGAATCTCGGAACATCAACGACCATATATGCGGTTATGTGGAGTCGTTCCTGCTCGTCCATACCAGAACTACGCATATAGCACTAATCTTCAACAACTGGCACGGTTTAGCATAATAAATTACCATTTTGATATGTCTATCGTAAAGTCCATCATGCAATATACCACGCCCAATATTTTCGTCGCACCATAAGTTAGTTATACATTACAATTCGCTCTCCGACTATTGTCCCCAAACAATCTCACCCATTCGTAGCCGATAAATTCGCAGACATCACCATACTATCATCCAAAGACGTGGCCTCCGTATCACTCTCATTATCCGAATCCCCCTCTCTCCGTACCCTCCACCTCGAACTCGCCGCCTTCTCCCCAACCAAATACCTCAAACAGCTTTCAACACAAGGTCTCCCCTTCCGCGCATACAGCGCGCCTATCCGCCCCAAAAACTTTTCCATCTCGGCCCGACGTTCGGCGCCCACGCCCGAGGTTTCTTCCAACTCGAATAGCGGGGGACAGGATTCGGGATACGCCTCCGGAAACACCAAGCGTAGACGAACGAATGCCGTGTCGTCATCGGCCCCCCACGGTCCCGACAGGGAGATGGTGCATTTCCGCTCAGCGATATTGACAAATTCAAATTCTACGTCGGGAAATTTCTGCGAGACCTGGACGAGTTCACTGCCCAGGTTTTCTGCACCCCATAACGGTGATGGCGATGGGGCAAGGTCGCCATTCGTTGGAGGAGACTGGGGTTCAATTTGGACGCCCTTCATCCAATCTGAGGCCGATTTCTTGCCTTCTTCTTCCTTTTGATGGGGCGCGCGTTTCGAGATGGCGGATGTCATGTACCCCATTCCCATGGCCTTGCGTTTCCAATATGCGGTCCGTGTAGCGTGATTTGCAGTAAACGTTGCAAGCGGCGGATTGAGCGCCGACAACCGTTCAAGTTCCCGATTTGCCGCAGGTTCCCGACGGAAAGTCTTGTATTCTGCGCCCTTGCGAGTCAAGCGAAAACGAGTGGGTTTATCTTTATCGTGGCCTAACGCTGCCAAGGTTTCCTCTTTGATAGGCCAGAGCTTTACTTGGTGATCTTCGGAATAGGTTACGAGTTGGAATTGTCGGGAGTCATTGCCGTGGTCGTCTTCGGGGCCTTTGCAGCGCCAGAGGAATTCTTGGACGAGGGATTTATGGCCTGCGAATGTGGCGACGGGTGGGGAGGGTTCGTCCCCTTGCGCGCGACGATCCCATAGGTACAACGTCGTATCACCCCGTTTGGCCATCGTCATGAGGCCCCATCCAAAAGGTGTATGTCTCGCTCTCCACACCGGGGTATTCGTCCGGAAAATCCGCTCTGGCTCATCACCCCTCGCATAATCCCAAAATTTCACCGTCTTGTCGAGGGAACAAGTTACCACCCCCGTTCGCCGAGTACGATTCCAGTCCAAGCCCCGAATGCTGCGTTCATGCGCTATAAAGGATTTCAGTGGACGAACACCCTTTCTCCGGTCCCAGATGTGCAGGGTCCTATCGTGTGTTGAGGCGAGGATATTTTCGTCTACGCGGTTCCATTTTACTTGGAGGGCTCCTGCGTCCCAGTCTCGGAAGGAGACGACGGGGTGTTGCGGGTTTCGCATATCCCAGCAGTGAACGTAGCCGTCTAACGCACAAGTGGCCAGTGTCTCGGGACTTGTAGCGCCCCAGTTTACATCGGTTATAGCGCGGGTGTGGCCGTTTAGGACGAAGTCGATTGCGTTTTTGGAGGGGAGATTCAAGTTCCATACAAGGGCTTTCAGATTTGACTACCTCTTGTCAATAATTGCAAGTGGGAGGGGGGGGGCGGAACAGTGCTGACGACCCAGAAATCTTTGGTGGCCCAGGGAGACCACTGGACGTCTGCGGCGTCCCAGCTCGTTGTGTTACGGAGGTAGCGGGGATTGTCATATGGATTATCGAGATCAACGACAAAGAGCCCTCGACGACTAGGATGTCAGCATCCGGTTGCGGGGGATGTGTGTGGGGGTCGTCGGTCAGGGGGTCCGGCAAGGAGACTTACGATGCTAGCACAATGTCTCGGCCGCAGGGAGAAATTGACCTGGCTGTCAGCGCGAGGCAAGCGGCGAGGGAGATGACATTCCGCTGACTGTTTTGTCGACGTCAAATGTTATGTGTCGCCCAAACGTCTGTGATGTCTCCATGGTGACGTGTGGGGGATTGATGACGGGGCCGGCGAGGCGTGGGGGGAATTTTGGATTTAAAACTATTTTCCGGTGGGGGGACGGCGTTTATCGTGGAATATCAATCATAGTCCAATCCAGGGGTAAGGTCATGGAATATAGTTGAGTAAGGATGGGAGAGAATGAAAGGAGAGGATCGCGGAGGTTGGAGAGAAGAGAAAGTGAAACAGAAGGACGGGAGCGGGAAGGCCCCGGCGTGCGGCAAGGCTGCAAAAGTTTAAAATCCCCACACTCCTGGCTGTCTCACCACACGCACCCCTAACCCTCTTCACGCTCAAAAATACACCGAGCTATCTATCCATGACAATTGGACGCACGCCGTGCGCATCACCACCCCGTCCTTCCCGTTAACCCGCGCACCCCTCCCCTACCCCCATCCCATATACTTCTCCGCCCCCCGGCATAGACGAAATCCCGCGGCAAGTGTGCACGATGGCCCTCCCCCGTCGCATTCTCAAGGAGACGGAACGCCTAATAGCTGACCCTCCGCCTGGCATCTCTGGGGCCCCCTCCAACGATAACCTTCGCTACTTCCTCGTCACCATCCAAGGCCCCGAATCTTCTCCCTACGAAGGTCAAAATCCCCAGTGAATAACACGCGTGCCATATATCTTGCGTCCTGTCATATATTAACATCGATTTCGGTAAGAAGGGCTAACGTATGGCAGGCGGTGTATTCAAACTTGAACTTTTCCTTCCCGAGGAGTATCCCATGGTCGCTCCAAAAATCCGCTTTCTCACCAAGATTTATCATCCAAACATCGATAAGTTAGGACGTATCTGCATGGATACACTCAAGGGTCACCTCCTCGTATACCTTGAGCTGACGTGTAGGAAACTGGTCTCCTGCGTTACAAATTCGGACTGTTCTTCTCTCAATTCAGGCTTTACTCAGTGCTCCTAATCCCGATGGTACGCCTCCCCTTCAAGCTATTCTTTGACTGACTATGTAGATCCCCTTGCTGCGGATGTTGCTGCTCAGTGGAAGGAAAACGAGGCTGCTGCCATTTCCACTGGTAATCCATCCTCGCTTACGTGGGATTTGGGGTGGCTAATATGTGGCAGCACGTGAATGGACTCGTCTTTATGCGAAATGAATTGGAATGAGCGGTTGGTGATGGTACATGATTATTTCTCGAAGGTGTGAAATGAAGAGGAAGAGGGAGAGAATGTATCGGAAGACACGTTGATCTCGATAATAGTTGTGCTGCATCCCTGTCAAATCCAGGTCTTGTTAACTCACCGTGCGGGCTTCATCACCCCCTACTCCGCTGTCTTTCGCTCTGTCTCCCTGAGTTAGTTACCTTATTTATCCCCTTCAGATCTTGATCCACCGACGGGTCTCGACTGTTGGTGAATCTGAGGGTTGAGATTCGGAAAAGGCCCGCTTTCTACCATATCCTCCCTCTTCCTGATTGAATGTGACTACAACATGACTCGAAGCACTCTTCGATCCCTGTTACCATGATTATATACCCTTATGGTCCGAATGCAACCGAAAACGCATTCGAAGACGAAAGGCATTGAGCATCGTAGCCATTATCATCTTGATTCCTGTGGTGTTGTTTCTATTAAGATGGGAATGGTGGGATGAAAGAGGATGAGCATTGTTCATATACCCCCGCCGAAGTAGCTAGTGTATTTTGCTCAGATTGATCGGGTTTTGTTCGGCTTATTTAGATGCGTTTATAGGTCTACGAAATGTTTCGGACGTAGTCTCCGTTTGCTTTCTTGTGCTAGTTGGAGGTTGATCTGTACCCATCAGACTAACCCACAACCTGCACCTGTCCTCATTTCAGTTTAAATATTCAGGTCGAGTAAGACCGACGAAGTTGTGATAGTCAGATTCCTTGCTATCAGAGACGCTGGATTACCAGCACCGAACAGCACGGGTTTGGCCAAACATAGTATCAAAAATCCGTGAAAGGAATTAATCGTGATTGAAGTGAAATCTTGCTATTATTTGGGGCTACCGAAATTGGTCAACAGAGCCCAAGAGCAAGCGGATTGCTCACTGTTTAGCGCATTCGAGCTTAGACATCTCGATCCCGTGTCATGACCTTTCTGAGAACTTTAGCCATAGAATGGACACTTGAAAAAGGAAAACAAAGATAACCCTTATCACGTCGTTACAGGTATCCTGTCATCTCATCCCTTCACCATTTTCTTCTTATGTCTTTGGTCAAGACCGCCATATGACCAATTCAGTGTGCCACCAGAGCACTCATCCCAGATCGGCAGATATGGTGCAAATTTTAGAAGTGCAAGGAAAACTTCAAAAATCCAACGTTACAAATCATCCGGCAAGCTAAGCAGATACATTAGAATTTATTCGAGCCTTGATGATTGAGTCCAAACGATATGTCTTAATTACAATGGATATTGACTATAGAGAAATCTGGTTTAATTCATCTTTCACATCACAACTTTGGGTTGCTGGCGAAACCAGGAGGTCAACCGAGACGCATTTGAATCAAGTTTGCGTTTCGAAATACAGATGGAAGCAGACAGTCTCTGATTTCCCAATGCCGAAAAACATGGAATGAAAAGGCCAGAAATATGGTCTGACTCTGAAAAAAGAATATCTATGCAATATTTCTGTTGGTTGCTCGCTTACAGATGGAAGTACAATGTGTCGGCGCAATTTGCAAATTCCCTCGGGACCAGAGGCTATTGAATCCCCACGCCAACTTTCTACTTTTTCAAAAATTCAGGAAGGAGCGGAAGCAATAGGACACTCCGGAATGGATTTCCCATAGCGGTTGACAAGTAGCTAAAGGCTTCCAAATTAACGCTTTTTGTAAAGACACGCTTTTAGCAGCATTTCCTCACTCAGGCCCGTATCATTGCCTCGCACAACTTCAGCCCGTTCAAATCTCATGATCACAAACATTTTCTCCTCCTTATTTAACTCAATTAGCCTTAATCCCATGTCTTTCAAACCCGTTATAAAACTTTCGAACGATGGATCCAAGAAGCGTGATTTAATCTCCGCAATCCATATCTCACCACTATCGATCAGCTCCAAAATCGACAACAAGGAGAGGGTACTGTGGTTTTGTGTAACGACAGGCTTCTCGTATGAACCTCAGGAAATTGGTGCCCATGAGAGATAGACAGAATATAGCGACGTCGATAGTATTATCCCGCAGAGGGACTTCAGCAATATCGCAGACTTCCACAAACTCATTGACTTTGACGAGATCGTACGAGTGCACGGTGACTCGTTTATTCGTCCTGAAATGACGTGCAAGGGCAGCATCTCCACACCCCAAATCGGCGACTGTCAAACGGGATTTTGAGGACCTTGAAAGAAGATCGATGAACACGTCGATTGGGTTTGTCGGCCATGATTGTACTTGATGGCGAAAGCCCTCGTGATACTTCGGTCAGAAAGAGCAGCGGGAGGCTAATGTACTTCGTGGAAGAGCGAAGGTTGTTCGGTGAAGAGAGAGACAGCTTCTGAAGAGTCTGCTGTATATAATTTCTCATTGATGTGGCGGAATTGGGAACCAGAAAGCTTTG
>Ga0335081_10016845_pt1 | contig 11839 bp, 15 predicted proteins | sample Lox_Sample_35_FD_206713 | JGI IMG/M metagenome (GOLD analysis project Ga0335081, IMG submission 206713) | Soil microbial communities from Loxahatchee National Wildlife Refuge, Florida, United States - Lox_Sample_3.5 | ecosystem: Environmental > Terrestrial > Soil > Wetlands | place: USA... | reverse complement strand
CATCCTGAGCATACCAATTCGTTGTATTTGCCGAGAGAGGAGTAATCGTCCGCATCATGGCACTTGGACTCCCCCTAGGTGTCGGCGTGTCACTGGTAATAACATTGGGCGGTGTAGGGACGCTTCGAACCGTGCCTTCTTCCGTGATGGTGCTTAGTCGGGACTCGGAGGTAGGGGAGCCAATGTAAAAGTGGTCTTCGGCGACAAAGGGTGGGTCAGGTTGAATCAAGTCTTCGATGTTGACAGGCCACAAATAGGCTTGTTGGACCAGATTGGCTAGGGAACTGGATCCGGGAGCGTCGTTTGGTGAAGAAGTCGATTGGACGGGTTCTTCGTCATTGCCAGAGTCGGTTTCGGAGCGGGATTGGAAGGGGAACACGAAGTCTGAGGCTGAAGGTGATATGGCAGTACTGCCGTCGGGTTGTGAGGGCAACATATTGGAAGGAGGCCTGGGCTTTGAACTTGAGGACTCGGATGTTGCTATCGAATTTGAAGGTCGCGAACCGGCTTCCTGCTTCTGCAACGCCGATCTCGAGATCATGGGATCAAGCAAGGGAGGCAGTAACACGGGTCTCGAAAGCTGACTAGGGCTCTCCCTCTTCGACAGCGCTTCGAGAGAATCCCTCGGCGGTTCGGGCGTAACGACATTATTCTCACCCAAAAGTTCGGTCAAATCGGACTTGGAAGGGATATGATCGAGACGTCTGCGGAGTTTCCGCGAGCCCGACGTCGTGGGCCGTGGCGTCTCACTTTCCTCCTCCTCCTTCAGAGTTTCCTCTTTCAAGGGGACCCGAGGTTGTTCGTTCATGATAGAAGAATAAGCGTCGCCGGAATAACTCTTCCATCTCCTCAATGGGGTCCCACTTTCTCCTACCTGCGCTTTGTTGCCGACCTTGGGCTGTTCCGCAGTCCTCGGCCGTTCTGCTGTTGTGGAATCAAATCTCATACCGGGTGAACGAGGGGGGATCCTCCGCCCGCTCGCGGTTCTGTCGACGAGGGTACCCGCCAATGAGTCCCACGACAAATTTGAGCTTTCTCGACGGAGGTAGTCTCCCCCTCCGCCATATGTGGAGTGAGGTCGCCGTCGTTTGCGGGTGAATTCATCGCTTTGGGTTGAGTGGTTACTTGCGGTGCTTTGTCGATTTGTGTTGCGAGTCCGAAGGAATTGGACATGTTCAATTTCTCGCATGGTCGGTGGAGATGTGGATTCGTTTTGATTAGATGAGCCTCGAATGTAGAGGTATTGTAGTAGGAGTAGGATCCCCGACAAATGAATGGCTATTGATGCAACATAGATTGCTGGTGCTGAGATGCGGGATATTGCGACCATGGTGAAATTTGGAAGCAGTGCGGCCTAAAACAGTCAACCTTCGAATACTACAAACGATACGTATGTACAAGATGCACCAAGGCCGTAAGACAGAACGCTTGGCATTGTCGAAATTTCCTTTCGTTGCCGCATTTGAGCCTCTTCCATAACCGATGGGTCGAATTCAAGATGCAGCGAGAGGCGATTCGGCGGGGGTGGCCTGCATACATCCCAAACAATCACGGTGAGTGAAACGCAAAGCAATGACAACAGGGAAGAAAGGAGGATGATTCCGACGAGACCCAGCGTTGAGTCTGTCATGGCAGAAAATGTCATCACGAAGGGACTGCAGGGCGGAGACGCCAATATATGCGATGGCATCCAAAAGAGAACGGACGTAAGAACTGTAATGGAACAATATACAACCTCACTACTCGACGAATAAACGTCATACTAAAAGCATTAGCTGACTCGTTGGTAGTGAAATTGATACTTTGAACAGAATACCGCCGACTACCGCACAGGCCCGTAGTGTCATTGCGACAATCGGTAGCCAGATTGCTTTGGGTCAATCGATTCCGCGAGCAGGGTCGTTTACCGAACCAAGTAAATTCGCTCATGACCGTGCACGATTGAATCTTATCGCTGTTGATGACACCGAGCTCAAGTGTCTCCCGGATAATGAATATAATCTGACCGAGAAGGATGGTGATCGCCAAGTACAATGGCAGTCGTAACTTCCTCGATAATGCCGTGCTTTTGGTCCTGTGGGACCGGTTGTCGAGCCATACTAGGACAAGCACGCTAGCTGCCGCAATTGCGTTGAGGCCGGTGAGCGTTATGACAGCGGCCTCGAGAGCATGAACAGCATCGTCCAAGGAGAGGACCACCACTGACATCCCATAAAGAATCTCCGGCGGCAGTCAGCCAGTGGCCTAGAATTCGGGAAAATCGGCGTTGGTTGTTGATGCGTTGGGTTCCATTGTATGCAGGGGAAGGGGAATAGTAAGGGGAGCCGTGTGTCACAAACAATTGGCACGTTTCTCCATGTGTCGCAACGCCCTTGAGTAAAATTAGATTGCCATTTCCGGGGCCGTGCCAATTTCCCGTGCATAATACATCTTAACGGACCAATGACGGTTGCGTGCGATATCTGTGAAAATCGTTGAGTATTTTAGACGACCGAACGTCTAATAACGTTCGTGCGGGTTGTTTGGCTTGGTTCAAGTTAAATATGGTTCTCGAGATTGGTGGATGATGTGATGAGCTTTAAATAGCATGGCACGTTTTCCTAACGCGGATGATTCCGTATGGCGTGCTCGCACGCCGCTTATTAAATGGCCCCGGTTTGCGTTCCCTTCTGCGAAGGTAATCACGGTAAGGAGGGTTTCTTTCCCTTCCTGCCCCAGCTGCGGTGCAATAAATAAACCTTGTTCCGTTCCATTCTCGGGCATCACATCCGTATCATAATCAGACAAATGCGCTTTCCGAAGAAGTTGTCTGCATGGCTGCCGTCAGTCAGGTAGCGCACGGGCCTTCAAACTTTGAGAGCAGACGAAGGCAGAAGGGCGTGCGTATTGGCACACGTTAGCGGATGCTGACAACGACCATCAAAAGTATATTCGAGCTCCTCAACTGCCGAACCCTTATTCGGTTAAACAATTCGCTTAGGAGTCATTTTGGAAAAAAAGTTTGGCGCGTAAAGACCGGGGAAGCAGCCCCGTCCCCAACCAAGGTCCTGTGACGCACGCACTTGTGGCTGTGTCCGCCCAAGCTACAGACAAACCGGCTTCGGGTCCTGCGAAATCCGCCGCAGCCCCGCCGATGTAGGAATGATATTAAAGGGACCCATCTTCCGAGTTCCTTTTTGACAGCGCTGAAATTATTCGGCACGCTTTACAGACAAGTGTGAAACTCCATCGGTGGCTGTGATGTCACCGCATGTTGCCGACGTCGAGGCCTCGAACAACCTTCTCGACATGAATCATATCGCCAACGGTGCGGGCTCTACCTCGAGATTATTTGCCAGGGGACGGGCTATAGCTGCTCTTTCTGTGCATTTAACGACGTTCAACTGTGCAAATAACGTCCATCCTTGGTTTCCTGTTACTTTGCCGGCGTCTCCGCCTGATGTCCTCGTCCTGGGGCTTCAGGAAGTCGCGCCGACGCGGATGGCATTTCTCAACTTTCCGGCTATCGAGTCGATATATTTAAAAGGGTTGGACGATATACCCCGCATTGCGAGTAAACGGTACGGGTTGGAATATAAGCACATCGAGACTCTACGGATTGGGCAGACTGCTCTGGCCGTATGGAGCAAGTTGGGCGACAATCTGAAGAAGGTCGAAACCGCGTATGCTGGCTGTGGGTTATTCGGACTACTCTCAAACAAAGGGGCTGCTGCCGCAAGGCTGACGTTCGTTTGCGGTAACAGGGCCTGTGAATTCGTTTCATTCTGATCATAGATGACAACATCGAACGCCAAGTCACCTTTGTAGCAGCCCATCTGGCTGCTCACGAAGGACATTTTAACCGTCGTAACGCCGACTTCCAATCTCTTGTCCAAAACCTCGTCTTCCCAGACGAAACAGGCATCTTCAAGCCCCACGCTCCACTTTTCTTCCTTGGCGACCTAAACTACCGTCTCAGCGTCCTCCACCCATCCCGCTCCGACCCGAATCTTCATACGGACATAACCCCCGAAGACCAAGCCCGATCCGATCTTTCCCTCATCACAGCCCTCAAAGAACACGTCGTCGACTTTCTCGAAACCGGAAAATTCACACATCTCGTCCCTCACGATCAACTCCCCCTCTCACCCCTAGCTCTGCATCTGTATGAAAGTCCCATTACGTTCCGTCCGACGTACAAGTACGTTTCGCACGATCCACCGGTGTACGCACAGACGAGAACGCCGTCATGGACAGATCGGATCTTGTATTCTCCCGAGACGATATTGACGGAGAATTATACCAGTGTTACAGCGGACGGGTTTTCGGATCATCAGGCTGTTTCGATGGAAGCGTTCCTTCAGGATGGGGACTTTCATGCGGAGGAGGGGGAGATGCCATGGGAGATCAATCCGGGTTGGAGACAGAGGCAGGAGTTTGCGGAGAAATTGGGATATATCTTTGGTGCGATTGAATTCATGGGCGAGACAAGGCTCGGCGTTCTGATGGCTGCCATGGCCCTTGGTGTGGTTATATTTTACACGTATCGTTAGATTTTGTATCATGGAAGGAGATTTAAGGACGGTCTGTTAAACTTACAAATCAAATTAAGCTGCCGTTTGACTCTTGTGAGAGGTTTGGTAGCAAGATTAAAAGTTACTCTGATTTTTACGAAGACTATGTCTACCTGTCTACAATACTCAAAAGCCCACGAACGCCATGCAATGGGAAATCAGTCTTTCTTCTTTTTCCGGATACTCTCGACACGAGTCGGAGGCGCCACGAACGCCCTCTCAACCAACTTTAATGCTTCATCAATGAAACTAACCAGTCAGCGAAACACTCCTTCTCTGTGAAGGGAAGTACATGATAGGAATGGAAATCGCCATGACGCCCTTCCATTCTTCCATGTTCAATGGTGAGACCTGGAAGAGAGCTTGCAGTACCGGGATGTACAGGATACCGAAATGGAGAACCATGGACAAGATAATGGCGTAAACGAGTTTCATGTTCTTCCAGACGGGAAGAGTGACGAGCGACTCAGATTGAGACAGGGCGTTGCAGGCATTGAGCATCTCAATCACCACGAGGATGGAGAGGGAAATAGTCGAGGCGCTTCGGGCCATGTGATTGGTAAACATCTCACACCCGATATCCGGAAAGTGTCCCGTGCATTGGTGGAAGTGTGTCTGCCCATTAGAAAAGAGATGAGGTGGGCACATACAAGTTGATAAAAGGATATATGTGGGCCACCAGAGTAAAACATGAACCACCATGCATATCCAAAGACGGTAGCAGCCCCAACGTACGTTCCAATCACCATGTACCGAAAGAAGAGCCAGCTGCTTACAAGCGGCTCATTCCGACTGCGAGGAGGCCGTCTCATGATATCATGATCTGGCGGATTAAACGATAGCGCCGTCGCAGGAAGACCATCTCATCGTCAAACCCAGTGAAAAATAAAAGAAAGGGGACTGCATACCAGTGACAAGATTAACCCACAGCAGCTGGACCGGAATCAGCGCCTCTGGCATCCACAACAAGACCGTCAAGAAAATCGACACAACCTCCCCAATATTCGAACTAATCAAATACCTAATGAACTGTTGTGTATTGTTATAAATAGCCCGCCCTTCCTCAACAGCCAACTCAATCGTTGCAAAGTTATCGTCCGCAAGAACCATGTCAGCAGCCAACTTGGCAACATCCGTCCCCGACCCCATCGCGACCCCAATATCAGCCCTCTTCAACGCAGGCGCATCATTCACTCCATCCCCAGTCATGGCTACGATTTCCCCGTTCGACTGCAGTAAATCCACGAGAAGTGTTTTATGCGCTGGCTCCGTGCGCGAAAAGAGATTGGCGGTGAGGGCTGCGCGGAGTTGTTGTTCCGGGGACATTTCGTCGAATTCTCTGCCTGTATAGGATTTCCCGCGTAAATCTTCGTCGGGGGAGAAGACGCCGATTTGGCGACATATCGATTCGGCCGTGTGAGTGTTGTCGCCTGTTATCACCACGACGCGGATTCCTGCGTTATGACAGCGTCGAATGGCCTCTGCGACTTCTGGGCGAGGTGGATCCAACATTGTCACTACAGCCACTAGCGTCATATGTTGCTGCCATCAGTCAGGAATGCCGGTGTTTATACCTCATACGAGAGATAATCCCAACTCGTCTTTGCATTATGATAATTATTCTTCCGTTTCACCATATCATCGACCATCGCAAAGGCCAAAACCCGTAATCCCTGACAAGCATACTCATCCAATTTATCCAACAACGTCTGTCGTAACTGCGGCGTAAGTAGAATTTTTGCACCTGTCGGCCCTGAAAGGACGTAATCACATCGCGCAATGACCGACTCCGGCGCCCCCTTGACCAACAATCGCGGCGACACGGAATCCGTCTGCGTAATAATCGACATACTCTTCCGATCCCTTGAAAACTCAAATGTCGTCACACGCGGCGAAACTGTCTCATAATATGTATTAACAGTATGCAGCCGTTCATGCGGTAACATTGCATTAATCTGTCCATCCAATTGCTCCTGACCGGTTCCCAGTTTTTCCACGAGAACGCGCAACGCAGCCTCCGTCGGTTCCCCAATATTCGAATATTGTCCTGTGGCAGCGTCATATGAAAGGCCCGCGTCATTACACACAGCGGCGATTTCGGCGAGGGTGCGGATACACATATTTCCTGCGGCCGGACTGGGGATGTGTTTGCCATCGAGTAGGACGCGGCCTTCGGGGGAAAACGTGGTTCCCTCGATTTCATATTGTTGGAGGGATGCCCCCGAATCATCGACGATGAAGACTTCGGCGACGGACATTTGATTGGTTGTTATGGTCCCGGTTTTATCGGAACAGATGACGCTTGTGGATCCGAGGGTTTCGACGCTGGGGAGACTCCGTACGATGGCGTTTTTGGTGGCCATTTTTCGAGTTCCGAGAGCGAGGCACGTGGTGATGACCACGGCGAGACCTTCGGGAATCGCTGCAACGGCGAGGGCCACGGCGATTTTAAACTACCTGGTTAAAGGATGAGCGATAGAGGCACGAGGATACGTAATAGATTGCACCTCTGAACCAGCCGTGATGAGCTGGATCGGCAAAGTTACGGTAATTGATGAGCCAAACAAGGACGCAGATGACACTGATAACTTTTGCCAGCATATCACCGAAATCATCGAGTTTTTGTTTCAGTGGTGTTCGTTCTGATATCTGTGAGACAATACTCGTGTGAATATCGCCAATTGCTGTCGATGTGCCTGTTCCCGTGACAATCGCCCTAGCATGTCCCACTGTCACCGTAGTGCCCTACCAACCGTCAGACCTCAAGGCACCAGTTCGAGCGACTCACGGCAAACAACATATTGACTTGATCTTGTTTGACAGCCTTGGGATCTGATATCGTCTTGATATATTTTTCCACACTCTCACTTTCGCCCGTCAATATGGCTTGGTCGATTCGGAAACTGTTACTCTCCGTGCACAACAATCGACAATCCGCAGGGATTTTGTCACCCTGAGCGAGAATGACAATGTCGCCGGGCACCACCATCTCCGCTCGTATCTTGACCGGTCGTCCATCCCTCAACACCTTCGCCTCATCCGGGGAATACTCTGAAAGCGCCTCAAATCAGTAACACATGATAAACAATTGGGCTACCGCAATCGCTTTTTCAGCGCTACTTCCCTGGGATACGCCGACGATGGCATTGAGAATGAGGATTGTGAGGATCACGACGGGATCGATGAATGCGATGAAATCATTGCTCTCCTCTAGCAGCGCAAGAACAAACGATATCAACGCGGAGCCAAGAAGGATCACAACTAATTGATCTTTGAATTGTTCCAGGACCAACTCCCATAGCGGCGTAGGCAGGTCTTCCGGCAACGCTAGCGCGGCCCCTGTTAGTCCGAAAAGCGCGGAACAGAAATAAGAGGAGTAAACTAGAGAAACCGAGGAGGCGGCGGGATGCGACGGACAGATACCATTCTTTCCGTACCATTCCAGGGACAGCTCGACTTGTTGTGACGAGAGCCCGGAGTGGAGGTCGACATTGTGTAATTCACGTGCAATGTCCTCTACCTCTCTCGTCCAGGCATTCTCCATGTCTTCCGATGGCGGGAAGGGACACTCAATTAAACTTTGTGTGGATATAATGAATGCAGCTTCAATCTGCTCGGGAGGCGATGGGCCTTCCTTCGGAGAGGCTTTGCAACCGGGCGGGGCCTGGCTATACGTACGTGTCATGTTATGTAATTGGCCATCGCCAAGAACCACCAAATGGTTGCAACATGATTGGTCGGATCGGGATTCCGCGCACAGCCTTTTGTTTTTTGGCAAGCGGACACCACCGCTGGCACGACCACGCAGGGGGAGTCGCAGCCCGGGCCCTCTTCCCATCCATCACCGGGACCCGCTTGATCCCGCTCTAATTTTTGCCTGTCGTCATCGCAATCGGGAGTGTCCAGACCTTGTTTTCGGACAAAGAGCAAAGTGAAACGGGCGCTTCCGATCCTAGGCTTTCCTTCCGATTCTTTCCGTTGTTTCGGGAAGCCAAATGAGCGAAGAAATATAATTTTCAGTTATCAGGGTCCGAGGACGGTTGGAAAGGGCTTCCGGGTGCGTGTCGTGATAGATACTTTGTGGCTAGACCCACGCGGGATGCTATCCTGATATCCGAGAAGACGGACCGTCTAAAGTTGCTAATTATTTTTGTTCTCGACCCTTTTTGTTTGGGTTATCAGCCTTTCATTCGAAAGCTTAGATTAGGAATATAGATTCACAAAGAAAACAATAGTCTCTTCGGAACAAGGAAAATCCATTTAATTATTTACAAATTTGCTTTTTTTTGTTATCATCTCTTCAACGGACGTTCGTTATGAGTTGAAATGCGGGGAAAGATGACTTGTCTTGTTTATTGAGACGGTGGCATTTTCACATGTAACGACATCTTTATCGGAATCTCAAAAAATAGCGATCTGCAAAATTTTGGCGTGGAACGACAGTCCGGAGAGGCTTGTGCCTTGCACGACTTGGTTTGTCAATTCAATTGAATACTTAATCATGAGAACGCGGATCGGGAGCCCCCTTTCAGCTACCAACCTTAATTAACGATATTCCAAGCAAATTGAAAATTAGAGGGGTTCACAGAAAAATCAAGGGGTAACGTTTTAGACCAGTCTCCCCAATTTTGCGCGAGCAATTGGGCTCCACGTGGATCCTAATTTAGGGGCGATTCATGGCCCTTAGATCAGCAGTCTCGGTAAGGTGGGGAGAAGAGAAAGCGGGCTCTGAGTCATTTCCGCTTCATCGAAATTCAGGGGAACGTGCTGCGTCGGGAAACCTCAGGCGAGTAAAGCTTTTCCGGCCAATCAATTGGCAAGGGAAGGGCCCGCCGGGCCCTCGTTTCGACTGCCGAGAAATAAAATATTGCATCATGTGCAAAGGAAAGGGCGGGAAGATCGCCCCGTTTCAGTCCTTACAGTATTATTTTTCACTTTTTCTTACTTTGGATATTCGGCGAGCCAGGCAACAGTCATTTTGGAACCAAACGTTTGACTCTCGGATGAAACGACACGGGAAGGTGGTTTGGTTGCATTCCGTGGATCCTGTTAAAAAGGGCAAGATAGATCTACGTGGAGAAAAAGGCAACTGCACATTTCCTAACCTTCTTCGAGACTTACACCGGCCGCCGCACTGTCCACCACGCACCCCCCACCCCTGATACGTAAAAGGTCACACGAAACGGAACACAATTTTCGACCCGCTGCGACTACACCGTAAAAAGCGTAAAGCAGAACAGTAAAACAAAAATTTTCATTGGCTAATTAAAAAAAGGTTGCAAATTTTTTTTCCTTTTTTATTTTGCAGGGGATCCGAGCTGAATGAAGAGCCGGGCTTCGAGGGTTTCGAAAAGCCCGTTATCACGGTTGCCCTATAACAACCCCAGACCGACCACTTTTCCCAGAACCGCAACCACCCACACAACCTCCTTCCACAACCTCGCAACCCGACAACCCCGCCTCACAATTTCCAATTGCTTGCTCTCCTGCAAACTTTCCATCTCTCCCAACCAAATTCGCAGCTTGAGCACCACCACCTCCACCAGCAGAATGGGACAACCTACGAACGGCGTGCAAACTTCTCCTGCAACACCGGCCTCGACAATGAAGCTCAACGGCATCAACGGCCACAGCACTCCCAATGGACAAAAGTACGCTTCGTCGGTTGCCTACGCGACAAGCAACAGTGGTTCGACCCCGCGAAAAATGGCCTCCGCCGCAACAAGTTCCACCGCCCCATCCACAATGCCCCAGGACAGGGCTCTCCTCATGGGTATCTCACTCCCTCCCTAATCCACATTTTCCGCCTCTGTAATTGGCGGCTGGTCTGACGCTGTTGTGTTAGATACCACTTTGTCATATGAAGCGCGAAATAAACTTGGCGTTACCGGCGTGCTTCCCCCTGCCGTCGATAGCCCCGACGCTCAAATCGAGAGATGTCTTGCTCGAATCAAGGCAAAGAACGAGAATCTCGACAAGTATCGTCCCGGATATAGGCAATCGGGACGCTGACTTGTGCTTGTAGGTACGAGTACCTTGCGAATCTCCGCCAGACGAATGTCCATCTCTTTTATAAATTGCTCATGTCCAATATTCAGGTAATTCCCGCCTATCTCTGGCCCGAGAATTGCAAGTTAATTCGTCTCTAGTTTATAAATCCCTATGTTTATACTGTATCTCTGCCCCTCATGGCGGCCAAGGAAACCCTTTCTAACTTGTATGACAGCCCGTTGTTGGTGAGGCTTGCCAGCGATTTTCGCATATTTATGTCAATCCCGAGGGTCTGCACATCTCCCTGAAGGACAAGGGTCGCATCTATGAGATCTTGCAAAAATATCCCGCCGACGAAATCGACATCACTGTCGTGACAGACGGATCCCGAATCTTGGGTCTCGGCGATCTCGGTTTGAACGGTACACCTTAACTTTAATCCCCCACGCACTGGATTCTAATCTTGGTGTTTTAGGGATGGGCATTCCCATTGGGAAATTATCTCTGTACGTTGCTTGTGCTGGAATCCATCCTCATCGTACTTTGCCTGTATCGCTCTCTTCCCCGTAATTGAGATCTCAGGCTGACGTGGGCAGATCACTCTGGATTATGGAACGAATAACGAAGAATACCTGAATGACCCGTTATACCTTGGTCTGAGACAAAAGCGAATCCCCAATTCCGAGGCTAAGGAATTCGTTGAGGAATTCATGCATGCTGTCGAGAAACGATGGCCAGGAATTCTCGTTCAATTCGAAGATTTTAATACCGAGCTCGCATTCCAACTCCTCGACATCTGGCGAGATCAATACTGCTGCTTCAACGATGATGTACTCCAACACTCCTCCTCTACATGCACCCGTCCGCTAACTTGTGTTCGTCCAGATCCAAGGAACCGCATCTGTCGTTCTCAGCGGTTTCGTCAACGCCATCCGTCGATCAGGCCTTAAACCCCACGACCACCGCCTCGTCTTTTTCGGCGCGGGCAGCGCTGGAGTCGGCGTCGCCACCATGTTGCGAGATTACCTAATTCACTGCGGTCTCACGGAAGACGAAGCTACAAAGACATTCTACCTTGTCGACAGCAAGGGTCTTGTTGCGCTGAATCGTGGTGATAAATTGCCAGTTCACAAGATCGCGCTTGCCCGTACGGATCCAGATACACCTCGCCTGAGGACTTTGTCGGAAGTCATTGATTGGGTCAAGCCGACCGCTCTTCTTGGGCTTTCTACGACTGGTGGAAGTTTTACTGAGGCGATTGTCAAGAAAATGGCTGAATTCAATAAGAATCCCAT
>Ga0335081_10016844_pt1 | contig 11839 bp, 11 predicted proteins | sample Lox_Sample_35_FD_206713 | JGI IMG/M metagenome (GOLD analysis project Ga0335081, IMG submission 206713) | Soil microbial communities from Loxahatchee National Wildlife Refuge, Florida, United States - Lox_Sample_3.5 | ecosystem: Environmental > Terrestrial > Soil > Wetlands | place: USA... | reverse complement strand
GAGATGGCGCTGCGCATCCAGGCAGCCGCGGAGGCGACCGGGATCGCGCTCACCCTGTTGCCGGTGTTCTACGCCCACTCCGACTTCGGCGGAGCGCCCCCGCTTCCCGGGCAGCGGCGCTTCGTGCACGACGCCCGAAGCTTTCGGGCGCTGCTCGAATCGCTGGCGCTCGACGGGTTCAAGCTGGGCGTGGCGCCGCACAGCCTGCGCGCCGTCGCGCCGGAGGAGCTCGCCGAGATCGTCGCCTTCGCGCGCGCCGTGGACGAGGATGCGCCGATCCACATCCACGCCGCCGAACAGCGCAGGGAAGTCGAGGACTGTCTCGCCTGGAGCGGCGCCCGGCCGGTCGAGTGGCTGCTCGAGCACGCGGACGTCGGTCCGCAGTGGTGCGTCGTGCACGCGACCCACATGACCGAGGCGGAGACGCAGCGGCTCGCTCGGAGCGGCGCGGTGGCGGGATTGTGTCCGACGACCGAGGCCGACCTGGGCGACGGGGTGTTTCCGACGGCGGCGTACGTCGCTGCGGGAGGACGCTTCGGCGTCGGAGGCGACAGCCATGTCGGGGTCGACCCGTTTCTCGAGCTGCGTCTGATCGAGGCCACGCAGAGGCTGGCCCTCGAGCGCCGCAACGTGCTGGCCCGCGACGGCGAATCGACCGGGCTGGCACTGTATCAGGCAGCGCTCGCCGGTGGCGCGCAGGCGCTAGCCCAGCCGGTGGGCGCGATCGAGATCGGACGGCGCGCCGATCTGGTCGTGCTCGACGGCGAGGATCCGGCGCTCACCGAGCAGGCGGCGGCGAATCTCCTCGATGCCGCCATCTTCGGCCCCGCGCGCAGCACGGTGCGCGACGTGATGGTCGCCGGGCGGTGGGTGATCGGCGAAGGCCATCACGCCGACGAAGAGGCGATCCTCACGCGTTATCGGCAAACCGTCAGACGGCTGCTCGCATGAAAGCCGGGGAGAGCGCGTGCGATCTGGCCATCGTCAACGTCGCCCTGGCCACGATGGGCGAGGGCGCGCCGTACGGCGCGATCCGCGACGGCGCTCTGGCGGTGCGCGACGGCCGCATCGTGTGGGCCGGCGCGCGCACTGATCGGCCGGCGACCGCGCGCGGGGCCCTCGAGCTCGACGGCAAGGGCCGCTGGCTCACGCCGGGGCTGATCGACTGTCACACGCACCTCGTCTACGCCGGCAACCGCGCGCGCGAATTCGCGCAGCGCCTCGCAGGCGCGACCTACGAGGACATCGCTCGCAGCGGCGGCGGCATCCTGGCCACGGTGCGGGCCACGCGCGAGGCGTCGGAGCGCGCACTCCGCAAAGAGAGCGCGCCGCGCCTGGAGCGCCTGGCGGCGGAGGGCGTCACGACGGTCGAGATCAAGTCGGGCTACGGGCTCGATACGAGCAGCGAGCTGAAGCTGCTCCGGGCGGCGCGCGCGCTGGGGGCCGCGCAGGGCGTGGACGTGCGGACCACGCTACTCGCGGCGCACACGCTGCCGCCCGAATACGCGGGCCGCGCCGACGATTACGTCGAGCTCATTTGCGGCGAAATCATTCCCGCGGCCGCGCGCGAGGGACTGGCCGACGCGGTCGACGCTTACTGTGAGCGCATCGGGTTCTCGCCGGCCCAGGTGCGGCGCGTGTTCGAGGCGGCGCGGCGGCATGGGCGGGGCGTCAAGCTGCACGCCGATCAGCTCTCGGACATGGGCGGCGCCGCTCTGGCGGCCGAGTCGCGGGCGCTCTCCGCGGATCACCTCGAGCACACGAGCGAAAGCGGCGTCGCGGCGCTGGCGCGCGCCGGGACCGCTGCGGTGCTGCTGCCCGGGGCGTACTACTTCCTGCACGAGCGGCAGGCGCCTCCCGTCGCCGGTTTGCGCGCGGCCGGCGTGCCCATGGCGGTGGCCACGGACTGCAACCCGGGGACCTCGCCGGTCACCTCGCTGCTGCTCGCGCTCAACATGGCGTGCGTGCTCTTCGGGCTCACGCCCGAGGAAGCGCTCGCCGGCGCCACGCGCCACGGGGCCCGTGCTCTCGGCCTTGCCGATCGCGGCCGGCTCGCGCCGGGCATGCGCGCCGACCTCGTTCTGTGGGACGTGGACGATCCGGTCGAGCTCGCCTACGCGGTCGGCGCCAATCCGCTGGTCGGGCTGGTGCGGCAGGGCACGGTGGCGCGCTGGCCTTGACGGCAGGCGGCGGCGACTGCGACATTGTCTCGTGGAGCGCTTCTACATTGCCGCCAACCGGATCGACGCCTACCTTCTGCTGCACCGGTTGCAGCAGGCCGGAATCCCGGCGCACGTGTTCAACGAGCACATGCAGAGCATCGCCGGCGAAGTACCGCCCGACGTGGCTCAGCCGCAGGTGTGGCTGGACCGGCCGGCAGATCGCGCCCGCGCCGAATCGGTGCTCGCGGCGATGCGGGCGGACCGGATGAAGACGGGGAGCGTGCGGTGCCAGAACTGCGGCGAGGACAACCCGGCCAATTTCGAGCTCTGCTGGAAGTGCGGCCGGGGACTTTAGCCTCGGCCCGCTAGCTAGAGCCCTCTTCGCGCTCGAGGAGCGCTCGCGCGTGCGCGGCGGCCTCCGCGTCGGTCTGCCCAGTGGCGGTGCCTTCGCCGCGAGCACGCCGGCGCAGCACCGCCCACCACAACACCGCGCCTCCGGCGAGCAGCGCGAACGGACCGAGCCACAGCAGCGAGGTGATCGCCTTGAGCGGCGGGTCGTAGAGCACGAAATCGCCGTAGCGCGCGACCAGGTAGGCGCGGATCTCGTCGTCGCTCTTGCCGGCAAGCGCCAGCTCGCGCACTTCCTTGCGCAGGTCGCCGGCGAGATCGGCGTTCGAATCGGCAAGGGTCTGGTTCTGACATACGAGACAGCGGAGCTCCGTCTCCAGGCGCTTGAGCCTCGCGTCGAGCGCGTCGCCGGACGGCGCAGTCGGCGCCGCCGCCCAGGCGCTCGCTGCGGCGGCGAACAGCACGCCCAGTAACGCTCGCCGCGCGGCGATCATTTCTGCAGCTCCCGCGCGAGGGGCAGGATCCTGTCCTTCAGCGCTTCCAGCGTGATTGGACCGATCTGCTTGTAGCGGATGACGCCGGCCTTGTCGATCAAGAAGGTCTCCGGCACGCCGTACACGCCGTAGTCGATGCCGACCCGCCCATCGGCGTCGACGATCGAAGCGGTGTACGGGTCGCCGTTCTGCGCGAGCCAGGCGAGCGCCGCCGCGGGCTGGTCCTTGTAGTCGAGGCCGTACAGCGGCAGCACCTTGGCTTGCGCGAGCTGCAGCAGCAGTGGATGCTCCTCGCGACACGAGACGCACCACGACGCCCAGACGTTGAGCAGCCACACCTGGCCCTTCAGGTCGTCGAGCTGCAGCGTCTCGTTCGGGCGGTGCAACTGCGCCAGGCGGAAAGCCGGCGCCGGCTTGCCGATCAGCGGCGAAGGCACGATCCTCGGGTCTCGCCACAGACCGAGCCAGAGGAAGACGACCAGGATCGCGAAGATCGCGAGCGGGATCGACCAGCGCCAGGCTTTCATGGCGAAGCGATCAATCGGCGGGCGCGCCGCCGCGGACTTCGCCCCAGAGAGCGCTCGCCTTGCGCTTCACCGCCAGCCTGTAGCGCCGATCGGAGACGGCCATGAAGCCGCCGATCGCCATGAGGAACGCGCCGGCCCAGATCCAATCGATGAACGGCTTGATGTAGATGCGCACCGCCCACGCGCCGCCGACGTCCTCCGCGCCGCCTGCCCCGACCGGCTCGCCCAGCGAGACGTAGCGATCGCCGAAGAGCCCCACGTCGATGGCGGCGATGGTCATCGTCTGGCCGGACGCGTTGTAGATGCGCTTTTCGGGCTTGAGGGTCTTGAGCTCGCGCCCGTCCTTGCGCACTTCCACGGTTCCCGTGAGCGCCCGATAGTTCGGTCCCGGCCCGGGGACCACACCCGCGAAGCGGAAATCGTAGCCGCCGACCGAGACGCTCTCGCCGGGCTCGAGGCGCACGTCGCGCTCGATCTCGTAGCCCTTGACCAGCGTCACGCCGACCACGAACACGCCCAGGCCGAGGTGCGCGAGGAGCATCCCGTAGTAGGACCCCGAGTTCGCCGTGAGCTTCGCGATGCCGCGCCGCGGCGAGCCCGCCAGGCGCGAGCGCAGCGTCTCGGCGGTGCTCGCGAAGATCCAGAAAGCAAGAAACAGACCGAGCGAGACGAGCGGCGACCAGCGTCCCATGACCACCGGCGCCACGAGCCCCGCGACAACCGCCACGCCAAGCGTCCAGCGCAGGCGCACCCACAGCTCGGGAACCGGTGCCTTGCTCCAACGCGCGACCGGTCCCACGCCCATCAGGAACAGCGCCGGCGCCATGAGCGGATAGAACACCGCGTCGAAGTAGGGCGGCCCCACGGAGATCTTGCCGAGGTTCAGCGCGTCGAGAAACAGCGGATAGAGCGTGCCAAGCAGCACGCTCGCCATCGCCACCACCAGCAGGACGTTGTTGGCGAGCAGCATCGACTCCCGCGAGACCATCTCGAACTTCCCGCCGAGGCCCACTTTGCCGGCGCGCGTGGCGAAGAGCGTGAGCGACCCGCCGATGACGATCGCCAGAAAGGCGAGAATGAACACGCCCCGCGCCGGGTCCGTCGCGAACGCGTGCACCGAGGTGAGAACGCCGGAGCGCACCAGAAACGTCCCCACGAGCGAAAGCGAGAAAGCGACGATCGCGAGCAGCACCGTCCAGCTCTTGAACGCGCCGCGTTTCTCGGTGACCGCGAGCGAGTGGATGAGCGCCGTACCGGTGAGCCAGGGCATGAACGAGGCGTTCTCGACCGGATCCCAGAACCACCACCCGCCCCAGCCCAGCGTGTAGTAGGCCCAGCCGCTGCCGAGCGCGATGCCGATGGTGAGGAAGGCCCAGGCGACCGTGGTCCAGGGCCGTGACCAGCGCGCCCACGTGGCGTCGAGCCGGCCGCCGAGGAGCGCCGCAATCGCGAACGAGAACGCGACCGAGAAGCCGACGTAGCCCATATAGAGCATCGGCGGATGGATCACCATCCCCGGATCCTGCAGCAGCGGGTTCAGGTCTCGGCCTTCCGCCGCCGCGGGAACGAGGCGCTCGAACGGGTTCGAGGTGAAGAGCAGGAAGGCGAGGAAACCGACGCTCACCAGTCCCATGACGGCGATTACGCGGGCGAGCAGCGCCGGCGGAAGGTGACGCGAGAAGACGCTCACCGCCAGCGTCCAGCAGGCGAGCATCAGCGTCCAGAGCAGAAGCGATCCTTCGTGCGAGCCCCAGGTGGCGGCGAAGCGATAGTGCAGGGGTAGTTCCGAGTTGGAGTTGCTCGCCACGTTGAGCACCGAGAAGTCGTTGCCGATGAACGAGGCGGCGAGGCAGGCGAACGCGGTGGCGACCAGAAGGAACTGCGCCCGCGCTGCGGGACGCGCGAGCTGCATGAGCCTCGGCTCGTCGAGCGCGGCGCCGGCGAGCGGCAGCGTGCCCTGGGCCACGGCGACGAGCAGGGCGAGGATCAGCGCGAAGTGCCCCAGCTCCGGAATCATTTGCGCTCCGCTTGCGTGGTGACCAGCGTTTTGGTCGACATCGCTTCGTGCGCCTGCTTGACCGCGTCTGCGGCCGCCGGCGGCATGTAGTTCTCGTCGTGCTTGGCGAGCACCTCGGTGGCGTGGAAGGTACCGTCGGACGCCAGCGTGCCCTGGGCCACGACGCCTTTGCCCTCCTTGAAGAGGTCCGGAAGCAGCCCCGTGTAGGCCACCGAGATGGTCTTCGCGGTGTCGGTCACGCGGAAATGCACCGTCAGGCTATTGGGCTCGCGTTTGAGGCTGCCCTGCTCGACGAGTCCGCCGATCCGGAAGGCGCGGCCCTGCGGCGCCTCGTGCGCCGCCACCTGGGTCGGGGTGAAGAAGAACACCAGGTTCGAGCGAAAGGCGTTCAGCACCAGCGTCACCGCGACGCCGAGCACCGCGAGCCCCGCGACGATCCAGCCGATGCGCCGGGTGCGTGGTTTCATCGCTCGCCTTCCTCTGCGCGCGCCGCCTCGCGCGCGGCCTTCAGGCGCGAGCGCACGGCGATCGCCTCCGCGATGAGCACGAGCGCCGTCACGCCGTAGGCGCCCCACACGTAAAAGGCGTATCCGCCCATGGCGAGGAACTCGCTCACCGGACGGCCTCGGCCAGCTCGCCGACCCAGGCCGCGCGGCGCTCGCGCTCGAGAATGATCGCGCGCACGCGGGTGAGGGTCACGGCGATGGCGTAGAACCATGCGGCGAAGGCCATGACCAGCATCGCGCTGAGCATGATCGCCGCCATCTTCGGCGCGGAGGTGAGGCTCACGCTCGCGCCTTGGTGCAGCGTGTTCCACCATTTGACCGAGAAGTAGATGACCGGCAGATTGACCACGCCGACGAGCGCCAGCACCGCGCTCGCGCGGTCGGCGCGACGCGGATCGTCGATCGCCTGGCGCAGGGCCAGGTAGCCGAAGTACAGGAAGAGCAGAATGAGCTCCGAAGTCATGCGGGCGTCCCACGCCCAATACGTGCCCCACGCGGGGCGGCCCCACAAGGCGCCGGTCCATAGCGCGATCGCCGTGAACAACGCTCCCGTCGGCGCCAGCGCCTGCGCCATCATCGCGGAGAGCCTGGCGTTGAACGCCAGCGACACCGCGCACCAGAACGCCATCACGGCGTAGAGGAACATCGACATCCAGGCCGCGGGCACGTGGATGAAGATGATCCGGTAGGCGTCGCCTTGCGTTGCATCGGTCGGCGCCACCACAAGGCCGAGCCACAGTCCCACCGCCGCGAGCAGCGCCGCCGCGAGCGCGAACCAGCGCGCCAACCGCTGCGCCAGCGGAAAGAATGATACGGGGGAGGCGAATCGGAACCAGTTGATCGAAGTCAAGGTCGTGCCAGCAAGTCGGGCTGCCCTGGCGCTGCGGAGGAAGGACGCAATGTTACGGGGTAGGCGAAGTGGAATCCGTTGATCGAAGTCAAGCTCATGCACTCCCTCCAGCTGCGCTCGGTAGCTAGTCGAGCGCGATGCGCACCGCCGCCGCGCACGCCGCCGGTGCGCCCACGGCGGCGGCGAGCAGCGCGGCCCCGAGAACGGACAGCTCCCCGCCCGCACCGAGCCCCGCGTGCGTGGCCCCGACGGCGCCGGCACCGAAGACCAGGATGGGGACGTAGAGCGGGAGCGTCAGAAGCGCGAGCAACGCTCCGCCGGCGCGTAATCCCAACGTCAGCGCTGCGCCTACAGCGCCCAGCAGCGATAGCGTGGGCGTTCCGAGCAGCAGCCCCGCGAGCAGCGCCGCCGACTCGCCCGCGTCCATCCCGAACTGCAGGGCCAGCAGCGGCGCGAGAACGGCCAGCGGAGCGCCCGTCGTCAGCCAGTGAGCCAGTATTTTACCCGAGATCAACGCCGCTAACGGATAGGGCGACAGCGCCATCTGCTCCAGGGTTCCGTCGGCGAAGTCGGCGGCGAACAGCCGCGGTAGCGACAAGAGCGACGCGAGCAGCGCCGCGACCCACAGCACGCCGGGTCCCAGCGCGCGCAGCAGCTGCGCCTCGGCCCCTACGCCGAGGGGGAACAGGGTCACGACGATGACGTAGAACAGGAGCTGCACGCCGAGCTCCGCCTTGGAGCGCAGCGCGAGCCGCACGTCGCGGCCGAGCGCCCAGCCCACGCCCGGCCACGCGCCCACGACTGGCTCGCGCGCGCTCACGTCAGACGCAACGACCGGCTCGCGGCGGAGGGCAACGCGAGCTCCTGATGGGTGGCGATGACCGCGACGCCGCCATTCGCGAGATGCGCGGCGACCGCCGCGCACAGCGAGGCGATGCCGGCATCGTCGAGTGCGGTCGCCGGCTCGTCGAGAAGCCATAGCGCGCGAGAGACGAGACTGAAGCGCGCGAGTCCGATCCGCCGCCGCTGGCCTTGCGAGAGCACGCGCGCGGGAAGCGAGCGTTGCCGGGAAAGAGACCACGCGGCGAGCGCTTCGCGCAACCGCTCCGCCCCGACCTCGCCGCCGTGGAGGCTCGCGAGCGAGGCGAGATTCTCGAGCGCGGTCAGCTCGTCCTTGAGCGCCGGCACGTGGCCGATGAACAGCGTCTCGGCGCGCAGGCGTGGATCGAACGGGCGCACGGGCTCGCCACGCCAGCTGAGCATGCCTTCGGCAGGCTGGGTAAGGCCGGCGAGGATCCGCAGCAGCGTGGTCTTGCCGCTCCCGTTCGGACCACCGATGACCAGTGCCGTGCCGGCCGCCAGCGAAAAACTCACTTCCGAGAACAGCAGGGTCTCGCCGCGGCGCGCGGCGAGATTCTGCGTCTGCAGCATCCGGGCGGCCTCCTCGCGCTGCCAGCGCGTGATTATACCGAATGCGGGCCTGGCTCCCACCGCGGCGGCGACGCGGTTCCTGGATGTGCTAATGTTTGGCACGCTTCTTCGGGGAGGCAAGCAACATGTTCGGACGCTTCGGCAGACGCTCCGGCATAGACTCGCCTGCGACACGGTTCACGCGCCTCGCCGCGGCGGTGTTGTGCTGCGCATCGTCGTGGTCCCAGGCGCAGCTCTCCGACATTCGCCCCAGGTCGCTGCCCGACGCGACGCTCCATCATGCCTATTCGGCTCGGCTCACGCCGGTCAATCCGTTTCAGGGACTGCCGGTGCTCTGGAGTATCACGGCCGGCTGCCTGGACGGAACCGGGCTACTGTTCACCCCCGAGAATGGCGTGGCCAGCACGGCGCGCATCGCCGGCGTGCCGACGCTGCGCGGAACGTTCGTGTGCACGGTCACCGCGCAGGACGCCGGGGAGAACACCGTAGCCAGGGTTTACAAGCTTTCCATCGTCCGAGGATGCAGCACGCCGCAGATCACAAGTTCGCCTCCCCCGTCGACGATCGATCCCGGCGCGCCGTTCAGCTATACGGTGACCACTACAGGTCGGTCCGAGCAAACCTTCGCCGCGCTTGGCCTGCCGCCGGGCTTGGCGATCAATCCGGCGAACGGCGTGATCTCTGGCGTGACGCAGGTCAGCGGCACGTACCCGGTCACGGTCAGCGTGACCGGGTGCGGGCGGGCCGTGATCCAGAACTTCACCCTGGTCGTCGGTCCGGCGCCGGTGACGCTGCAGCTCACCAGCACACCCGATCCCGCGGTCTTCGGTGAGGACATTGCGGTGGCCGTGCACGCGGCCGGCAGCGGGCAGCCGCCGAGCGGGACGGTACTGCTTTGCGCACTCCCGGCAGGACAGTTCTGCGCCCCGCCCGCGGGCGCGCCGCCGCCCGGCACGCCGCCCGGACAGATCGTCGCCTTCTCGAGCGCGCCGCTCGACGCGAACGGCGACGCGGCGTTTGCACTGCGCGGGCTGGAGATCGGGAACTACGTCCTGCAAGCCTATTACGGCGGCGACCCTACCCACGGCGCGGCGCAATCGTTGCCGGTGGATCAGTTCGTCATCAAGGGCGTGGTGCTGCCGCCCCAGCGGGCCCGCGTAGGGCGTGCTCCGGTGGCGGGCGCGGAGCCCATTCCGGCGCTCGCGCCGGCGGCGCTGGCGCTTCTTTCGCTCGGGATTGCGCTCGTCGCTCTCGGGGCCGCGCGCCGGCGCTGATGCGCGCGGTCATCCGCCAAACCAGGTTTTTCGTCTGGCTGCTCCGTGCCTCCCGCGCGCTTGCCGCATTCGCGCGGCGCTCCTCGCGCGGGCCGCGCGCGCTCGCCGGAGTGGCGGTCATCGCGCTGTTCCTGCTGCATCCGCTCACCGACGTCGGCAAGAGCGCGTTCCCGCTGCTCCCCAGGCTGGAGGGATTCGCCTACGACATGCGGCTCAAGGCGACGCTTCCCGGGACGAGCGATCCGCAGGTGGTCGTCATCGACATCGACGAGTCCAGCCTGCAGCGCCTCGGCCGCTGGCCGTGGTCGCGCGACAAGCTGGCGCGGCTCACCACGCAGCTCTTCCAGCGCTACGGCGTGCGCGCCATCGGATTCGACATCCTGTTCGCGGAAGCCGATCTGTCCTCCGGCATCTCGGTTCTGGACCGGCTGCGCGAGCGCGAGCTCAAGTCGGACACCGCCTTCTCGGCGGCGCTCGCGAAGCTTCGACCGGAGCTCGACTACGATGCCCGCTTCGCCGCCGCAATCCGCGGCCGCCCGGTGGTGCTCGCGTTGGCGTTCCCGCTGGAAACGGAGACGCGCGGCGAGCTGCCCGCGCCTGTTTTCACGCACGCCGACCTCGCTGGCCGGGCCATTCGCATCTTTCCCGAGCACGGCTTCGTCGCGAGTCTGCCCGAGCTCGCGGAGGCGGCCGCCGCGAGCGGCCATGTCGACCCCGCGTTCGACGCCGACAATCAGGTGCGGCGCGTGCCGATGGTCAAGCGCTACGGCGACGGCTATTACCCGGCGCTCTCGCTCGCGATGGTGAAGACGGTCGTCGAGGCGAAGCGCGTGGTACCGCACTTCGACAGCGAAGGCGCGCTCGATGCGCTCGACATCGGCGGCTTGACCGTCCCCGTGGACGAGTATGGGACCGCCCTGATTCCGTTCCGGGGCAAGTCGAAGACCTTCCGCTTCATCCCGGCCGCCGACGTGCTCGACGGCAGCGCGCCTACTGATTTCGCAGGCGCCATCGCGCTGGTCGGCACCAGCGCCAAGGGCCTGAAGGACCTTCGCCCGACGCCGCTCGATCCGGAGTTCGCAGGCGTCGAGATTCATGCCAATCTGATCGCCGGCATGCTCAACGGCGACGTCAAATCCATTCCCGCGCACGCGAATGCGATCGAGGCGATCGTGATGCTCGTCGCGGGGTCGCTGGCGCTGTTCGCGCTGCCCTACCGCCGGCCGCTGCTCAACGCGCTGGGCGTGGCGGCGATCGCCGGCGCGGTCACGGCGCTCAACTTAGCGCTGTGGACGCGAGGCGGATACGTGGTGCCGCTCGCCACCACGCTTCTCATGCTCGCGGTGCTCTTCGCCTGGAACATGCTCGCGGGATTCCTGGGCGAGGGCGCCGCGATCCGCAGGCTCACGGCCATGTTCGGCGAATACGTGCCGCCGGAGCGCGTGGCCCAGATGCGCGAGTCCGGCCAGCGCTTCAGCATGGAAGGCGAGAGCCGCGAGCTGACGGTCATGTTCTGCGACGTGCGCGACTTCACCGCGCACTCCGAGACCCTGGCACCGCGGCAGCTCTCGGCGATGCTCAACGCCTACCTCACCACCATGACGGCGATCATCCACGAGCGCCGCGGCACGATCGACAAGTACGTGGGCGATTCGATCATGGCCTTCTGGGGCGCGCCGGAACCGAACCCGGATCATGCGCGCAACGCGGTGCAGGCGGCGCTCGCCATGCAGGCGCGCATGCCCTCGCTCGCGAAGGACTTCGCCCGGCGCGGCTGGCCGGTATTCAAGATCGGCATCGGCATCAACAGCGGCACGATGAACATCGGCGACATGGGCTCGAAGTTCCGCAAAGCCTACACGGTGCTCGGCGATGCCGTGAATCTCGCCTCGCGCCTCGAGGGGCTCACCAAGGAGTACGGCGTGGGGGTCATCGTCGGCGAGAACACCACGCGCGCCGTTCCCGATTTCGCCTGGCGCGAGATCGATCGCGTGCGCGTGGTGGGACGGGCGGGCGCGGCGACGATCTACGAGCCGCTGGGGCCGGCGGCGAACGCCGCTGTCGCGGACGAATTGGCGCAGTATCGGCAGGCGCTCGCGCGTTACCGCGAGCGCGATTTCGCCGCGGCCGAGCTGGCCTTCGCGGCGCTTGCCGCGGCGCATCCCGATACCGCGCTCTACGCCCTGTTCCGCACCCGCTGCGCCGCGTTTCGGTCCGCGCCACCGCCGCC
>Ga0335081_10016843_pt1 | contig 11839 bp, 6 predicted proteins | sample Lox_Sample_35_FD_206713 | JGI IMG/M metagenome (GOLD analysis project Ga0335081, IMG submission 206713) | Soil microbial communities from Loxahatchee National Wildlife Refuge, Florida, United States - Lox_Sample_3.5 | ecosystem: Environmental > Terrestrial > Soil > Wetlands | place: USA: Florida... | reverse complement strand
CCGCGTCGTCCGGTCCAGCAGGGTCACTCCGAGACGGCGTTCCAATTCCTGGAGATATTGGCTGGCCGCCGATTGACTGATCTCATTTAAGGACGCTGCACGGCTGATGCTCTTAGTCTGAGCTATATCACGGAAAAGTTTCAGGTTATCGAAGAGCACGTGGCCATATTACCATAAGAATATCTTATGTCAATAAAGATACAAATTTTTGTTGTCTTATGATTCAGATGTTGGTATATTTATTCAACTCCCCTGTTCGGAGAGGTAACCCATGATCTACCCCGCGCAGAGCACAGGTCTACCCATCGCTCAAGGTCTTTACGATCCCGCCCATGAGCACGATGCTTGCGGCATCGGCTTCGTCGCCAACATCAAGGGCCAGAAATCGCACGACATCATCCTCAAGGGCATTCAGGTCCTGATCAATCTCACGCACCGCGGCGCGTGCGGCTGCGATCCGGAAACCGGCGACGGCGCGGGCGTGCTGATTCAGATCCCGCACCAATTCTTCGCGCGGGAGTGCGCCAAGATCGGCTTCACTTTGCCCGAACCGGGCGAGTACGGCGTGGGAATGGTTTTCCTGCCGGTCGAGAAGCAAGAACGGTTGCAATGCGAGGGCATCCTCGAGCGGATCGCGGGCGAAGAGGGGCTCACCGTGCTCGGCTGGCGCGACACGCCCATCGACGGCTCGGCGATTGGCCGCGTGGCGCGCAATTCACAACCTTATATCGAGCAGATCTTTATCCGGCGCGCGCATGACATGAGCGAAGACCAGCTCGAGCGCAAGCTTTACGTGGTGCGCAAACGCGCCGAAATCGAGATCGCCCATTCCGACATCCCGGACAAGGGTTTCTTCTACGCGCCGTCGCTCTCCTGCCGGACGATCGTATACAAAGGCCTGCTGCTGGCTCCGCAAATCGCGAAATTCTACGAAGAGCTCTCCGACCCGGATGTGATGAGCGCGCTGTGCCTGGTGCACCAGCGCTTCTCGACGAATACGTTCCCGAGCTGGCAGCTCGCCCATCCCTACCGCTACATCGCGCACAACGGCGAGATCAATACGCTTAAGGGAAATGTGAACTGGATGTACGCGCGCCAGTCGATTCTGGCTTCGCCGCTGTTTGGCGACGACATCAAGAAGCTGTTCCCGATTGTGACGCCGGGCGGCAGCGATTCCGCCAGTTTCGACAACGTGCTCGAGCTGCTCTATCTGGCCGGCCGCGACATCCCCCACGCCATGGCCATGCTGATTCCCGAAGCCTGGGCATCGAACGAGCACATGAATCCGGAGAAGAAGGCGTTCTACGAATATCACGCTTCGCTCATGGAGCCTTGGGACGGCCCCGCGGCGATTGCTTTCACCGACGGGCGCGTCATCGGCGCCACGCTCGACCGGAACGGCCTGCGCCCCGCGCGCTATCTGGTTACCCACGATGATCTGGTCGTGATGGCGTCCGAGACCGGTGTGTTGCCCATCAAGCCCGAGGAAGTCCGCATGAAAGGACGCCTCCAGCCGGGCAAGATGTTTCTGGTGGATACGGTGGCGGGACAGATTGTTCCCGATCGGGAATTGAAGCGGCGTCTTTACACCCGCCGGCCGTTCGCCCAGTGGCTCAAAGAAAACCAGATTCACTTGCACGATCTGCCCGAGCCGTCCCGCGCCTTTGGATACGAGCCGGAGTCCATTCTGATGCGGCAGCGCGCCTTCGGCTATACGGACGAGGATCTGAGACTGCTGCTGGCGCCCATGGCGGCCAAGGGCGAGGAGCCGGTGGGTTCCATGGGCATCGATACGCCGCTGGCTTGTCTCTCGGACAAGCCACAACCGCTGTTTCATTATTTCAAGCAGCTTTTTGCCCAGGTTACCAATCCGCCCATCGATCCCATCCGCGAAGAGATGGTCATGTCGCTCATCAGCTACATCGGCACCGAGCGCAACATATTGGATGAAACGGCGAAGCATTGCCACACCCTGCGCATGCCTCATCCCATCCTGACCAATCGCGATCTGGAGCGGCTTCGCCGGGTTTCGCAGGGCGATTTGCTGTGTACCACGCTTCCCGCGCTGTTCCGGGCCGACGGCGGTTCCAAAGAGCTGGAGCGCGCCCTCGATGGCCTCTGCCGCCGCGCGTCACTCGCCATTAAGAACGGCTACACCATGATCATCCTCTCGGATCGCGGGATCGATGAAGACTACGCGCCCATTCCCAGCCTGCTGGCGCTCACCGCCGTCCACAACCACCTGGTTCGCGAAAAGACCCGCACCCAGGTCGCACTCATCATGGAGACCGGCGAGCCGCGTGAAGTGATGCACTTCTGCCTGCTCATCGGTTACGGCGCGAGCGCAGTCAATCCCTATCTGGCCATCGAGACGCTCGAGTATATGGCGAACAACGGGCTGCTGCCCGAAGGAGTGCCCTTCGAGAAAGCGCTGAAGAACTACATCAAGTCCATCAATAAGGGCCTGCTGAAAGTCGCCTCGAAGATGGGCATCTCCACGCTGCAAAGCTATCGCGGCGCCCAGGTGTTCGAAGCCATCGGCTTGAACAAGTCGCTGGTCGACAAGTATTTCACGGGGACGGCGTCGCGGATTGAAGGCATCGGACTGGAAGTGCTGGCGGCGGAGGCCCGGCGCAAGCACGAGCATGCGTTTCGTCCGGTCACGGATTCGGACACAGAGCTCGCGGTAGGCGGCAACTATCAATACCGCGTGCGCGGCGAATACCACTTGTTCAATCCGCTCACGGTCTCGAAGCTCCAACACGCGGTACAACAATCGAATTTCCAGACCTTCCAGGAATATGCGGACCTGATCGACAGGCAGAACCAGCAGCTCTGCACGCTCCGCGGCCTGATGGAGTTCAAGAAAGGGCACCCGGTGCCGCTCGAGGAAGTCGAGCCGGCGAAGGACATCGTGAAACGCTTCGCCACCGGCGCCATGTCGTTCGGCTCCATCAGCAAGGAAACCCACGAGACGCTCGCCATCGCCATGAACCGCATCGGCGGCAAGTCCAACACCGGCGAGGGCGGCGAGGATGAAGCGCGCTTCGAGCGCGATCCTAACGGCGACTGGCGCCGCAGCGCCATCAAACAGGTCGCGTCAGCGCGTTTCGGCGTTACGACCAATTACCTGGTGAACGCCGACGAGTTGCAGATAAAAATGGCGCAGGGCGCCAAGCCCGGCGAAGGCGGCCAGCTACCAGGCCACAAGGTCGACGAGGTCATTGCGCGGGTGCGGCACTCCATTCCCGGCGTGGGCCTGATCTCGCCGCCGCCGCATCACGACATCTATTCCATCGAAGACCTGGCGCAGTTGATTTACGACCTGAAGAACGTCAACCCCAAGGCCCGGATCGCCGTGAAGCTCGTGGCCGAGGTGGGGGTAGGCACGGTCGCCGCGGGCGTCGCCAAGGCGCACGCGGACGTGGTGCTGATCAGCGGTCACGACGGCGGCACCGGCGCGTCGCCGCTCACTTCGCTCCAGCATTCCGGCATTCCCTGGGAACTGGGGCTCGCCGAAACCCAGCAAGTGCTGGTCATGAACGATCTGCGCGGGCGGATCGTCGTGCAGACCGACGGCAAGCTGCAAACCGGCCGCGATGTAGCGATTGCCGCGCTGCTCGGCGCGGAGGAATTCGGCTTCTCCACGGCCCCGCTGGTGGCGCTGGGTTGCATCATGATGCGCAAGTGCCACCTCAACACCTGCCCGGTGGGAATCGCCACTCAGGATCCGGAGCTGCGCAAGAAATTTCAGGGCCAGCCCGAGCACGTCATCAATTTCTTTTTCTTCATCGCCGAGCAATTGCGCGAGATCATGGCACACCTCGGCTTCCGTACCATGAACGAAATGATCGGCCGCGTCGACATGCTCGATATGCGTGCCGCGGTCGAGCACTGGAAAGCCAAGGGCCTGGATTTCTCCGCCATCTTGTACAACCCTCCGATGCCGGGGCGCGTGGGCAGGCGCCATATTGAGCAGCAGGATCACGGCCTCGAGCAGGCGCTCGATTACAGGCTGATCGATCACGCCCGCGACGCGCTCGACACTCAGACGCCCATCCAGATCAAGCTGCCGATCCGCAACGTGCACCGCACCGTCGGGGCGATGCTCTCCGGCGAGATCGCGCGCCGCTACGGATCGGCGGGGCTGCCGGATGATACCATCCGGTTCGAGTTCACGGGCTCAGCGGGACAGAGCTTCGGCGCATTTCTCGCCAAAGGCGTGACGCTCACGCTCGAAGGCGACGCCAACGATTACACCGGCAAGGGTCTTTCAGGCGGCACGCTGGTCATTTATCCCCCGCGCGCCTCCACGTTTCTGCCGGAGCAGAACATCCTCATTGGCAATGTCGTGCTCTATGGCGCAACCACCGGCGAGGCGTATTTCAACGGCGTAGCGGGCGAGCGCTTTGCCGTCCGCAATTCCGGCGCAACGGCGGTGGTCGAAGGTGTGGGCGACCATGGCTGCGAATACATGACCAAGGGTCTGGTTGTAGTGCTGGGCAAAACCGGACGCAACTTCGCGGCTGGAATGAGCGGCGGAATCGCCTACGTGCTTGACGAGAAAGGCGATTTCGCAGAGAAGCGCTGCAATCCGGGAGGAGTGGACCTCGAACCCGTCATCGAAACCGCGGATATCGCGTTCCTGCGGAACGTGATTCAGCGCCATTTCGAGTACACCGGCAGCCCGCGGGCCGAATGGATCCTCGAGAACTGGAGCGCTATGCTGCCGAAATTCGTCAAAGTCTTCCCGCACGAGTACAAGCGCGTGCTGGGAATCCCAAGGGCCGGGGATCAGGCTCGGGCGCAGGGGGTTGGCGAGACCGACGGCATGCACAGGACCACGCCCAACCCACAACCCCTAACCGCCAACCCCCCGCAGGTGCTCCATGGGTAAAGACACCGGTTTCATGGAATTCGCGCGAGAGACGCCCACGCGGCGTCCCGTAACCGAGCGCATCAACGACTGGTTTGAAATCTATCTCGACTTTCCCGAGGAGAAGGTCCGCCAGCAGGGTGCGCGCTGCATGGACTGCGGCGTGCCCTTCTGCCACACCGGTTGCCCGCTCAACAACATCATCCCCGACTGGAACGACCTGGTGTATCGGGGCCGATGGCGCGAAGCCATTCGCGTGCTCCACTCGACCAACAATTTTCCGGAATTTACCGGCCGTATCTGCCCGGCTCCATGCGAGGCCGCCTGCGTCCTCGGCATCAACGAGCCGCCGGTGACCATCAAGCAAATCGAAAAAACCATCATCGACTACGCGTTCGAGCAGGGCTGGATCCGGCCCGAGCCGCCGGCCACGCGCGCGGGGAAGCGTGTAGCCGTCGTAGGCTCCGGTCCTGCCGGATTGGCGGCGGCCCAGCAGTTGGCGCGCGCAGGCCATTGGGTCACCGTCTTCGAGAAGAACGACCGCATCGGCGGCCTGCTGCGTTACGGCATTCCCCACTTCAAAATGGAGAAACATCTCGTCGATCGCCGGCTCGACCAGATGATGGCAGAGGGCGTGGAGTTCCGGCCCAATTCCCACGTAGGCGGGAATGTTCCTGTCGAGGATCTGCGCAAGGAGTTTGACGCGATTCTGCTCGCCGGCGGCGCCGAATGGCCGCGCGATCTGAACGTGCCCGGCCGCGGGTTGAAAGGCGTTCATTTCGCCATGGAATATTTGCCCCAGCAGAATAAGGTCTGTGAGGGCGATTCGGTGGCCGGCCAGATCCTGGCCACGGGCAAACGCGTCGTGATCATCGGCGGCGGCGACACCGGCGCTGACTGCCTCGGCACCGTTCACCGCCAGAAGGCTCTCTCGGTACACCAGTTTGAATTGCTGCCGGTGCCCCCGAAGGAACGCTCACCCCTGACACCCTGGCCGCTCTGGCCCATGCAGTTGCGTGTGGAAGGCGCCCACGAGGAGGGCGGCATCCGCGAGTGGAGCGTCGCCACGACGAAATTGACCGGCGATGCGCATGGCAACGTGAAGCAGTTGCACGCCGTGCGCGTGGGGCCGCCTCCGAAATTCGAACCGCTGCGCGGCACCGAATTCACCATGGATGCCGATCTCGTCCTGCTGGCCATGGGCTTCCTCGGGCCGGTGCGCAGCGGCCTGATCGAGCAGTTGGGCGTCACTCTCGATCCGCGCGGCAACGTCGCGACGGACGCAAACTACATGACTTCGGTCCCCGGCGTCTTCGCCGCGGGCGACATGCGGCGGGGCCAATCGCTGGTAGTCTGGGCGATCACGGAAGGACGCAAGGCGGCACATGGAGTGGACCAGTTTCTGGCAGGGACAACGAAGTTGGGGTAGTTGCGAACCCGCACCGCGCTATCCAACATCCTGCGCCGCACACTGGAAGAATCCCGTCGCCATTGACTCGTACTACGCCCGGTCCGCTCCCTCCACCGCGCGGTTGACGGACTCGAGCGCTGCTTTCTGCCCCCAGCTCATCTGCGCGGCGCGGGCGACGCCGGCATGCTCCATGTTCCATGTGAGTGACCCGGCAGCCCAGGCTGGCCGAGCCGCGCGGCGACAGCGTCGTCGGTCATGCCCTCCAAAATCGCCCGACCCGCGAGCCCCGAGGAGCCGTATACTATAAGCCTTCGCAGTTTTGACGATTCCGGCTCCGGCGGGGCTGGAGGGGATGACGCATGGGGTCTGAGGTGTTTCGCCTTTCCTATAGAGAGAAGAGTGAGCGCAAGCCGAATCGCGGCTGGCAGGTCTTCGCTTTCGTTGTTGGGGCTATCGTGGCCGGTGGTATCGCCGGCAGCGCCCTGGCGGACGACACCAGTGACGCGCGGGTTACCATCACCCCGAGGATGCCGCTGGGCCAGGAAACCCGACATCAGAATTCAGGCACCATCCGCCTGGACGTCAAGGTTGTGCTGATCCCCGTGACCGTCAGCGATCCGTGGGACCGGCCCATCACCGGCCTGCACAAGGAAGATTTCCATCTCTTCGAGGACAATGTCGAGCAGCAGATCGTCTACCTGTCCGGCGAAGAGGCGCCGGCCTCGGTGGGGCTCATCTTCGATGCCAGCGGCAGCATGCGAGACAAGATCGAAACGTCGGTTGCCGCCGTCGATCAGTTCTTTAGAACCACCCTGCCCGGGGACGAATTTCTGCTGGTCCGTTTCAGCGATCATCCGCGCCTCATCACGGGGTTTACCGATGACATCGACGAGATCTCCGGTTTGCTGCATTCCGTGCGGGCCGGTGGTTGGACCGCGCTGCACGATGCCATCTACCTGGGCGTTCAGAAAATGAAGAAGGCCAAGAATTCCCGCCGGGCGCTGCTGATTCTGAGCGATGGCGGCGACAACAACAGCCGTTACTCAGCCGCTGAGATTCGTGATCTGGTGAGAGAAGCCGACGTTCGCGTGTATTCCGTCGGCCTGATGCAGAGTTCCCGGTTTTTGGAGCGCATCTCGAATGAGACCGGCGGCCGGCTCATCCGCGTGCACAAGCTCGAAGAACTGCCGGAGGCGATCGAGAAGCTGAGCCGTGACCTGCGCAGCCAGTACGTGCTGGGCTACTACTCCAGCAATCTGCAAAACGACGGCAAGTACCGGAAGGTACGCGTCGTGGTGAACCAGCCCACCGTACACGCCTCCTGGCGCCGCGGCTATTACGCGCCCGTGGAGTGACTAGAACGTTACGCCCACCAGGACCGAAGCCTCGTTCGGGTTGAAGGAAACCAGGCTGGCCACGGACCGCGAGAGCGATGTGCTGCCCCATCGCGTATAACGCAGCTCCGGTGTGATATGCAACGGCCCGAGCTTGATCCGTATTCCTCCGCCCATGACGAATCCTACCGAATCGGCGGACGTGTTGCCCACAACGAACGATGGAACATCGCCGAAGTTGTTGAGATGGCGCACCGCCACGCCGGCGCCCACGACCGGAGCAAAGAACTGTTCTCCGAACGTGTATTTCACCATGGCCGGAAATTCCCAGGACCCCAAATGAGTGGTCGCAGTGACGCTGGTGGCGGATTGGCTGAAGTTGAGCGTTTCCCGCTTATAGAGCGCATCGCCCTCCACCGAGAAGCCCAGAGGAAGGCGGATACCCAGAGTGGGGCCGACCTCGAAGTGATCCGTGGAAGAAACGTTGCCCAGTCCGTTGAAAAGAGTGTCGATGGTATCGGTGAATGGCAGCCCGGCACGCACGCCCAGGATCAGTGGACCGGCTGTGAGCGTCTGCAAAGAAACCAGAAACAAGAAGGTAATTGTACGCATGTGTTTTCGTTCCCGTGTGAGTCCGCGTACAAGCGACGTTTGCGGGGCTTAGCGAGTTTCAAATTCGTGCCTGCCCGCGGCAGTTGTGGCTGTCTGATTCCGTCCATTGGAAATCCCGTTGCTCTTGATCGAACTAGGGCCGGGGAAAATCTTCGTGCCGTCTCACCTGCCACGCCTGCCACAAATGCCGCCGTTCATGCGCCGCAAGAAAGGAAAAGCACGAGCCGAGGCCCATCTTGAGCGATTTCGCAAATGGTGAAATCACTCTGGCCCGCGCGAGATCGAGTCCGTTCGCACCGCGAACGCGGTTCCTGAGTGCCTGCTGCATACCGAGAAACTCGGCGTGCACGATCTCGCGGGTCCGGTCGTCGGGCGGCCGGGCCGACAGCGGGGTTCGGAGCCGGATGCGCGGCGGCGGCTCGGTGGCGTGCACAACCCAGCGCTCGACGAAGCTGTAATGAAATGGACCACGGCTCAGCAAGCCTTGGGCGCGCGCCCGCTCCATGACGTCGTCGAGAATCGGGAGATAGCGGTGGCCCATGATTGCCAGGTGTACCAGGCACTGCGCAATCGACCAGTGCGAAGACGCCGGTGACCAGTGAAACTGGTCCTCATCCAAGCCCCAGATGACCTTCTCGGCATCCGCATCGACGGCGTCGAACTGCCGCAGGCAATCGGCGAGATCGGTCGCCAGCGGTTCATCCACGCCTTCGGCGGGCGGCACAATCGAACTCATCGGCTGTGGCGCTTCCCTTGCCGGTGGACACCGAACCGCCTGATGTTAATCGGCTTGCAACGCATCGATTCACCGTGCGCTTTGCTCCATACTACACCGTGAAACAGCTCGATGGCCGCGCCCGTATAATGAGTCATGACGCGTGTTTGGCCGCTGGCGATCCTGGCTGTACCGCTCCTGGTATACAGCTCGCGGTCGGATTACGCATCCGTTCAGCACAAGTTCGATCTGATCGAGCAAGACCGGTTGAAACCGGGCTCGCGCGTCACCTTCACCCCGCGGGAACTCAACGCCTACGTGGAGGCGGAACTGCCCAAGGTGGCTCCGGAAGGTGTGCGCGAGCCCAAGCTCGAGCTGGGCTCGGGCACCGCCACCGGTTCGGCTTTAATCGATTTCGTCAAACTCCGCAGCGCCCAGGGCAAGCCGCCGGGCTGGTTGATGCGGCAAGTTCTGGAGGGCGAACGGCCCGTCACGGTATTCGCGCGCATCCAGTCCGCCAACGGGCGCGCCACGGTGTCCGTCGAGCGCGTCGATATTTCCGGCATCACGATTGAAGGGCGGATGCTGGACTACCTGATCCGCAACTATCTGCTGCCGTATTATCCGGACGCCAAGGTCGACGAACCGTTCGAAATGAGCCACCGCATCGACCGGCTCGATATCCAGCCCACCCGTGTCGACGTCATTCTGAAAAAGTAGACTCTACAATTCCCTTACAATGGGCCGCATGGGGCGTTTCGCGGCAATTCTGATCTCGGCCGTCTGTTCTCTGCTCTGGAGCGCGCCTGCGGATGTCGCGCCGCGCCAGGATTATGCAGCCGTCGCTCAGGCGCTTGAGCCGTTCATCCGGCACGAACTCGCCGATAAGCAGCTTCCCGCCATTTCCATTGCGCTGGTCGATGATCAGCAGATCGTATGGGCACAGGGATTTGGATTCGCCGATCCCGGCACGAATGCTTCCGCGGCGGCCACGACCATCTATCGCGTGGGTTCGGTTTCCAAGCTCTTTACCGACATCGGCGTCATGCAGCTCGTGGAACGCGGTGAACTCGATCTGGATGCGCCCATAGAGAGCTACTTGCCCGATTTCCATCCGAAAAATCCGTTCAGAAAACCCATCACGCTTCGCGAATTGATGTCGCACCGGTCCGGTCTGGTCCGCGAGCCTGCTGTCGGACATTACTTCGATCCCACCGAGCCCACTGTCGCCGCCACCGTGAAGAGCCTCAACTCGACGGCGCTGGTTTACGCGCCCGGCGCTCATACCAAGTATTCGAACGCCGGGATCACCGTCGTGGGCTACGTCCTCGAGCGCCGGCAGAAGATGCCATACACCAGGTATCTGAAGCAGGCCGTGCTCGAACCCATGGGCATGAACGAAAGCGCGTTCGAACTCGAGCCGCAGTTTGCGAGCCGTTTAGCCAAGGCTTACATGTGGACCTATGATGGCCGCACATTCGCCGCTCCCGCATTTCAGCTCGGCATCGGACCCGCCGGCTCCCTCTATACAAGCGTGCTCGATCTGGGGCGTTTCCTCAGCATTCTTTTTGCGCGCGGCCGCGGACCAAATGGCCCGGTGCTCAAGCCGGAAACCCTCGAAGCGATGTGGCAGCCGCAGTTCGCCGGGCCTGGTGAGACATCCGGGTTCGGTATCGGTTTCCGTGTAACGAAACTGGCAGGGCACCGGCTGGTGGGTCACGGCGGCGCGATTTATGGATTTGCCACGGAACTTGCCGCCCTCCCCGATGACAAGCTCGGTGTTGTGGCCGTCACCACCAAAGACAGCTCGAATGCCGTAGTGAACCACATCGCGCACGAAGCGCTGCGTCTGATGCTCGCAGCGCGCGCGCGAAAACCGCTTCCACAAATCGCAGAGACCCGGTTGCTTTCGCCCGAACTGGCGCGGCGGCTCGACGGCCGCTATGGCGAATCGGAGAGGGCCATCGACTTGACCGAACGCGCTGGCCATCTCTACTATCTGCCCGCGAAGGGCGGCGAGGAAATCGAAGTGAGGCAGGCTGAGGAGTCGCTGATGACGGACGGACGGCTCGGTCACGGGTTGAGAATCGTACCGGAGTCAGACGGCGTGCTCGTCGGAAACGATCACTTGAAGCGTACTTCTGTTCCCAAGCCGCCTGCTGCGCCGGCGCGCCGCCGCGGGCTCATCGGCGAGTACGGCTGGGATCACGATACGTTGTACATCATCGAAAAGGACAATAAGCTCACGGCGCTGATCGAGTGGTACGACTATTATCCGCTCGAGGAAGTCTCTCCCGACGTCTTTCGCTTCCCCTTCCGGGGCCTCTATGATGGCGAGACCCTGACGTTTCATCGCGATGCCGCCGGCCGCGCCGCCGAGGCGGCGCTGGGAAGCGGCGTAATCTTCAAAAGGCGCCGGATCGCCGGCGAGAGCGAATCCAGCTTCCACATAGAACCGCTCCAGCCGCTCGCTGAGCTGCGCCGCCAGGCCGGGGCCGCCTCGCCCCCGCACGAGACGGGCGAGTTCCGCCAGCCGGATCTGGTGGAACCATCGGCGCTGGATCCGACCATCAAGCTTGATATCCGCTACGCCACGACCAACAATTTCATGCGCACCGTCTTCTACCCGGAGCCACGCGCCTTCCTGCAACGCCCCGCGGCCGAAGCGCTGGTGCGCGCCCATCACAAGCTAAAAACCATGGGTTATGGTGCGCTAATTTACGACGCCTATCGGCCGTGGTACATCACCAAGATGTTTTGGGACGGCACCCCGGCCGACGGGCATATTTTCGTCGCCGATCCCAGCCAGGGCTCGCGCCACAATCGCGGCTGCGCTGTGGACCTCACGCTCTACGATTTGAAGACCGGCAAACCCGTCGAGATGACCGGGC
>Ga0335081_10016842_pt1 | contig 11840 bp, 10 predicted proteins | sample Lox_Sample_35_FD_206713 | JGI IMG/M metagenome (GOLD analysis project Ga0335081, IMG submission 206713) | Soil microbial communities from Loxahatchee National Wildlife Refuge, Florida, United States - Lox_Sample_3.5 | ecosystem: Environmental > Terrestrial > Soil > Wetlands | place: USA... | reverse complement strand
CCTCGCGGTCCATACCTTCGCTCGCCGCGGCCGCACGAGCCTCTGCCGCTTCGCGGGCCCTAGCTGCCGCGGCGGCTTTGGCCTCGGCGGCAGCTTTTGCGGCTTCGGCATCGGCGTTGGGCGTGAGCGACTTCGCCGGCGTCTCCGCAGACGTGGCGGGCTTTGCATCCGCGGCGGGCGCCTTGTCAGCGGCCTGGTCAGCGGCCTGGCCGGGGATCTGATCGGGGATGATGTTCGATTTCGGCGCGCTAAGAGTCGAGTCGTCGGCGGGAGCCAGAGGATCCGACTGAGTGAGCGCGGTGGCGGAGGAGCTGAGGGAATCGTCGGCGTAGGCTCCCGCCGCGCCGCTCAAGGCGGCGAGCATGGCGGCGGTAACAAAAAGCGTGGTTCGGCGCATGGCTTTGTCTCCCAGCAGTTTGAAGACGCGCCGCGATCCTCGCGGCGCGTCCTCGCTAACAGAGGTCCCGTTCCAGGTCCGGCCGCTGTCAGAGCCGTTGGTAACGGAGGTGACACTCTGAGGCTGTAACGCAGGGAACAGGGCGCTGAAGCGCCGCGCGCGCGAGCCTTGTTTGAGGATCGCGCGGATGGCCCTTTGGAGTGCGCCATCGAGCGCGGCGCCGTAGAGGACGCCGGCGGCTGCCTTCTTCAATCGTTCGGTAACTGTGTCGCCTTTCCAATTCCAGCCCGGGTCGTCACCGCTACAATTCTCTGCAGGCGAACAACTCGACCTCAACGGAATTGGGGTACTCCCTGGCTCAACTGGGGAGGCAGTGATGCGTACGCTTCTGAAGCTTGGCTTCGTCGTAATGTTTGCCGGACTTCTGGCTTGGAACGCCGAAGCGGTGTCTTTGACCGGGGCCCTAAGCGTTCGCGCTCCGCTGCAAAATTACTCGCCGATTGAGAAGGTAGCCTGCAACGGCTCGTGGGGCCCGCATTGTGGACCGGGACAGCACTGGCTTTGTCGCCCCAATGGGAGCTGCGGGTGCGCCGCTTGCCTCGGCAATGGTGGCGCCTGGTATGGCAATGGCGCCTGGTACGGCAAGGGCTGGTATCACCGCGGCTGGTATCGCCACTTCTGGCACCGCGGCTGGTATCACCACGGCTGGTATCACCGCGGCTGGCATCGCCACTTCTGGCGTCATAGCGGGCGTCATCGCGGCTGGCATCACCACTTCTGGCACCACCACCATCACCATCATCATCACGCCGGGCATCATCACGGCGGGCATCACCGCTCCGACATTCGCCTCAAGGAGGACATTGTCCCCTTGGCACGGCTCGACAACGGCCTCGAACTCTACCGCTTCCGTTACAAGGGCAGCGACCGCACGGCCTACGTTGGGGTGATGGCGCAGGAGGTGGAGAAAATCGATCCGCGTGCGGTCTCGCGCGACCGCGATGGATATCTGATGGTCGACTATGACCGGCTGGGGCTGAAATTCATGACATGGGACGAATGGGTGCGGACCAGCACGAATGACCGTCCAAGCGGATCGGCATCGACGAATTGATACCCATGGCATGCCGGATTTAGCCCTGCTTGCGCTTCGCAATTCAAATCGACACCGGAGAACTCACATGACACGTGCCCTTCTCGTTATTGCCGCCGTGTGCCTGACCACGCTCACGGCACTCGGCGCCGATAGCAAAGCCGATTCCGCGGTTGCGACCTTCAAGTCGGTTGGCAGCGATGCCGGCAAGCTCAAGATCTTCTGCGAGATGAACTCCGCGATGGATAAAGCGGGCGACAACCCCGATGCCGCGGCCGAGGCCCAGATCGATGGCTACGTCAAGCAGCTCGGTCCCGACTTCGAGACCGCCTGGAATGCCGGCGATAGCATCGACGAAAACTCGCCCGACGGCGAGAAGCTCAACGCCGCGCTCGACGAGCTTGCCAACAAGTGCACGGGTTAGGCCCGCGCTGCGTCGCGTTGCTTGCCACGGCCCGTGGAGGATCGAGCGGTCAGCCGTACGGCGGCTCGCTCGGCGCCAAGATCGACAGGATTTGCTCCGCGCTTGCGTCCTCGGGCAGCCGGGCAAAGTCGGCCTCGACGTCGAGCGACTTCTCCAAGAGCCGGTGGAACTCCTCGCGGTTGAGCTCGACCGTGCCGAACTGGCGCAAATGATCGGTGACAAATTGCGTGTCGAGCAGGCGGAAGCCGCCGTGCGCCAGCCGTGCGGCGAGATACATGAGTGCGATCTTGGAGGCGTCGCGCTCGTAGGAAAACATGCTCTCGCCGAAGAAGGCGCCGTTGAGCGCGACCCCGTAGAGGCCGCCGGTGAGCCGCCCTCCGCTCCACACCTCGACCGTGTGGCAATGGCCGAGGTCGAAAAGGTCTCTATAGAGCGAGCGGATGCGGTCGTTGATCCAGGTGGAGCGCCGACCGGGTCGGGAGGCGGCGCAGCCTTCGATCACGCCGGCGATGTCGGTATCGATGCGCACCTGCAGGTGCGTGGTCCGTAGCGTGCGCGCGAGCCGGCGCGGCACGTGCACCTTGTCGAGCGGGAGGATGCCGCGGTGCTGCGGCTCGATCCAGTAGAGCGCCGGGTCGTCCGCGCTTTCCGCCATGGGGAAGATGCCGCAGGTATAGGCCTTGAGCAGCACCTGCGGCGTGATCTCGATGACGATGTCGTCGCGCGAAGCCATGCCATTGCCCGGGTTCGTTACCCCGGCCCAATCCGTCCAAAACGTGCGGGAGCACGCCTCCCCCGGATTTAGTGTAGGAATCTTGCGGGAAAATCGCAAACTTCGGCACAAATCAAGGCATCAACACTCAAGGCATCAACCCTTGGCCAGGTATTTCTCCAGCCAGTGAATATCGTAGAGGCCGTTGGCGATGTCGGGTTGGCGCACGAGATCCGAAAACAGCGGGATCGTGGTCTCCACGCCGTCGATCACGAACTCCGACAGTGCCCGCTTCAGGCGCATCATGCACTCGTTGCGCGTCTTTCCGTGCACGATGAGCTTGCCAATGAGGCTGTCGTAGTAGGGGGGGATGCGATAGCCCTGATAGACGCCGGAGTCGACGCGCACGCCAAGGCCGCCGGGCGGGTGCCAATACGTGATCTGGCCGGGCGAGGGGCGGAAGGTGCGCGGATTCTCGGCGTTGATGCGGCACTCGATCGCGTGGCCGGAGAAGGTGATGTCCTTCTGCTTGTGCACGAGCTGAGCGCCGGAGGCCACCTGGATCTGCTCGAGCACGAGGTCGATGCCCGTGATTGCCTCGGTCACGGGGTGCTCGACTTGCAGGCGCGTGTTCATCTCGATGAAGTAGAATTCGCCGTCCTCGTAGAGGAACTCCACCGTCCCGGCGCCGCGGTACTTGAGCTCGCGCATGGCCGCGGCAACCGTCTCGCCGATCTTGCTGCGCGCGTCCGCGTTGAGTGCTGGCGACGGCGATTCCTCCAGGATCTTCTGGTGGCGCCGCTGCAGCGAGCAGTCGCGCTCGCCCAAGTGAATGGCGTTGCCCTGGCCGTCGCCGAACACCTGGATCTCGATGTGGCGCGGCGTCGTTAAATACTTCTCGATGTAGACGGCATCGTTGCCGAAGGCGGCCTTGGCCTCGGAGCGCGCGGTGGCAAGCGCTAGCCCGAGGTCGGCAGGCGTGTGCGCGACCTTCATGCCGCGGCCACCGCCGCCCGCAGTCGCCTTGATGAGCACGGGGAAACCCATGGCCTTGGCGACCTTCATCGCCTCGGGTTCGCTGGCGACCGCACCTTCGGAGCCAGGCACCACGGGGATGCCGAGGCGCTTCGCCGTCTCCTTGGCCTCGATTTTGTCACCCATGATGCGGATGTGCTCGGACGTGGGTCCGATGAAGGTGATCTGGTGCTCCTCGAGGATCTCGGCGAAGCGCGCGTTCTCCGAAAGGAAGCCGTAGCCGGGGTGAACAGCGTCGGCGCCCGTGATCTCGCAGGCTGCCAAGAGGCGCGGGATGTTGAGGTAGCTTTCGGCGGCGGGCGGGGGGCCGATGCAGACGCTCTCGTCGGCGAGCCGCACGTGCATGGCGTCCGCGTCCGCGGTCGAATGCACGGCGACGGTGGCGATGCCAAGCTCCTTGCACGCGCGCTGGATGCGCAGCGCGATCTCCCCCCGGTTGGCGATCAGAACCTTGTCGAACATTTTTGCTTATTCGATGATGACGAGGGGCTCGCCGAACTCGACCGGCTGGCCGTTCTCGACGAGGATCGCTGTGACCTTGCCTGCGTGCGGCGCCGGAATCTGGTTCATGGTCTTCATGGCTTCGATGATGAGCAGCGTGTCACCCTGCGAGACGCGGGAGCCGATGTCGATGAAGGCTGGAGCACCGGGCTCGGGCGAGCGGTAGCAGGTGCCGACCATCGGCGATTTCACCGCACCCGGGTGCTTGGCGGGATCGTTGCCGGCGGGTTTGGCCGCGGTCGGGGCGGCGGCGGGAGCTGCAGCGGCCGGCGCTGGTGCGGCGACAGCAGCCTGCACGGTGACCGTGCGCGCGACGCGCACCTTGAGCCCGCTCTTCTCGATCTCTATCTCGGACAGGCCAGTCTTGTTCAAGAGATCGGCGAGGTCGCGGATCAACTGCTGCTCGGCGCTCGCGTTCTCGCCCTGATCCTTGGCCGTCATACGTCGCTGTCCTTTTTTGTGCGGCCGCTTCGCCGGCCGTCCGCCCTTAGCCACGCCGCGCTGATGCGAGCACGTCCGCCATGGCCTCGAGCGCAAGCTCGTAGCCGTTGGCGCCGAGGCCGCAGATCACTCCCTTGACCGCCTGCGAGATGTAAGAATGGTGTCTGTAGGGCTCGCGGCGGAAGATGTTTGACAGGTGAACCTCGATCGCCGGCAGCTCGGCTGCCTGCAAGGCATCGAGAATGGCAATCGAGGTGTGCGAGTAGGCGCCCGGATTGATGATGATGCCTTGCGCCTTGTCGCGTGCCTCCTGAATCCAGTCGACGAGCTTGCCCTCGTCGTTGGACTGACGGAAATCGATTTGGAGACCGAGCGCCTTTGCGCGTCCCTGGGCACGCGCCTCCACGTCCGCAAGCGACTCCCGCCCGTACACCGCAGGCTCGCGCAGTCCCAGCATGTTCAAGTTGGGTCCGTTGAGGACGTAGATCGGCTTGGCCATTGGTCTCCAGCGCCGCTCCGGGGAATGCCGGGCACGCCGGCTTAGGGAAACGGACTGAGACCCCCATCTACCAGCTTTCCCACCCCTGCGGAAGCCCGTCACCGCGGGCTCCCGGCGGCGGGTTTGCGGGCTGCGTGCAGCAACAACCCGGCTGGCGCCCGACCCCAAGGCCGCAAGGCTCAGCAATAAGAGCAGCCCTGCTTCCTGAGCTCGGTGACGTTGCGCTCGAGCTGATCGTAGAGGTCGTCGGGCGCTCCCGCGACGGCGCGGTCGCCGATGAGGAAGTGCGGAGTGCCGTTGACGCCGAGCTTCTTGGCCAGCGCCGCCGCCTTCTCGATCTCGGACTTCACCTCGGGCGAGACCATGTCCTTCTTGAGCTTGTCCATGTCGAGACCGAGCTTCTCGGCGATCTGCAGGGCGGCCGCCTCGTTCATCTGGCCCTTGGCGCCGAGCATGGCCTTGTGCATCTCCCAGTACTTGCCCTGCTTCTGCGCGGCGAGCGCCACGTGCGAGGCCTCCTCCGAGCCCTTCGACAGGATCGGCAGCTCCTTGAACACCACGCGCACCTTGGGATCGGTCTCGACGAGTTTGACGACGTCGTGCAGGCCGTGCTTGCAGTAGCCGCAGTTGTAGTCGAAGAACTCGACGACCGTGATCTCGCCATCGGGATTGCCGGCGACGGAAGCTTCACGCGCGCGATAGATCTCTGACGCGTTCTCGGCGATGGCGACCTTCAGCTTCTCGGCCTGCTCCTTCTCCATCTTGTCTTCGAGCGCATTCTGGATGTCGACGAAGATCTCCGGATTGGCGACGAGATAGCTCTTGATGATCTGCTCGATCTCTTTCTTCTGCTCGGACGAGAACGAGGCCGCGCCGGTCGTCTTGGCGATCTCGGGGGCCTTGGCGGGTTCCGGTGCCTTGGCGGGCTCGGCGGTTGCCGTGGCTGCGGGCGCGGCAGGGGCGGTAGAGGTGGAGGTGGAGGTGGAGGAAGGCTCGGCTGTCGCCGCAGCTGCGGGCGCGGCAGTGGCGGTGGAGGAGGGCTCGGCTTCGGCGGCCGTAATGGGTGCCGGCGTGTGCACCGCCCAATGACCGAGCAGGCCTAGCATGACGAGCGCGGCGATCGCCGGGATGGCGAACCAGAGCGTCTTCAGATGCGCGGCTGCGCGCAGGAGGTTCGGGCGGGGACTCAAGGACATTGCGTATGCCTCACTTCGGGATTTCGTGGCGGCGATAGCAGCCGTAGCCGGCTGGCGCCATTAGGTTTCAGGCTTGTAGTTTATAATGTCGTCGTTTTTCAACCATTCCGGCGAGCCCGCGCGCAACTGCGACTGCGCGCGCTTGGCGAATAGCTGCGCCTGCTTCAAATCGCCCTCGATGAAATAGGCCTGCGCGATCATGGCGTCGGCCTGCGGGCGTTTGCCCTCCTTGTAGAAGTTGTTGGCGAGCAGCCGGTAGGCGCGCGAGTTCTCATCATCGGTAAGCGACCTGCGCAGGAGCGCGGTGGACTCGGCCGTCGCCGAGGGGCTGCTCTCGGCCTGCAGCGCGGAGGCGAGCTGCACCATGATCAGTGTGGCATCGGGCTGCAGCTTGATCGCCTGGCGCAGCGGCGGAATGGCCTCGCGCGTCTTCCCCGCGCGCATCAAAAGGTCGCCCTTCACCTCCCAGAAGTAGGGGTTGTTCGGCTGCTCGCGCAGAAGTCCGTCGACGTCGGCGAGCGCGGCTTCGAGCGCGCCGGGTCCGCCCTCGAAGAAGCGCGCGATCGCACGCGCATAGCGGGCGGGCAGCGTCTGGTCGGTCTTCGGATAGCGGTTGAACACCGTCTGCGGACGCTCGAGATAGCCCGAAAGCTTGGCGCGCATCAGGTCGTGGCGGAGCTGCAGCTGCGGGGGATCCTTGGCCGGATAGTAGGGGCTCGACTCGACCAGCTGGCGCAGGCGCGCGAGACGGTCGCTGGAGAGAGGGTGGCTGCGCGCCCAGGCGTCCTTCTGTGCGTCTGAAATGTACTCCTGCTGCGCGAAGCGCTCGAAAGTCGCAAGCATGCCGCGACCCGACTGCTTGGTCGCGTTGAGGAAGGTGAGGCCTGCCTGGTCGGCCGCCGATTCCTGCTGGCGGCGCTCGGCGAGCAGGGAGCGCATGACGATCTCGTTGCCGCCGTAGAGAATGCCTTGTCCGGCTCCACCGAGATCGTTGCCGGCCCCGCCGCCGGCGACGCCGCCCGCGACCAACAGACCGATGCCGAGGATCTGCGCCAGAAGCGCCCGCGTCTGGTCCTTGGCGACCCGCGCGCGCAACGCGGCCATGTGACCGCCGGTGATGTGGCCGCTCTCGTGGGCGATCACGCCGATCACCTCGTTCGGTGTCTGCGCCTGCATGAGCGTGCCGGTGTGGATGAACACGTTGCGGCCGTCGAGCACGAAGGCGTTGAAGGCGTCGTTCTGTATGATGCGAACCTTGATGCGCCCCGAGCCGAGCCCGGCCGCATGGAAGATGGGCCGTGAGTAGTCGTTGAGCAGGTTCTCGATCTCGGTATCGCGGATGAGCGGCAGGTTCTGCGCCTGCGCCGGGGCCATGGGAGCGAGCGTGGCAAATGCCAGGCCGTACACGGCCGCCCGCACCGCCGTTCGCGCGCTGCCGGACGTGGGATTGAGACGAACCATCATCTGCAACGGACCTGGCTCGGAGCTTCGGTTTTTGACGCTGTGAACGGACCCTAGTTGGGGATACAAACCTCGTCAACGCAACGCCACGCCGCGGGCGCGCGCGCATAAAAGGCAGCGCCAAGCGCGCCCTTCCGTTGGCGTTCGGTAGCATCGCCGCCGGGCGAGAATGCGGCAGGAACGCCAGCATCCAGCCTGGTGCGAGCGCATGAATTGAGGCACACGACCGCATGGCCGAGCCGGAAAAATCGAAACGTGTCGCGGGCGCAGTGACCCTGCTTGGCGAGGGCTCTGCGCGCGGCAACATTCCGAGCTTCATCGTGATGGACGTCATGCGCGCGGCGCAGGCGCAGGAAGCCGCGGGGCGCAGTGTCATCCACATGGAAGTCGGGCAGCCGGGGACGCCGGCGCCGAAGGCAGCGCGGCTCGCCGCCATGCGCGCACTCGAGAGCTCGACGCTCGGCTACACCATGGCGCTGGGCGAGGATGCGTTGCGCAAACGCATCGCGCAGCTCTACCGCGATTGGTACGGCCTTGACATCGCGCCTCAGCGCGTCGTTGTGACGACGGGTTCCTCCGCCGCGTTCGTTCTGGCATTCCTCGCCATGTTCGATGCGCACGACGCCGTTGCGCTGCCTTCGCCCGGCTACCCCTGCTATCGCCACATACTGCATGCGCTTGGCCAGAGACCCGTGGTGATCGAGACCGGGCCGTCGGGCGGTTGGATGCCGTCGGCCGAGGACATAGCGCGAGCCTGCGGCCGCGACCACATCAAAGGCCTGTTGATCGCGAGCCCAGCCAATCCCACCGGCACCATGATTGCGCCCGAGCAACTCGCGGAGCTGGCGCGCCTGTGCACCGAGCGCGGCGTGCAGCTCATCTCCGACGAGATCTACCACGGCCTCACTTACGGCGCCCGGGCCGAGACCGCCCTTCGCTTCAGCGAGGAAGCAATCGTCGTCAATAGCTTCTCAAAATACTTCTCCATGACCGGCTGGCGCCTCGGCTGGATGGTCGTGCCGGAAAGGCTCGTGCGCGCAATCGAGCGGCTCGCGCAGAACCTCTACATCGCGCCGCCGGCAATCGCGCAAGCTGCGGCGCTCGGCGCCTTCGACGGGATGGACGAGCTCGAGGCAAACCGCAGCGTCTACGCCGAGAACCGTGCGTTCCTGCTCGAGGCGCTGCCGCGCGCGGGTTTCGGTACGTTTGCTCCGCCCGACGGGGCCTTCTACCTCTATTGCGACGTGAGCCACATGACCAACGACGCCACCGCCTTCGCCAAAGCGATGCTGGAGGAAGCGGGCGTCGCGGCGACGCCGGGTGTCGATTTCGATGCCGAGCGGGGCCACCGCTACCTGCGCTTCTGCTACGCCGGCACGACCGCGGATATGGCCGAGGCGGCGCGCCGCCTGCAGGCCTGGTCGCAAGCGCGGCGGCAGCGCTGAGAAACCCGAAAAACGCCGTTCGCAGCCACCGCCCCGACGGATCGCGTGCATTCGCCGCGTTCTCCCATCCAGCAGACGCGAAAACCCCCACGGCTGCATAGAGTTAATCTGGAGACACACATGAAGAAGTTGTCACGCGCGCTTGCCATCACGCTGCTGGCTGCGACCGTCCCGGCTACGGTCGTGCTGGCGGAAACCGAACAAGGCGATCAGGCGAAGTCCGAGCAGAGCGAAGTGAAGCGCGGGCCCTCGCCCGAGACGCTGGCGCGGCTCGAGGACGGGCGCATCGCTATGATCAAGGCGGCGCTCAAGCTGTCGCCCGAGCAGGAGAAGCTGTTTGCTCCCGTCGAGGAGAAGATCCGCGCCGGGTTCGCCGACCGCCGCAAGGCGCGCGAAGAGTGGGCCAAGAAGCGCGAGGAGTGGCGCGCAGAGAAGGGCAAGCACGAGCAGGTCTCGCTGCCCGAGCGCATGGAGAAGCGCAGCCAGCGCCTCAACGAAATCGCCGCCAAGATGACCGAGCGCGCGCAGAAGGCCAAGGAGTACGCCGAGGTTCTGAAGCCGCTCTATGCGTCCCTGTCGGACGAGCAGAAGGCGGTAGCCTCGCAGGTGCTCGGCCACTTCGGCCAGGATCGGCGCGGCCACTTCGGGCATCGCTGGGCCATGGGCGGCCACGGGGGCCGCGACGGACACGACGGCCGCGATTTCCACTGACGTCTGAGATTACTTCGTCGGCATGAGCCACCGACGAAGCGGGCCGGAGCGGTGCTCCGGCCCTCTCTGTTTTGATCGAACGCCTAGCGGCCGATCACTCGCCGCTGAGGCGGCGTTGCCACCAGCCTTTGCGGGCAGGCCGTGCGCTTTCCGCCGGCGCTTCGCCTGACCCGGGCTCGTCATTGGCCTTTCCCACCACGATGCGTTCGAGCCGGGGCTCGCTCGACCCGGCCGCCCGGTGGCGCTGGCGTTTGTCCGCGCCCGCTTCGCCGGTTGCCGCTTGCGGTGGCTCGTCCTGGCGTGCCGGGGCCGGCTGGGCTTCGGCCGCCGGCGGCCGTTCCCGGGTCCGCTCCGGCATTTGCGCCTGAGCCTCCTGCGCGCTGCCCTCGACAGGGGCCTCGCCTGCGAACGGCTGCTCGCCGCCGCGCGCGAAAGCCTGTTCCTCGTGCTCGCGCGCACCATCGCGGCCGTTGCCGCCGCCGCTGCGCTGCCGGTCGCGGCCGCGGCGGCCGCCGCGCCGTCCGCGCCGTCGGCTGCGGCCGCTGCGCTCTTCGTGCGGTTGCCCGCCTTCGCCCTCATGCGGGCGTTCGCCGGACGCCTCTGTACGCTCGCCGGGCACGTGCTCGTGCACGTCACCCGTCTCGTAAGGCTGCGGCTCGCCACCCGCGCGGAGGCCCTCGCCCGGACCCTCGCGCCGTTCCTCGCGCCGTCCGCCGCCGCCTCCGCGGCCCCGGCGCCGGCCGCGCCGGCGCTGGTCATCCGGGCCGCGCGCCGCGCGCTGGCCGCGCTCTTCCTCGCCGGCCTCCTCCGTTCGCGCGGGGGCCTCGCCGCCATCGGCCTCGTTCACCTCCGCCTCGTCCTCGAAGCCCCACTCCATGTTCACCGCACCGCGCTCAGGCCGGCGTGCCGGCTGCGCGGGGGCTGCACCCTTCTCGATGGTGAAGTTGGCACCCGCAAGCTTGTCGCTGCCGGTGACGCTAATGGGCTGCCCGTGCCGAGTCTCCATGTCGTTGATGAAGGGGCGCTTGTTGTTGAGGATGTAGAGGGCGACCGACGGCGTCGTGGTGGCGACGAGCGGCGTGCGCGCGCCCGCCATGATCGCGTCCTCGAGCCCGCGCAGCACCGCAAGCGCTACCGATTCGGTGGAGCGGATGATGCCGGTGCCTTGGCAGTGCGCGCACTGGGAGGTCGAGCCCTCGAGCACGCCGGTGCGCAGGCGCTGGCGCGACATTTCCAACAGCCCGAAGTGGCTGATGCGCCCGACTTGGATGCGTGCGCGGTCGAAGCGCAGCGCCTCTTTAAGGCGGCGCTCCACCGTTCGGTTGTTGCGCTTCTCCTCCATATCGATGAAGTCGATGACGATGAGGCCCGCCAGGTCGCGCAGCTTCAGCTGGCGGGCGATCTCGTCTGCGGCCTCGACGTTGGTGTGCAGCGCCGTCTCCTCGATCGAGAACTCGCGCGTCGCCTTGCCGGAGTTGACGTCGATGGCAACGAGCGCCTCCGTCTGGTTGATCACGAGGTAGCCGCCCGAGCGCAAGGTCACGTAGGGGCTGAACATGGCATTGAGCTGCCGCTCGATCTGGAAGCGGGTGAACAGCGGCTCGGGCTCGGCGTAGAGGATCACGTTCTTGGCATGGCTCGGCATGAGCATGCGCATGAACTCTTTCGCCTCGCGATGCGCCTCCTCGCCGGCGACGATCACCTCGTCCACGTCCTTGTTATAGAGGTCGCGGATCGAGCGCTTGATGAGGTTGCCCTCCTCGTAGACGAGGCTCGGCGCCTGGCTGCGCAGGGTCAGATCGCGCACGCTCTCCCACAACCGCAGGAGATACTCGAAGTCGCGCTTGATCTCTTGCTTCGTACGCGCGGCCCCGGCCGTGCGAATGATGAGCCCCATGCCTTCCGGCACCTCGAGCTCGGCGGCG
>Ga0335081_10016841_pt1 | contig 11840 bp, 8 predicted proteins | sample Lox_Sample_35_FD_206713 | JGI IMG/M metagenome (GOLD analysis project Ga0335081, IMG submission 206713) | Soil microbial communities from Loxahatchee National Wildlife Refuge, Florida, United States - Lox_Sample_3.5 | ecosystem: Environmental > Terrestrial > Soil > Wetlands | place: USA: Florida... | reverse complement strand
GCCCTGCATGGTGAATTGATACAACGCCGCGCTCAGTCGTCCCCCCACACGCACGTCCTGCATGGCTTGCAGGTAGAGTGTGGCCCCGGGGACCTTGGCCAGCTTGGGCCGCAGGCGCCCGATGATGCGGTCGGCGGTGATCTTGCGCTCGTTCAGCGGCTTCAGAGCGATAAACATTCGCGCTGTGTTGGTGGTGGTGCCGCCTCCGCCCCCGCCGGTAAAGGCGAGGACGTTAGCGACCGCGGGATCGGCCTTCACGATGCCGATCATCTGCAACAGGATATTGTTCATGGACTGAAAGGAAGTGTCCTGGTCGGCGAGAATCGATCCCATCATGCGGCCATTGTCCTGCTGCGGGAAAAAACCCTTGGGGACGCGAATAAAGAGATAGACGTTCAAGCCGATCGTCGCCAGCAAAACCGTCAGCGTGATCGCGGGATGGTGCAGCACGCGCTCCAGAGTGCGCCCGTACATGTTTACCACCCACTTAAAGGCGCGTTCGCTGATCCAGTACAGTTTTCCGTGCTCTTCATGCTGCTTCAGCAGGTGGGCGCACATCATCGGCGTCGCGGTGAGCGACACCACCATGGAGATGCCAATCGCCACCGACATGGTCACCGCAAATTCGCGGAACAGGCGGCCGACGATGCCTCCCATGAGCAGCAGGGGAATAAACACGGCTACCAGCGAGATGCTGATGGTCATCACCGTGAAAGCGATTTCCTTCGAGCCTTTCAGCGCTGCCTGGAACGGCGTTGCTCCCTGCTCCAGGTAACGGGTGATGTTCTCGATCACCACGATGGCGTCATCCACTACGAAGCCCGTGGAAATGGTTAGCGCCATCAGCGAGAGGTTATCGAGGCTGTAACCGAACAGGTACATGGCGCCAAAGGTGCCGATCAGCGAGAGAGGGACGGCGATGCTGGGGATCAGCGAAGTCCGGGCGCTGCGCAAGAAGAAAAAAACCACGAGGATGACCAGGAAAACCGAGATGATCAGAGTCCTCTCCACGTCATGCACCGAGGCGCGAATGGTGATCGTCTGATCCAGAGCTTCGTCCACGTCGATGGCTTGCGGAATGGAGGCCTTCAATTGCGGGAGGATCGCGCGGATGCGGTCCACCGTGTCGATGATGTTGGCTCCCGGCTGGCGAAAGATTATGACCAGGATCGAAGGTTTGCCGTTGGCATAACCGGCATTGCGCACGTCCTCGACCGAATCCACGGCGTCGCCGACGTCGGAAATGCGGACGGCAGTGCCATTGTGGTAAGCCACGATCAAAGGCTGGTAATCGACGGCGTGCAGCAGTTGATCATTGGCCCCCACCTGCCAGCTGCGTTGACCATCGGAGAAGCTTCCCTTGGGCGCGTTGGCGTTGGTGCTGCTCAGCATGGTGCGCACGTCTTCAAGGCCGATGCCGTACTTGTTCAGAGCGGTCGGGTTCAGTTCGATGCGCACACCGGGCAGCGAGCTGCCGCCCACAATCACCTGTCCGACGCCGTTCACCTGGGAAAGCTTCTGCGCCATGATGGTGGAGGCGGCGTCGTACATCTGGCCCTTGCCCAACGTGCTGGAGGTGAGGGCCAGGATCATGATGGGAGAATCGGCGGGATTCACCTTGCGGTAGTTCGGATTGTTCGGCAGGTTGGCGGGAAGATAGCCGCGCGCCGCATTGATGGCCGCTTGCACATCGCGGGCGGCGGCATTGATGTCGCGGTTCAGATCGAACTGCAGCGTAATCGAACAAGATCCCAGGGTGCTGGCCGAGGTCATTTCGGTCACCGCCGCGATGCGCCCAAACTGCCGTTCCAGCGGCGTGGCCACCGAGGAGGCCATGATCTCCGGGCTGGCGCCCGGCAAGGTGGCGCTGACGGAAATGGTCGGGAAATCGACCTGCGGCAGCGGCGACACGGGCAGGAGCCGGAAAGCCACAGCGCCGGCCAGCGCTATTGCGACCATGAGCAGCGTGGTCGCCACCGGCCGGCGAATGAATGGCTCGCAGACGTTCATGGCTACTTCACCGGCACCAGTTCTGAGCCGGGCCCCTCGCTGCCCCGCTTGGAGAACCGGCTGGCCAGCCGGTCGAACCAGAGATAGATCACCGGTGTCGTGTAGAGAGTCAGCAACTGGCTGAGGAGCAGGCCGCCTACGATAGTGATGCCCAGCGGCCGGCGGAGCTCCGACCCCGTCCCACTGCCCAGCGCCAGGGGCAGGCCGCCCAGCAGCGCCGCCATGGTGGTCATCATGATGGGGCGAAAGCGCAGCAGGCAGGCCTGATAAATGGAATCGAGCGGCGTTTTGCCTTCCTTGCGCTCGGCCTCCAGCGCGAAGTCGATCATCATGATGGCGTTCTTCTTGACGATCCCGATTAGCAGCACCATGCCGATCAAGGCAATCACGCTGAAATCGGTGCGGCAAATCAGCAGTGCCAGCAGCGCGCCCACGCCCGCCGAGGGCAAAGTGGAAAGAATCGTGACCGGATGGATGTAGCTTTCGTACAGGACGCCCAGCACGATGTAGACCGTGACCACGGCCGCCAGAATCAACAGCGGCTCATTCGCGAGCGATGATTGAAACACCTCGGCCGTGCCCTGGAAGCCGCCCTGAATGCTGGGCGGCATCTGAAGCTCCTGCTTCACCCGATTCACCGCGTCCACGGCATCGCCCAACGAGGCGTTGCTGGGAAGATTGAACGAGATCGTCACTACCGGGAACTGGCCCTGATGGTTGATCGTGATGGGAGCGGTCGTCGCCTGCCAACGCGTAAACGCGCTCAAGGGCACTTGATTGCCCTTGGCGAAAAGCTGAGAGGAGGCTATGGGCGCCCCGAGCAAAGACGCGGAAGAAGCTGCAGCGAAAGTGCTGGAAGAAGTGGAAGCGCTGCCAGCAGGCGTGCTCGATGGCCCAAATCTCTGTGTGGTTGCCGACCCGCCGGCCACCAGTCCGCTCGATGCCGTGTTGGCAGCGCTGGCGATCCCCGACCGGATGTACAGGTTGCTCAGGTCGAAGGGATTCTGCGTGAAGCCAGGTTCTACCTCCAGCACAACGTGGTACTGGTTGAGCTGCGTGAACATAGTGGAGACCTGGCGCTGGCCGTAGGAATCGTAGAGGGTCTGGTCGATGGTCGAGGGCGTGATGCCGAGGCGGGAAGCGGTTTCGCGATCGTACACCAGGTTTGCCCGCAGCCCGCTCGCCTGCTGGTCGCTGGCGACGTCGAGCAACTCGGGCTGCTGCTTCAGCTTCTCGAGCATTTGAGGGGCGAACGAATACAGTTCGTCGGCACTGGGATCTTCCAGCGTGTACTGGAACTGGCTTCGGCTCACACGGTCCTCGACCGTGATGTCCTGCACCGGCTGCATGAACAGGGTAATGCCCGAAATACCGGCCAGCTTTGGCTGCAGGCGACGAATGATCTCAGTGGCGCTGATTTTGCGCTGATCGAGAGGCTTCAGGTTGATGAGGATGCGCCCGCTGTTCAGGGTGGTGTTGGTACCGTCAACCCCGATGAAAGACGAAAGACTCTCGACCGCCGGGTCCTGCAGGATGACGTCGGCCAGTTTTTTCTGCAAATCCGACATCTCCGGGAATGAAACCGACTGCGAGGCTTCGGAGATTCCCTGGATAACTCCCGTATCCTGGATAGGGAAAAAGCCCTTGGGGACCACGAGGTAGAGAATGATGGTCAGCACCAGGGTGGCCGCCGCGATCAGCAGGGTGAGGGTCTGGTAGCGCAGAACAGTCTGCAGCGTCCGGCCATAAAAGGCGATGATCCTGTCGAACGCCCGTTCCGAAGCCTGATAAAACCGCCCTTGCTTCTCCTCCGGCGTGTGCTTGAGCAAACGCGCGCACATCATCGGAGTCAGGGTCAGCGACACGACCGCTGAAACCAGGATGGTGACGGCAAGAGTCACGGCGAATTCGCGGAAGAGCCGCCCCACGATGTCGCCCATGAACAGCAGCGGGATCAGCACGGCGATCAGGGAGAACGTCAGAGAAACAATGGTGAAGCCGATCTGCTCTGAGCCTTTCAGCGCCGCCCGCAGCGGCGGTTCGCCCTCCTCGATGAAGCGGGCTATGTTTTCAATCATGACGATGGCGTCATCCACCACGAATCCGGTGGAGATAGTGAGCGCCATCAGCGTCAGGTTGTTCAGGCTGTAGCCGAGCAGGTACATCACTCCGAAGGTGCCCACCAGCGACAACGGAACTGCCACGCTGGGAATCACGGTGGCGGACAGATTGCGCAGGAAGAGGAAGATCACCATCACCACCAGGGCCACGGTCAGCATCAGGGAGAACTCGACGTCGTGCACGGAAGCTCGAATCGTCGTGGTCCGGTCAGTGAGGATCTTGACCTCGATCGAATTGGGCAGCGAGGTGGTGAGCTGCGGCAGCAGCTTGGTGATGCGGTCGACCACGGCGATGATGTTGGCGCCGGGCTGCCGCTGGATGTTCATGATGACGGCCGGGGTCTCGTTCATCCAGGCGGCCTGATGGATGTTTTCCGCCTCATCCACCACGGTGGCCACATCGGACAGCTTCACGGGAGCGCCGTTCTTATAGGCGATTACCAGCGGAGCATATTCGGCGCTCGACAACAGCTGGTCGTTGGCGCCGATCTGGTAATTCTGGTACTTGCCATCAAAGCTGCCCTTCGCCATGTTGACGCTGCTGGCGATGATGGCGCTTCTGAGGTCCTCCAGGTTCAATCCGTAGGACGCCAGTTGCGTGGGATTCGCTTTGATGCGCACGGCCGGTTTCTGCCCGCCGCTGATGCTGACCAGCCCGACTCCGGGCAACTGCGAGATCTTCGGCGCCAGCCGGGTATCCGCGAGGTCCTCGACTTTGGAGAGCGGCAGAGTCTTCGAGGTCAGCGCCAGGGTGAGAATCGGGGTATCGGCGGGATTGATCTTGCTGTAGAGCGGAGGGGTGGGAAGGTCGGCGGGCAGGTAGGTGCCGGAAGCGTTGATGGACTGCTGCACCTCCTGCTCGGCAACGTCAATGCTCAGGCTGAGAAGAAATTGCAGCGTGATGACGGAGCTGCCATCGGAACTGGTAGAGGTCATCTGCTGCAGCCCGGGCATCTGGCCGAACTGGCGCTCCAGCGGGGCCGTCACCGAGGAGGCCATGACATCGGGGCCTGCTCCGGGATAAAACGTGACTACCTGGATAGTTGGATAATCCACCTCTGGCAGGGCAGACACCGGCAGTTGCTGGTAGGCAACGAGACCGGCCAGCATAATGGCCACCATGAGCAGGGAGGTTGCGATCGGCCGGAGGATGAATGTCCGGGACGGGTTCATGAACCCGGCCTCGCACCGCTGCCGCCGCCGTCCGTGATCTGGGCGTTGACCTTCGTTCCTTCCTGCAGCTTGTCCACCCCGGTGGTAACCGCTACATCGCCGGGAACGAGGCCGGAAACGACTTCAGTCTGGTCGGCTTCCGTCGTGCCCAAGGTCACATTGCGAACGGTAACGGTCTGGTCCGGCTTCACCAGATAGACGTAGGTCCTTTGCGAACTCCGCTGGATGGCCGCCGTTGGAATCAGTGTGACACCCTGTTTCTCTTCGACCAGCAGGCGCGCGTTCACAAACTGGTTCGGGAACAGGGCGTCGTCTTTATTGTCGAAGATCGCCCTCAACTTCAGCGTTCCCGTGGTCTGGTCGATCTGGTTGTCCATGGTCAGCAGGTATCCCTGGGACAACTTTTTCTTCAGATTGCGATCGTAAGCGTCGACTTCCAGCCGCTCTCCGGCACGGAAGCGTTTGGCGATAGGCGGCACCTGGTCTTCCGAAATGGTGAAAATCACACTGATGGGCTCGATCTGGGTGATGACCAGTAACGGAGTGTTGCCGGAGGCAAGAATAATGTTGCCGGGATCGACCAGCCGCAACCCCACGCGGCCGGTAATGGGAGCAGTGATCTTGCTGTAGACCAAGTTCAATTTCGCGCTGTCAATCATCCCCTGGTCGGTCTTGACGATTCCCTCATCCTGCACCACCGTCGCTTGCTGGGTCGCGAGTTGCTGCTCAGCCACGGCATTCCGCTTGATCAACTCCTGGTAACGCGCCAGATCGACACGGGCGTTCTGGAGGTTTGCCTGGTCCTTGATCAGCTGCCCTTCAGCTTGCTTCAACTGAACTTCGAAGGGGCGCGGGTCGATCTCGGCCAGCAGATCACCTTTGTGGACCGTCTGGCCTTCCTTGTAGTAGACGTTCATGAGCTGGCCGTCGACCCGACTGGTTACCGTCACGGTGTATATCGGCGTCACCGCACCCAAGCCAGTGAAATAGACGCCAATGTTTCCCTTGTGGGCGGTCGCCGCGGTCACCGGCGTCGCCGGCATCACCCGTACCGCGCCAGGAGCAGCGGCAGAGCTGCTCTTCTGGCCCCGGTGTCTGGCCAGCAAATAAACCACCAGGACCAGAATGACAATAGCCATCGCCCAGATCCAGCGCCGGCGCGGCGAGCGTTGCACTTCGCGTTCCCGGTGTCTGTCTTCAGGTAAGTGGGAGGGCTGTTCGGGTTGGGTAAGCGGCAGAGTCGGCTTGTTCATGAGGTTACGGCAACTCGTCCTGTTTGGGCATGATTAGCAGGCCGCGGCCGTGCTGCCTTCTTTCGAAACATTGAAGAAAGGATTCCGACGCCGCACTTCGGATGCGCAAAGCCTGTATATGGTACCCCAAGTCAACCTACACACGCTTGCGGCGCGCGGCCGCTCCCTGCCCCTGAATCCCGTTAACCAATGGAAGCACACTTCTCCGTAAAGATTTGCAAAGATTGCGTTATTTTTTGTTATCATCGCTTTCCCCCGAACCGGTTCTGCAGAACTTGCTGTCGTAGAGTTTCTCCGATAAAGGGCGTTGCGAGACAAAGGCGCTAGCCGAGGCCGGCTTCCTGAGGGGAATCCGCCAGCTTTGGGCGTTCGACAAGAACCTTTGCAGGTGGCGGGAAAATGGCTAAGCTAGCGCACGTCGATGGCACAGGAATCCAAACCACTGAGCCCAAATGAGAACAGTCTTTTGAACAGCCAGGGCCTGTTGCTGAAAATGGAGCTGCGCAGTGACCCGGCGTTGCTCTGCGTAGTACGCGGCGCGGTGACGCCGCTCACCGAGAGGCTGGGATTTCCGGACCCCGAATGCCGGGCGGTTGTCCGCGCGGTGGATGAAGCGCTCACCAACATCATGCGCCATGCTTATCGCGGGGCGGTGGGGCAGCCCATCGAAGCGTCGTTCCGCAGCATTCGAGTACGCCGCGAAGGTGCGCCGCAGGCCGCGCTGGAAATCCTGCTGGAGGATGAGGGTACTAGGGTGGACCGCGCCAAGCTGCGCGGGCGTCCGCTGGAGGACGTGCGACCCGGTGGCTTGGGGCTGCACTTTATCCGCCAGAGCATGGATACGGTAGAATTCCGCCACCGCAAAGGCAAGAACCAGCTTCGCCTGGTCAAGATTCTTCGTGCAGGGAAGCCTCAGACGAGTTTGCGTGAGGAGAATCGATAATGCAGATTTCAGCGCGCCACCTGGACAAGATAACCATCTTCGATATTTCGGGCGACATCGATCTGTCTACCTCGCCGGATTTGCGCAAGGCCCTGTTACGCGAACTCCGTGAGTTGCGCATGCCACGGGTTGTTGTCAATCTGCAGGCCGTCCACTACGTCGACAGTTCCGGGGTGGCATCGCTGGTGGAAGGTCTGAAGGCCTCGCGCGATGTCGGCTCGCGCTTTGTCCTCTGCGGTTTAAATACCAAAGTCAAGGAGGTCCTGCGGCTTTCCAAGCTGGGGACAATTTTCGAGGTTTGCGAAAACGAAGAGCAGGCTACTGCGCCTTAAGCTGCCCCGGGGTTAGAGAGGGGAATTCAACGAGAACATCATCGTGGAATTAGCCGCGCAAATAGGTGGATCAGTAACCGACGGGCTTGCCTATCTGGGGGCGCTGGCGTCCCTGGGCGCCCGCGCCGCTTATTTCACGTTCGTCGCTCCCTTTAAGGGCAAGCCCCTGCGATTTCAGCAAGCCGTCAACCAGGCCATGCAGGTGGGCGTTCTCGCCCTGCCCATCCTTTCCCTGATCACCTTTTTCATTGGCTTGATTCTTGCGCTGCAGAGTGCTTATGAGCTGCGCCGGTTTGGGGCGTTGAACTATGTAGCCAGCGCGGTCGCCATTTCAATGACCCGCGAGCTTGGGCCGCTGATCACCGCTATCGTGGTGATCGGGCGCTCCGGCTCCGCTTTTGCCGCGGAAATCGGCACCATGAAGGTGACCGAGGAAATTGACGCGCTCGAAACCATGGCCATCAATCCCATTTCTTTTCTGGTCACTCCGAAATTTCTGGCCATGATCATCATGCTGCCCTGCCTGACGATCTGGTCGAATTTCATGGGGATCCTGGGAGGATCGGTGTTCGGCGTGGCCAAGGCGGATTTTACCTTTCCGCGTTACATTGAGGCCTCGCTCGACGCGCTCTTCATGCGCGACATTGTGAGCGGCCTGGTCAAGAGTGTGATGTTCGGCATCACGGTTACCGCGGTAGGCTGCCATGAAGGCTTTGCCACCGGGGGCGGCGCGGAGCAGGTGGGCCGCTCCACCACCCGGGCGGTGGTGGTTTCGCTTTTTATGGTGATCCTGGTGGACCTCGTGTTTACCGCGATCTTCTATTTTCTGGGACCATCCTGAGCCCGGGAGAGAACGCAGAATTTCGTAATGGACCGAAGCGACAAGCCGGCGCTGGGATCGGAAGCGATGATCTCGCTGCGCGACCTGCGCGTCAGTTATGGTGAGCGGGAAATTCTGCACGGGGTCAGTTTCGACGTGATGGCCGGGGAAACCATGGTCATTCTCGGCGGCTCCGGCTCCGGCAAGAGCACGCTCCTGCGCACCCTGGTAGGCCTGGAAAAGCCGACCTCAGGCGAGATTCGCCTACGGGGAAAAAATATTGCCGCCATCTCGACCGCCGAGATGGACGAAATCCGCAAGAAGATCGGTATGTCGTTTCAGGGTGGCGCTCTGTTCGGCTCCATGACGGTGGGGGAAAACGTGGCGCTGCCGCTGCGCGAGCACACCAAGCTCGAGGATTCCACCATCAAGGTCATCCTGCGGTTGAAGCTGGAGCAGGTGGGCCTGTCGGGCTTCGAGAACTACATGCCCTCGCAGCTGAGCGGAGGAATGAAGAAGCGCGCCGCTGTGGCCCGCGCCCTGGCCATGGATCCGGAGATTCTCTTTTTCGACGAGCCTTCGGCAGGTCTAGATCCGATCATCGCCGCCGGCGTCGACCAGTTGATCCTGGACCTCAAGCAGGCTTTCCATATGACCATCATCGTGGTCACCCACGAGCTGGCCAGTGCCTTCCTGATTGCCGACCGCATGGTGTTGATCGACAAGGGCAACGTGGTGGCCATCGGTCCGACCGAAGAATTGCGGGCAAGCCATCATCCACGCGTGCGCCAGTTCCTCGACCGTATAGCCGAGCCGGAGGTTGCGCAAGAGCTGGACTACCTGCAGATGCTGACGGAAGACGATTACCGCCGAGGTCGTTGAAGTGGCGGAGAAGAAAGGTGCGTGATGCAAGCGAAACGGGAGCAAGCCATTGTGGGATTGTTCGTCCTGGTTGCCGGCGCCGTGCTGGTGGCCACGATTTTCGCGCTCGGCGGCACTTTCAGCGGCGCAGCGACGACCTATCACGCTTACTTTCCGTTTGCCGGCGGGCTGGAGCCGGGCTCGACGGTGCGCTACGCCGGAGGTCCGAAGGTGGGACGGGTGGAAAAACTGGGTCTCGATCCGCACGATGCTTCGCGTATCGAAGTGACCTTCAGCGTACAACCGGGACTGCCTGTGAAAACCGACAGCCACGTTAAGATCATGAGCTTGAGTCCCCTCGGCGACAATCATCTAGAGATCGTTCCCGGAAGCGACCAGGCCCCCCTTGCCAAGAACGGGAGCACGCTGGTGTCTGATCCCTACGTCGACTTCACCGCGCTGACTTCCAGGCTCAATGACATGGCCCCGCAGGCGCAGCAGCTTCTGAAAACACTGAATGATCGCACCACCGAATTGCGGGTAACCATCGAGCGCGTGAACGACTTGCTGAATGACCAGAACCGCGCCAATCTGGCGGGCACTCTGGCCGAGACGCGCGGCATGATTGCGGAAAACCGGCCGCAAATAAAATCGACCATCCGCAATCTGAATTCTGTCAGCCAGAAACTCGAGCCCTTGCTCCAGGACCTGCGCAAGACCTCCGAACAGGCGAACCAGACCTTGAATCACATCGATGCGATGCTCGGGGAAAACCGCCCGGACGTTCGCCAGGCGGTAATCGATCTGCGGCGGTCGCTGGCCAATATTACCGACCTGACCAGCCGTCTGGACAAGACGCTGGATGCCAACTCCGAAAACATTGACGAGTTGCTCGATAACCTTCGTTTTGTTTCCGAGAACCTGAAGGAATTTACCGACACGATCAAGGCCAGGCCCTATACCCTGATCCGGTCCAGCAGTCCGCCTGAGCACAAAACGGGAGACCAGCGATGATGTGTGCGAAGCGTAGAACAAACATGCTGCCCACTACAATCGAGCAACCACGGAAACGTATCGGGAGTGCAAGAATTGTGCGCGCCGCTATCCTTGCGGCGCTTTCAGCTGGGGTTTTGGTTGGCTGTGGCACGGCGCCGCGGAGCAAGTACTACCAGTTGTCGGTTCCCAGTACGGCAGCAATGGCTCCCTCGCCGGACACTCAGGTCAAATTGCTGATTGGCAGCCTGTCGGCTTCGCATCTCTATCGCGAGGATGGCATCGTCTACAGCAGCGGATCGGTGGAGATGGGAACCTACCAAAATCATCGCTGGGCCGAGCCTCCGACCGAAATGCTGGGCGAGGTCCTCTTGCGCGAACTGCGCGCCTCTGGTCACTATCTCTCCGTCCAGCCTCAGCGCAGCACCACGAGTGGAGATTACGTTATCCGCGGACGGCTTTACGACTTCAAAGAGGTAGATGGCAGTCCCATCGTGGCGAGGGTGACCTTCGAACTGGAGATGCGCGACGTCAAGACCGGCGCTACGGTGTGGACGCACTATTACGCCCACGACGAGCCGGTAAGCGCAAAGGACGTGTCCGCCGTGGTCGAAGCATTGGACCAGAATGTTCAGCGCGGCATCAAGGAAGTAGCGGCCGGCCTCGATCAATACTTTGCTTCGCATCCGGTAAAGTAACGCGACACATTCTCAGTCGGGGTCTTTGCCGGAATTCTCTGGAAAGATGGTGTGCCTTGGCGCCGGCATAGGGATGCTGCCTTTAACGTCACGCCACAAGATGCGATTGAGCACTGAGGTATCTACGGCATCGGCGTGCGAAAAATCCATCCTCAAAGACGCGCGGGCACCCTGCGCCTGCGGAGGGTTCACCTCATATAGAAGTCCATTGTCGCGGTTGCGATAGTCGGCCGCGAACGGTGGCTGATCGCCGGCGCCGGCGAACAGCGGGGCGATGACAGCAGCTTGCGCGTCGTTGTTATTCATGGGCGGCAGCCCGAGCAACACCTCCATCGTGCGGATGACGTTGACCGTGGTGTAGAAACGGTGGTCCACGAAGGCCGCCGGCGCGGCGGGCGAATATTTGCTGATCACGAGAGCCAGACTGCGGTGTGCGTCCACGTGGTCGGCGCCGTTCTGAGCGTCGTCTTCGAGAATGAAGATAGCCGTGTCGTCCCAGTAAGGGCTGTGGGAGACGGCGTCGACGACGCGACCGACGGCGAGGTCGTTATCGGCGACGCACGCGGAGGGACGCGGCATCCCGGGCCGCGTGCCGATCGTGTGATCGTTGGGCAGACGCAGGACGATCATGGCGGGC
>Ga0335081_10016838_pt1 | contig 11841 bp, 19 predicted proteins | sample Lox_Sample_35_FD_206713 | JGI IMG/M metagenome (GOLD analysis project Ga0335081, IMG submission 206713) | Soil microbial communities from Loxahatchee National Wildlife Refuge, Florida, United States - Lox_Sample_3.5 | ecosystem: Environmental > Terrestrial > Soil > Wetlands | place: USA... | reverse complement strand
TTGGGGCGACCCAGAAAGAGGCCGTGATAGTTCCTGCATTCCTTCAGATAAGCGTCCCTTGCCGACGGGGCATAGCTGAACTTGAAATGGGGGTATTGCTTCTCTCCGATGTGACGCTTGATTTCATTCCTCAGGTCGTCATCTGACCTTCCAAGGTAGCCTACGGTCAGGTTTCCTTTTTCATCTGCACTCCCCAATGCGAAGTTGCCTATGCGGTCAGGGTCTACGTGCTCATCGACCGACTCGGCGTTGTAGGGGTAGGGGCCCTGCATGTCAAGCCTAGCCAGGCAGGGGACCTCGTTTACTCGTACACGCCGCTTGGCGGAGCGCTCTCTTTTGTCATTGCGGTGATCAATGAGGAAGTGTATCCTGCCTTCTCCGCCAGCGCCCTGGCTATGTCCGCGACTGCGACCATGCCCGTAAGCCCCGCCTTTTCGTCCACGACGGGCAGTCTTCTTACTTTGTTCTCCGTCATCACCTTGAGTGCTTCCTCTATCTTTGCGTCGGGAGAGATGACGATGATGGGGGAGGTCATTATGGCGTTCACCATGGTCTTGTCTGGGGCTGCCCCCTTGGCCACCACTCTCCGAGCGATGTCCCTCTCCGTGACTATCCCGACGACTTTTCCTTGGGATTGGGCGAATGCCACCGAGGAGTCCTGTTCCTCCATTGCCCTTGCCGCCTGAAGGACGGTCCCCTCTGCAAGCACCGTCAGAGGGCGCTCCTGCATTACGTCCTTCACCCTCAGGTCGAGTTGTTTCAGAATCTCTTCCTCGCTGGTTCCTTGGAACATGAGGCTCAAGCTAAAGCCGGCTTCTATTAAGTCGAACCGTGGGGTGGTTTCAGGAAGATGCTTGGTTGGTGACCCCGCTCACCCCCGCTTCCTCCAGGTCGGAGACGAACCCAGAAACGTAGGTCATGAACTCCGCCCTGTTCATTTTTGCCATCTGCGCCGGGCTCGTCTTGGTCAGCTCGTCGCAGAGCCTCCCCATCCGCGGGAGGTACCAGGCGCCGGTGTTGTACGACCCCCTGAGGACGTTGCGGTACCAGGCGTTGAATGACTGGCTTTCCTCGAGGAGATGGCCGTACTTCGAGGCACCCCTCGTCCTCTTCCGGCCCTTTGGCCAGGGCTCGACTGGGTCGGTTTCTCCCGTGGCAGATGCTAATTTTCTCTCTTCACCTTCCATGCCTTTGAAGGGTTCGTGAGGATTTAACGGCCGGAACCGGATGCCGGGGGATGCGGGCCCGACGGGAATCGAACCCGTTTAGGGGCCATTGGCCGACCCTCGGGTTAAAAGCCCGATGCTCTACCTGAGTTCTCTCCATGTCTGGAACTAAGCTACGGGCCCGCACCAAATCCGCGAGGTCCCCCGTATTTGACTGTGAACAGCTAGCTATTGCAGGAGGACCCGGACGAGCTTGATGCTCGCCCTCATCGTCTTGATGTCCCTGTAGGGAGTCTCCATGATGAGCGGCCTCTCCCGGACGCCTGGATAGTGGAGAAACGCCCTGATCCCCTTACGCCCAATCTTTCCCTTGCCGATGTCGTCGTGCCTGTCAAGCCTGCTTCCTAGGGCGCCCTTGGAGTCATTCAGATGAATCACCTTGAGTCTGTCGAATCCGACGACTTCGTCGAAGAGCCCCATCGTGTTCCTCACCGCTTCGTCGCTCCCTATGTCGAAGCCCGAGGCGTACAGGTGACAGGTGTCCAGACAGACCCCAACTCTGTTGCTTTCTTTCACCCTGTCGAGTATCCCGCGGATCTCCTCGAACCTTGCTCCGACGCTGTTCTTCTGCCCCGCCATGTTCTCGAGCAGGACCATCGTCTTCCCTCCGCTCCCGGCTATCGCCTGGTCGCAGGCCCCCGCGATGTTCGCCATCCCGACTCCCACGCCCTTCCCCAGGTGGCTCCCGAGATGGATTACGAGATAGTCGATCCCGAGGGCGTCGCAGCGCTTCAACTCCTCGTCGAGTGTGTACCTGCTGATCTTCATGGTCGACCTCTCCGGCGAGGCGAGGTTCGGCAGGTACGGCATGTGGTCGACTAGCCGGGCGAAGCCCGAGCTCCTCCTCTTGTCCCTGAAGGCGGCGACCGTCTCATCAGGTATGGGCTTGAACTTCCACTGGTTGGGGTTCCGGGTAAACATCTGGAATGTATTAGCGCCTAGCTCGAGGGCACGGTCGAAAGCGAGGTCAAGGGAGTCCGCGCCCGAGACGTGGAGACCTACCATGGGCTCTGACATTGACAATCAAAAGAGGCGGAGTGTGGGTTTATCAACCCACGCTCTTCTTTCCGCTTTCTCGCTTAGCGCTTTTTCGGCTTCAGGGTCTTCTTGGGACCGGCAGCGCTCCTTACGGGAGCCGTCCTGCGCCTGTAGGTGCGGGTCGGCTTTGTCAGCGTCGGAGCTCCGAGCGCAGGCATGGACGGGGCCGTGTAGAGGACCGGCGCCGGGGCCGGTTGGACGGTCTCGTACATCGCCGGTGCCGGGCCAGGCGCTGGTGCTGGCTCTGGTTCTGGCTCTGGTGCTGCTGTCACTTCTGGTGCAGGGGACGGAGCAGGCTCGGCCACGGCAGGTGCCTCCGCGGCTGGGACCTCTGGTGCCTGCTCCGTCGTCGTAGCGTAAGTGTCGATGGACGTATCTGGAGCAGCTGGTGCGCTCGTCTTCCGGTGTCCGAGATAGCCCTTGGATGCAGCGATGAGCACGGCGATCGCGCCCGCCGCCACGCCAAGCACGATTGTGGCTATTACTGGGACCATTGCTGAACATGATACACCCTGTCAGGGCTCTTCAGAGCCAAAGTCAAACACAATCAACAATTCCATCATGTAATATCAACCAGCTTTGGCCACTGCTGTCTCTCAGCAGGCGCTCGGCGTGTCGCTTATATCTCAGTCCGCACCAATATGGCAGACATAATGCTGCAGATTCAGTGGGACAAGATCTGTACCGAGATCTTCAAGTTCGACAGACGGGTGAGGTCTGCAATAATCCTCGACCAGTCGGGGAGGCAGATAGCAGGAGGGATGAAGAGGGGGATTCCCTCACTGGAGCCCCAGAGCCAGGATATCCGGCTCATCGCGGGCATAACTATCCAGATCAACAACGACGTCACGTGGGACAACTATTTCGGGAAGCTCCAGTTCACCTACCAGAAGAGGGAGAGAATCAACATAATGACGTTCTATCTGGGGGACAAGCTTGTGCTCGTTTCCATGGAGCCTGACTTCACGCTCCAACAGGCACAGGACCTGAGGAACCAGATAGTCACAAACCACGCGCAGGAAATCAGGTAAAAGGAGGAGAGCCGGGTCTCAGTTGAGACCTAGCTCGGGGAACTTCGCCTGAACGAGACCAAGCTCGCTCTGGAGGGTACGGATGCGTTCTGCGTACTTCTTCATGTCTTCGGTGTTTTTCTGGACCTTGGCCACCTTGTAGCCGCGCCACGCCTTTTTTAGTGCACCCCATGATTGCCCTTTCGTGTACTGACTCATGAAACAAGTCCATTCAATGAGACGATATAAGCCTTAGCGTCTCATGTGTGCTTTCATTGGGGCTTAACTGATTGACGATTCTCTGGCAGTGGTGTTCCTCCTCGGTCGCCAACAGCTCGCTTCAACGCAGGCCCAGGGCTCCCTCAAAGTGTGGCTATTCTTCGTGGAAGCAGGTCGCAGGGTATTTCGATGGCGACGGGAATGTCGGGCTTGATGTGGTCAGAATAATCCTTCGAATCAAACTCCGTTTCGTGGATACCTGGAAGCCTCAGGTGGACTCGATATGGGAGTTTCTCTGGAGGTGTCGTGTGCACACAGGCCGAGTCGGCCGAGACACCAAAGAGCCCTGGCAGCCGGCGTACCGGCTCGATATCACTGAAGTCAAGAGCGTCTTGAGGGCTGCCAGGGCGATGCTTCCGAATGTCGTCAAGAAAAAAGAGGACCTGCGAATCGCCATCACCTATCTGGACGGCAGAATAACGGGAAACGAGGCCATTGCTATGTTCAATCACGAAGCCAGAGTTGGCCGACGGAGAGGGAAAATCAGAAACGTGAATCTCCCATTCACAAGACAAGAAGGCCTCAGGTTGTCACAACTCGAAAACGCCCGCAAAGGAAGAGCGGCCTACGCCGTCAACGTCAGCCCCTCGGTCCAACGGCAAATCAGGGCAGACCATAGAGAGGGGAGACTCGGCCACATCAAGTTGAGCAGAAAGTACGGCTACTCCTTGTCGGTGATCAGGCGGGCACTGGGAAAAAGATAGCCTACTTCACTTCGAATGGAATGACATTCCCGTTGTGGTCGTAGACGCCGAGGTTGTCCACTGTGGCGTAGGGGTAACCCATTATCACCATGAGCTTCCCGGTCGCGTGGAGCAGGTCCTGCTGCGAGGGAGAGTGGTTCCCCGAGGGGTGCGAATGGGCGACGCCCAGGTAAGAGAGGTCCACTGGGAGCATCCACCAGCTGAAGGAAGAGAAGGCTGCGCCGTGGCTCGCGAGAGGAGGGACCACGACCCCTGTCACTTCGACCACCCCCTTCTTCGTCTTCCCCCGCAGGAGCAGTATCCCCTCGTTCGGGTAGGCCATCCTTGAATAGGTGAACAGGCTGTCGACTACCTGTTTCTGGAATATCACCTTCTGCACTGGCACGGCTACCGCCTACCTCAGCATCCGGACGAAGTTCCCAAGCACCCTGTCCCCCTCGGGGTGAGCCTTTGTGAAGCGCTCGGGGTGGAACTGGACCCCGTAGAGGATCCTGGTCGGGTGCTTCATGGCGGCAATCTTGCTCGTGGCGCTCCTCGCCAGCCGGGAGAAACCGTCGGGAAGGGACTTCACCACCTCGTACCTCGACTCCATGAGCACGAGCGACTTCGGGAGCCTGGCGAATAGGGGGTCTTCCCTCAGGACAGTTGTCTCCACCATCTCCTTCACCTCTCGCGCGTCTTTCACGACCTGGGCGCCGTAGGCGTGTGCGACCAGCTGGTGGCCGAAGCAGACCCCGAATATCGGCGCCTTCGACTCGAGCACAGCGTCCGCCTCCTGCTGGAACTTCATAATGATCTTGGGATTCGACATCATGTCTGGGGAGCCGCTGAGCACGACGCCGTCGCAGGAGTCGAACCTCCCGGGAGAGACGTCCCGCAGATCCGCTGGGACAATTTCAGCCCCGTTCTTCTGCAGGCACCTCTCAAGGGCCACGACGCGCTCGCGGCCGGGGTAGTTGTTGACGACCAGGACCTTGACCAATGGCCGCACAGGGGCGAGTCGCGTTAAGAACCTTCGGAGATGGGACCGACCGCCCAGAACACTTTAAAAGCCGACCAAATTCGTTGGCCGAAAGGAGCAAGGAAAAAGAAAATGTTTGCACCTTCGGCAGGATACGACAGGGCCATCACCATATTCTCGCCGGATGGCAGGCTGTATCAGGTTGAGTATGCTCTTGAGACGGTCAGGAGGGGGAGCCTGGCGGTCGGCATTCAGACCCGGGAAGGGGTGGTGCTGGCCGTTGAGGAGAAGGGGAGGAAGCTCCAAAGCGGCGACTCTGTCATCAAGATGTTCCAGATCGACGACCACGCCGGTGCCGTCGGGGCTGGGTACATTCCCGACGCGAGGATACAGGTCGACAGCGCAAGGGTCTTGGCACAGAGCAACAGGCTGATCTACGACGAGCCGGTGGACATCGAAGCCGTAGCCAAGAGGATCGCCGACATGAACCAGCAGTACACGCAGTACGCGGGCGTAAGGCCCTTCGGCGTGTCTCTGATCATAGCGGGGGTCGACGAGGGCGCTGGTCCGGTGGTCTTCCTGGCTGACCCTACGGGGACATACTCCGGCTTCCGCGCCATAGCCATAGGACAGGGGAGCGACCAGGTCAACGACTACCTCGAGAAGAACTACTCGGACACCCTGTCGCTGGACGATGCGGTCACACTGGCCATCGAATGCATCTACCTGGTGAGCGAGGACAAGACGGGCACCTCCCACATCAAGGTCGCCGTTGTGGAGGCAGAGACGAAGAAGTGGAGGCGGCTCACCGAGGCTGAGATAGGCAAAGGCGCCTCAGGGGCCAAGACCAAGTCGGACAAGCCGCCCGCCAAGAGCTCCTAGAAGAGCTGGCCCGATGAGCAGCGGTTTCGGACGAAGCGGGGGAGAGTTCAAGCCAAGGACGCACCAGGCGTCCAAGTTCACCACAGTGAAGTTGTCGATCGGCGGGGAAGACTACGAGATACTTGTTAGCCCTGACTCTGCCCTGGCCTTCAAGCAGGGCAGGAGCATTGAGCCCTCGTCGGTCATAGCCGTGGACGAGGTGTACTCGGACGCCCGGAAGGGACTCAGGGCGAGCAGCGAGAAGCTGAAGCTCCACTTCGGCACGGACGACCATGCCAAGGCGGCCCTGGAGATACTGAAGAGGGGGGAGCTGAATCTTACCCAGGAGCAGAGGAAGAAGCTCACGGAGGAGAAGAGGAAGGCCATAGTCGCCGCCATCTCGAAGAACTTCGTGGACCCCAGGACGCTGCTGCCACACCCGCCACTGAGGATAGAGCAGGCCATGCAGGAGGCCAGGGTGACGGTGGACCCCTTCCAGGACCCAAACGAGCAGATGAAGACGGTCATCGAGAGCCTGAGGACCATACTTCCGCTGAAGTCAGAGAAGATCAGGCTGCTGGTGAAGGTAGCAGCCCAGTATTCTGGGCAGGCCATAGGGGTGCTGAAGACCTACGGCGAGATCATCAAGGAGGACTGGCTTGCGGACGGGACCCTCTCCGCAATAGTAGAAATACCGGCTGGCGGACAGCCCGGCCTGCTGGACCGCCTGGGCTCCACGACCAGAGGGGCTGCGCAGGTTTCAGTGGTGAAATAGAAAAATGCCAATGGTAGAGAGAAAGCAGGTGATACCGGGTGACGTCATAGCCCGGGGGAACCACAGATACGGAGCCTACATCGAGAAGAGGGGGGACGAGTACATCGCCCTCCGGGTGGGGCTCGCGGAGGTCGGGAGGGACGGGGTCAAGCTCAACCCCCTTACCGGGCCGTACCTTCCGAGGGCAGACGACGACGTGATAGGGAAGGTGGTCGACATTAACGGATTCGGCTGGGTCGTAGACATCAACTCCTGCTTCGACGGATTTCTGCCGGCTTCCTTCGTTTTCGGGAGGGAGTTCTCCCCTTCGACCCACGACCTTTCGAGCAAGTTCAAGGTGGGGGACATCATAGGCGCCCGCATCGAATCGTTCGAAAGGTCCAGGGACCCCCAGCTGAGCATACGGGGTCATGGGTACGGGAAGATAGACTCCGGAGAAATCATTAAGATATCACCCACGAAGGTGCCGCGACTTATCGGGAGGAGAGGTGCGATGATCAACTTGATCAGTGAAAAGACTGGATGCGACGTCAGGGTGGGCCAGAACGGCATGGTCGTCGTGAACGGGCCTCCGGACGGCATCGTGAAGACCGCCATGGCAGTAAAGATGGTGGAGGAGGAGGCGCACGCCGCCGACCTCATGTCCAAGGTGGAGGCGTACCTGGGAGGGAGCAGCGGTGACGGAAGCTAAGAAGCATCTCATAGGCGCCGACGGGAAGAGGCTGGACGGAAGGAGCTGGGACGACCTGAGGCCCGTCAGCCTGCAGGTGGGCATCATGAAGAACGCAGACGGGTCGGCCTACATCGAATGGGGGAAGAACAAGATCATGGCCGCTGTCTACGGGCCGAAGGAGGTGCACCCCAAGCACCAGGTCCTGCCTGACAGGGCACTTCTGAGGTGCAGGTACCACATGGCACCGTTTTCGGTGGACGAGAGGAAGAATCCCGCTCCCTCGAGGAGGGAGATAGAGATCTCGAAGGTGATAAGGGAGGCGCTGGTCCCCGCTGTCATCGTGGAGGACTACCCCAGGACCGCGATTGAGGTCTGGGTCGAGGTGCTCCAGTCCGACGGGGGGTCGAGGTGCGCAGGCATAACGGCGGCATCTCTCGCCCTGGCCGATGCTGGCATCAACATGAGGGACATGGTGGTAGGGTGCTCCTGCGGAATCATCCAGGACACGGTGGTGGCAGACCTGGACGACACCGAGGACAAGGAGGGAAGCGGAGACATGCCAGTGGCAATAATGCCCAATTTGGGGCAGGTCACGCTGCTGCAGGTGGACGGCATCTACACGAGGGAACAGTTCCAGAAGGCGTTCGAGCTGGCCATAGAGAAGGGGAAGCAAATCTACGGCTTGCAGAGGCAGGCCCTCATGGACCGCTTCTTCGGCGGCGAGGCGACAAGCACCAGCGTAGAGGAGGGTGCAGAGTAGATGTCGATGAAGAAGAACTACGTCGTCGAGACGATTCGAAAGGCGCAGATGGTCCAGCTTCTTGCCCAGGACAAGCGCATAGACGGGAGGTCCCTGGACCAGCTAAGGCCCATCAAGATCGAAACAGGCCTCATCCAGAAGGCGAACGGGTCGTCGAGGGTCACCCTGGGGAACACCCAAGTGATAGCAGGCGTGAAGATAGCCACGGGGACGCCTTTTCCTGACACCCCCGACAAGGGACTCCTGGTGGTGAACGCGGAGATTCTCCCCATGGCTTCCCCCTATGCCGAGCCCGGGCCCCCGAGCGAGGACGCCATAGAGCTGGCGAGGGTCGTGGACAGGGGGATACGCGAGTCGGAGATGGTAGACCTGACAAAGCTCTGCCTGATACCTGGGAAGAGCGTGGTCACCGTGTTCGTGGACTGCAACGTGATGAACGTCGATGGGAACCTGTTCGACGCCACGAGCTATGCGGTTGTGTCAGCCCTCAGGACGGCGAAGATGAAGAAGTACGTGGTCAAGGATGAGAAGGTGGAGGCCACGGACGAGTGGATCCCTGTTCCCGTGGAGAGGACCCCCGTGTCGGTCACGCTCGCCAGGATTGGAGAGAAGATGGTGGTCGACCCCAACACCGAGGAGGAGGCGTCCATGGACATGAGGATAACCATCACCACGGATGACGAAGGGCACATCTGCGCCAGCCAGAAGGGCGAGGCCAGCACCATAACCCCCGCTCAGGTATTGGAGTCGGCAGACACCTCAATCAGGGTAGGGAAGGAGATAAGGGCCCAGATAGCGGAGGCAACGAAGTAGTGCCGAAGGCCAGGGAGAACGTCCGGGGTCTTGGGGCGAAGTACGGTGGTACCCTCCGCAAGAGGTACGCCCGCGTATTCAGGACTCTCAAGCAGGCAAGGGAGTGCCCGGCGTGCTCGAGCATGAGGCTCAGCAGGACTGCCTCAGGCATCTGGAAGTGCAAGTCGTGTGGATACACCGTGGCCGGCGGAGCCTATGAACTCGCGCAGGCAAAGGCAAGATAGGCCCATCGAGTCCCTAGCGCTGAAGATACGGTTCAGGGTGGCAAGGGAATCGGGTGCAAAGATAAGGGAGCTGATTCCGACTGCCCACATCAAGGGCGGCGTCTGCAGTGTAGAGCTGGAGGCGGAGGAGCCCTCTGAGATGGCGGAGAAGGCGAGGGAAGTCCTCGAGAAGCTCCGGGGCGTCGTCTGATTCTCGAAAGGCTTTAAGTAGACTTGGGGCTTGCGGCTGCCAGAGATGAGCCAGCCGGAGCTTCCGCCTCTGCTCAGGGAACAGTTGGCAAGGTACGACCAGACCCAGCAGAACCTGCAGGCCGTCCTGGCCCAGAAGCAGCAGGTGGAACTGGAACTGGGCGAGACTGAGAGGGCGCTTGAGGAGCTCAAGAAGGCGAGCGACACCGAGGCTGTCTTCAAGTTCGCCGGGAACCTGCTTGTGAAGGTGAAGAAGGAGGACGTGCTGAAAGAACTTGGTGAGAAGAAGGAGCTCGCCAACACGAGGAAGATGGTGCTCGCAAAGCAAGAGACGCGGTTCAGGGAGAGCCTGAACGACCTGCAGACGAAGATAAACGAGGCTGTGAAACCCAAGGGGCAGCCGCAGGCTCAGCCCCCCGGAGACGCGTAGACCGTGGCTGAAGTTGGCCCTTGACGCGAAGCTGACGAGGTTCCCCTTCCTGGAGACGAAGGACCTGCATTCGGCGGCCCTGGTATGCCACAGAAATGCCGATGCGGACGCCTTTCTCTCAGCCTATGCCCTCTCCAGGCTCATAGCCGCTCTGGCGCCCGGGTGCAGGATCGACATAGTTACGCCCGGGGGCATGACGCTGCTCACGCAGAAGCTCAGCAGAAGGTTCCCGCACGCCATCGTTGAGAGAAACGAAGAGGAGTACGACCTCTACGTGGCCGTGGACGTGGGGGACGAGGAGCTGCTCAATGACTGGAAGGAGAAGATTAGGAATGCAAAGGGGGTAAGGGTCCTGGTGGACCACCACCCGCTCAGGGACAACGTTCCGTACGACAGGGTGATAGTCGACGAGGGGGCGACGTCAGCCGCCGAGGTGGCTTTCAGCATCTTCCAGGAGCTCGGGGTCAGGATGGAGAGGGACACGGCCCAGGCGCTCCTGGAAGGGATAATGTTCGACTCGTCCCATCTCGCCATCGCCAGCCCCCAGGGGCTCAGGGCGGTGGTGAAACTCATGGACGCGGGCGCCGACATTGCCGTCGCGAGGAAGGAGTTGAGGAGCGAGCCGGACTACGGTGAGGTGATGGCCAAGCTGAAAGGGGCCCAGAGGCTGAAGATCTACAGGGGCGGAGACTGGGTGGTGGCCACGAGCACGGTTGGCTCGTTCCAGGCCCACGTCGCCCGGGCTCTGGTGTACCTCGGCGCGGACCTGGCAGTCGTGGGAGGGGAGTCGGACGGGGAGACGAGGTTCAGCCTGCGGTCGACCCAGAGGTTCCTCGACGGGGCCAAGGTGCAGCTGGGGACTCAGGTGGCCGGTGAGATGTCAAGGAGGCTCGGCGGGCATGGCGGGGGGCACGCCACAGCTGCGTCCTTTTCGACAGCTGCAGGCGAGGAAGAGACGATGGAAGCCACCCTCAAGAGGGCCGGGGAACTCCTGGGCGACCTGAAGGAGATAGACTAGGCGTACTTCTTCGAAACGGGACTCTTCAGGAACCCTTCGAATGTGAGCCTGAACCACGGGGTGTAGGCGTCCGGGTTGGACGCGACCTCTGACTTCAGCTCGCTGAGCGTGGCCCAGCGGACGGACATCATCTCTTCGGGGTTCGGCCTGATCTTCCCGTCGAAGTCCCCCACCAGGACCCTGCAGAACTCGTTCTCCGCGTTTGCCCCCTGTGGAGCGAAGTAGACGAAGGAGTGCACGTCTGTGAGCTCACCCACCTTGGCGTCCAGCTCCTGGCGGGCGCGCCTGGACGCGGCCTGCTGGTAGGTCTCCCCGGGGTAGACGTGGCTGGTGAAGGAGACGTCCCAGGCACCGGGCCACAGGAGTTTCTTCCTGCTCCTCTGCTGAAGGAGCATCTTCCCCCCGTGGAAGAGCAGGGCGGTGTAGGCCCTGTGGCGCTTCCCCTTCCCTGCGTGGCAGTTCTCGCGGGTGTCCGTCCCGAGCTCGTTGTCGTTGTCGTCAACGAGGATGAGGATCTCCTGTTCCGTCAACGAAGCACTGATTCTGCCGTTTCTAGATAAGGAAATCGTTGGTCAATCGGCGCCGCCCCCGTCCTCCTCGAGGTAGACGGTGACGGAGCACTCGTCTCCGTCCTTCAGCCTGAGCGCCTTCCTCAGGTTGATCGGGGAGATGACCTCGAGGACGCTGCTGTCGTAGTGGGTCCTCTCGATGGCCAGGACGGCAGCGCGGTATTTGGCGCCGACGAATGCCTTGAAGCACTTCACCGGGCCGTAGGTCCTCGACTTGTCCCTGAAACCGGACACCTCAACCCCCTGCAGGTATTCGAGGCTTCTCCTCTGCTCGATCATTGTCTCGTTGGACAGCCTGAGGTTAAGGGTGC
>Ga0335081_10016837_pt1 | contig 11841 bp, 10 predicted proteins | sample Lox_Sample_35_FD_206713 | JGI IMG/M metagenome (GOLD analysis project Ga0335081, IMG submission 206713) | Soil microbial communities from Loxahatchee National Wildlife Refuge, Florida, United States - Lox_Sample_3.5 | ecosystem: Environmental > Terrestrial > Soil > Wetlands | place: USA... | reverse complement strand
GGCGCGCGGAGCGGCGGCGGCGTAGCGACGGCGACGTCGGGAGCCTCGCCCGCGCGTTCCGGATACACCGATTCGATGACGGTCAGGCCCTCGTTAGCCACCCGGGCGACGATGCTGACCGGGCGCAGCAGTCTCGCCGCGTAATCGATGAGAAACAGAAACGTCGCCATGCAGGCGATGCCCAGCAGCGCGGTGAGGAGAACGACGATGTCGGGGACGTTGCCTTCCAGCCGGTTCAGCGATGCCACGGCGAATACCAGGCTGAACATGAACAGGCCGACGCTGTAACGCACCACGTTGTCGCGCAGCAGCGTCGTCGCGATGATGCGCGGAGTCAGTTGAGCGCCCGCGACCTGAATCGCCACCAGCAGCGAGCCGAACGTGAAGACCACGAACGAAGTCGTCAGCGTGATGACCGTCTGGAACAGCGCCTGCGCTCCGGCGACGTCCAGTCCGGAGATCCGCCATCCCAGCCAGTGGTCGATGCTGCGCAACGCTGGCGCAATCGCCAGCACGAGCATGATGGCGATGAACGGCACGATCCAGAGCGCGGACTTGAGGTAGCTCGTGGCGCGATAGAGCCGGTTCCAGAGCTGCTTGCGCTTGAAGTACTGCTCGGCCCGCGACCACCACGCGGCTTCGTCGACGGGCTTTTCGTCCGGCGTGCCCGCCGAGGGACGCTCCAGGTTGTCTTCTGCCGACATGATTACTGGTTTCAGCGGGACGAAGGTCCCAGGGCAATACCCAATCTACGCCGCTTACGGCCCCCGGGCTTTGATGCAGATCAGAGGCGAAAACGCGGCTCGGTCTTGCCCGGCCGGGTCGCCAGGGGCCCTTCGCGAGTCTCGAGCCCGCCGGCCCGGGCGCTACTTCGCCGGCAGCGCCCGGATCGCCGCGGCGAGCTGCTCGAGCACCTCGCCCAGCGCTGCGTTCATTCCCGATACGATGGCGTCCGCCGTGCGCGATGGGATGTCGCGCCGCGCGCTCAATTCGCCGGTCCAGAGGAACGCGCCCGCGCCGGCGCGCGCGTCCGAGAGGAAGAACTTGATCGCGATCACCGAAGCCGGTTTGGCGGGATCGCGCACGTCGCCGTAGAGCTCGGTCACGAACGCGTCGAGCAGCTGATCGCCCTCCGGCGGACCCGAAGGCGGGAGCACCGCACGGTAGAGCCCCGCCGCGCCGAGCCAGCTCGCGGTGGCCTCGCTGAGCATTGACGCGGGCGCGACCAGGAACTCGTCGTAGAAGTCCGATTCGTACTTGAGATCGGTCTCGCGATAGACCAGCGAGCGGCCGCGAAACGGTGCGGCGACGGAGAATCGCTCGACCTTGAGCGTCGCGGCGCGCGACGTGCCACCGGCGGCGGCGGGACGCGGCGGCGAGAGCACGTAGGTGGACTTGATCGGCGCCGGCTGCGAGCACGCGGCGGCGACGAGAGCGAGCGCGGAGGCGAGCGCGCGCCGGCGCGGGAGCGAGATGGGCGAAGTCATGGTTGGGAGCCTTTGATCGGCGCCGGGGGCGCGCCCCGGAGCAGTCGCGACGGATTGCGCTTCGCCTCCTCGGTGAGGTCGCGCAGGTTGTCGGTGATCTGGCGCAGGTTGTCGAGCGTGCGCCGCAGGTCCGCTTCCGTTCCGCCAGCCATGCGGTCGAGCCGGGTGAGCGTGCTCTCGAGATGGGCGATGGCCTGGGCGAGCTTCGGGTCCTCGATCAGCTTGCGCGCGGAGGCCACCGCCGCGCCGGCGTCGCCCGGAAGCTTCTTCCAGGCCGGGTCGTCGAGGATGGCGGCGAGCTTCTGGTTGCTCTGCCGCAGCTCAGCCAGCAGCGCCGTGGCTTCCCTGTTGATCTGGTCCACGTGGAGCTGATCGAGCTTGACGTCGAGCTTGCCGAGCACGCGCGCCGTCGAATCCGAGATGCGCCCCGCGTCGATCGCCGACATCTTGGCGTTGGTGGTGTCGAGGAGCACGTTGAGCTTGGTGAGCGTCGCCTGGATATCGAGCTTCTGCAGCTTGTCCAGGATGTCGCCCGCGTTGGAGACGAATTGCGTGAAGGTCGACTGCGCGCTCGGGATATAGACGTTGTCGGGCACCCACGAGATCGGCAGCTCGGGGTTGATCTTGGGGTCGACGTAGTCGATTTCGAGATAGTTGGTGCCCGTGATGCCTTGGGGAGCGAGCCGGATGCGCAGGCCCTTCTCGATCTCCATCTGCACCTGCTCGGCGCGGGTGATGTCGCCGCCGGCGCGGCTGCCGATGAGCCGGCCGAGGATGGTGGCTTCGACCAGGACGTAGCGCTTGCGCTCGGCCATGGGTTTGTCCTGTTCGTACTTGTTGTAGGTGAAGCCGATGCTGGTCACCTGACCGACCCGTACGCCGCGGTACTTGACGCTCGATCCGACGTCGAGGCCTTGCACCGATTCGTTGAAGTAGGTCTCGATGACGGTCTTCGACTGGAACCAGCGTCCCGAGCCGACGATGAGCACCAGCAGCACGCCGACGATGGCCGCGCCGACCACGAACAGGCCGAGCTTGAAGTTGTGCGCTTGCGCGCTCATTGGCCCGCTTCCCGCTTCATGCGGCCCCCTGTCGCCGGCAATCCCTACGCCGGCTCCTCGGCCGCCTCCGGCTCGCGGCGGAAGAACTGGCGCACCCAGGGATTGTCGCTCGTGTCGCGCAGTACCTTCGGATCGCCCTCGGCGATGATGCCCCTGGCGCGCTTGTCGAGCATGATCACGCGGTCGGAGATCGCGTAGATGCTCGGCAGCTCGTGGGTGACGATGACGAACGTGATGTGCAGGCTCGCTGCCAGGCGGAGGATGAGTGCGTCCAGCTCGGCGGAGGTGATCGGGTCGAGGCCCGCCGACGGCTCGTCGAGGAACAGGATCCCGGGATCGAGAGCCATTGCCCGCGCGATCGCCGCCCGCTTCTGCATGCCGCCGCTCAACTCGGAGGGCATGTGTCCGCAGAACGCCTCCAGCCCCACGAGCTTGAGCTTCATGCGGGCGATCAGATTCATCGCACCCGGGTCGAGCGCGGTGTACTCCTCGAGCGGCAGGCGCACGTTCTCGAGCAGCGTCATCGAGCCGAACAGCGCGCCGCTCTGGTACATGACGCCGATCTTGGTGAGGATGGCCCGTCTTTGCGGGCCTTCGGCGGCGACGATGTCCTCGCCATCGATGAAAACGTGCCCGGCCATAGGCGCGTACAGGCCGATCATGTGCTTCAGGAGCGTGCTCTTGCCGCAGCCGGATCCGCCCAGGATCACGAACACCTCGCCCCGGTTCACGGTGAAGCTCACGTTCTGGAGCAGAACGTCGCCATCGTAGCCGGCGACGAGCCCCTCGACGCGGACGACGACATCGGATTCGGGCACGGGGCTCATACGTCGAGAATATAGTAGATGACGGCGAAGATGCCATCGACCGCCACCAGCAGCACGATGCCCGAGACGACGGCGCGCGTCGCGGAGATGCCCACCGCGCTGGCGCCGGTCTGGGTCTGCAGGCCGCGCAGGCAGCCGATACCCGCGATCAGAGTCGCGAAGACCGGCGTCTTGACCATGCCGACGAGGAAATCCTTCATGTCGACGATGCTGTCGACTTCGTGGAAGTAGGTCACCAGCGGAATGTTGAAGGAGAGCATCGTGAGCCCGCCGGCCAGGATGCCGACCAGGTTCGCGTACAGCGACAAGAGCGGCACCATCAGCAGCGCGGCGATGATCCGCGTGACCACCAGGAAGCGCACGGGGTCGAGCCCCATGGTGGTGAGCGCGTTCAGCTCCTCATTGACCTTCATCGTGCCGATTTCGGCGGCGAACGCCGCGCCCGAGCGGCCGGCGAGCAGGATCGCCGTCATGAGAGGTCCAAGCTCGCGGATGATGGCGAGTCCCACCAGATCGGCGACGAAGATCTCGGCGCCGAACTGGCGCATCGGCACGGCCGACTCGAAGGCGAGGATCACGCCCAGCAGGAACGAGATCAGCGACACGATCGGCAGCGCGTTGGCGCCGACCTGCTCGCACTCGTACCACACGTCCTTCCAGCGCACGCGGTGCGGATGCGTGAAGGCGAACCACAGCGCGCTCGACGTCTCGCCGATGAACGCGACCTGCGTGCGCAGGTCGCGAAAGAGCTGCGCCGTGATGCGTCCGATGTCCTCGACGGTGCTCGTCGGCGGCGCAGGCGGTGCCGGCGGCGCTTCGAAGGCGCGCGGATCGAACTGGTCGAGCAGGGTCTGGAACTGAGGCTTAAGGCCACGGATCGTGATCGCCGCCGCGCCGGCGCGCGGCTGCCGCAGCAGGTCGACCAGCATCGCCACGCCTCCGCCGTCGCAGTAATCGACCGCGGTCGCGTCGACGACGATGCGCCGGTCGGGCGCGCTCTCGACTGCTGCGCGGGCCGCGCGCCAGACGCCGGCGATCGAATAGGAATCGAGGCGGCCGGACAGGGCGAGCACGCGGCTGCCGTCCGCCGCGTCCGCCACCGCGAGCGCAGCGGGCGTTGCCGCGCGCTCCGTCGCGACCGCGTTCACTGCACCAGTTCGAGCTGGCTGCCCATAACGCGCACGCGGTCGCCCTCGCGCAGCATCGGCTCGTAGTTCTGCGTCACCGAGCGCGTGCCGCCGGAGTCCATGCGTACCACGACCTCCCAGCGCGAGCTGTTGAGCTCCCGCGGACGCGTCTGGTACGCGGCACCGCCGGCCGCGCCCACGAGCACCGTCCCCTGCTTGGAGAAACCCTTGCCGATCTGATACATCGTGACCGCCGAAGGATTGGTCGTGTCGCCCGTGCCGAGCGGCGACGCGGACACGCTGCCGAGCGGCGTCCACTGGTCCTTGGCCGTCGTGCGATTGATCGACTGGATCGTGCCACAGCGGTCGCAATCCCCGCTGACCGGCAAAGCCGCCCGGGCGCCCGACGGGGTCGGCGAGGTGGGGATCGGCGGCGGCGGCAACGGCGCTGGCGCCTGGGGCCTCGCCGGGCGCGGCGCGACGGACAGCGCGACGAGCGCGACGGCCGCGCACAACACGCGATGGGCGCGGCTCATTCGGGAAGCGTCGAGAGGTAGAACATCGCGTTCAACAGCGGGCTCGGCTCGCCGAGCCCGCCGAGCCAGCGGTGGAAGATCGGATCGATCTCGCCGCTGCGATAGATCTCGACCAGCGCCCGGTTGACCGCCAGGCGGAAGTCGGGATCGTCGCGGCGCACGACCAGCGCGTACGGCTCGAACGAGAAGTCGCTGTCCAGGAGCCTGAGCTTCTCCGGCTCGCTCGCCGTCGAGCGCAGGCCGATCAACACGATGCGGTCGCTCGCGTAAGCGTCGACCTTGCCTGCAGCCAGCGACCGGACGCCCTCGGCGCCGTCCTTGACAGCCACCATCCTCGCCTTCGCACCCGTCACCGCGAGCTGGCGCTTGAGCCCGCGCTCCGTGGTCGTGCCCGGGATGACCGCGATCGTCTTGCCGTCGAGGTCGGCGAAGCGCTCGATCTTCGCGGACTCCTGCACCATCAGGCTGCCGCCGTCGATGAAAATCGGCAGGCTGAAATCGACCTTTTCGTAGCGCGACAGGCTGATCGTCGTCGTGCCGCATTCGATGTCGGCGCGGCCGGCGGCGACCGCGTCCAGCCGGGTGTCGGCATCAAGCGGCACCCACTCGACCTTCAGCCCGGGGAGCGCGAGGCGTTTCTGCAGCGCCGCGGCGATGTGCGTGCACAGCTCGGCGCTGTAGCCGCGCACCCGACCGTCGCGCTCCTTGAACGAAAACGGCGCGGCGCCGGAGCGGTACCCGAGACGGATCGTCGCGTCGGCCTTGATCCGCGCCAGCGTGGGCGACGGCTCGGCCGCGCCCGCGAGCGCGACCGCCAGCCACAGGTACGCGGCGACGCAGACCCCTGTGAACAAGCCGAGACAGCGAAGTCCGCGCATGCTCTCCCAGTGCGACTCTTGCGCTCGAGCCCGGTTGATCCGACGGGCGAATGGCGGGAGTGTAGCACGCGCTCCGCCGCGTCCCTGTCGCCCGCGTACACGAACTATAATGTCAACGTCATTCGGTTGCCGCCCGTTCATCTCCCGCGAGGTCCCCAGTGAAACGAACCGCACTGCTGCTAGCCGTCGCCCTGATCTCAGCCGGCGCGCTCGCCGAAGGCCCGGACACGCTCGCCAAGATCAAGGCCGCGAAGTCCATCACCGTCGCGTTCTCCGCCGACTCGCTGCCGTTCTCATTCGTCGGGCCCGACAATCAGCCGGCGGGCTACTCGATCGACCTGTGCAAGCGCGTGATCGCGGCGCTCGGGCGCGCGACCGGCGTCGGCGATCTCAAGGTCAACTGGACGGTCGACACGGTGCCGAACCGCATCGCGCTGGTGGCGAGCGGCAAGGCGGACATGGAATGCGCCAATACCACGCAGTCGCTCGCCCGGCTGCAGCAGGTCGACTTCAGCAACTTGATTTTCGTCGACGGCGGCGGATTCCTGGTCCGCGCCGATTCGGACGTCAACGGCTTCGGGGATCTCGCCGGGAAGTCGGTTGCGGTCACCACCGGCACCACGACCCAGAAGCGCCTCGAGAAGATGCTCAAGGATCGGCTGATCAACGCCAAGGTGGTCGAAGTCAAGGACGGCGTCGAGGGCGTGGCCCTGTTGGAATCGAAAGCCGTCGCCGCGTTCGCGAGCGACAAGATCAAGCTGGTCGGGCTCGCCGCGCAAGCGAAGGATCCCAAGCTGTTCGCGCTGCTCTCCGAGGACCTCTCGTTCGAGCCGTACGCGTTCATGCTGCCTCGCAACGATTCGGCGTTCCGGCTCGAGGTCAACCGCGCGCTCACCCAGGTCTATCTCTCCGGCGAGATCGATCCCATCTTCAACAAGTGGCTCGGACCGCTGGGGCGGCCGAGCGGGCTCCTCGCCGCCATGTATCTGCTCAACGCCATCCCCGAATGAAAGGAGGACCCGTCGTGCCCACGCTGCAACGCTCTTTCGCAGGCTCCGTCGCCGCCGTCGCGCTCGGCGCCGTGCTGCTGGCCGGCTGCGGGCCGCAGCCGACGTATCAGGTGGTGCAAACCCCGCCACCGTCGCGCATCGGCACGGTGGAGTCCGTCAACGAAGTCGTCGAGCCGAAGAACCCTTCCGGCGCCGGTCTCATCGTCGGCGGGCTGATCGGTGGCGGCCTCGGCAGCCTGATCGGCAGCGGAACGGGTCGCACGGTGGCCACGGTGGTTGGTGCCGCCGGCGGCGCCTACGCCGGCCACCAGATCGAGAAGGGTCAATCGCAGGTGATCTACCAGATCGGCGTCAAGTACGACGATGGCAGCTGGGCGACCATCCGCCAGGCGGCGCCGACGGGCCTGCGCATTGGCGATCGGGTGCGGGTCACCGACTCCGGGGTCGAATTGCTGCGCTGAACGTCTCGCCCGGTGACGCGGGAGAACCGACCGCGGCGCAGCAGCGCCTCGCGCGGGCAAAACCGGTTGCCTTCCTACGTCAAGGGTGCGCCGGGCCGGCCGGGATGCGCGGCATATAATGGCGCGTCCGGGCGAGCCGCCCGTCGTGCACACCGAGGGGGCAAGCATGTCGATCACCCGCAGCATCCGCCTGGCGGGAGGCGTCGTCGCGCTGCTGTTCGCCGCGACCGGCACGGCGCTGGCGCAAACCGAACAGCAGAAGCTGGTGAGCGCGGCCGACGCGACGCTGTCGCACTTCCTCCGCGACCCCGACATGACGTGGTTGCAGCAGAACATCCATCGCGCGAAGGCGGTAATGATTGCGCCGGAGGTCGCTAAGGCGGGGTTCATCTTCGGCGGCTCGGGCGGACGCGCGCTCACGCTGGCGCGGGATGCGAGGACGGGCCGGTGGGTCGGCCCCGCCTTCTACACGCTCGCGACGGCCAGCGTGGGCTTCCAGGCCGGCATCTCGGTGTCCGAGGTCGTCACGCTGGTGATGTCGGAGCAAGGGCTCAACTCGCTGCTCGCGCCCTCGGTGAAGCTGGGCGGCGACGCGAGCGTGGCCGCAGGCCCGATCGGCGCCGGGGCGAAGTCCGACGTGGTCGCCGATTTCATCACGTTCAGCCGCGCCAAGGGGATCTACGGCGGGCTCAATCTCGACGGAACGGTGATCGCCATCTCCAACGAGTGGAACGAAGCCTATTACGGGAAGACGGGGATCCTGCCGCCGGACATCCTGGTCCGCATGAGCGCTCGCAACAAGGGCGCCGATAAGCTGCTCGGCGACGTCGCGCGCGCGGCCGGGAAGAAGTAAAGGACCGCACGGTGTGACGCGGTCCGCCGTCCTGCAGCAGGCCGGGGGCGCCCATCATTCGGACGCCGGCGGGATCCGATTCCTTCTCGACGGCGAAGTCGTGGGCGTCGCCGACGTCGCGCCACAGACCACCGTGCTCGAGTATCTGCGGGAGACGCTGCAGCGCACGGGCACGAAAGAAGGCTGCGCCGAAGGCGACTGCGGCGCGTGCACGGTCGTGCTCGGCGAACTCGAGGGCGACGCGCTGCGCTGGTATCCGATCGCCTCGTGCATCCGGCTGCTGCCGACCATCGACGGCAAGGCGCTCGTCACCGTCGAGAGCTTGAAGTCGGCCGACGGCTCGCTGCACCCGGTGCAGCAGGCGCTCGTCGACTGTCACGCGTCGCAGTGCGGTTTCTGCACCCCCGGCTTCGTCATGTCGCTGTTCGCGCTCTACAAGAGCGGTCGTCGCGCCGATCGCGCGCGCGTCGACGAAGGGCTCTCGGGAAACCTCTGCCGCTGCACCGGCTATCGACCGATCGTGGCCGCCGCGCAGCGCATGCACGAGCTTCCTCCCGCGACCGGCTGGCGCGCGCCCGCCGCGCAGAAGCACGGCCCGGCCGCCGCGAACGCGGAGGAGCGCGAGCTCGCTCTGCAGCTCAAAGCCCTGCGGCGGGAGTACACGCTCAAGCTCGACCGCGGCGGACAGAGCTACTACGCCCCGAGCCACGCCGGGGAGCTCGCGGCGCTCTGCCTCGCGCATCCCGACGCCCGTCTGGTCGCCGGCGCGACCGACGTAGGCTTGTGGGTGACGAAGGAGCAGCGCGAGCTGGGCACGCTCATCTACACCGGCTCGGTGCGCGAACTGCGAGAGACGAGCGTGTCTGCCGACGAGATCGCGATCGGCGCGGCTGTGCCGCTCGCCGACGCGTTCGCGCTCCTCATCGAGCACTACCCTTCGCTCGCGGAGCTCGGCTCGCGCTTCGGCTCGCTGCCGATCCGCCATTCCGGCACGCTCGGCGGAAACGTCGCCAACGGCTCGCCGATCGGCGACTCCATGCCGGTGCTGCTCGCGCTCGGCGCCCGGATCACGCTGCGCCGTGGCGCCGAGCGGCGCGGCCTCGCACTGGAAGACTTCTACCTCGGCCATCGCAAGACGGCGCTCCGGCCGGGCGAATTTCTCGAAGCCGTCCATGTCCCCCTGGCGCGCTCCGGCGCGGAAGTGCGCGCCTACAAAATCTCCAAGCGCTTCGACCAGGACATCTCCGCCGTGTGCGTCGGCTTCCGGCTGCTGCGCGACGCCGAAGGGCGCGTGGCCGAGATCGCGGTCGGCTGCGGCGGCGTGGCCGCCACGCCGAAGCGCGCACGAGAGTGCGAACGCGCGCTCGCGGGCAGGCGCTGGGACGCCGGCGCCATTGCCGCCGGCGCTGCGGCGCTCGAGCGCGAGTTCGCGCCGATCTCCGACATGCGGGCGAGCGCCGCGTACCGCAGGGCGGTCCTCGGGAACCTGCTGCGCCGCTTCCACCTCGAGACGACGCGGCCGCAGGTGGCCACCCGCGCCGTGGAATACGAAGGCCCGTGAACGATACTTCGCGCTCCTCGCCCGCCTTGATCGGCGCGACGCCGCCGCACGACAGCGCGCACCTGCACGTCGCCGGCGAAGCCGACTACGTCGACGACCTCGTCGAGCCGCTCGGCACGCTCCATGCCGCGCTCGGGAAGAGCGACGAGGCGCGGGGGCGGATCCGCTCGCTCGATCTCGCCGCGGTGCGCGCGGCGCCCGGCGTGGTGGCGGTGCTCACCGCCGCCGACATCCCCGGCGTCAACGACGTCGGCCCGGTAATCCATGACGAGCCGATACTCGCCGACACGCTGGTGCAGTACGTCGGCCAGCCGATGTTCGCGGTGGCCGCAACGTCGGCAACGGCCGCACGCCGCGCCGCGCGGCTCGGCCGCGTCCAGTACGAGCCATTACCCGCCATCTTCACCATCGACGGGGCGCTCGCCGCGCAATCCTTCGTGCTGCCCACCGAGCGGATCGTCCGCGGCGACGCGGGCGCCGCGCTCTCCACTGCGCCGCACCGGCTCGCCGGCTGTTTCCGCTGCGGCGGCCAGGATCACTTCTACCTCGAAGGCCAGATCTCGCTCGCCATGCCGGAGAAGGACGGCGCGATGCGCCTGCATTGCTCGACGCAGCATCCGGGCGAAATCCAGCTTCAGGTGGCGCACGCGCTGGGCGTTCCTGCGCACCGGGTGACCGTCGAGTGCCGCCGCATGGGCGGCGCCTTCGGCGGCAAGGAGACGCAGGCCGGGCTCTACGCCTGCGTGGCGGCGCTGCTGGCGCACGCCACGGGCCGAGCGGTGAAGATGCGCGTCGACCGCGACGACGACATGATCCAGACCGGCAAACGCCACGCCTTCCGTTACGACTACGACGTAGGCTTCGACGAGGCGGGACGAATCCTCGGCCTGGATCTCACGCTCGCCTCGCGCTGCGGCTTCTCGGCCGATCTTTCGGGTCCGGTCAACGACCGGGCGATGTTCCACGTCGACAACTGCTACTTCCTCCAGAACCTCTCGCTCACGTCCCATCGCTGCAAGACCAATACGGTCTCCGACACCGCGTTCCGCGGCTTCGGCGGTCCGCAAGGCATGTTCGCGATCGAGTACGTCCTCGACGAGATCGCGCGTTACCTGGGCCGCGATCCCCTGGACGTGCGGCGCGCGAATTTCTACGGCGAGCCGCCGCGCGACGAGACGCCCTACCGGATGAAGGTCGAGGACAACGTGATGCCCGACCTCGCCTCGCAGCTGGCGAAGTCTTCGCGCTACCGCGAGCGGCGCGCGGAGATCGCCGCGTGGAACCGCACGAGCCCCGTCCTTAAGCGCGGGATCGCGCTCACGCCGGTGAAGTTCGGCATCTCGTTCACCGCGACGCACTACAACCAGGCCGGCGCGCTGCTGCATCTCTACACCGACGGCACGGCGCTCCTGAACCATGGCGGCACCGAGATGGGACAGGGTCTCTACACCAAGGTCGCGCAGGTGGTCGCGCACGAGCTGGGCGTCACGCTCGACCGGGTGCGGGTCACGGCGGCCGATACGAGCAAGGTGCCGAACGCGTCGGCGACCGCAGCCTCGTCGGGCAGCGACATGAACGGCATGGCGGCGCTCGCCGCGGCGCGCACGATTCGTGAGCGCCTCGCCGCGCTCGCGGCGAAGCATTTCGATGTCGACGCGGGCGACATCGCCTTCGCGGAGAACCGCGTGCACGCCGGCGGGCGCTCGCTGCCGCTGGCCGATCTCACCGTGCTCGCGCACCGGGCGCGGGTATCGCTGTCCTCGACCGGCTTCTACGCCACGCCGAAAATCCACTACGACCGCAAGACATTCACCGGCCGGCCGTTCTTCTACTTCGCCTACGGCGCCGCGGTCTCCGAGGTCGTGATCGACACGCTCACCGGCGAGAACCGAGTGCTCTGCGTCGACGTCCTGCACGACGTCGGCGCATCGCTCAATCCGGCGCTCGACCGGGGCCAGCTCGAAGGCGGATTCCTGCAGGGCGTGGGCTGGCTGACGATGGAGGAGCTGTGGTGGAACGCGCGCGGCGAGCTGGGAACGC
>Ga0335081_10016835_pt1 | contig 11842 bp, 6 predicted proteins | sample Lox_Sample_35_FD_206713 | JGI IMG/M metagenome (GOLD analysis project Ga0335081, IMG submission 206713) | Soil microbial communities from Loxahatchee National Wildlife Refuge, Florida, United States - Lox_Sample_3.5 | ecosystem: Environmental > Terrestrial > Soil > Wetlands | place: USA: Florida... | reverse complement strand
ATTGACAGCCGGAAGGAATCTCCCGTATTCATCCACGGTCATCAGAGGGTCTTTTTCATTATATCCGTGCGCCTTGTCATTCGCCACGTACCAGCGTATGTCGACCACAATGTATTGCCATCCGAATTTCCTCAGATGGTCAGCCATATAGTCTGCATTTGCTTTGACCTCCTGTTCCGTCACAGTAGGCCCGTAGCAGTCCCAGCTGTTCCATCCCATTGGAGGTGTCGACGCCCACATCCCAAAATCCTGGGCATGAAGAGCAGCAGGAATCACCATCAGCATTGCACATGCTTGGACCATGCACGTGGCTGACTTCGCGTCGACAAGAAACCTGCCGAAGAAGGATGCGGTATGGTGTAACTTCATTTATTCAGAGTTGTTGAAGTTGCCATTCGTTCTCTGCCAGAGTCACCGACAATTTGGGGAACGTCTCTCTGCGAATCAGGCTGCCATTTCCCGTCGCAGCCGCCCGGAGACGATTGCGACAAGAATGTTGGGCGGACGCTTGTGGCTTCTGCGAACCAGCCTGGAATATGACCGAAGTAATGAGGGAGTTGCAGGTACTCCCTATTTTACATACATCATCCTAATTGTTTGGGAGAAATTGTCGGCTTCCATTCTGCACAAATAGACTCCGCTTGCGAGACCTTCCGCACTCCATTGCAGACGGTGTTCGCCGGGAGGAACCTCACCCTCAACGAGCGTCTCAATCGTTCGGCCCGTGATGTCGTACACTTTTACCGTGACGTATTCACTTCGGGGCACGGAGAACACAATCATCGTCGAAGGATTAAACGGGTTGGGAAAATTCGAGCATAATTGAAATTCTGCCGGCTGCAATGGTTTGACAGTGTGACCCACGGATGTCGCAAGGCCTGTTCCGTCGCCGACAAGCTGAATTTCACTGATTTGGTTGGTGCCGACACCCTTTGCATGAAGCAGGTGAAGGTAGTTATCAGTTGTTGACGATGTCGCCGAACCGTCTGTCATCGGCGCGGGGAGGGGCAAGGAATCTGCTTCAGGGTCCAGTCCCATGATTTTCGCACCAATGCTGTCGGTAGCAACGGGATCAAGACCTGCAAGGATTGCGTGTTTGGAGCAAGGAGCAAAGTTCGTGCACCACGACCCCTCGCCACCGGTTGAGTTTTTGATCGCATCGACAACGGCGAGGTGGACCGGCCGCGCCGCATTCAGATCGCAAATGCTCTCCGGCAGATAGTTCCACTCCGCCGTGGTGCTTGACGGATGATGAATCGCTCCCCTGCGGCCGCTGTCATTTGTTACAGTGTACAACGATTGGGGGACTGTTCCGACCTGATTCTTGAGGGCACACGTGAGACCGGCTGCGGAATGCTGTTTCAATTTCGGGATGGAGACATAGACGTCCACTGAATGGAGTATTTTATTCATCGTGAGCGACTGGAAGTTGAAATAGTTGCTCCCCGTCGGAACTGATTCGATATTCGCAGCAGTGGTGTCATTGAGGTCAACCACGTTGCATCCCAATGCCGTTTGAACCGCTTTATATCCGAAGCTATCGTTCGAGCCAAACGGGGCTGTCGAGCCGGACTTCTGCCACGTGGTGTCCCAGAAAGAATCCACGATATACAGATCAGCCGGATTGACTCCAGCATCGAGGATGTACTGACCAACGGCCTGTAACACCGCTGGATGTGTCCACATTGCCTCTGTAATTGTATAGTCGGGAAACTTTGCGTTTCTGTTCGGCTTGAAGCTGGAAGAGTTCCCCGAACCGCCGGTCAAATTTATCTTTATCGCAACTTTCTTGCCCTTGGTGAACAGAGCAGAGACTGCGCCAGCTTGATTCTGATCAAGCAAGTCAAGTATGTATTTCACCTTCTGCTTGATTCCGCCGCCGGCATCGTCATACACGTAGGTATTTGCTGGCGTGTTGGCCGTGTCTCCGATGGCAACCGTAGCAAGAAACGACGAATTCCGCGTATGGTTGTATGCAAAAACTCCGGAAGGTTTCAGATACGGCACGACCAGAAAACCCGCGGTCGCTGTGCCGACGCGCCTTATGAACTCCCTTCGTGAAGAATTCGTGTCAAGAACATTCGTCATTTTGTCTTTTCTCATTTCGTCTCCGATCGTCTTAATGGATGATAAACCGCCAATCACTATTCAATGGTGAAAGTGCTTCTCGCACGAATATCCTTGCACGAGCTGCCGACTTGAGTTTCACACATTGTTGATACCATGACAATTCGCGTTACACGTTAATACACATTGTAGCTTTTGGTTAAGACTATCTCAGTCATCCAAACATTATTTGACCAAAACCATCTTTTTAACCTGGTGAAATTTGCCTGCAGTGATTGAATAAAAATAAATTCCGCTCGGTAAATGACTTGCATCGAATACTATGGAATGCCCACCAGCTGTCTGTCGTTCATTCACCAGCGTCACGACTTCCCTGCCAAGCACGTCAAATACTTTAATGGTGACGTGGCTACCCGCAGGCAACTGATAGCCGATCGTCGTCGATGGGTTGAACGGATTCGGGTAATTTTGCTGCAACTGGAACTTCTGTGGAGATTGTGGTGCAGTCTGAACACCAACAGTAATTTTCCCCGTCAAGACACTGTCGATATAAGCCAGTTCGAGACTTTCCTGAGTTTTCCACGATGCAAATTGAGTTGGGAACCAGCCCAAGTCGCCTATCGGGAATCCACCCAATCCTGCGGTTAACAAATCAGCATCAGTATAGGAAAGATCGATTGGGATCGGCCAATCGGCATAAACGAAATGGTTGTATTCATCATTACCCGGTTGACGCCAGGATGTTAATGGAGACTTATAACCCGTGTCAACGCACGCTATTGCGTAAGCTTTCAGTATTCCAAGCTGAGTTCCAAACAACACATCCGTATTCGCAAACGTTGGCTTTTTACTTATCCATTTACCGTTTATAAGCAGAGGGTAAGTCGTCTTATCTGCAAAGAGGGCTTCCGTTCTTGTGTTCATTGGAATCATCTGGGAGACCCAGTTTGTACTGCCATTGATATGGTTGGTGTTCAATGTTGTAACGATATCGGAAAGAGATGAATCCCAATAGGTCACGTTCTTATCAACATAAACGCCGTGGTTTCCGACGTTCGCCGTGAACGTGGAATCCACGCGCAGATTAACAAGGCCCATTGGCAAGCTGTCTAAATCAACTTCACCTACATCAGCTTTTGAAAGAACAGGGCAATACGCTTGCAGCTGGCAGTTGACATAGATATTGTTTGTTATGCTGAGATTTGTCTGATCGCCGTTATTCATAATAACATAACCGGCACAATCAATGAAGTCATTATGATTGAAAATCGCTCTGTTAACCGTATAACCTTCTCTGAATCTATACAAAGTACCCTGGGTATTCACGTGTGTGCAGTTTTCAACTAAAAGTGTGTCCTGCTGAAATGCCGAACTACTATTGAAGTCCACAACACCGCCGTTTCGGCGGCACCAATAACCATCCAGATTTACGAAGTAATCATTTGTGAATTTTATAGTCTGCATTGCCGGGGGACCTCCAACCCATGTCCACCAGGTATGCTCCATAATGCAGTTTTCCACTTCAAGCCGCATATTGGGTCCACTAAAATTAAAGAATGCCCATCCTCCACTGTTGCCGAAAATATTACCCAATTCGAGATCGATGTTTTTAACAAGGAGGTCTTTATTGATGTTCATACCTCCATTGGATGAGAAGTCTGCTGGCGCATACCCCGTAATAGTCGGCGGCTGCATTGCAGGCGAGCCTGTTTTCAAATTCTGCTCCGGTCCCATGATGATGGTTCTGTATTTCTTAGAACTTGTAGGGTTATTCCAGCAATAGTAAATTCCCCCGGCTTTCAGAAAATATACACGGGTTGCAGGAGCGAGGCTGTCTGACCGCATAAGGAAATACAGGTTATCCATACCAAGACCATATTCAACATCATCTTTTACGACAAGAGTATCGCCGCTGACGCTCGATACATATTGTGGATCATATTGAGCAAACGCCGGCGATACGAGAAGGAGAACCATGCTAAGAAGGAACATTATACTTTTCATTTGAAACCCCCATAAATGAGTTTTTCCTAGTGTCGCGTCTCAGAAATACTCTAACAAAGTCGGCACTGTCAACCTGCATAGAACGCGAAGTTTCAAATTCGAAAACTCAACGCGTCGCGCTGAACTCGGTTCAGCATCCATTAATTGCATGGAATAGACCCCGAAACCCCACAAAGAACGTGGGGGGGGGCAAGCAAGTTCGGGGTAGCAAGAAGCGCATTTTTGAGCTGAGTTCTGACATCAGTCTCTATTCAATCATAAAGGCTTTTTTCAAACGTATGTCTTTCGATGAGCTGCCAACCTGGATTTCCCACGTTCCCTGTTCAATCTTGAAATTATTGGCTCTGATATTGTAGAAAGAAAATTCGGACGCCGGTATTTTGAACGTCAATGTCTTGCTCTCTCCAGGATCGAGAGTAATCCTTTGAAACCGTTTCAATTGATTGATGGGCACCTTTATCGGCGCGTCAATGGCGTGGGCATAGAGCTGTGCGACTTCATCACCTTTCATTTGGCCGGTATTCTGAACCGTGAACCGCACTTCAATCTCGCCGTCAGTCTTGATCTTGTCGGAGCTGAGAATCAGATCTCTATATTCAAACTGAGTGTAGGAAAGCCCGTATCCGAATGGATAGAGAGCGGGTTGATCAAAATACATATAGGTGCGGGGATGGTCGATGAGATCGTAATCGGACATCGGGGGTAGCTCTTTTGTCGAGGCATAGAATGTTTCGGGAAGTTTGCCACCCGGATTCACGTCGCCAAAGAGAACATCGGCAACAGCTTCACCGCCGTACTCTCCGTCGTACCACGCTTCGACGATCGCCTGCGACTTGTTTTCATCACCTGCAAGGGCGACGGGCCCTCCATTCACAAGCACTAGGACCACGTTGGGGTTCACGGATGAGACGGCATCGATCAAGTCTCTCTGAATCTGTGGCAACTCAATCTGTGTACGATCAAGCTCTTCGCGAGCAATCAACGGTGAGGTTCCAACGAACAGCAGGACAACATCACTCTTTTTGGCAGTCTCTTTCGCCGCTTCAAAATCCTTTGGATGAAGATCCCACGTCAATCTTGCCGCTGCACCCAGCGCATCATCATACTGTTCGAAAACAACGTCGTGTTCTTTGCCGGGCATGAACTCGACTGGCACGCTGTGTGGCTCTTCCGCATGATCCCGCCAATCTTGGATAAGTAATTTGCCATCCACATAAAGCCGCCCGCCATCATCCGTGCTTATGCCGATACGATGAATTGTATCCGGAGGAATTATTTTGCCTGTCCACCTGATAGAGAAATGGTCTACAGGAAGCCCCGGAGCAGGAGATCCGGTGCCAAAATTGAAGTTTACCACGGAGTCGACGCGCGTCAGGACAGGTTTGCCGGACAGGTTCATATTGTCAAAATACTCGCCCCGCATGCCGGTCCTGTTGGTTCCTTCAACATTGCCGAAATATTGTGATTCTATGGGTCTCAACGATTTGTCACTGACACCGCAACCCATGGAGTAGTTCACCTGAATTCCGAGCGCAGCAGCCCTTTTGGCAATTCCTTCAAGAGGACTGATCTGAACCTCGGGCCAGGCGCTATAGATACCGAGCTGCGCTTCGGCAGCATTCGGACCGATCACCGCAATCGATTTTACCTTGTCCTTGTTCAACGGGAGTGCTCCGTTATTCCTCAGCAACACGATTGACTTCCGGGCAACTTCGAGGGCCAGATCACGATTCTCTTTGCTGTCAATCTTATCTCCCTTGATTGAACTGTACGGTACAAGTTCGGGCGGATCGAATTCGCCCAGTCTGAAACGTGCTGAAAGGACTCTTTCCAGGGCTTGATCGATGTCTTTTATGTGCAATAGCCCTTCGTCGAGAGCCCCTTTCAGGTACTCACGATATTCGTTTCCGCAACTGATATCGCAACCTGCAAGGACACTGTTGGCCACAGCTTCGGCCCCCGTCTTGAAGAAATGATGTCCATAGATCATATCACTGATGGCGCCGCAATCAGTTACAACATATCCCTGAAAACCCCAGTCGTGTCTTAAGAGATCGGTGAGCAAGAATGTGTCCGCATTGCACGGGATGTGATTCAATTCATTATACGCGCCCATGATGGAGTACGCTTTTCCCTCAACGACAGCCTGACGAAATGCCGGCAAATAATATTCATACAAGCTGCGCATATCAACGTCGGAAGAACCCGTGTGGCGGCGTGCCTCTTCGTTATTTGCCACGAAGTGTTTGGGAGTGGAAACGGTTTTCAAGTAATACGGATCATCGCCCTGCATGCCTTTGACGAATGCAACACCCATCCGGGAAAGGAGATACGGGTCTTCACTGTAGGATTCTTCGTTGCGACCCCAGCGTGGATCACGTGCAATATTGAGGGTCGGACTCCAATAAGTCAGCCCTTTGCCTTCCATTATGTGCAAGGCACGCGCTTCGTTCGATATGGCAGTCCCGACACGATGCACCAGATCAGGATCCCAGGTCGATCCCATCGCTACAGCTTGCGGGAACGAGGTTGCGCCACTCGCAAGCACTCCGTGCAAAGCCTCGCTCCAATAATTGTACTTGGGAACTCCAAGCCGAGGAATTGAATCTGTCTCGTTCGTCAGTTGTGCAATCTTCTCATCAACAGTCATCAGATGTATGAGATCGGAAAGTCTTTCTTTGTAGGAATGTGCGGTAAAGACATTCACAATCGTGGAACCGCTCGTTGAATCATTGCCGGTTCCCCTGTTGGACAGGACTAAAAGGTAATACCCAGGGCGTGGGAAGGTAGCTTCTGTAACGGGGCTGGAAGCGTCGGTAAAAACGACGTCAGAGTTCTGCGGACACGTCCACTCGACTTTCGTGTCCTTGGGAGACACGCTTCCTGTGAGTTGTGCCGCGTGCGTCTTCTCCCAATCTATGATCTGATTACTTCCGGCGCTGACTGTCGTGACCTGGGAGTGCAATGAAGAAGAAGCAAGATAGGTGAACACGACAATTCCGATTATTGATCCAATGATTCTTTGTCTCATTTCTTTCTCCTTCAAAAGGTGTTGACAATCGTCATAAGGTCCATCAGTGGTAAACCGTACTTCTATCGAGACCTAATGACCGATCATTGAAAACGTATCCAATCAACTTCGACGTTGCCATTATCTGCCAGAAGAACAATCAGGTTATGAATCCCCGATTGGGACTTTGGCAAGTAAGTGTGAACGGTAGTCCAGTCATTACTTTTGGGAATTTCTATCCGGGCGATCGCGGGACTGTCAAGCGTATCACACAGAACCTCAATCGTGCCGCCTGTCGTTGAGCGTGCTCTTATGTTTACCGATTTGAACTCCTTGCTTCCGAAATCAACACCGTCGTACTGCACCCATGCATTGGCCGTATCGAGTACGGTTTTCCATCCTCCAAATGTGTTCAGGGTATCAAGGAAGGATATGGATGCGCCACTGTCGCTTTTGCGACTGTATCGATCGATCTGTATTATCCGGGAAGCGTCTGATAGCCCAACACCGCGTACTGTGGGAATTACCTTTTTGATCGTACCATCTTTGTTGAAGAAGAGACTGTCGACCCTGACAGACCTGTTCTTGTCGAAGAGAGGAGACAAATCATTATGGTGGTAGAACAAGTACCATTGCTTCTTGAATTCGATGATCGATGCCTGGTTCGTCCAGCAAACGGAGGATTCATCCATGATCACTCCCGCGACTTTGTAAGGACCCATCGGATTTTCGCTCATCGCATATTCGAGTCTTTCTCTCGTGTCTTGCACGTGCGGATAGACGAGGTAATAAATCCCATTCCGCTCAAACGCATAGGGACCTTCCTTGAGTCCTTTTTCAGGCAGGCCCTGGATCGCCTGCGGTTCAGAGGCAAGCTCCAACATATCTTCTTTCAGCTTTGCCACAGAGAAATTTCTCGCCGCCCAATACAAATAAGCCTGTCCGTCATTGTCGATGAACACGTTGGGATCGATCCCATGTACGTTTTTCATAGGCTCTGGCTGCGGCGCAAACGGTCCGCACGGTCTGTCTGCCACGGCAACCCCAATCGAAAAACCTCTTCCAAAGGTCGCATCTTTTGCTGGAGCCGGGAAATAGAAATAATACTTTCCATTCCTGGAAATGCAGTCCGGCGCCCACATGGCGTATGATTTTGAATTAACCCAGGGAACTTTCTCCTGGCTTACAATAACGCCATCATCTGTCCAGTCTGTTAGGTTTGCCGATGAGAAGACGTGATAGTCCTGCATACAAAACCACCCTTGACGGCCTCGCCCTTCTTCGGCAGGAATATCGTGAGACGGATAAAGATAAACACTGTCCCCAAAAACCCTCGCCGAAGGATCTGCGGTGAACTGATCACGGATGATCGGATTTTGAGCGAACAGAGTATGTGTGAAGGTGGCCGTCACAAGAAAGAGTAGGACTTTGTTGAAACAGCATTCTCGCATGGCAGTGGTTCTGTCAATGAGTGTCACGTTTATTCCGAAACGAAGATGTATTCCAATCCCGGTTTGGTTTCTCTATCATACAAGAAAGTGTCTTTGATCTTCACCTTCTCCAGTTTCGCGTTCGGAGAAATCAGGGGTTTCTTGATCTTCGGCACCTGGTAGAAAGGATTACGATTCTCCCCGTGAGCTTCAACGAGTGTTGCACTTCCTTCAAGCTTCAGCGGCGCATAGGAACGGATTCGGCAATTGCCTCCCAATTCGGATTTAATGACCAGCCTGGAGATTCGTCCGTTCTTCCATTCCAAATCTTGAATTTCAAATCCCCCACGGGCACGAAGCCCTTTCACAGCCCCATCCTTCCACACATCGGGCAGCGCTGGAAGGACGAAGATCGCGCCATCATCACTCTGTACGAGCATTTCGGCGATGCCGGCGGTAAATCCGAAATTTCCGTCGATTTGAAACGGAGGGTGAGCATCAAACATATTCGGATACGTGCCACCGCTCTCCATGAAGTCGGTGTGATCTTTGCGGCTCGGTCTGACAAGGCGTATCTGATTTTTGATGAGTCGATAGGCATGATTGCCATCCAGGAAACGGGCCCACAGATTGATTTTCCAGTTCATCGACCAGCCTGTTGAGGGATCGCCACGAAAAATGAGCGAAGTCCGTGCGGCGTCAAAAAGTTCGGGGGTCCTGAACGGCGAAATCTGATTCGACGGGTATACTCCATACAAGTGCGAGACATGCCGGTGGTGGTCCTTCGGATTGTCCCAATCTTCAATCCACTCCTGCAATTGACCATACTGACCGATCTGCATCGGGGGGAGTTTTTCAAGAGCATCTTCGATTTGTGGAATGAAATCTTTGTCGGTATGAAGTATTTCGGCCGCCTTTATTGTCTTCGTAAAGAGATCGAACAGCAACTGATTATCCATCGTCGTTCCTGCCGAAATGGATGATTCAGGATGTGACGATGGCGCATTCTCAGGTGAAACAGAAGGACAAACGACGAGCCAATCGTGTCCCGGGTATTTCACGAGGAAGCTGAGATAAAACTCGACTGCGCTTTTCAAAATTGGATAAACGGACTCAAGATATTTCTTGTCACCGTTATATTCATATGTCTCCCACAAATGTTGGCACAGCCATGCACCACCCATCGGCCACATTCCCCAGAATGAGCCATCGACCGGTCCGTTGATCCGCCAAATATCTGTGTTGTGGTGAAGCACCCATCCCTTCGCACCGTACATGACTTCTGCAGTCTGCTTTCCCGTGACCGAAAGCTCTCTGATCATTTGGATAAGAGGCTCATTCATTTCACTGAGGTTCGTAACTTCGGAAGGCCAGTAGTTCATCTCTGTATTGATGTTGACCGTGTATTTGCTGTCCCAGGGGGGATAGAGTTGATTGTTCCATAACCCCTGCAGCGTTGCAGGTTGCCCACCCGGCCGGGAGCACGAAATGAGAAGATATCTGCCAAATTGAAAATAGAGTGCGGCGAGCTGCGGGTCGTTGCCTTCGGCAAACTCAGCAATTCGAACGTCGGTGGGATTTTTCGTTGAATCGGTGACTCCCAGATCAATGTTGACACGATTGAAATACTTTTGATACGCTGCAATGTGATCACTGAGTGCTTGATCATACCTCTTTTTCAAGGCGTTCTGCAGATATGCATCTGCTCTGGCACCTGCATCTGCACTGATATCATTATAATTCTTGAAGCTGGACGCAATGGAGACATAAATGGTAGCAACATCAGCATTGGTCACTGATAGCGTTGTATCGGCTGCACTGACCAAACCACCTTCCGAAAGAATTTTGACCTGAGCCTGGAATTGCACCTTGCCTTTTACTGAATCGCAGTCGCCCGTTATGCCCGACATGATGAGTTCGCTATTACCCTTCGTGGCAATGTCCACCTTCGATGGCCTATCCATCGTAGCGGAGAAATTGACGGAGCCGGGTTTGTCCGCAGTTATTCGAGCAATGATCACCTGGTCGGGAAACGAAGCAAACACTTTATTCTCATAGTGTACTCCAGCAACCGTGTAACGGGTCGTTTCCACCGCCTGTTGGATGTCCAGCTCCCGGTAATAGTCCGCATAGTGTTCATGCCCCGGAAATACCAGGCGAAGGTTTCCGACAGTTTGGTACGGCATCCCTTGCGAAATCTTGCTGATGAATTTCTGATTGACCAGATCCTGGGCCTCCTTGTATTTGCCCGCGAAGATCAATCGCCTGACCTCCGGCAACGCTTTCCTGGCATCAGGATTGTCATTGCGGTTGGGTTGACCGCCCCACACTGTAAGCTCATTGAGTTGGATTGTTTCCCTGGAAGGATCTCCATATACCATGGCGCCCAAGCGACCGTTCCCGACCGGTAGCGCTTCGACCCATTGTCCGGCAGGTTCTCGATACCAGAGCTTCAGCAGGTTGTTGTTTTGGGCTGATATGTTTTGTACGGAACAGATGCAAAGCATGCAAAGGAAAACAGCGTTCGTCAGACTTCTCCATTCCTGATTACATCTGGACATAGTTGCTCCTATTCTTCACAACATAGACCAACCCTGTAATCAAAATTATGATCCCCCACCAGATATTCGCGTGCAGATTTGCAAGCCTGACGTGTTCGGCGGATGGGAAGTACAGGTCATAAATTCCCGCTGACATTTCTATCAAACCGATTGCGGACAGTATTAGCCCGACAAAGTACCAAATGCTTCTCATCCCTTTCTTATTGTTTTCCATGATTTTCCCTACCACAGGGCAACGTTAATGATTATGAAAATTATGGCAGTCACAACGGCCCAGAATTCCGGCTTCTTGTACAAGAGCACTTCATCTTCAGCGGATTCATTCCTATCGACCAAACCGTACACAAATCCTCTCAATTCATCATCGGTTCTGTTTTTTGTGAACGAGCTGACGACGATCGCGGTGCCTGACGAAATCAACCAGGCCCAGACAGCACGCCAGAAGTTCGCTGCCATATATGATTGAGCGTCCGCGCCGCCGGAATCGGGAATCACAAAATTGACTGGTATCAAGTGTACTTCTTGAGCAATGAATAATGCGACGGCAACAAATGTCCCGACAAGCATCCCCCACAATCCTCCTTTCGGAGTGATATACTTCCAGAACATACCCAGCAAAATTATGGCCACCGATGGGGCGAGAAACATGGAACTAATTGCCTGGAGATAATCGATCACCGAGGGCATGCTCCTGGCAACATAAGCTCCGGCAACACTGAGGAGGATTCCGCTGACGGTAGCCAGTCTTCCCATGTTCAAGAGCTTCTGCG
>Ga0335081_10016834_pt1 | contig 11842 bp, 8 predicted proteins | sample Lox_Sample_35_FD_206713 | JGI IMG/M metagenome (GOLD analysis project Ga0335081, IMG submission 206713) | Soil microbial communities from Loxahatchee National Wildlife Refuge, Florida, United States - Lox_Sample_3.5 | ecosystem: Environmental > Terrestrial > Soil > Wetlands | place: USA: Florida... | reverse complement strand
CCGAGGCGCGCCTGCGGAAAAGCTGAATAACCAGGGCGAAAAAAACAGGATCGTACCCAAAAACAGGTTCACGACATCGCAGAGCTTAGCCCTTGACCATTCCTCCATGACTTCCTCCCGCCGTCCGGGCTCTCGCCGATCTCGTCTGCAAGCTTTGAGCCTTGATACCGCAGGAATAAATCCGGTGCTTTGATCTAGATCACAACGGTTCTTGCGAGGCGTCGTCCCAACGTCCTTCGAGATGGACCTATACCGCCGCAACTTGCCACCAGGCAGTGACAATGGGCGGCGCGGCGCTTGACGCACGGGAGACCCCGTGGGTCGCACACGCCGCATTGATCCAACGCAAAAGGACGGCTGGAGTGTTATGCATTCAGTGTAGGGAAAGGGAGACGCCATATGATCAAAGACGTTATTGTCAATCTGAGCGTCACTAAGAGCGACAGCGCCGTTGCGAATTATGCCGCTTCGGTTGCCGCCACTTTGCAAGCACACCTGACCGGCGTGGCCTTTATCTATGATCCCATCGTGCCCATCTCCGATGGCGGCTACATTCCCGCTGCGGTAATCGAAACACAGCGCGCCGACAACGCGGCGGCGGCCGAGTCTGCGATCAAAAGTTTCACCGCAGCAACTGATCGTGCCGGGATTTCAGCCGAGCCGCTGGCGCTGAGCGCAAGCCTTGCGGCGGCCCCCGACCGGCTTGCTCGCATGGCGCGATGCTTCGATCTCGCCATCGTCGGTCAGGGCCAATCGGAAATGAGCACGATGGAGCAGATCACTGGCGAAGCCGTGCTGTTTGACTCTGGTCGACCGATGATCATGGTGCCCTATATCCAGAAGGCGCCATTCAAAATCGACAATGTGATGATTTGCTGGGACGGCAGTCGCGCGGCGGCGCGAGCTGTTGCCGACGCAATCCCTATCCTGGGCGAAGGCGGTCGCGTCGAAATCGTTATCATCACCAACGAACGTGGCAAACAATACGACATCGAGGGTGCTGATATCGGTCAGCATCTCGCCCGCCATGGATTCAAGGTGGAGGTCCAGCGACTTCCTGGCGGCGATATTGACGTCGCCGACGCTCTGTTGTCGCATAGCGCCGATAGCGGCGCTGACTTCATGATAATGGGCGGGTACGGCCATTCGCGGCTGCGCGAATTTGTGTTGGGCGGTGTGACCCGCGCGATATTTCAATCGATGACCGTGCCAGTGCTGCTCTCACATTAGAGGTAGCGACTATCGGCGGTTACCGGAACTCGCACGAGGTTCGAGTTGAGTGCGTAATTCCGATCACAACGCGCGGGTGGTCCGCTTTGTGGAGTAACGTGTGCTTTAGGAGCCGACGCTGGACCATCAAGCCGTGGATAAGCACCCATTAAAACACGCGGCGGAGCGCGCGACACAATCGGATGCGGCCGCGCTGCCACTCCACGACCTTCTGCGCAACCTGCATTCGAGCGAGAGTGGCCTCAGTACATCCGATGCTAACGATATCCTTAAACGAATTGGATCGAACCGGTTAGACACAGCTAAACGAAAGAACTTCCTGCTCGCTTTTATCGAGCGGTTTACCAATCCATTGGTCTTGATTCTGCTCTTCGCAGCGGCGGTATCGGCATTTACCGGCGATGTTCCGAGCTTTCTCATCATCGCTGTCATTGTGCTCATGTCGGTAACACTTGATGTGACACAGGAGCACCAAGCCCAGCGCGCTGCTGACAGCCTTCGTAAACAAGTTTCGCTGTCGACTAAGGTGCTTCGCGATGGCCACCCGGTCGATATTCCAGCAACAGAGATCGTACCGGGCGACATAGTACTTCTGGCCGCCGGTGACCTAGTTCCAGCCGACGCGCGGCTGGTGGAGGCTCGCGACCTTCATGTCGACGAAGCGCTTCTGACCGGTGAAGCCTATCCTGCAGAAAAGGAGGTCACGCTGCCGAATGCGGAGATCGAGTCCGCATCCGTTTTTCCAAGAAATCTCGTGTTCATGGGAAGCTCGATCGTCAGTGGTACCGCTAGGGCACTGATCCTAACGACCGGGCGTGGCACTCAGCTCGGTTCGATTGCTAGCACGCTCCGGAAGGAACCACCGCCAACCGCCTTTGCCATCGGAATCCAGAAATTTGGGATGATGATCGTACGGGCGACTGTGTTTCTGGTGTTGTTCGTCGTCCTCGTCAATCTTCTGTTTCATCGCCCGCTGCTCGAGTCTTTTCTGTTTGCCCTAGCGCTTGCGGTAGGACTTACGCCTGAGCTGTTGCCGATGATTGTATCGGTGACGCTCTCCCATGGCTCGATACGAATGGCGCGTAAGCATGTGATCGTAAAGCGTCAGTCGGCGATCGATGATCTGGGCAGTATGGACGTGTTTTGTAGCGATAAAACGGGGACGTTGACCGAAGCGCGGATTAAGCTGATCCGCGAAGTTGATCTCACTGGGCAGGAGAGCAGCGAAGTGATGCAGCTGGCGCTGCTCAATGCTGCGTTCGAGACTGGGCTCAAGAGCCCTCTGGACGAAGCGATCCTCACCACTGGCCCGATCGACCTAACGGTTTGGCGCAAAATCGACGAAGTGCCGTTCGACTTCCAGCGGCGCCGAGTTTCAATTCTCTGCGAAGGTGGTGGTCGGCGGCTCATCATTGTCAAGGGCGCACCGGAAGACGTGATCCGCCTCGCAACCTGGTACGAGCAGCAGGGAATGCCACCTCGTCCGCTGGACGTGGAGGCACGTAAAACGGCCGAAGCGACATTCAACGCCCTTGGGATTGAGGGGTTCCGCGTTTTGGCGGTCGCCTGGCGGCAGGTCGGCCATGAGCGTCAGAACGCCAGTGTCACCGACGAAGCCGACCTGACCTTCGCCGGCTTTCTGGCCTTTCTTGATCCGCCTAAGGCAGGGGCTCGGGAAGCGCTCACCGCGCTCGCCAATCTCGGCGTCGCCGTGAAAGTGGTGACTGGCGACAACGAGCAGGTGACCCGGCATGTCTGCGGCGAACTCGGCTTACGAATTACTGGAGTGCTGACCGGTCCGGAAGTTGCAGACCTGACCGACGAGGCGCTCGCGGCCAAAGTTGATGATACCACGTTATTCTGTCGGGTTACGCCGCCGCAGAAATCGCGCATCATCGCAGCGTTGCGGCGCAAGGGTCACGTCGTCGGCTATCTTGGCGATGGCATCAATGACGCGCCGCCGCTTCATATCGCCGACGTCGGCTTCTCCGTCGATACCGCTGTAGACGTGGCCAAGGAGGCTGCCGCCATCATTCTGCTGCGGAAAGAACTTGGCGTGCTGGCAGAAGGTGTGCGTGAAGGACGTCGGACTTTTGCGAATATTCTCAAGTATATGATGATGGGAACAAGTTCCAACTTCGGCAATATGTTCTCAATGGCCGGCGGCGTTCTATTCCTGCCTTTCCTTCCGATGCTGCCGACCCAAATTCTTCTAAACAATTTACTTTACGATCTTTCGGAAACGGCAATCCCCCTTGATAACGTGAGCGACGCCACTCTGGCCCAGCCCAGGCGGTGGAATCTTGGTGTCGTCCGCAAGTTCATGCTCGTTTTCGGTCCGCTCAGTTCGGTGTTCGATGTTGTTACTTTCGGACTGCTACTCTGGGTCTTCCAGGCAAACGCGGTACAGTTTCATACTGGCTGGTTCATCGAGTCGCTTTCGACGCAGATTCTTGTGATCTTCATCATTCGAACGGCTCAGCCTCTGCAGGACCGGCCGCATGCGGCCCTTGTGGCAAGTTCTCTTTCCGCCTTCACCATAGCGGTGGCACTTCCTTACTTGCCGCTCGCGCAGTGGTTTGGCTTCGTCCCGCTACCCGCCGAAGTTATGGGTGCGCTCTCACTGGTCACCATCGTCTATTTAATCTCGGTTTATCTCGTAACGCGTTGGTTCTTTACGCGTTATCAGCTGAGCTGATTGAAGTCTGAAAATTGATCCCCACCGCGCAGCCGTGTCCCGCCAGAGTCCACTGTCGGCGGCAAAACAGATATCAGGCGGGCGTGCCGGAATGTCGCCCCCAAACCGGAAATTAATCAGGAAAACTGGTCTGAAAGCTGTGATCTGCTAACGGCGCAAGTTCGTTCGAAGTTTTTTTCACGCTTGTTCGCGGACAACGTCGATCGCCTTTTTGTCCGTGCGTAGCCCAAGGAAGGCGGGGTGCCGCATCTCGCCGTCAGTCGTCCATTCGGTGAACTTTACCTCGCCCACGAGCTTCGGAATAAGCCACGTGGTCTCGTTCTCGTGCTTCACCTTTTGATCGAAGGGCTTCTTGCCACTCTGTAAGAGTCGCATCTTTCCATAGAGCGATTTCAGCATCCTGTTGTTAAAGCCGGTGCCGACGTGCCCTGCATACACCCAACGCTTCTTTGCTCTATCGCGTACCCCTAGGACCAGTGAGCCAAAATAGTTGCGCGACCGGCGCGGCTTCGTGTAACCGACTAAGACCACTTCCTGTTGATTGAGCGCCTTGAACTTGAGCCACTCGCGCGTTCGCTTACCTGAATAATAGAGACTCGCCGCGCGCTTGGCGATCACACCTTCTTCGTGTGCTCGCTGTGCCTTGGCGAACTCTCGCGTACCGAACTCAGCGACGTGTTCGCTGTAGCGCAGTAGCGGATCGCGCGGCACGAGACCTTTCAAAATCTTCTTGCGTTCAAGCAGTGGCTTCTCGCGAATATCCTTGCCGCTTACGATCAGCGCGTCGAAAACGACGTAAAGTAACTTCGCTTTTTTGTTGAGGGCGTTCTGCAACAGCTGGAAACGCGAGCGCCCATGCGCGTCGAGCGCACAGAGCTCGCCGTCTAATACGCACGAGCCCTCGATCTTTTGGAGCGCCGGCAGGAGTACCGCGTATGTCGCGGTGACGTCGATTCCGTTGCGCGACCACAGCCGTACATTATGACCGCGCTTCTCGATAATCAGGCGGAACCCATCCCACTTTGTCTCGAAAATCCACTCCTTGTCGTCGAAGGGGTTGTCGACCAATGTCGCTAGCATCGGTCTGTAAGCGGGATTCATGCCTGTTTTTGCATCGAACGACTACAATCCCTGCAAGATGTTGTCCGGCTCACCGTTCTTGGATGCTTTTTAGGTAATCGATCACCGCCAAAACACGAGCTTTAAACCGATATGCTTGAACTGGGCCGAATCGATATCCCCAAATTAGCATCTCACGAGTGCCATGGCTGGCGACAGTGGAATTTCGCCCGTCAATCATTTGATACACTCTATCATAAGGGAACACGCCGTTATTGTTTTTGGCGAGAACCGTTAAATCAGCAGGATGTGTTTTCAGCTCATTGCTAACTGGACCATCCCCTCTTGCATCGGCACCGTGGCACGCCGCACAACTGGCCTGATACTGCGTTTTGCCTATATTGATATCCTGAGCCGACGCGCAAGCACTAAATCCGGTACTGGCAATTATTAGCAATTTGATCGCGGCCACTTTCGTGATGCGATTTCCCTGCATCTTTCTCCTCCCCCGAATTGCGACTACCTGCCTCACAATTTTTAATCAGGAGCCGATGTTTCGATTTCCGACTGGATCAAGCGACGAAGTCTCGAATACGCTTTATTTATACAGGCTCAGAAAGTAAGCGACGATTTGCTTGATCTGGTAATCCATCAAATCTGGATTTGGCATACCCTGCGGATTGTCGAGGCCCCGATGTGTCGTTTTCATGAAATGAGTCAGTGATTCCTCGTCAAAGGTCTTTTGTCGAACGATCGACGCAAATGATGGCGCCGGAGGTCTCATTATAGGTTGATGGGGTTGGTCAGGCGCCGCAATATGACAAATCGCACAGATAGTGCTTGCTAGAAAATGACCCTTTTGCACATCTTCAGCGTTCAGCGTTCAGCGCACTAGCGGACTGCCCCGATGTGCGGCCGATAAAAAATAAAATCAAAACTACGGATGTCAGTATAAGCCGCATCTCGTTGAACCTGGGTGCGAACGACTGGCTATTCATCATGGCACAACTGTGCGGTCAAATTCGAAACTTAATACCTTATATGGCTAGACTTTCCGCTGGTACCTGCTCCGGCATTGACCAAGATCAATTCGGCTCTCAATCAGTCCCTTGCCGTTTCTGCAACGTAATCTGCCGCTATATATACGGAATTCCAAGAATAGGAAGCTTTCATGTCAGACAGCCAGACCAATTTGCCAATTGGTGACGTGGTCGTGCAAACGATTGCTCTGACTCGAGCATTTGGCGATTTGGTCGCCGTCGACCACGTCAATCTTCTGGTAAATCGCGGTGAGATTTTCGGCCTGATCGGTCCCAATGGAGCCGGCAAAAGCACATTGATCAAAATGCTGACGACACTGCTGCCGCCGAGTTCCGGCACAGCAACGGTAGCGGGTTACGACATCGTCCGCGAACCGGCGCAAGTACGCCGCCACATTGGCTATGTGCCACAGCTTTTGTCCGCGGATGGCTCCCTGACCGGCTATGAGAATCTGCTACTGTCAGCCCGGCTCTACGGCGTACCACGCAAAGAACGCACGCAGCGCATAAATCGCGCCCTTGAGCGGATGGGGTTGATGGAGGCCGCTAATCGTGTGGTCGGTCACTTTTCCGGCGGCATGATCCGGCGATTGGAAATTGCTCAAAGCCTGTTGCACCGTCCAACGGTGCTGTTTCTTGACGAACCAACGGTCGGTCTCGACCCTGGTGCGCGCGAAGCGGTTTGGGAGCGCGTTGTCGACCTCAAAAAATCTTTTCAGCGCACGATGATCGTCTGCTCGCATCACATGGATGAGGTCGATGAGTTCTGCGATCGGATTGCGCTGGTCGACCGCGGCCGGATTGTGGACATTGGCACGCCATGGGAGCTCAAAGCGAAAATCGCGCCGGATGCCACGCTTGATGACGTATTTGTGCGACTGCTTGGCACAAGCAACGAAGTAGGAGAAAGCTATGGCGATGTCAGGCGGGCACGCCGCGCCGCTCGGGAGCACGGCTGAGGCGTCCCGGCGTCCGAGCCTTGCCGACTATGTCACGCAAACCTTTGCGGTTGCGGCCGCCGAGGTACAAAAACTCTATCACGATCCGTTTGAGCTGCTGACCCGGGCGGTGCAGCCGGTTTTATGGCTGATGTTGTTCGGCGTAGTGATGGCACGGGTCCACGGCGTTGCGCCTGGGAATGTCCCCTACCTCGATTTCCTGGCCGCGGGCATTCTCGCGCAAAGCGCACTTTTCGTGGCGATCTTTTACGGCATCGCAGCGATTTGGGAACGCGATCTCGGCGTGTTGCAGCGTTACCTCGTCAGTCCGGCGCCGCGTTCCGCATTGGTGCTTGGCAAAGCAATGTCGGCGGGTGTTCGGGCGCTTTCGCAGGCGCTGGTCGTTTACATATTGGCGCTATTGCTCGGGGTAGGCCTTGATCTGCACGTTTTGAGTATTGTCGGCGTAGTCGTCGCGATCCTGCTTGGCTCGGCGTTGTTCTCGACGCTATCCCTGATCATCGCCTGCATCGTGCGAACCCGCGAACGATTCATGGGTATCGGGCAGGTGCTAACCATGCCGATCTTTTTTGCCAGTAACGCAATCTATCCGCTGTCGCTGATGCCGCCATGGCTCAACGTTGTATCGCATCTAAATCCGCTCACCTATGAAGTTGACGCGCTCAGGGCCTTGATGCTGCAAGGGGGCACCTCTGATTACGGACTGGCCCTCGATTACATGGTGCTCCTAGCTACGACCGCAGCTCTGACTGCAATTGCGGCGCGCATGTACCGGCGTATGGGCTATTAATGCGGCAGATCCGCAGCTTCTTTCGTGCTTCGGACTGCCTTTCTCCAGAGCGTTGACCCAGTCCTGCGGCACGGGGCCACCCGTTGCCCACGTTAGCCCACCCGTAGCACCATTGACCTAAATCAATGTGAATTCGGGGAAATATGGCAATGAGCGACCGTAGTACACGAGAGCAGTGAAATGAACGTCAGCTCGGGTCCGTTGCAGGTCGAAGCACGTGAGAAGGTTCTCAAATTTCCAACAGGCCTTGCGCGGAAGGGGAACTCAAGTGCAAGACGACTTTGGCTGATCGGATCGTTGATAACGCTTACTGTTCTCCTCGGCGGCGTGATTGCTTGGTGGACGCTCGGCACTACCAGTGCTGTTGAATATACGACGGCTCCGGTCACGACCGGGCCGATCACACGCGCTGTCACCGCAACTGGCACCGTCAATCCCGAGCTGACTGTCATTGTCGGAACTTATGTTTCCGGTGTCATCCAAAGTCTCTCGTGTGACTACAACACCGAAGTCAAAGCAGGTCAGATCTGCGCCAAAATAGATCCGCGGCCCTATCAAGCGGCTCTCGATCAGTATACCGGACAACTGCATCGGGATGAGGCAATACTGGGCAAGGATCGAGCCAATCTCGCCCGTTATCAGCAGTTGGCTACGCAAAATTCAATCGCGCGCCAGCAGGCGGAAGATCAGGTCTTCCTTGTGCAGCAAGATGAGGCAACGGTCGAGCTCGATCGGGGACTCGTTGAGGGCGCGACATTTAATCTCGGCTACACCGACATCGTATCGCCAGTTGATGGCACTGTGGTCTCGCGCAACGTGACTCAAGGACAGACAGTTGCGGCAAGCTTCCAAACCCCAACGCTGTTTCTCATCGCCAGCGACCTAAAGAGGATGCAGGTCGATGCCAATGTGAGCGAAAGCGATATCGGCGGCATTTTGGAGAAAAACGAAGCAAGCTTCACTGTCGACGCATTCCCGAAGCGCGTTTTTCGGGGCACAGTCAGTCAAGTGCGTCAGTCGCCGCAAACGGTCCAAAACGTCGTTACATACGATGTTGTGATTGGCGTCGACAATTCCGACCTGGCGCTCAAGCCGGGTATGACGACGGAAGCTCGAATCGTCACCGACAAGCGGGCCGACGTCTTGCGCGTGCCTAATCAAGCGCTCCGGTTCATACCAAAGGGTGTTGCCGCGGCGACAGGCCGTGGAGCCACTCAAATCGCAGAATCGTCCAGCCCTGCATCGAACCAGGGACAGGTCTGGGTGCTCCGAGGTGGTTTGCCTGTAGCTGTGCCAGTGGTTGTCGGACTAGATGACGACAGCTTCACCGAAATTGTGAGCGGTGATCTGAAGCCAGGCGACAAGGTGATTACCAAGGAGGAGAACGGCACAGCTAATTCGACAGTTTTGCCTCGGCTGCCGTATTGATCACTGAGTACAGCACCATTCCGGTGTAGCAATGCCCGAACCGACGATCAAAGTGGAAAACGTCACGCGGGTTTACCACGTCGGCGATGTTGACGTGCATGCACTTAATGGCGTGAGCCTCGTCGTGCAGCGCGGCGAGTTCGTCGCGATCATGGGCTCATCGGGGTCGGGTAAATCCACTCTGATGTCAATTCTGGGCTGTCTCGACCGGCCAACGAGTGGCAAGTATTACTTTGAGGGGATCGATGTCGCCCAACTAGGTGAACCCGAGCTGGCACAGTTACGCGGTGAACGCCTTGGCTTTGTCTTCCAGAGCTTCAACCTACTTGCGCGAACGAGTGCAATCGAAAATGTCGCTCTACCGCTATTTTATGCGATTTCAAATCGATCGAGCGGCACTTCGCGGTTGGAGCGCGCGCGGGCTGTGCTGGACCTGATGGGTTTGGGCGATCGCGGCCTCAATACGCCAGGACAGCTTTCAGGCGGCCAACAGCAGCGCGTGGCGATTGCGCGCGCCCTTATCAACCACCCAAGTGTGTTGTTGGCCGATGAACCAACTGGGAATCTTGATACTCACAATTCGCACGACATTATGGACACGCTTCGCTCTTTGAATCGCGAGCGGGGCGTGACGATCGTTGTCGTCACGCATGAGGTCGATATCGCTGCTTATGCGGACCGGATCGTTACAATGCGTGACGGCAAGATCGTATCTGACATACGTAGTCACGAGAAAAAAGAATCGCCATCTGCAACCGGGTTCACTGTTCAACAGCGACCGGACGCTGTTCTGCTTCCGCAGCAGGTGTTTCGTTCAGTCGCCGCGCCATCAAGTGGCGCTTGGGCCTTTACTCGGATGATTGCTCTCGCTGCCATGCAGGCGATTAGCCGCAACAAGATGCGATCAGCGCTGACGATGCTTGGCGTTTTTATCGGCGTGGCAGCGCTCATCGCGATGGTTGCCGTAGGCCAGGGCGCTAATGCTGCGGTACGCAAACAGATCGAAAGGCTCGGCACAAATCTGTTTGTTGTCGTTCCCGGTGCTGCAACAGCAGGCGGGATGCGCGGTGGCCTAGGGAGTGCCTCAACAATCACCGTCGCCGATGCTCAAGCGCTGCGGCGTGAAGCGCCCGCCATTGCCGGTGTCAGTTACCTCATTCGTCAGATGGGACAAGCCCAATATGCCAATCAAAATTGGACCACGAGTATTCAAGGCGTGAGCCCGAACTATCCGCCAATGACCAATTGGCAGATCACCGATGGACGTGGAATTTCACGCGAAGACAACGATAGAGCTGCAATGGTTGCGGTGCTCGGCCAGACAGTTTTGAACCAGTTGTTCCCGACGGGCGAGAACCCCGTCGGCGCTGTCATCCAGGTCAAGGGCACAACGATGCGGGTGATTGGCACCCTTGCCCCGAAGGGACAAACCCCTTACGGCACGGACCAAGACGACATCATCATGATCCCGTTCACGACCGCGGAGCATAAAGTACTCGGCGTCGCTGCGCCCAGCCAAGAACAGCAGCCGCTCAATTGGTCTTATCCGGCGCCGCCTAATCCATACAATCTGCAGGCTCGGTTGATTGGCTACGTGAATCAGATCTACGTGCAGGCGGCAAATGCAGATCAGGTTCAGGCTGCGATAAATCAAGTCACAGAAATCCTTGTACGCCGACACCACATCAGGTTCGGAGACATCAATGATTTCTCCGTACGCAACCTCAGCCAGATCGCGGAGACGGCAGAGAGCAGCAGCCGAATCATGGCGCTTTTGCTTTCCGCGGTTGCTTCGATATCGCTGGTCGTCGGGGGTATCGGCATCATGAATATCTTGCTGGTATCCGTGACGGAACGGACACGGGAGATTGGTTTGCGGATGGCGATTGGCGCGCGCCGGCTGTATGTTTTGTTACAATTCCTCGCTGAAGCCGTTTTCCTAAGTGTCACCGGAGGCGTGGCAGGGATTGTGATCGGTGCCGCCTCTTCGCTTCTTATTTCGGCGATTGCCGGCTGGCCGGCTCCGATTTCGCTGTCGGCAATTGCCGGTGGATTCTTATTTTCCGCCGCGGTCGGCATGTTCTTTGGATATTACCCCGCTCGCAAAGCTGCCCGCCTCGATCCGATCGAGGCTTTGCGTTACGAGTAATTGGTTCCCCACTGCTACGGAACTTTAGCTAATAAGCAGAAACGGAAGTCACGCCCGCCCGCGTGCGCGCAGAACTGCTTGCGTTAGATCAATTCCGAGCACGACCATCGGGGGTACACATTAACTCACGATATTGAGCAGGATGCCAATGGGTGAATTCACGGGAGTTTAAAGCCATGATCACTAGGCGCCAGGCAAGTGCAGGGCTTCTTTCAAGTGGTGCGTTTGCGGCAACACAAACTGTTTTGGCTCAGCAAGCTGGAGTCCGGGAACTGCCGCCTCCTCGCAGCGAGGGCGGCGAGCCTCTTATTCAGGCGCTCAGACTGCGACAGTCGACTCGCGAGTACGCAGACAAACCGTTGGAGCTACAAGTCTTGTCTGACCTGTTATGGGCGGCTTTTGGCATCAATCGGCCGGCTTCGGGCGATCGCACCGCGCCGTATTGGCGCCACGTCATGGTGATCGACATCTATGCAGCGATGGCGGATG
>Ga0335081_10016833_pt1 | contig 11842 bp, 10 predicted proteins | sample Lox_Sample_35_FD_206713 | JGI IMG/M metagenome (GOLD analysis project Ga0335081, IMG submission 206713) | Soil microbial communities from Loxahatchee National Wildlife Refuge, Florida, United States - Lox_Sample_3.5 | ecosystem: Environmental > Terrestrial > Soil > Wetlands | place: USA... | reverse complement strand
TCTTCACCTGTTTCCATCACTTCAGGCAGGGTCTTTGTTCCCGCCATGAGATCCGTCATGTTCGTTCCTGCCAACGGTTGATAAAAGTGTGTGTTGATGCACCGTTCCGGTCTGCCGCTGCTTTCTTCCATTCTTGATATTGGGATGGATGAGCTATTCGATGCCAAGATTGCCTTAGCGGGCGCACTTTCACCCAATTGCTTGAAAAGTTTACGTTTTGCTCCCAAGTCTTCCGTTATCACTTCGACAACCAGACCGACATCTTTGAGCGCATCACCGAGACGAGTCGTAAAGTTTACGGCAGCCCTGCACTTCTCCCAATGATCCCAAGGGATAAAGGGCTTGACTCCTTTTGCTTTGAAGTCTGCAAAAAGTTTCTTGTAGGTGTCATCAAAGGCACCGGCGATGGTGTCATAGGCGCTCACCTCGTAACCAGCGTACGCGGATATCATGGCGATCTGCGTACCCAAGAGGCCGGTGCCGATCACAGCCACTTTCTTAATCTTCTGGGTCATAGATGTCTCCTTTCTATGGCGAACGACAAAAATAAGTTGACATCCTCAACATGTCATTGCGAACGAAGCCCTGCACCACGTGGTGTACAGGGCGAAGTGAAGCAATCTCATGGGATTGCCACGTCCCCCGCATCCAGTGCGGGGTGCTCGCAATGACTACTTTTCTATGTCGTTCACTCTAATTTATCCGAGAGAAAGGGATCGAAGCTCGGATGCCAGCATCCCTTCTCGACTCTGTCTCTATTTACTTCTGATCACTTACCGCCGGTACACCTGGGATTCCCAGTCTCCCTGAGTGGAACGGCCACTTTATCCATCGGGATCATCACAACCGTCCCGGCGAAGGGGAACGGAAAAATCGTTGACTTGGCCTGAATTTCGCCAACGGGCCCCGGCATCATGATTTGATGGTCGCAGGCTCGCATAATCTGCTTCCCAACCAAGCTATTATACTCCATCCCCTCCCAAGCCTTGATGACTGCTTCGGCATCAAAGGATTTGGCTTTCTTGATCGCCTCGAAGAGAAACATCGCGCCATTATAAGAATACCCAAGGTTCGCGCATGGATAAGGGTGGTTTGTATCTTTGAACTTTTTGTGCCATCGTTCCAGGAAAGCTTTGTTCTGCGGAGTATTGATCGTCGGCAGGTACGTGCTGTTCACAAAACTTCCTACCGCCGCCTGGCCAGTTTGAGGAAGCTGCACGTCGTCATCCAGGAAGTAAGTGGCGTAGCGAACCGGAAGCTTGATCCCCATCTGAGCCCCCTGCACAATCAGGTTTTGCACGTCTGCACCATAGTTTCCCGTGAAAACGATCTCTGCCCCGCTGGCCAGGATCTTGGAAATGTAAGGGCCAAAATCCTTGTTGCCGATAGGAGCATAATCTTCTCCCACAATTTTCACGCCCGGAATCTCCTTAGTGATCACCTTTTTGAAATCATCAGCCACGGCATGGCCAAAGGCATAATCCTGGTTCATCAGATAAAACTTTCGCCAGGGCTTGGTCTTGAAGAATTCTGTGTAAGCACGAGCGCGGTTGCCGGTAGTGAAGCAAGTGCGGAAGGAGTACTTATTGAAATTCTTGCCGGTGAGGAAATCCGACTCCGCTCCAAGCATTGTATAGATCACTTTGTTCTTCTCCGCCACATCCATCAACGCCTGGGCCACAGCCGTGGAGGTAAGATGCATGATAAATTGGGCCTTATCTTCCATAATTGCCCTGATCGCCTTTCGCGCGGCCACGTCCGCTTTCATCTGGCTGTCTTCGGGTATGAGCTTAATCTGCTTCCCGAGAAGACCCCCCGCCGCATTGGTTTCATCAACGGCAAATTGTACTCCCCAGACCGTGCGGTCCCCAACGTCTTTCATGGTGCCGGAGAGCGGGTCCAAGACGACGATGTTCACCGTGTCGGCAGCCACAGCCTGGCCAGCAATAAAAATTGTAACTAAGAAGATAAGAACCATCAGGCCTTTCCATTTTGGAAACATCATTTTCTCCTCTCCTTTCGTTTTCATCCTGGGAATAGGTTGTTTGCAGCCTTCCCTAAAAAGTGGATGATAAAAATTGCGTCCTTTCTGCCCGTTCATTCCGCTTCACTCAACGAAACGGCCGTTATTATGAAAACGCCTCATTCCACCTCCTTTCTTTGGCTCCGCCACTAAGGTCCATGTCTTACGGTCAGACTTCCAAATACTTCTCGCGTATTTCCTGTGCCTCTTTGAGTTCCTGACATGTCCCCTCAAAAACAATCTTTCCCTTGGAAATGACATAGATCCTTTCAGCAAGACGTAAGGCCACTCGCATATTCTGTTCCACTAAAAGGATCGGTATGCCTTGCTGGTGAATATCCCTGATGACCTGCTCCACGGTCTCCACGATCAGCGGAGCAAGGCCCTCGGTGGGCTCATCAATCAAGAGAACCTCGGGGTTTCCCACAAGGGTCCTGGCAATGGTCAGCATTTGCTGCTCCCCGCCCGATAAGTGACCTCCCTTCTGCTTGTCCCTGGCCTGTAAAGCCGGAAAGTATTTGTAGACCTTTTCGATTGTCCACCCGTCCCCGTTCCCTTTTTGACCCGGTTTGATGCCCATGAGCAAATTCTCTCGCACCGTCAAGGTTGGAAATATCCTTCGCTCCTCCGGAACATATCCCACACCGAGTTTAGCGATGGTATAAGGGGGCATTCCTGCGATGTTTCGCCCCTTGAAGAACACTTCACCGGACCGAGGTTCGACCAGCCCGATGACGGATTTCAGAGTCGTACTTTTCCCGACTCCGTTGCGGCCTAAAAGACAAACAACTTCCCCGTGGTCAACATTCAGCGAGACACCTTGTAGAATGTGACTCTCCTCATAATACGTATTCAGCTCTTTGAGCTCCAGTAACATGTCCTATTCCCTCTCCTCGCCCAGATAGGCGTCTTTCACCCTCTGGTCATTCCGAATTTCCCCGGGAAGCCCACAGGCTAAAACTTTGCCGTAATAGAGGACCGAAATGCGGTCGGCAATACTGAAGACCACTTCCATGTCGTGTTCAACGATGATTAAAGTTTTTCCTTCCGTAACCCGCTGGATTAGCTTCACTGCTTCCCTGGTCTCCTCCGATGACATGCCGGCCGTCGGCTCGTCCAGAAGGATGATTTCGGGATCGGTGGCGATCGCCAGGCCAATCTCCAGGGCCCTCTGCTGGCCGTAGGAGAGCTCACCCGCAATATTATCCCTTCGTTCCATAAGGCCGATCTCGTGCAGCACCTTCTCCGTTTGTCTGCTGATCCCATCCATCTTGGAAAGGGCGGAAAACATGTTATAGCGGATCCTGTTCTTGGAGAGAACAGCATTTCGCACATTTTCGAAGACGGTCATGGTCCGGAAAATATTGGTAATCTGGAAGGAGCGAGCCATCCCCATACGGGTCAGTTTGAAAGGATTTGCTCCGGTAATGGCCTCGCCTTTCAAAAATATTCTTCCTCTACTGGGATGATATTTTCCAGTGATCAGGTTAAAAAGCGTGCTCTTGCCCGCCCCATTGGGACCGATGATCGCATGACGCTCCCGCTCTTGGATCCCCAGATTAATGTCAAACAGGACTTGCAGTCCTTCAAAGTCCTTATAAATTCCTTTCAGCTCCAAAATGTCCCTTGGTTTTTCGGCCAATTCGGCCATCTCCGATTTACCTACTTTCTTTTCTTGCTGATCCCCAAAATGCCCTGGGGCGCAAGGAGAACGAGGATGACGACAACGATACCAAAGATCAGTTCCCACCGATCCGTGTACTGGCTTAGATATTCGGAGAGATAAACATAAATTCCCGATCCAAGTAAAGGACCCCAAAAATGTCCGACTCCTCCGATGAAGGCCATGAAGATGACATGGGTGGACATCACCAAATCGATGCTGCTCGTGCCAATGAACTCCTGAAACTGGGCGTACAGGGCTCCTGAGACCCCTGCAAAAAATGCAAGCATTGTCAAGAAGATGATCTTAGAGGCGCCTACATTGAAACCGATGAATCTTGTCCGCTCTTCATTCGATTTAATACTCTTCATCACGCTTCCCAACGGAGTCTTGGTAAAATACCAGCAGAACAACAGACAGATGGCAACGATTGCCACCGAAAGGTAATAATAGTTCGCCGGGTCTCTCATAGAAATTCCTAACAGATCCGGCTTAGGGAACCTGCCGAGTCCATCATCCCCCCCTGTAACGTCACGCCATTTCCACACAATCGCCCAGATGAGCTGGTTGAAGGCCAGGGTAAGAAGTGCGTAATAAGTTCCGCTCATCCTTACTAAGAAAACACTCAGGATAAATCCAATGAGCCCAGCCACGACTCCCCCCAGAAAAATTCCGCTCATCAAGGAAAGACCCTTAATATGCAGCCAGCCTAAAACCGACGCGTAGGCTCCCAGCCCAAAGTAAACGGCGTGGCCAAAAGAGAACAAACCTGCCTCATTCAACATCATCTTCCAAGTCATGGCAAGCAGGGCCACGATGACTATTTCGGTCACCATGCGCAACTGAAATTTGGGTAAGAAATGAGGAAAAAGGATGCCTAAAGCCCCGAGGGCGATTCCGAGCCAAAGGTAAAAGTTTCTATTCTTCACGGTATCTCTCTATGCCTTCTCTCCAAAAAGTCCCGACGGCTTGATCACCAACACGACTGCCATCAGGAGAAAGCCAAAGACAATCGCAAAACGGGGCATGAAGAGAATCCCGAAAGACGAGAGTTGCCCGATAAGAAATGAGGCCACGACCGCTCCCCAAAGGCTCCCCAACCCCCCTGTGACGGTCACGATGAAACAGTCCGTTAGGAAGTCCAAACCCATGCCAGAGCTTATACCAAGAAAAGGTGCGGCAATGACGCCGGCTAAGCCAGCCAGCCAGCAGCCGATGCCCATGACCAGCATGAAAACGAAAGGCGTGTTCGTGCCCAATGCACTGGCCATATCCCGGTCAGAAACCATTGCCCGCACCGTAATCCCTAAACGCGTCTTCATCAGAATGAAGGCCAAAAAAACAAGAATGAAAAGCGAGAAGAAAAGAATGAAGAGGCGATAGTCGGGATAGATATTCCCCATGATCATTAAAGAGCCCGAAAGCGCCGATGGGCCAGGAACGGATAGATTCTCTGACCCCCAAATCCATTTTATCGCTTCATTGAGTGCGAAAAGAATGCCAAAAGTGATGACAAACTCCTGTACGTGCCCGGCCGCATGAACCCGGCGCAGAATAAAACGTTCCATCAGAATACCCAAGAAAGCAACAATGATCGGGCAAATGACCAGGGCTAACCAGAAGTTGCCCATCACCTTAAACATCGTGTAGGACAAATAGGCTCCGAGCATATAGAAAGAAACGTGGGCGATGTTCAGAACACTCATCATGCCGAACACCAAGGTCAAACCGGAGGCCACCAGAAAAAGGAGCATGCCATAGACCAAACCGTGAATAAACTGGATCACAAACGTTTCCATTTCGTCATTCCTTTCCTGCGAATACCGCCAAATGGTTAACGTCGTTTTTTTCTGTAATCCAACACCAACTCCCCAAGGGGAAACCTGTTATTCTCTCCTGAACAAATGACCATGAAGGCTTTTACAGGTTTATTTCCAATGGGTTTTCCTGAATGAGGGATACTGGCATCAAAATAGATACAGTCCCCTTTCCTGAGGGTCAGTTCTTGATCACCATGTTTGAATTCCCAAGTCCCTTCCAGCATGAAGAGGATTTCCTCCCCGGGATGGGAGAAAGTAACGTTTCTTGCCGTCTTCTTGTCCATATAGAGGATAAAGGGCTCCATGAGCTTTTCCTTGCGTTTATAACCTAAGGCCTCATAGGTGTATCCAAATTGGGCGCCGACCCGATGATATTGCCGACGTTCATTTTTTCGCACCAGAATGATCGGGAGATTTTCGTCCTGATCGTTGAAAAAATAGGTGATCTTGGTGTTCAGGGCTTTGGCTATGACGAAAAGGGTAGAAACAGGGGAGGAAACCTTTCCATTTTCGATTTTGGAGAGAAGACTTTTAGAAAGATTCGTTTGCGAGGCCAACTCTTGCAAGCTCATTGCTCGCTGCAAGCGGACAGAGCGCATTCGTTTACCGATATCCTGCTCTGGAGTTATAGACATCGAGTTTTCCGTTTCCTAATATTAAACTTTTTTTAATATAGCGAAACTATAGATAAACGGATTTTTTTTGTCAAGAGAAAAATTTAGGACTTATTCGGCAAGACCCCTTGGCTTCATCGGATCGTCATGCCTCCCCTCGTTTGAGCCGGGTTGACTCTAAAGTTCAAATCTGATACTTAAGTAGAAAGGATGGAGAATGGAGCAAAAAATCAGAGGGAGAAGAGAGCTTTTCAGGATCATCAAAGATCTCAAAGCAAAGGGAAGTCGGATTGTCTTTACCAATGGCTGTTTTGATCTTCTCCACATCGGTCACGTCCGCTATCTTGAGAAAGCCAAGACACTTGGAGATGTTCTCGTCGTAGGGGTCAATAGTGACGCTTCGGTCCGAAAGCTGAAAGGGCCTAAAAGGCCCATTCTCCCCGAAGGAGAGAGGGCGGGTATTCTTTCGGGTCTCGGATGCGTGGATTATATCACCATCTTTCCTGAAATAGACCCGCTGAAACTTATCGCCTCCCTCCGGCCCGACGTGCTGGTCAAGGGAGGGGATTGGACGAAAGAACAAACGGTCGGAAAGGAAGTGGTGGAAAGGTCGGGAGGAGAAGTGGTCATTCTTCCTTTTATCAAAGGGGCTTCAACCTCAAACCTTATCCAGACCATTTTGAAGAAATATGAAAAAAGGAGCTGAAAGAGATCTATTGTCACTTCCCGAAGCGCTCCCCCTGCTTCCTGTGAGAGACATCGTCGTTTTCCCTTACATGGTTCTTCCTCTTTTTGTCAGCCGGGAAAAATCGATCAAATCTTTAGAGGAGGCCCTTTCAAGAGACCGCTTGATTTTTCTGGTCGCCCAGAAAAAACCTTCCGAAGAAGACCCGTCTCCCAAGGATCTGTACCGAGTGGGCACGGTTGCCGTCGTCATGAAGATGCTCAAGCTGCCCGACGGAAAGGTGAAGATCCTCGTCCAGGGGCTCTCCAAGGCCTCCGTCAAAGAGACCCTTCAGACGGCACCCTATCCCCTGGTGAAAGTGGAAAATATCAAAGATCCTTTCATCACGCAGATCACACTCGAGACAGAAGCTTTGATGAGGAATGTCAGAGAACAATTGGAGAGGATCGTTTCCTACGGCAAATTCCTCTCTCCGGACATGATGTTCGTTCTCGAGAGCGTCGACGATCCAGGAAGGCTGGCCGACCTGGTCGCATCCAACTTAGACCTCACCGTCGAAAAGGCCCAGGAGATCTTGGAAATTCTCGACCCGGTGGAAAGGCTCAAGGCGCTGAACGAGCTCCTTGGAAAAGAGGTCCAGGTCCTCACCATGCAGGCCAAGATTCAATCCCGTGCCAAAGAAGAGATGACCAAAACGCAAAGAGAATATTTCCTCCGGGAACAGATGAGGGCCATTCGAAGCGAACTGGGCGAGGCGGATGAACGTACGGACGAATTCAAGACGCTCCAGCAAAAGATCAGGAAGGCGAAGATGCCTAAAGAGGTTGAAAAGGAGGCCCGGCGAGAGCAGGAACGATTGGAACAGATGCACCCGGATGCGGCGGAGGCCTCGATGGTTCGCACTTACCTGGACTGGCTTATCGATATGCCGTGGTCCAAAACAACCACGGATAATCTCGACCTTCATAAGGCCAAAAAAGTATTGGAGGAAGACCATTACAATTTGGAAAAAGTAAAGGAGCGAATTTTAGAGTACCTGAGTGTCCACAAATTAAGGAAAAAGATGAAGGGGCCCATTCTCTGCTTCATCGGACCGCCCGGGGTTGGAAAAACTTCTTTGGGCAGGTCGATCGCCCGAGCTCTGGGGAGAAAATTTGTCAGGATTTCGTTAGGAGGGATTAGGGACGAGGCAGAGATTCGCGGCCACCGGAGGACTTACGTCGGCGCTTTGCCGGGTCGGATTATCCAATCGATTAAACAGGCCGGAAGTAACAACCCGGTTTTCATGATGGACGAAGTGGATAAAATCGGCATCGACTTCCGGGGAGACCCGGCCTCTGCCCTCTTGGAGGTTCTCGACCCCGAACAGAACAATGCCTTTAGCGACCATTATCTCAACGTTCCCTTTGACCTCTCTCGCGTGATGTTCATCACCACGGGGAATCTGACCGATCCCATTCCCTCTGCCCTGAAAGACCGTATGGAAGTGATTAATATCCCTGGATATACCGACCTGGAGAAACTGAAGATCGCGAAAACCTTTCTCCTCCCACGGCAAATGGAAGAAAACGGCATTAATCCAAAAATGCTTGAAATCTCCGACAAGGCCATTCTCCAGATCATCTCGCAGTATACCCAGGAGGCAGGACTTCGGAACCTCGAAAGGGAATTGGCCTCCGTATGCAGAAAAGTGGCCAGGAGAGTGGCCGAGGGAAAGAAGGAGAAGACCAAGATCAGCACGAAGAACCTTGACCAGTTCCTGGGCCCTCCCCCTTACCTGCCGGATGAGGAACAGAAGCGCAACGAGGTGGGTGTGGCCACAGGCCTGGCCTGGACAGAGATTGGAGGGGAGATTCTCCATGTCGAGGCTTCTACCACTCCGGGAAAGGGATCCCTCATTCTTACCGGGCATCTCGGAGACGTGATGAAAGAATCCGCCCAGGCCGCCCTCACGTATGCTCGATCCAAAGGGAAATCTTATCGGATCAACCCCAATACCCTGAACAACAAGGAGATTCATATCCATGTCCCCGCCGGCGCCATCCCGAAGGATGGACCTTCTGCCGGCATTACCATGGCGGTCGCCATCTTCTCCGCCTTGACGGGTGTCCCTGTGAAAAAGGATGTAGCGATGACGGGCGAGATCACGTTGAGAGGGAGAGTCCTGCCGGTCGGAGGTTTGAAGGAAAAAGCCCTCGCCGCCCTCCGAAACAAAATCAAAGATGTCGTCATCCCGTACTTGAACAAGAAGGATCTTGTCGAGCTCCCCCCGTACGTCCGGAAAAAAATCAACTTCATCCCGGTGAAGCATATGGATGAAGTTTTGAAAGTGGCTTTGACGAAAAAGTAGGGATACCCCCCTCTTTCCCCCCATAGGCTAAGGGGGGCTGTGAAAAAATTATAGGGATAAAACCAAGCCCGGAAGGATGGTTCTCTTGGAGAACTTTAGAGCGCTACCTCTTAGGATAACCTCGGACGGTTCAATCGTAGCCTCTTCATTGCCTTACTGCCGCGAATGGTTACGCACCTATAATGTTACGCATTCTAAAGTTCGGAAAAAGAGCCATCTTGAAAGGGTCGAGGACAAAAGAGGACCAATTTTTTCACAGCCCCAGGGGGGGATGAAGGGGAGTACGAGACGTGCTTGTTGGCTCCAAATGCCGAAGGCGGGAATTCAATGAAGACGTACGTCAACGAGATCAAAGAAAATGACCCTGTGGAATCCTTCTTTTTGGTGAAAGAGAAATCCTCCGGGTTTACCAAAACGGGTAGCGCTTACCTGAAACTGAAATTGACGGACCGCTCCGGAGACATCGAGGGCAGGGTGTGGACATCGGCGGAAAGCCTCGCCGGGTCTTTTGAAAAGGACGACTTCGTCCGCGTCACAGGGAAAGCCGTCTCCTTTCAGGAGCGTCTTCAATTGAACATTACCCATATTGAGAGAATAAACGAAGAAGAAATTCTTTTCCCGGATTTTTTCCCCGTGACCGAAAAGGATACGGAGGAAATGTTTCGAGCCCTGTTGGAAATCGGCCAGCAGGTTAAAAACCCGCACCTCCGCCGACTTCTGCAACTCTTCTGGGACGACGAATCCTTCGTTAAACTTTTCAAGACGGCGCCCGCTTCCAAGTGGCTCCATCACAATTATTTGGGAGGTCTTTTAGAGCATACGCTTTCCCTGGCTCGCTTGGTATTGAAAAATATCGGCCATTACAACGGGATAAACCTGGACCTCCTGCTCACAGGCTCGATCCTCCACGATATCGGAAAGGTCGATGAGCTCTCTTACCGCCGATCCTTCGACTATTCAGACGAAGGCCGCCTCCTCGGCCACATCATCCTCGGGTTAGAGAGGGTGGAGGATAAAATTCACCAACTGCCCGAATTTCCGAAGGACCTCTCCATGCTGCTGAGGCATCTCCTCCTCAGCCACCATGGCCAATACATTTGGGGTTCACCAAAGAGACCAATGATTCTGGAGGCGGTGATGCTCCATTTCTTAGACGACATGGATGCAAAAATCACCGGGGTTCAACAGTTCATAAGAAAAGAAGTCCCCCAAGGGTCGAAATGGAGTGGTTATCATCGGATATTCGAACAGAACTTTTATGTGGAGCCCCTTTTGGGTCAGTGGGAACCACCCGATAAAATTGAGGAAAATGGATCGGAAGAGGAATGACAAAATCCCTCCATTTTCTTGACAAACCGCCGCATCATTATTATTTTATAGTGACAAAAAGAGGTCTATTTTGGAAGGGTTTAGGAGAGGAGGTCTATGGATTTCTTGCTCTCTGAAAGAGAAAAACGAATCTTAGAAATTATCATTGAAGATTATATTCTCACGGCGGAGCCGGTGGGTTCAAGGACGATCTCTAAGAAATCGAGCCTCAACCTGAGCCCTGCGACCATACGCAATATCATGTCCGATTTGGAAGAATCGGGTTTATTGTCTCATCCTCACACGTCAGCAGGAAGGGTGCCGACCGAAAAGGGACTTCGATTCTATGTCGATGCCATCATGGATATCCGCGAGCTGAGTAGCCAAGAGCAGCTGGAAATTCGGTCCAAGTATCTGGGACATCTTGTTGAAGGGCCGGACCTGTTCCGGGAGACTTCTCGGATCCTCTCATTCTCCTCCCACTATTTAGGAATTGTCTGGATGCCCAAGGTGAGTTCGGTCGTTTTACAGCATATTGAGTTCGTGAAGTTAAGAAGGCATGTGGTCCTGGCTATTTTAGTGAGCACCACCGGTCTGGTCTACAACCGGATCATCGAAGTGGAGGAAGATTTTTCTCAATCCGAATTAGACCATCTCTCGGATTATTTGAATAGCTTCTCGGCCGGTCTCGCTCTTTATCAAGTGAGGGAGAGACTCTTAGAGCAGATGAGGGTGGCAAAGAATGCTTACGATCATCTCCTGGAGCAAGCGCTCAAGTTGGGAGAGAAAGCCTTTTCTTCCATCGATGACTCGGATGTCTTCATCGAGGGGAGGACGAATATCCTGAACGAGCCTGAATTCGGCAATGTCTCAAGAATGACCGGCCTCTTTCGCACGTTTGAGGAAAAGGCCGTCATGGTAAAACTCTTGGATAAATTTATGGGCCCGAAGGGAGTCCAAATTGCGATCGGCTCTGAGAGCCAGGTTCAGGAGATGGAGACTTGTAGTGTGGTGACCTCCACCTATGGTTGTGGTGGTGAAGTTCTGGGCGTCTTAGGGGTCATCGGGCCTCGAAGAATGAACTATTCGAGAGTCATCCCCCTTGTCGGTTACACCGCGAAACTTCTCACAGAGATCCTGGAGACGCAATAGATCTCCTTCTCCGCTAAGCTTCATCTTCATTGTGGGAAGACCATGGTCTTAAGAAAAGACGCGTTTTGTGGCGGGGCAAGAGGTGGAGTAGAAAGAATGGAGAAAAAAGAGAATAAGAAAAATCAGGACCCAAAGGGAGCGATGAAGAAAGGCCAGGCAGAGACCATCGAGACCAATGGCGAAGAGGTTCATCACCATTTAGAGGAAGAAAGAAAAGAGAAAGAAAA
>Ga0335081_10016832_pt1 | contig 11843 bp, 17 predicted proteins | sample Lox_Sample_35_FD_206713 | JGI IMG/M metagenome (GOLD analysis project Ga0335081, IMG submission 206713) | Soil microbial communities from Loxahatchee National Wildlife Refuge, Florida, United States - Lox_Sample_3.5 | ecosystem: Environmental > Terrestrial > Soil > Wetlands | place: USA... | reverse complement strand
ATGCCGGGGCAACGGAGGCGGAAATCCTGGAACGGGCACAACGGGACCCGGAGGTATTGAGTATTCTGCAAGACCCGGTCATGCAGCAGATTTTGGGACAGATGAAAGAGGATCCGTCTGCTGTGCAAGATCATTTGAGGAATCCTATGGTTAGGGAGAAGATCCAAAAGTTGGTTAACGCGGGGATTATTCGGGTTGGGCCGAGATAATTGAATATTGCGTGGAGTCGTTGTGTTGGAGATGGAGGGGGACTTGTGGTGTTTCTAGGAAGTATTCTTCTTATTTCACATGGTCGATTTCAATTCCACTACATAGCCTAAATTCCTGAATCTCGCTTCTCAAATGAATCATAGTTGCTCTCATTGAGGGTGCGGACAAGTTTCGCCTCCGATCTCGTGGCCTGGTCGGGTGGAGCCGCGTACACCGGGCGCCCCGAGATCGTTTTTAAGAGCCGCGCGCTAGGCGAGAATTATTGTACTGTACATCCGCGGACTGACGTCGTGCCGCTGACCGCCGCCGTTCGCCTAAATTTGCCGAAGCAACGGAAATCTCCGTGCCCCCTGCAATACCGAACACACCTCCAAATGCTCGACCCTCCCCGACCTCAATGATCCCGTTAGCGACATAAACAAGCGCTGTCGAGGATGGACTTACACCAGGTCCCGCCGGTGGACGTGCTTGTGCGCAACGTTTCCCTGGCAATCGATCGGCCAATGCCGCTGCTGGAGAGATTGCATCTGCGCCGCGCGCAAGTCCGTGACGCAAAGCCGATTCTGCAGGATGTCTCGCTCAATGTTCCCTCGGGCTCGCTCATGGCCATCATTGGCGCCAGCGGAAGCGGGAAGGCACAAAGTCCGTGGAGTTTGCGTGGTTAATAGTAGACGTCGTTGTTGAATTTGATGGCGCAGAGGATGGCGAGTGATCGAATGAAGAGTTCAGGGACAATTGAGTTTAACGGCGGCCGATTACGGGATATTCGCCATTCATATGTGATACAAGAAGATATCCTCATGGGTGCAACCAATTTGGAAATATTTTGTAATTGTAGCGGCGTTGACTGTGCGGGAGACATTGCAGTATTCCGCTGCATTGCGATTGCCCGGGTCAACGGGTAAAGAACGACATGAACTGGTTGAGCAGGCGATTTTACAGCTTGGATTGAAAGATGCGGCGTCTACACTGGTGGGGGATGAGTTTAGACGGGGCGTGAGTGGAGGCGAGAAGAGGCGGACGTCCATTGGCGTCCAGCTGCTTGCCAATCCTAGCGTTCTGTTCCTTGGTGCCTGACCGTCATTCCCACACTAACTGTAGATGAACCGACGACGGGTATGATATCACCTTATTGATATTAACATTAGGATTGGATGCATTTTCGGCGTTACAAGTGATTCAAGTTTTGAAAGACCTGGCGCAATCCGGACGTACAGTCATCATCACCATCCACCAACCTCGAAGCGACATGTACCTCTCCCTTGGACCATCTCTAACTTAGATTTTTCCTCTTCGACTCAATAACCCTTCTCTCCCGCGGTGAAACGGTCTACAGCGGCCCCGTGGCAGACGTCCTAACCCACTTTGACCATCTCGGCTTTCCGTGTCCACAACATGTAAACCCAGCAGACCATCTCATCGATATCTCCACCATAGACAACCGTACCGAAGCTGCTGAGCAAGCGTCATCCCAGAGAGTCACAACTCTCATTCAGGCGTTCAAATCTGAACGACTTGATTCTCCGACAGCGGCGCAAAATCGGCCCAATACCAGCACCTCAAACTCGCCCCACCGAATTCGTGGCGTCTCATTGTTTAGGCAAACATGGTATTTGACAACGCGGCATTTCTGGATTATAATTCGTGATCCGAAGGGATTATCAGGCTTTATTTTGGAGGCCATTATTATTGGGACCGTTGTCGGCTGGATATTCCTCAAGATTCCGTCTACATTGACCGGGATTCGCAGCATGCAGGGATTTATATACACCGTACTTGGACTGCAGGGATACCTCCTGCTCTTATTCACTACCTATAAAGTTAGTTTGGATATGAGAGTACACAATCTCACCATATCGTGCTGAGGAGTAGGTTTTCGATCGAGAACGACAGGATAAAATGTATTCCCCACTTGCGTTCGTCCTAGGATACCGTCTATCCCATCTCATTACCGAAGGTCACTCCGCTCCCAGTGCACCTTCAAAACACGGGTTTACGTTTTCTAGACATCGCCGTCCCGTTCATATTCTCCGTAATAACCTACTTTATGTCCGGCTACCGTTCTGGAATAACCCATTTCCTTACATTCTTCGCCGTCAACCTCCTCAATCAATTCGTCAACGTCACATTCGCGATGTGGTGCGTTTCTCTCCGTAGAAATTTCGCAGAAGCAGGTTTAATCGCCAACGCATCAGTGACGTTTATTTCCCTTTCATGTGGGTATTTTATTCAGGCGGATTCACTGCCTGTATACGTTCGTTGGATAAAGTATGTCTCGTTCGTATATTGGGGGTTTGCCGCGTTGACATCTAATCGTCCGTCCTTCCTTCCCTATGTCCCACTGTTCTTTGGTCATGAAGTCTGACGTTGAGATAGAATTCAACGATAATTTCTTCGATTGTCCGTATGGTGGGGAACAAGATCCGGCTTGTACCGCATATACGGGAAACTACGTCATGGATCAACTCGGGATCCCTCGCAACTACGTAAAGACCGGTTGTCTTGCTCTCATGGGCTTTATCCTCTTTTACCTCCTGACATCCTGGTTGATCTTGCAATTTCTTCCCGTCAGACTCACGTTTTCAAAGCAAGTGACGACCAGTGAGAAGGGCGAGGGAATCGCCGAGAGTGTGGCCAGGGCAAAAGGTGCAGAACAACGGCCATCGAGTGTAACTATCCGTGTGCGGGATTTGACATTGTGTTTGGAGAAGAGGCGGTGGATGAAAAGGAGCCACTTTGATATTTTGCAGGGGATCACGGTGGACTTTGAACCCGGAAAACTCAACGTTATCATGGGTCCTTCTGGTTACCAACCCCGTTCTACCCCCAAAGATATTGACGGTTTGTAGGCTCCGGAAAAAGCAGTCTTCTCAACATCCTCTGTCGACGGTTAAAAGGCTCTCTCACGGGAAGATATCATTACTCAGGAGACCTCCTCTTCAACAACGTCATGCCATCTGACTCTGTGGTCCGCGCCCTAACCTCATATGTATGCCAAGACGACACAGCCCTCCTCCCCTCCCTCACAGTCCGCGAAACCCTGCACTTTGCCGCCATAATCCGTCTTCCACCCCATATGACCCGTCCCGCCAAAATCGCCCAGGCCGAAAAAGTCCTTGCTCAGTTAGGCCTCCGACATTGTGCAGACACCCTTATTGGCTCCGAATTCGTCAAGGGCATTTCGGGGGGCGAAAGACGTCGCGTTTCCATCGCGGTACAAATTCTGACAGACCCCAAGATTTTGATGCTCGATGAGCCGACGTCGGGGCTGGATTCTGCGACGGCCCACGGGATGATGGAACTTTTGCAGGCCCTAGCACTTGAAGGACGGACGATTATTTGTAGCGTTCATCAGAGTCGGAGCGATTTATTTCCACTGTTTGGGAATTTACTTCTTTTGGCGAACGGCGGGAGAATGGTTTACTCAGGAAAGGCGGACGAGATGGTCCGGTACTTTCAGGATGTGGGGTATCCTTGTCCTACGTTCGTCAATCCTGCGTAGGCCGCCAACCCCGATATTTGCTGATTTGAGGGACTTTGCACTTGATTTATGTTCGGTGGATTTACAGCAGGCGGATCGGGAGACGGAATCTCGAGAACGTGTTGAAGAGTTAATTGTCCAATTTGCTAAAATCCGTGCAACCGCAAAGACTTCGGAAAAGGTCCTTCCCGCGATACTGCCTGCTCAACTTGGTGCGTTGCAACGACGCATGTCCACATTATACGTCGTCTATCCGGTCCTCGTAAAACGTTCATATCTCAATTTCAAAAGGAGTCCAAATTTAGTGTTGACGCGCCTCATGCAAGTTTCGAGTTTTGGAATTATCTTGGCGCTGTTTTATTCCCGCCTTGGAAACGATTATGTTGCTATTCAGAATCGGGTCGGGTATGTCCAGGAAATTACACCGCTCGTATTTGTTGGAATGCTTGTACCTCCGCCGTGTTTTACAAGGTCTTGACATTTAGAATAACATCGCCGTTTATCCGGATGAGAGGAATGCATTTTATCGGGAGCATGATGATCGGGCTTATCGATTGGAGCCGTTTTTCTTATCCTACCTCACACTAGAACTCCCATTTGAGTTCCTTATGGGCACCATTTGTACTTTATTTCTTTTAATTCCCGGATTCCCAAGTTTGTCCCATTGGATTTTGGGCTGACAATGAGATACGATTGGATCGTTTTTCCTTGTCCTCTTCCAGGTCTTTTGTTTTGTCAATTGTGGCGAATCTCTTGGGATTATGTTTTGCACGCTCTTCATTCACAGCGGGTTGAGCGTCAATTTCACCTCCGTCGTCAACTCCCTCTTCACCTGCATGGCTGGGTTTGGAACTTCCCTCACCTCTTCTGACAAGTAGTGTCATCTCCGTAGCAATGCCAACATTCCTCCAAGGGCTTAACTACATCTCCATCTTGAAATGGGGAACAGGTACCCGTCCGGCGTCTGCGCGTTGTTGAAGTTTTTAGGCGCGGTGATGACAGTGTCATTACGAGGGGTAACGTTTTATTGTACCCCCGGTCAACTTTCTGCGGACGGAACGTGTCCCGTCACCAGCGGCGAACAAGTCCTGCAATTATATAATTTAGACGTCGATACCACGGCTTACTCGCTGGGGATGGTTGCTTGTTTGATTATTTATCGATTCATTGCCTATGCTTTGTTAAAGTTCAAGCTCATGAGATGGCAATTGAAGAGGGTATAATTAGAATTGTAACAAGTCCTGAATTGCGGAAATATACATCTTTTTGTTTCAATAACAGTTACTCTCGTTTGAACATTCTTATCGAAGATCCCACTCGAACGATTCGTCCGCGAATAAAGTATAGACTTTTAAAGGTGCTACTCGCCCGTTCTATTCCATTAGCACAAAGCATGCCAGAAATTTACTTGCACCGCTCCGAATTCGTTCCCCAAGTTTCAGATTGCTCGGTGGAGGTTTAAATACCGAAAATCTAAAGGGCGATTTCTTCCTTGACATCGACGGCGGACGGTGTCTCATTCGGCCGTTTGGCAATGCCTCCGTTTGCGGTGCAGGGTCTGCTCTCCCCGTCAACACAAGACGACTGTGATGCAAAATGAGTCGTTCGTTCTTTGCCGTTTCAGCTTGAAGTCTGGCTTCGTCCGTCCATTTCAGGTCGCGGAGATGCAAGTGACCCGCGGCTTTTTCCCATGGCGGATTTCGTGGGACGAGTTTGAGGATCTCTTCCGTGACCCAGAGGAAGGCTAGAAATTTTGTTCGGTGAGACGATGATCTCGGGGCATTTTGCATGATCTCAGGACGGACTTCGAAGAAGACCCATGCCGCATTGGTATTAAGGCGGTGTTTCTGCCTTGTCAAAACAATAAAATGTGGATCGAATACTCTTATATCGTTATGAATGTTGTCTCCCGAGGACATCATGTGATTCTTCCATCTCACGAAAAGGTACTGGACCAGCTTTTATCAGCCCAATGCGGAGACTTTGCTCACCTCGGTATGGGGCTCATCTCCATTATGAAATACCTTTCCCACTTTGTTCAAAAGGTGTCCGAAATGGTCGAGTTCCCAGAATCCCATGATTGGATGCCAATCGAACTCGGGAGTGTGCTTTCCGTTCGTCCGAAGCACGTGAATAGTGCAATGTTCCTTTTGCTTGAGATCCAACAATGCCATGTCGTCTTGCAGCATGCTGCCATGGAAATATAGTTTTTGTTCCAGAAAGGGGATTCCTGTCCATCGCACAATAACGTCCTTTAATTCTCTCACTGTCTCGGTTCCCTTGATCAATCGTCTCTGAGCTTTTCTATCCTTAGCCTAACGCTGTAGGGGTTAGCACCCTGTGCTCAACTGAAGAAAGAGGGGAATTAGATTCTCTCTGTGCGCTTCTGGATGTTGTGGATTAACCTCAAAAGCATCAAGAGTCGTGTCATTTGCAATCCCATAATACATCAAAAAGCAATGATCTTTCAAAAGCCGTTGTCCGTCTTTCCGCAGCTCCATGGTGCGTGACGTCTGTGGGGAATTCTTCGACAACTTGATCTTCAATTCTCCGAGCGTGGTAGAATAATAAAGCCGCTTTATCTTGATGGGTTTCGGGTTCCCGTTTACCTTCTGTTAGAGCGGGATACGTCGTGAAGCACCTTAATGTAGACTTTGAAAGATCGAGATATTCTTGTTTCATAAGGGACCATGTCGATGTATCGAAAGGGACTTTGGAGGCACTTTGAGGGAAGTCTTCCGGACTTGAGAACATGATTTCCAAAGGCCAGTCGAGGGCGACCAGATGGAAAACCCACTTGGTGTCAAAAGAAGGGCAGATGGATGTCGGAACCTCGTTGCTGAACGGCAGCCCTCAGAGCGTCCAGTGTTTCCTCCCCGCGCACTACTTCGACCAGGAAAGATTGATCTTTGAGGACATCGTAGATGGTAATGAGCTTCATTCTGAGTCTTCGTTGCGGTCAAAAATTGGGATGAGTGACCCGCTCGGATGACGCCGTCTCTCAGGCCTAAAATAGATATAACGTCGGTGGTTCCATGTTTCCGGCAACTATTTGGGAGCGAAGTTGGCTGCTACTATCAAATATTACCTTGGGGAACCTGAATAATGTCCATAGTTCGGACCACGCCTGGATTTGATATATTACGGGAGGTTGGACTCGAATGTCGGACGCCGCCAATGATAGAGTACTTTCCTCGAAAACCACAATAGCAAGGCTTAGTAGCATAAGGTTCGATGGATGCATCTTCCTTCATCTCCATAGCTTCTGAATGGCCGCAGCTTGAAGCCGCTCCTTTCGATCCCTCCAGACGCAGCACCTTGGGGGAGAATAAACAATTATATCAGATCTACGGCAATTGGTCTGCGAAATAATTTGATGAGGGCAGAGATTGACGCATTCCTGTAGATACTGTCAATTGCATTCGACAACCTTTTGAATCGTTCCTTGTATCCATAGTAGCCTGCGAATTCGACAATTTTCGATTTGAATTATTGGGCTCGATTTGAAAGGGTCACCAGCATGTCTGTAAATGTACTGAAGCGGAGGGGGACCTGCGCGCTGGGGCGACAGTTCCATGCAAGAACGGAACGCTTGGGCCATTACGCGAAATAGCGTGTTTTCGTATTAAACTTTATTCGACAAGGGAATGATGGATCAGATTCGTTTTCATAGAAGATTGAATTAGGATGCGAATGATGGAGGGGAGATTGACAGGCTGCTTCTGGGGTTTGAAGATAGCCCGTCGGTGCGGGCAGGGAGATGGGCACAGAGAGCAGCAAAGAGGCGGTCGCGATGGTTGGTTAATTAAAGGTCAGAGTGTGCCTAACTAATGTGCGGCTTCTTGTGAGGGATCAGGGCGATCTATATTTCCGCTGTGTCGAGTTTCAGGCTGCTTGCATTGGGTGGAAAGGACATGTGTCTGAGGCTTGTCGCACGGCACAGCCCACCTTTTGTTTCCAAAATTATCCCCCGTCGAAAGCGCCGCCCCCTTTTGGGAAACTGAGCAGTCGATTCCCCGTCTCCGGCCCGTTGTCCAATCATCCAACGGCCAGCGATTGTGTTGGTCAAGCAATTTAACGCACTGGGCGGTTATTGCATCTCGTTGTCCGCAATTTAACTTTTAATTTTACGAGATATTTTTTGGGGGGAGCTGGAGCCTCCCACCGGTCGACACAGCCTGCGTAAAAACACATCGCTGACGCAGCGTGTCCTCACCGCCGGAGAGGGTCCCTGCAACAGCGTAGGAAGGGGATCAGATCCTGCACGACGACGACGACAGAGGACGACGCATTGCAAGCGGTCCGGGGAGCCATGGCCGCTCGAGAGCACGTGCGTGGCTCCGAGGGCGCCACTGGCAGCGTCTGCACATCGGCACGCTCACCAGCGATGCGGCGCTCAAGAATACGACGATGCGCTCCCTCGAGTCGATGGAATCCATTCGCGATGATTGGCCCGCCAGCGCTCGATCTGTCGCTGCTGCCGCTTCTCCTTCTCCTCCTCCTCTCGATATCCCGGCCTGTCGGCGCTGCCTGGCAGCAAATTCCCGCCTGGACGGACTGCGGATCAACGAATTTCCAGACGACTCGGATCCTCGTTGATTTCAACGACGACACCTACTGGCTCAACATGACCGTCGAAGGCGTCTTCCTCCGACAGGTCGTCGAATCAGATCTAAACACAAATAAAGCAAGTATTCTCCCCCCCCCAAACGGCAAAATGCAAAACTCCTCTTACTGACCCGTGGCTCAAGCAACGTTAATAACGGACATCTCGTATCTGCAAAACAGCGTCTTCCATAACGTCTCCGCCTTCTGTTCCTCCCTCCAAGGTCCCGCCGCCGCAAACCTCTCTTGTCCCCTTGCCCCCGGACTCACCCACGCTTTCGGCGTAAACGCCCAACTGGCCTCCGACTATCAATTCGGTGTCATAGTCCCCACCTTCCAAGTCCTTTCCCCCGACCTCCCCCCTCAAGAATATGTCTGCGTAACCTTCCAATTAACCCCCCGTCTCGACCCGGGCTTGACGATCCCGTTTTCCATTATTCCGCTTGTCATTGTCCTGCTCGTGGGCTTTGCCACCGTTTTCGCCGCACGGTTTAACCCCTGGACCGGGACGGAGGATTTAATGAGGGCAACGTCGAATTTCGGACAGGATCCCGATGCCCTTAGACTTGTGACGCCCGGGTTCAGTGATGCGTGGTATTATGTCCAGTTTGCCGTTTACACGGCTTGTCTTTCCTTGAATTATCCGGGCGTATATCAACCCTCTCTCTCACGCCTTGCATGGTCTCAATTACTCTTCAATACCACGTTGGTGTATAATGCGAATGATACGGTTCAGTGGAGTACAGCAACCAAATCCATCACGGGAGCCATCGACTCGTCGTCCCCACCTTCGTTGATAAATTGTGTCAACGCCTCGGATCACGGATTGACACAGTACGCTGCCCTTGTCGGGATTCCGGGCCAGGATGTCTGGCCCACGTTTATGGTGTGGTTTCTCCTTGTCCTAGTCGGCGTCACCGTTTTCACAGAAATTGCTTTTATGATCTATTGGGTGTATAAACGTGTCCGACACGACGACACTGATGACCTTGGGTTTGGAACCGTCAACCTTTGTTTCTTGGCGGGCATGTTGATTCGAATATGGCAATTATTTTATATTGTCATTGTCGCGCTCAGTTGTTATCAACTTGTCATCGGCCGCAACTCGCCGGCATTCCAACTCGGTCTGAGCGTCATCACTCTCATTCTTTTAGGCCTCGCCCTCCCCGTCGTCCTCGTCTGGATCGTGTCACGCAATCAACATCTTTTCGCTGATTTAAACGTCCTTCTCGCCCTGGGACCATTATACAATACGTACGCCGAACCCAAAGTCCTCTTCTGCGCCATCGTCTTTATCGTCCGCCTCTTCCAAGGAATCGTCATCGGCGCAGCACAAGCCTCAGGAATCGCCCAAATCACTCTCCTATGCCTTCTTGAGATCATCTTCCTTGTCGCGCTCAACATCTGGCGGCCCTTCCAGAGACGAACGAGTATGAACGCATGGCATACGTTCATGGCTTCTGTGCGTCTTCTCGTCCTACTCTTCCTCATCGCTTTTATCCCGAATTTGAACGTTTCGGCTGGGGTGAGAGGCTGGATTGGTTATACGCTTTTGGTAATTCATGGTGCCGTGTTTATTATCGTCTTCCTTCTCAATGTCATTCAAACGCTCGTGGAGATCACAGCGAGATTAGCGGGTGCGGGAGAGGATTCCGCTCGACGAGAACGAGAGTTTGGATTGGCGAATGTCTTTGGAATCAATCAATTGATGAAACGAAAGAATTCAACGCGAACACCCACAGATTTAGAATACGAGCAGGGAAATGTGGAAACAAAGGCTCGCGAACAGGGCTTCGGAGGATCCCCTCAACAACGGATTTCTCACAATTCTTCAAGTCAGGGCGGGAGTAGCTTTGGTCTCACGGATACCACTGCATTTTATATGGGTAGTCCACAAGGTCCACTCTCTCCATATGGTCCCTCTCCTATCCCGCCCACGACAGACAGACTCAGTCCAATGGGTCCCGTATCCTCGAATGTAGGACAGTACGCTTACTTCCCCGGTGCCACTTCTGCAGCTACACCTGTCGCCGTAGGAGGTCACCAGCTTTCCCCATTACCATTCGAATATTCCCAACACTCCCCCCTTCACTCCCCTCTCGCCTCAACATTCGGTCCCCAAAGTCCCATTGGCCTTACTGTCCCCGGCCCCTCTGATCCCAGGGTATCAGTTTATTATCGCCAGCCAAGACGATCAGCGCATATCCCACTATCACCCACGGGAACGAGTACCCGCTTTGACCCCCAAACCGAACGAACTCAGGTCGATAATGCCGTTCGAACAGCCTTGTCCGAAAATCTAACAGACGACGCTATCACACCCCCGGCCCGTCCACGAACAAACTCACCGCGTCCCACAACGCCAAGACCACGACCGGATTACGCTGTGCGTGAAGCCGATGCATATTACTATCGTCGACCCGATTATTCACAACCTCTCAACCCCAGCGTATCTACCCCACGTCGTCTCGGAACCGGTCCAGCCGATCCCACGGGCCCGATTGCCATTGCCGGAAGTTGGCTTCGCTCCTTATTCCGCGGCAACCCCGAGAAGGGCAAATTCGAAGTGGTGAGGGGGAACGCTGCACGGACATTGGAACAAAGCACATCGACAGGTGGGATAACAACAGGCGATGGAACAAGAACCATGACTCAGACTTCGGAGGGAGACTCAAGACCTTCGTCAGCGGGCCGGGAGGGTGATGTCCGTGTTCCACTGGTCATTAATCCGAAAACCAGTCGTATCTCCGAAGAAGATGAAAATGAAGATTCTTCCATTTATCCCGAGGATGACATTCCTCAGTCTCCCGTGCCGACAACGTCGCGAGCGGCCCGTGGTCTAGGCCTAAACCCCTCTCTCCCGTTCCAATCCACGTACATCGAAAGCGACGACGACGAAGACGAGTTCCGCCTGCCACCTCCGCCCCCAAAGAATCCTAATCGTGAGAGTGTCTCCTCATTCGAAGAAGCGCCCCCATCCCTTCCCCCGAAATCATCTCAGCGGAGCCCCCGTGTGCGAGGTGAGATTCCGGGAGTTTTGATGGCTGGGCGAGGGAGTGCGACACCGACGGGTGAAGATGAGAAGGTGGGACAGGTCAAGAGGGGACGACCTATTTGGACTGAGGCACATGATTCGGGGAGTAAGGAGAGTGTGGGAGAAGTACGGTATTCAGGTGGAGATTGGAGTGATGAAGAGTAGTGCGGCGACCTCGACTTTTGTATGCTCCAGCGGTGAGAGTTTTTTTGTCTGTGGGATACGTTAATTCGTCTTCGTGCATGGCCGTTTTTCTTTATTTTAATTTTTTAATTTTTCTGGGAAGTTGTATGTATATCTTTGTTTGTATGTTATGGGCATACTAGCCTAACCAGTAACAACCGGGCTGCTGCCAAAGCAACACCCACTATATGTTGAGTCTGCCATTAGACAGACCGGATTGTGAATTTACAAACATAATAAAAGACATCACCCAACAAATATATCCCCCATCTAAAAGCAATAAACTTATGCAATCCCATCTATATGCCCCATCCTATCCATAACATCCTC